>Ga0265301_10002861_pt1 | contig 19190 bp, 20 predicted proteins | sample AusTroGonzalo_MG_2_FD_193488 | JGI IMG/M metagenome (GOLD analysis project Ga0265301, IMG submission 193488) | Bovine rumen microbial communities from tropical cattle in Woodstock, Queensland, Australia - Gonzalo_04 | ecosystem: Host-associated > Mammals > Digestive system > Stomach > Rumen ... | reverse complement strand
AAGGTGGAACGCGACCGCATTCTTACTGTTTTCCGTCCCACCAAGGACGAGTCTCTCAGTGAGGCTATCGCCAAAAAGTTCGGCTTCACACTGACTGTTCCCAAGGGCTTCTACATCGCTAAGACTGCTCAGGGTTTTATGTGGCTGCGCAAGGAACTAGAGCTGTCGAGTGCAGACATTGTCATCTATGAGACCGATTATCAGGACACCCTTCAGTTTGAGGCCAAGAGCTTGCTGGCGATGCGCGACTTGATGATGAGTCAGTATATCCCAGGCCCTTCCGAGGGCTCATATATGGGTACCGAGACGGATATTGTGCCTCCTTTGGTGACTACGGCTCCCTATTATCCTGCAGGTTACACCAAGGAGATGCGCGGAATGTGGAAGGTTCATAACAATTTCATGGGAGGTCCCTTCGTCTCTTACACTTTCGCTGATACTCGTAGGGGTAAGTTGGTCACCGTGGAAGGCTTCTACTATGAACCCAACCAACTTAAGCGCAACCCAATGCTGCAACTGGAGTCCATTGCCTATAGCTTGAAGTTTGTGGAGGAATAATTACTCCTTTTTATAAACAACAACGACTTCACCTACTGGTGAGGTCGTTGTTGTTATAATCATCCCGTCCTTCCAGGTTCCGAATAATGTGCCTCTGCAATACAGGGTACTGTCATTGCGCATGCTGATGTTTTCTTCCCATTGTTCTTCGGTTCCCTTGAACACCAGACAGGAGTCCGATGTGATGCGTAAACAGTTTCCTCGTTCCATTTCACCCACCTGTTTAACTAGTTCGGGTGTGGTGCGGCTTTCGTCGAACTGCACATTCACCTTGTCGACAGTCCAATTACCGATGAGTGAGTTTGGCTCAGGTTTGCATCCGCAGAACAGCAGACCGAAAGACAAAAGGAAGAGAAATCTTTTTTTCATGCCGCAAAGATACAACTTTCTTGTATCTTTGCGGCACGAAAACAGGGAAGAATGTCTGAGCAATGGTTCAAAACCGAGGAACGCCAAGGTAAGACATACGTCTTCGATCCTCTGCGCCGTCGTTATGTTATCCTGACTCCTGAGGAGGAAGTGAGGCAGAGGATGCTGTATCTTTTGGTGGAACATCTCAAGGTTCCGGCAGGCCGCTTGGCGGTAGAGTATTCTCTTAAGGTGAACGGTTTGGACAAGCGTGCCGATGCTGTCGTTTTCGGTACTGAGGGTCTGCCCCTGATGATAGTGGAATGCAAAGCCGCCAGCGTCCCTATCAATGCTGCTGTTCTTGAACAGGCTGTGCGTTATCATTCAGCATTGAGGCCTAAATACTTGTTGCTGAGTAATGGTAGTGTGGCTTATTGCTATCGAATAGAGGATGCCGCGCTTCATCCTTTGGATCATTTGCCGGACTATGATGAAATGACAAATAATTAGGCGAAAGTAAACAATAGGTTTCCGAAAAAGTTCCAAAGCGTGGAAGCTCCAACGGCAAATACCTTACTTAAATAGAAGTTCCATTTCAGTTTGCCGTTGAGTAACCAGACGGTAAAGGTGTCGATGCCCAATCCTATTAGCGCGATGCCGAAATACTTCACGTATTCTATCCCAATCTGCGGATTGTTGCTTTGGAAGGTCCAGATGCGGTTGAGCAGATAATTGGTGGAAGCAGCCAAGATGAAGCCCAGGATGTTGCTCAGGTACTTGTTCCACTTGAGCCATTCTTTGCAAACGTAGGTGACGCCAAAGTTGACGAATACTCCAGACAATCCCACTGCTCCAAATTTCAGGAACTTCAGGACGAGGGCTCGATCGAAGGCAATTTGCAACAGAGCTTTCATGGCTTTTTTTCTATTTGCGTGCAAAAATAGAAAAAAAACACTATATTTGCGGAAAATTTCCACGATGAACGCGGTTAAAGACATAGCCATTGAAACCTACGACTATCCGTTGCCAGAGAAGCGTATCGCCAAATACCCGTTGCCTGAGCGAGATGCTTCGAAGTTGCTGGTGTTGAAAGATGGCTCTATCAGTGAGTCGCAGTTCAAGTATGTGGGCGATTTTCTGCCTAAGGGAGCTCTGTTGGTCTTCAACGAAACAAAGGTCATTCGTGCCCGTCTTCAGTTCCATAAGGATACTGGCTCGCGTATCGAGATATTCTGTCTTGAACCCGAACAAGATTATCAGGTAGCTTTTGCCGCATCCTCACCGGTACGTTGGCGGTGTCTCATCGGCAACGCGAAGCGCTGGAAGGAGGGCCCGCTCACGATGGAACTTACCATTAACCATCAGCCTGTCACTCTGAAAGCTGAGCGCCTTGCGCAGAACGACCAGTATGCCGAGATTGAATTCAGCTGGTCGCCTCCGGGTTTGCCTTTCGCCTCGGTGTTGGAGACTGCTGGCGAAATCCCTTTGCCGCCTTACTTGCATCGTGATGCCGAACTCTCAGACCGCGACCGTTATCAGACGGTCTTTGCCCGCTATGATGGATCGGTGGCAGCACCCACAGCGGGTTTGCATTTTACCCAAGCTCTCATCGCTTCACTGCATGAGCGGGATTTCAGTTTTGATGAGGTGACGCTGCATGTCGGAGCTGGTACTTTTCGACCCGTGTCTACCGACACTATAGGCGAACATGCCATGCATTCCGAGACAATCATCGTTCGCCGTTCGTTGATTGAGAATCTCAAAGGGCGAGAGGGGAAACCCGTTATCTCTGTGGGCACCACCAGTACCCGCACTCTTGAGAGTCTCTATTGGATTGGTGTGATGCTCAAGGAGCAGGGTGATGCCATACGCCAACTACATGTGGAGCAGTGGTTTCCTTACGAGCCTCACGAGCCGCTTTCAACGGCAGAGGCGCTTCAATATGTTTTATCCTATCTTGACCTCCACGGCTTGACTCGCCTTGAGGCCTCAACGGCCCTTATGATCGCACCTTCTTATAAGATGCGCGTCATCACTGGGCTGATCACCAACTTTCACCAACCCAAAAGTACCTTGTTACTATTGGTCTCGGCCCTCATCGGAGAACACTGGCGAGAATGCTATCGTTTTGCCTTAGATCACGGTTTCCGCTTCCTGAGCTATGGTGATAGTTGTCTTTTCCTGCCGTGATTTCGTTTCTGGCACGGTTTTTGTTTTTTCTCGAATCGTTATTTGAAATCAGAACACTTTAATCATTTAAATCTTAATTAATATGAAAAAATCTATCATTTTCGGTGTCTTGGCAATGTTTGCCGTTAGCACCCTGAGCATCCAGAACCTGAACGCTCAAAACACAACCGTGAAACCCCAAGCTAAGCAAGAAGTTAGCAAGGAGAAACCCAAACAATCGAATGAGGCTATCAACCAGCCTAAGGCAAAGCCCCAGCCCGATAGCGAAATCTCCACTACTAAAGGTAGAGATATGCAGAAGCCTGAAGTAAAGAATGAGGCCAAGCCCAAGAAGCAACTGAAAGGTCAAGAAGTTGTCAAGAACGAGAAGCAGGAGGCCAAGAAGGACATCAACAACAACAAAGAGCCCAAAAAACAGCTGAAAGGCCAAGAGCCCGTCAAGAACGAGAAGCAGGAAGCTAAGAAGGACATCAACAACAACAAAGAGCCCAAGAAGCAACTGAAGGGTCAAGAGCCTGTCAAGAACGAAAAGTTGGAGGGTAAGAAGGACATCAACAACAACCACAATGATGGTACTTTGAAAGCCAAGAAAAAGACTGATCCGACTAACAACGCTGTCAAGCCGAAGCAGAAGAAGGAGAACAACTCGCAGAATACCAGCAACAATAACAGCGATAAGTAATCCGTCTGGCTTACAAAAGAAAAGCGGAACGCTCAACGAGGGCGTTCCGCTTTTCTTTGTTTTTCAGAATTATTTCTTCCGACCTGAAAGCAACTCGGCGTATGTGCGTAGATGTTTTTTCTTATCCTCGGGCAGTCGAACGGCGGCTAAGGCTTTGAAAGCTTTCCTGTCGTAGTCGAGCATCACGGTTTCGACCGCTTCTTTCACATGTAGGCGGTCGTAAATACTCTGAACCTCATCAATCTTTTCCTCTTCATCGTGATCGATGCGCAGGGTGAAAAGGTATTGGAGGCGTTGGCGGTCTTTCTCAGAAGCCAGTTCAAGAGCCTTCAAGTAAAGGTAGGTTTTTTTATTGTCGGCAATGTCGCCTCCATGCCGTTTGCCGAATACGGCCACATCGCTGTATAGGTCAAGAATGTCGTCCTGTAACTGGAAACTCATACCCATATTGATACCGAAGTCGTAAAGTTGCTTGATGTCATCGGCAGGTGCACCAGCCACAGTGGCACCCATCTGAAGGGCGGTGGCCAGAAGTACAGCGGTCTTAAGCCTGATCATCTCAAGGTATTCGGGGATGGTCACGTTGCCGAGGGTCTCGAAGTTGAGGTCCATCTGCTGTCCTTCGCAGATTTCAATGGCCACCTTGCCGAGCTGTTGGGCCACTTCAGCGCCTCGTTTGGGTTTAAGCGCATATTGAAAGGCTTGGGCAAGCATGGCGTCTCCCGAGAGGATGGCAATGTCAGCGTTCCATTTCTGGTATACTGTTTCCTTGCCGCGCCGGAGGGGAGCTTTGTCCATAATGTCGTCGTGGATTAGGGTGAAGTTATGGAAGGTCTCCAAGGCGAGGGCAGGCCAGAGGGCTTGCTGCTCTTCTCCGCCAAACATCTCATTGGCCAAGAGACAGAGCATAGGACGGAGGCGTTTGCCACTTTGAAGTAGGGTGTAGGCTATGGGCTCATATAGTTCCTTCGGCTCTCCGTTGAGGTCTGCTTTTGCCAAAAAGTCGGCAAAATCCTGTTGTAATTGTTTGATTGTATCCATTATTCTATGATTTGATGCCACAAAAGTAAAGTTTTCTTTCCGATTGGACAATTTTGGAGCGAAATTTGTGGTTTTTATTCCAAATTTAAAACCTATGAAATATCTTCGACTGATACCTGCATTGTTACTTGGTGCAATGCTGACGGCATGTAACACCCTCCAGAAACTGTATGAAGCGCAGGAATATGACCAGGTGATTCAGCGCCTTGCTCCTGACATCTGTCGCGGTGACCAAAACGCTCAGGATATCAATTTGGTGGCTGCTTCATATCATAAGGCCAATCAAACTGACCATGAGCGCATTCAAGCTTTGAAGGCCACGGGACAACCTGATGCCTGGCCCGAGATTTACCAACGTTATTGCAGTATGAAGGGCCGCAACGATGCCTTGGCCTGCTTTCCAACTAGGGTGAAGAATGGTATGAACTACATAAAACTTGACCTCAAAGATGATATGATGGCGGCACGCGCCAAGGCGGAGAGTTATTTGGTGGCAAAGGCGAATCAACTATTGGATACAGGATCGAAAGCGGATGCTTTGGAAGCTGATAGCTACATTGAACAGCTGAGCCGTACCAACAGAAGCAACAATAATCTCCCGGAATTGCAGAAGAAAAGCCTTTTGCGTGCTGCAGATCGAGTTTTGGTAGTTGTCGATAACGAGGATGAGCGCCCTTTGCTGCATAGTTTTTCTGATGCTGTTTTGCATTTCGATGCGGGCGAGGTGCCCGCTAATGTGATAACGGCCACTCGCTATACTCGTTTGGGACGCGATGACGCTGAAGTGTTGGTTCTCATCAGTGACATCCAAATCACTCCTGACCGTCTTGATGAAGTAACGTTCAAGGAAACCAATGGTGGAAAGATTGTGGAGGTAACCGACCACACTCAGAACAAAAACGTCACTTTAAAGGGAACGGTAAAATACTACGGTGGTGAAAGCAGGCGTGCGTTATTTGCTGTCCCATTTGAGGTGAAGTCAGCGTTTAAAAACGACTATACTACTATAAGGGGTGACCGCGAAGCCTGCTCGCCCGAAACGCTCAGTCGCCTTAACACCAAACCCGTTCCTGTCCCAACGGATGAGAGTATGCTAATTGATGCTGCGAAGAAACTGAATGATTTAGTGGCTATTGATTTGAAGAAGTAGACTGTTCTTTCGTGAGGCGGTTCACTACCGAATCCATGATACGCTCCAGCACTTCGGGGCGCTCGGTATAATATTTCATGTTTTGCGAAAAGATGCTGTCGGTGATGCCGTAATGCTCAAAGAGTTGGTCGTAATAGTCCTTCGACATTTTGACGTAGTCTTTGGGTGCAATTATTGTTGTGTCCTTTGGGTCGCGTTCGCGTTCCAGGGTCTTCTGATAATTGATATCAGCCTCAATGACTTGCACGTCGGTCATGATACTAATCATCTCCTGCTCGTCAAGTAACCTCTCGGGCATAAAGCCTTTGTCCTTGCAACCGTATAAGGTTGCAAGGACAAATAGCATAATAATCATGGATAACTTTTTCATCTCCGATTAGTTACCTACATCCGACAGGAACTTGATGCGCATCAGGCGAACCTCCTCCTCTTCGTATTCATCTTCACCCAATTCGCGTAGGGCGGTTTGCACGTCGTCCGACTCGGCTTCGTGGAAGTAGTCGAGAATGTCCTCCTGATGGTAGATATCGACGTTTTCCTCAATGTAGTAGTTGATGTCGAGGTGGGTGCCACTTGACACGATGCTTTCGATTTCCGAAAGCAGCTCATCAAACTCCAGACCTTTGCCGTAGGCGATATCTTCTAGCGGAATTTTCTTGTCGATGTTTTGGATAATGCCAATCTTCAGAGCCGAATTGTTGACTACCGATTTTACCACCATATCGTTGGGCCTGGTGATTTCGTTCTCCTCCACATATTCCTTGATGAGTTTGATGAAGGGCTCGCCAAATTTTTCTGCTTTGCCTGCACCAACGCCAGCAATCTGGGTCATTTCCTCTTTGGTGATGGGATATTGAATGGCCATGTCCTCGAGCGAGGGATCTTGGAAGATGACGAAGGGGGGCAGCCCATTCTGTTTGGCGATGGTTTTGCGCAGGTCTTTCAACAGTGCGAAGAGGGTCTTGTCGGCGCCGCCGTCCTTATTGGCGCCCATAGCTGCCATGGTCTCGGGATCATCTTCGTCGGAGCCTTCGTAATCGTGATCCTTGACCAGCATAATGGTATAGGGCTTTTTGATGAAGTTTTTGCCTTCCTTTGTGATTTTCAGGATACCATAGTTCTCGATGTCCTTAGAAAGCAGTTTGTTAACCAAAGCCTGACGGATGACGGCAGTCCAGTATTTCTCATCATGTTCATCGCCGGCACCGAAGAATTCATTATTCTCTTGCTTAGCGGCTTTGATGTCACCTGTGAGCTTGCCGGCTAATAGTTCGGCAATGTGCTTGGTCTTGAAGAGTTGCTTGGTGTCCTCAACAGCTTCCAGAACAAGCTTGAGGTCGTCCTTGCCGTCAAACTTCTCCTTGGGTGAACGGCAATTGTCGCACGAGCCACAGTTCTCCTTGTTGTATTCTTCACCGAAGTAGTGAAGCAGTAGGCGGTGACGGCAGACTGCCGATTCGGCATAGGTTACCGTCTCATTTAGCAGTTCGCGGGCGATTTCCTGTTCTGCAACGTTTTTGCCTTTGTTGAACTTCTCGAGTTTGTGGATGTCTTCGTAGTCATAGAACGCGATGCAGTTGCCTTCACCTCCATCGCGACCTGCACGGCCCGTTTCCTGATAATAACCCTCAAGACTCTTGGGAATATCATGGTGGATGACGAAGCGCACATCGGGTTTGTCAATACCCATACCAAAGGCGATGGTGGCCACAATAACGTCAACCTCTTCCATGAGGAATTTGTCTTGGTTCTCCTTGCGGGTTTGACTATCAAGTCCGGCGTGGTAAGGCAGGGCGCGGATGCCGTTGATGGAGAGTGTCTCGGCGAGCTCTTCCACTTTCTTGCGGCTGAGGCAATAAACGATGCCCGATTTGCCCGGGTTTTGCTTGATGTATTTGATAATGTCCTTGATGACGTCTTTGGTCTTAGGCCTTACCTCGTAGTAGAGGTTGGGACGGTCGAACGACGACTTGAAAACCTTGGCGTCCATAATCTCAAGGTTCTTCATAATGTCGTTCTGTACCTTTACTGTGGCGGTAGCCGTTAGGGCGATGATGGGTAGGTTGTCGCCGATGGCATTGATAATAGGTCGTAGGCGGCGGTATTCGGGACGGAAGTCATGACCCCATTCCGAGATGCAGTGTGCCTCGTCGATGGCGACGAACGAAATCTTTAATCCGCGCAGGAATTCGGTTGTTTCTTCCTTGGTGAGCGACTCGGGAGCCACGTAAAGTAGCTTGGTCTTGCCACTCTTCAAGTCTTCCTTCACTTCCAGCAGTTCTGCCTTCGAGAGCGACGAGTTCATCACATGGGCGATACCCAACTCAGTGCCGAAGTTGCGGATCATGTCGACTTGGTTTTTCATCAAAGCGATGAGAGGTGAGACGACGATAGCCGTGCCTTTCGACATCAATGCTGGTAGCTGGTAGCATAGTGACTTACCACCACCTGTAGGCATCAACACAAATGTATTGTTGCCGTCAAGGATGCTTTTGATGATCTCCTCCTGGTTCCCCTTGAATTGGTCGAAACCGAAAACACTCTTCAGTAGCTTGTGAATCTCAAGGTCTGTTTTTTTTGCCATGATGATCTCCTTTTGGTATTGTCCGAATTTTTGCGTTATTTTGCAATCTAAATTGAGTTACTGCGTTATTGTGACAAAGTTATATCTTTTCATATATACGGCGCAAGTTTTTTTTGAGAAAAAATGAAAGAAAAACGAGAAATAATTCAACTTGCATCACAAATCATTGAAAATGAGTCTGGTGCAATAAGCAGTTTGAAAGCAAAATTAGGCAACGACTTTGCTGAAACTGTGGCTTTGGTTTTAGAGAGCAAGGGTAACCTGGTGTTTTCTGGCATAGGAAAGAGCGCCCTTATCGCCCAAAAAATCGTCGCCACGATGAATTCGACTGGCACCACGGCAGTGTTTATGCACGCCGCCGATGCCATTCACGGCGATTTGGGCATCGTGCGCGAGGGAGATATCGTGATCATCCTTTCGAAAAGTGGAGAGACACCGGAAATCAAGATGTTGGTGCCTCTTATTAAACTGCGAGGCAACAAAATTGTAGCTATCGTGGGCAATAGTCGGTCCTATCTCGCTTTACAGGCCGATTATGTCCTTGACGTTACTGTTGACGAGGAGGCTATTCCTGGCAGCCTGGCTCCGACCAGCAGCACCACGGCGCAACTTGTTATGGGTGATGCGCTGGCCCTTATATTAATGAGGTGTAGGGGGTTTTCCTCGGACGACTTTGCCAAGTTCCACCCAGGTGGAGCTTTGGGCAAGCAGCTCTATCTCCGTGTTCAGGATCTTTATGTTAACAATGAACGTCCTGAAGTGGGTCCTGACGACAGCCTTACCCGTGTTATTATCGAAATGACTCATAAGCGCTTGGGTGCTACTGTGGTGATGGGTGAAGGACAAGTCTTGGGCATCATCACCGATGGCGATTTGCGTCGCATGCTGATGAAATACCCCAATATCGAACAAGTGAAGGCCTCACAGATCATGACCTCTAATCCCAAGACCATTAACGCTGATGCCTTGGTGGTTGATGCGTTGCATAAGATGCGAGAGAACAGCATTACTCAGCTGCCCGTGGTTCATGAAGGGAAGTATTTGGGAATTATTCATTTGCATGATATACTTAAAGAAGGGATATTCTGATGAAGTTGAAAACTGAAGATTTAGTGAAACGATACGGTCAGCGTACCGTGGTCAACAAGGTGAATGTTGAACTTGAACAAGGCGAGATAGTCGGTTTGCTGGGTCCCAACGGGGCGGGCAAGACGACTACATTCTATATGGTCGTGGGACTCATCAAGCCATACTCCGGTAAGGTTTTTCTTGATGATAAGGATATCTCCGACTTGCCCATGTACCGCCGTGCCCAGATTGGTATCGGCTATCTGGCTCAAGAGGCTTCGGTGTTTCGTCAAATGACGGTGGAGGATAACATCGCTTCGGTGATGCAGTTCAAGAAAGGGCTTACCAAGCAACAGCAAGCTGAGAAGTTAGAAGGTCTTCTTGATGAGTTCGGTCTGCAACATGTGCGCAAGAGTAAGGGTATACAACTCTCAGGAGGTGAACGTCGCCGCACCGAGATTGCACGTGCCTTAGCCGTAGATCCTAACTTTATCCTTCTTGATGAGCCTTTTGCCGGTGTTGACCCTATAGCCGTGGAGGACATCCAACGTATTATCTTCAAGTTAAAGCGGAAGAACATCGGTGTTCTTATAACCGACCATAATGTTCACGAGACCCTTAGTATCACCGACCGAGCCTATCTGCTCTTCGATGGCAAGGTGCTTATGTCAGGATCGCCCGAAACCCTTGCTGCTGACGAACACGTCCGCGAAGTTTATCTAGGTCATAATTTCATTCTGCACAAGAAAGAACTGTAGGTTGCTACGCATCATTGCTAGGAACGAAGAAAACTGACAGCAAAATGTAAACCACCATCACGAAGGGCAGCGCCACCATCCGGAAGGCAGCGAAGCTTGTAATGGCGATAATAAGAAATATCCACCGAACCTCGTTGCCTTTCCATCGTGCTGATTTCATTTTGAAGGAAAAGAAACGCAGGCGACATACCATCAGGAATGAGAAAAAGAGGGTGATACCCAAACAGGCCCAATAGCCCAGAGCACCATCGGTGAGGTGTCCCATTTGGTTGAGTGCCAAGGGTAGAGATGCAACGAAGATAGCCATTCCCGGGGCGGGCAGTCCGCGAAACGAGGTCTTTTGTGTGTCGTCAACATTGAACTTGGCGAGCCGGATAGCCGAAAACACGGGCAAGAGAAACGCAAGACAGGGCAATACAGGGATGCCGAGCCAAGCCACTTTTGGCAAATCGGCAGAGTGCACCATAAGCCAATACATGATAAAACCGGGTGCCACGCCTGATGCGACTACATCAGCCAATGAATCCAAATCTGCACCGATGGGAGAATGCGCTTTGAGTAGTCTTGCGGCGAAGCCGTCGAAGAAGTCAAAGAGCCCAGCCACAAATATCATAAGGGCGGCTTTGACAGGCATGTTGCAGGCAATGAAAAGGATGGACATACAGCCCGAAACCAGATTGCCGCAGGTAATTGTATTGGGAATGTGTTGCTTTATGGACATTGTGTTTTATTTTGATGCAAAGGTAATGCTTTTTTGAAAAAACGTTACCTTTGCACAAAATTTAGATCAATCCATGCAGCACCAGTTCTATTCCTTACAAAAGGTCGCGGAAATCGTTGGAGGAAAGCTTGTTGGAGTGTTGGATGAGCGCAGAATCAGCGATTTGCTTATCGACAGCCGCCACCTGATGGATCCCGCACAAACCTTGTTTTTTGCCTTGAAGAGCCAGCGCAACGACGGCCATAAGTATATTGAAGATTTGTATGAAAAAGGCGTGCGCGCCTTCGTGGTGTGTCACCAACCTGATGTGCTTTGTCATGAGGCTTCGTTCATTGTGGTATCTGATACCCTAAAAGCCTTGCAGTTATTGGCTTCCTATCATCGTCAGCAGTTCGACATCCCTGTGATAGGTATCACAGGCTCTAACGGCAAGACCATCGTTAAGGAATGGCTATACCAGATGCTCAGTCCCGACTACAGCATTGTGCGCAGTCCCAAGAGCTACAACTCGCAGGTGGGTGTGCCTCTTTCGGTGTGGCAAATGAACGAGGGTGATGAATTAGCCATCTTCGAAGCGGGCATCTCGGAACCTGATGAGATGATGGCTCTGCAGGATATCATTCGCCCGACCATTGGTGTGTTCACGAACATCGGACAGGCTCATGAGGAGAACTTTATCAATCGTGCCCAAAAGGTGGGGGAGAAGATGAACCTCTTCACTAGGGCGAAGTCTTTGGTCTATTGTATGGACTATGCCGATATTCAACAGGTTATCATCCGTTCCAACCTTGCCGAAAAGCTGAATCTCTTCACCTGGAGCCGCAAGTTCAAAGAGGCCGATCTCTTCGTGAGGCAAATATCGAAAACAGAGAAAACGGCGACAATTGATTGTGTCTTTCAAGGCGAGAGCTTGGCTTTCGCCATTCCCTTCGCCGACAAGGCCTCGGTGGAAAACGCCATTCACTGTATCGCCGTCGGCTTGCTGATGAAGATGACTCCCGAACTCATAGCCCAACGCCTCCTCACGCTGACCACCATCGCTATGCGCTTGGAAATCAAGGCAGGAATGAATAACTGCACCATCATCAATGACTACTACAACTCCGATATCAACTCCCTCGGTATCGCTCTTGATGTAATGCGCCATCAGCATCAGCATCAGCGTAATGTGGTCATCCTTTCAGATATCCTTCAGAGCGGGCGCAACGAGATGGACCTCTATGCCGAAATAGCCCAGTTGCTGAAAACGAAGGGCGTCGATATGCTGATCGGCATTGGTGAAGGCATAACGCGACAATCCGGTAAGTTTGAGATGGAGAGCCACTTTTTCCCCAATGTGGCCGACTTTCTGGCTCATTTCCCCTTCTCGAAGTTCAATAACCAAACCATTTTGCTGAAAGGAGCCCGTGCCTTTGAATTCGAGCAAATTGGTATGGAACTTCAGGAGAAGGCGCACGAGACGGTGCTGGAAATCAACTTCAACCATCTGGTCAACAATCTCAATCACTTTCGCTCAAAGATCAAGCCTGAGACCAAACTCATGGTGATGGTAAAAGCTTTTGGCTATGGCAGCGGTAACCTAGAGGTTTCCAACGTGCTTCAGTTCCATAACGTCGACTACCTCACTGTAGCCTTCGCCGATGAGGGTGTGGAATTGCGCCGAGCGGGCATCAACTTGCCTATTATGGTGATGAGTCCTGAGGTGAACAGCTACGACAATATCATCAAATATCATCTTGAGCCAGAGGTGTTCAGTTTCCGTAACTTGGAGTTTATAGAAAAAGCTATCGAAAACCTTGCATTGCCAGAGGCGCATCCGCTAAATGTGCACATTAAGCTTGATACGGGAATGCATCGCCTGGGTTTCTCAAACGCTGAACTGCCCGAGCTCATTCGTCGCATCCAGGCCAATCCCATGCTACATGTAAAGAGTGTCTTTTCGCATTTGGCAACAGCTGACAATCCCGCCGAGGATGATTTCACGTTGAGCCAGATACATAATTTCGAGGAAGGTAGCCGTGTGGTACAGGAAGCCTTCCCATACGTCTTGCGTCACATTCTCAATACAGCGGGTATCTCACGCTTTTCGCAGTATCAGTTTGATATGGTGCGCTTGGGCATCGGTTTGTATGGTGTTCCTACCTGCGAGTCCGACAAGGGGTTGCTTGAACCTGTGGTGTCGCTTAAGACCACTATCAACCAGATCAAGCATATTCCAGCCGGCGATAGTATCGGATACAACCGTCATGGACGTGCTGAACACGATATGCGTATAGGCATCGTCCCCATTGGTTATGCCGACGGCCTATCGCGCTTGTTGGGTAATGGCAACGGCACTTTCTTTGTACACGATAAGCCCGTGAAGATTGTGGGCGACATTTGTATGGATATGTGTATGCTTGACCTGACTGATATTGAGGCTGAAGAGGGTGACACCGTGGTTATCTTCGATGCCGAACACGACATCAATGATGTTGCCCGCGCCTGCCAAACGATACCCTATGAAATAATGACCCGCGTCTCCCAAAGGGTGAAGCGGGTTTATTATCAGGAGTAATGCGAATTAACCGTTGAGTGCCTCAGCGCCACCAACAATATCAATTAGTTCGTTGGTGATAACGTTTTGTCTTGCTTTGTTGTATTGTACCTTCAGTTCCTGTGATAATTGGTCGGCATTGTCTGAGGCGATGTGCATCGCCGTCATGCGGGCACCATGCTCTGCTGTCAGCGTATCAAGCATGATGGAATAGAAATTGGTGCGCACCACCTTGGGAATCAGCTCGTTGACAAAGGTTTCCTTGTCAGGCTCCACGATGTAATCATAATTCGGCCCTTCGTTTGAAGCTTCCGCTTTCAGAGGCAGTACAATCTCGCGGGTAGGTACTTGCACACCTGAGTTCTTGAAATGGTTGAATACCAGCTCTACTCGATCCACCTTGTGACTGATGAACAGCTCTACCATCTTATCACTTATCTCCATGGCGAGGTCATACGACATGCTCTCGGCCAACGGGGCATACTGCTGATCTACCTTGATACCGAATTTCTTGGTGTAGTCGTTGATCTTCTTGCCGAAGAGGAAGACGGTGACGTTTTCGCTTCCCAGTTTCTCGACGTACTCTTCATACACTTGTTTGAAGAGCTTGCTGACACTTGAGTTGTAGACACCACACAGTCCGCTGCTCGACGAGAAGGCCATCAAAGCGACGCGTTTAACCTCGCGATGTTCGGCCAGTGGGATGTTGACTCCGTCTTCCAATGAACCGAGGTAGTTGGAAAGGGCCTCACTCAGTTTGTTCTTATAAGGGAGGAAGCGAGTGGTGATGCCTTCAGTCTTTTTCAGCCTGGCAGCCGACACCATCTTCATCGCACTCGTAATTTTTTGTGTCGAGGCGATAGAAGTGATGCGTGCCCGTATTTCCTTTAATGATGCCATGACTAAGCGTTAAAGTGTTCACTCAGGTTCAAGGCTTCTTCTTTCAGTACCGCCTTGATGTTGTCGTCGATGTTGCCGGCTTTCAGCTGCTCCAATACGTCTTTGTGCTTTACCTCCATGATGTCGAGGAACTGCTTTTCAAAGTCAAGTACTTTTTTCTCGGGTATCTTACTTAACAGCCCGTTGGTGCCGCAGAAGATGATGGCTACCTGTTTTTCGACAGGCATGGGAGTGTATTGGGGCTGCTTCAGCAGTTCAACGTTCTTGCGGCCCTTGTCCAAGATGGCCAAAGTGGCGGCGTCAAGTTCGGCACCGAACTTCGAGAAGGCCTCCATCTCGCGGAACTGGGCTTGGTCGAGTTTCAGGGTGCCGGCCACCTTCTTCATTGACTTGATTTGGGCGTTACCACCGACACGTGACACAGAGATACCGACGTTGATTGCAGGACGTATGCCTGAGTTGAAGAGGTTGGTTTCCAAGAAGATTTGTCCATCAGTGATGGAAATCACGTTGGTTGGGATGTAAGCCGAAACGTCGCCTGCCTGGGTCTCGATGATGGGCAGGGCGGTGATGCTGCCGCCGCCTTTCACAATGTCCTTGATGCTGTCGGGCAAGTCGTTCATTTGTCGAGCCACTTCATCGCTCTTGATGATTTTGGCAGCGCGTTCGAGCAAACGGCTGTGGAGGTAGAAAATATCACCTGGATATGCCTCACGTCCCGGGGGGCGGCGCAGAATCAGGGAGACTTCGCGGTAGGCTACGGCCTGCTTGGAGAGGTCGTCGTATATGACTAAGGCGTGACGGCCTGTATCGCGGAAATACTCAGCGATGGCGCAGCCAGCGTAAGGTGCGTAATACTGCATAGCGGCAGGGTCGGAAGCGGTGGCACTGACCACGATGGTGTAGTCCATGGCGCCATGTTGCTCAAGGGTATTCACCAGGTTGGCTACCGTGCTGCCTTTTTGTCCTACAGCCACATAGATACAGTAGACGGGGTCGCCGTTCTTGAAGTTGTCCTTCTGGTTGATGATGGTGTCGATGGCGATGGCAGTCTTGCCGGTCTGGCGGTCGCCGATAATCAGCTCACGTTGTCCGCGACCGATGGGAATCATGGCGTCAACGGCTTTTAGACCGGTTTGCAGAGGCTGGTTCACGGGTTGGCGGAAGATGACGCCCGGGGCTTTGCGCTCTAAAGGCATCTCGTAGGTCTTGCCTTGAATGCCCCCCTTGCCGTCGATGGGATTGCCTAAGCCGTCCACTACGCGGCCCAGCATACCTTCGCCCGCAAGGACGGAAGCGATGCGTTGGGTGCGCTTCACGGTCTCGCCTTCTTTGACGCCCTCGGTGTGACCGAGCAGCACCACGCCCACGTTGTCTTCCTCAAGGTTGAGTACCACGCCCATGGTGCCGTTTTCAAACTCTACGAGCTCGTTTGACTGCACCCTGTCGAGGCCGTAGACGTGGGCCACGCCGTCGCTCACTTGCAGCACCTTGCCAATCTCCTCGAACTGCACCTTGTTACTCATGTTCTGGAGCTGCATCTGCAGGATGCTTGATATTTCACTTGGTTTGATGTTTGCCATATATGTATGTTTTTATTGCTTCAATTTGTTCTTCAGCGCATTCAGCTGTCCCTCCACGCTGGCATCCATCCTGGAATGTTCAATGTCAAGGATGAAGCCGCCAATGATGCTCGGGTCAATCCTGACGTCGATTTCAGCATCGGCGTCGAAGGTCTGCTTGACAAAGGATTTGATTTTCTCGTAGCTTGATTCCGACAACTCGGTGGCAGTGGTGACGCTGGTGCGTAGGATATGGTGCTTTGTGCGGTACATCTCCAGATATTTCACGGCGATGAAAAACATCTTGTCCTCGCGTTTCTGGTCAGTCACGAAGGCGATGAATTGCTTTAGTGTCTCATGCAAAGGCTCGCCAATGGCCATTTCCACCAGCTTTGTTTTTTCCTCCTTGGTCACCATGGGGTTGGCCAGCACTTCGTTAAACTGGGCGATGGCCAGGAGGTAGTTGTGAACAAAGCGTGTCAAGCCGTTGTAGACGGCTTCCTCACAGCCTTGCTCTTGGGCCAGTTGAAATAGCGCCCGCGCGTATCTCACCGATATTCTTCCGTTGTCCATAGCTTATGCTTCAATGCGGGGTTGGTTGTTTTTGAGCAGTTGCTCGATGTAGGCGTCTTGAGAGGGTTTGTCATTCAACTCGCGCTGCAGTAGTTTCTCTGCGATGTCGACCGAGAGGGCGATAACCTCGTTTTTGATTTCCGCCATTGCTTCAGCCTGTTCCTTTTCAATTTTCAAACGGGCGTCGGCCACTATCTTCTCAGCCTCTTGTCGAGCCTGTGTCTTGGCTTCTTCGATGAGTTGGGTCTTCAGGTCTTGACTCTCCTTCATAATCTTGATCTGCTCGGCCTGAGCTGCAGCCAAAGTCTCTTGCCGTTTCTGCTCGATGCCGGCAAGGGCGTTGTTGGCTTCTTCGGCGGCAAGGAGCGAGTCAGCAATGTGGGCGTTACGTTTCTCAACGGCACCCATTATCATCGGCCAGCCCGCTTTCGCCAGGATAAGGAGCACGATGACGAAGGCGATGAGCATCCATATCACTAATCCACTTTCGGGAAGAAATAGATCCATGTTTGGTGTTTTTTTAAAGGTTAAGGCTTGGGGCTTGGCTGCGCCAAGCCCCAAGCGGGTTTGAGTGTTGATTAGCCGAGCGAGGCCAGCAGACAGACGACGATGGCGAACAGCGTTGCACCTTCGACGAGAGCGCCGGCGATGATCATGCCGGAACGGATGCCATCAGCGGCTTCGGGTTGACGGGCCATAGCTTCCATGGCTGATTGACCGATTTTGCCGATGCCCAATGCGGCACCAATCACTGCGATACCGGCTGCGATGGCAGCCAGACCAGGCACGTACGATACGGCTTCAAGGATGATTGATAATGACATAATGTTTAAAGTTTAAGTGTTTATTTATTGATTTAAAGATTATTCGTGTTTGGGTTCTTCTTGCGCCATGCCGATGAATATTGACGACAGCATAGTGAATACGTAGGCTTGGATGTAAGCCACAAGCAGCTCCAAGGCCGTCATGAAGATGGTCATGAAGATGGAGACAATGCTCATCACGCCGCCCATGCCTGCACCATACATTCCGCCGATAATGAAGATCAGGGCCATGAGCACCATGATGACGATGTGGCCGGCAAGTATGTTGGCAAACAGACGCACCATCAGGGCGAAGGGTTTGGTGATGGTGGAGATGAGTTCGATGATAGGCATCAACGGGAAAGCCTTCAGGAAGACGGGCACATCGGGCCAGAGGATATCCTTCCAGTAGTGGCGGTTGCCGAAGAGATTCACAAAGAAGTAGGTCATCAGGGCCAGCACTATGGTGATGCTCAGGTTGCCTGTTACGTTGGCGCCGAAGGGGAAGAAGGGGATAAGGCCGAACAGGTTGGCGAAGAAGATGAAGAAGAACACCGTTAATAGATAAGGTGCAAACTTGTTCACTTTCTCCTTGCGGATGTTGGGTCTGACGATGCCGTCCAAAACCATGTAGGTGAGCCATTCCACCAGGCCTTGGTATTTGGTGGGTTGGGCCAAGGGGTCTTTCTTGTACTTGCGCGCGGCAGGCAGGAAGAAGGCCACAAGGAAGATACAGACGATGAAGATGCCGAAGGCATTCTTGGTAAACGAGATGTCGAAGGGACGCGAGAGGCTGCCGTCGGCTTTCACTTCCACCAGTTTGCCTGGGTATTTGTCGGCGGTGATGGGAGGGATATAGAAGCGGGCTCCCTTGTGCTCGAAGGTTTCGCCCTCCTTCAGTTCGCAGATGTGCTTCGATGAGAAGCAGTGCCATCCTCCGCCGTCCTTGCACTTCACGATGACGGGCAACCAAACGCAGACAGGCTTCTCATGGATCTCCGTGATGTGGAAGCAGTAGCTGTCGCCCGTATGCCCGAAGATGAACGACTTGACGTCGAGACTCTCCTTCTTAGGCTCCTGCACGGTGTCCTGCGCATAGCTCCGGGCCGGCGCAAAGGCTATCCATGCAAGGAGGAGGATAAAGACTATATGTTTCAAAACATGGTTCATGCTTTGCTTTCTTTGTTCTTGTGTTTGGTATAATGGATGTAGATGCAGGTTTCGGCAACCAATGCAATCAGGTAGGCCGAAGCCGTGATGATGATGAAAGCCTTGCTCCCCGTCTTGACCAGGAAGATGTAGAGCACTATCATGGCTACGGTCAGCAGTATCTTGATGCCTTTGTAGACATAGAGCCACGTGATCTTGTCGGGATGGGTCTCTACATTCTTTTTCATCAGGTGGCAGTAGAAAGCGCCCAAGACCATATAAAGGTTAGGTCCTGTGATCATCCAGTTGTTCCACCATTCCTTCATCTGGAAGAAGCAGAGCAACACGCCATCCAGAACGATGCAGATGAGCAGGAAGATAGCCAGATATAGGGTCAACGGATTCTTTTTCATAGCTCTACGCAGATGGTCAGTTGATTGTCGTGGTTCTCGGTGAAGCCTCCCTTGATGACAAACTCGTGTTGCTCGCCTTTCGTATCGGTGAGGCTGACCTTGCCGGCCTCAAGGATGGCGACGATGGCGGCATGATGTTCCAACAGGGTAAAAG
>Ga0265301_10002857_pt1 | contig 19208 bp, 13 predicted proteins | sample AusTroGonzalo_MG_2_FD_193488 | JGI IMG/M metagenome (GOLD analysis project Ga0265301, IMG submission 193488) | Bovine rumen microbial communities from tropical cattle in Woodstock, Queensland, Australia - Gonzalo_04 | ecosystem: Host-associated > Mammals > Digestive system > Stomach > Rumen ... | reverse complement strand
TCATGAGGAGACTTTTTAGATCGGCTGCTTCGAACATGCTGAGGGATGACGAAATATAAAAGTGGGTAGAATGATTATACAAGATTTGAAATCAACGCTTAACAATTTTTGGTTCTGGGCGAGTGTTGTTTTTTTTATATCCACGTTTGTCACAGAGTTGATTATTGAAATCAATAGAGAACGAGAAAATTTCTTGAGGGAATATACGAGCAAATGTCCTGATGGATTTACCAGTTGGGAAAACACTGAATTTGAAATCACAGACAAGTTTGAAAGAAAAAGCGATACATTAGTCTATTTTGAAAAGCGAATCGAGTCGGGATGCCGCCCTTTTGATTTTTCGAGAGTTCCTCGTGCTACTGTCGATAGTCTAATTCGTGTCCACAATGTCATTCACTATACTTGGATTGATGGGCTGGTGAACCTTAGTGAAGGAATTTTGTTAAATGCTGACACAATGCGTTCAGAAAAAACCTCACAAATACCGTTAAAAGCGCACTAGATCGGAGGAATTTTATGGAAAAGTCGACAATCAGCGATGACCAGCAGGCGTTGCACATGGAAGAACGTGCAATTGCTGATATTTACAGGGCTCGCAAGGAACGCCGTCGGCGTATTCTTCGCGAAAGCGTGCCTCTATTTATTCGTAACAGGGAGCGCATTCTTGCTGATGGTAAGATGGCGCGTTGCCATATAGACTGCATTCGTTTTGGGCTAGCTTATTCTGGAGAATGGAATGTGCCGGTGGCTTTCTTGGGCGGGTTGCTTCGCTTGTGGGAAAAGCCGATGTTTCAGGCGGAATGCCCGAAGTGTCACGAAACTGCCTATTGTACGGGCGGTGGCGGGAGTCCTCTTTCGGGGGCGAAAAATATTGCCGTGACTTGTGGCACGTGCGGTCATCAGTTTGGGACTTCGGTGATGAAAGCTGATGTGAATGCTACTTCTTTTGGAAAAGCCTTGATCGCATCGATCAACAGCTCGAATGCGGGTCTCGGAAGCATGGAAGATGAAAGCCTGCCCATCGAGGATGTTGTCCATATATTGGCACCCTTTTAAGGGTGCTTTTTTGTATATTGTAGAGAACAAATTAAGAGAGTGGAGAAGGATTCCTTATGAAGAAAACGACTTGGAATGTTATTTGTGCCGCATCTGTTCTTGCTTGTGGCATGATGCTTGGCTGTGATGATAATTCTGCATCACCGCAAGATAATGTTTTGCAGTCTTCATCTTCTGCGGATGTTTCGGGTCCTGGCGCTGGTAATGATCTCAGCTCGTCTGCGGCGCTTTCTTCTGCGGAAAATCCGGTTGTAGAAAGTTCTTCGAGCGTTGCAACTTCGAAGACATTGTGCCGTATTGATATGACGACGATGCAGGGGTATTACCCGATGGCTTTCAATATATCGAAGGTGTCGTTTTGCTTGCCTATGGATAATTGCGACTCATTGACGTTGGAATTGGGCTTCGCTAAGTGTCATAATAATGAAGCGACAGTAGAGGGCTGCTATTCGATGGCATCTCCGAAGGTTGTCGAGGCATGCGATGAATCGTATGATGAAACTTGCGAAACGCGTAATGGTACGGCTTATGTTTACGGAGCTCTTCGTTTGAATTGTCGGAATATTGTGCGGTAGTTCAAGTTTGATTGCGTTTTTGGGTGCTTTGCTTTCATGAAATTTATTTGTCCTTTTATTTTTGCAGTTCTGCTTGCTGCGCCTTTGTGGGCGAAAACGTCGTATTACATATTGCCGGTGCATTTGAAAAATGTTCACGAAGACTATGCTGAAAAAATTGTTTCTTTAACTATAGAATATGTTGCCGTTGAAGGCGATGAAGTTGTCCCCAATAAGTTTGATTGCGATTACTTGCTGCAAATAAAGTTGATTCGCAAAGAAAAAGGGGTAGCTGTCATTTATGAAAAGCGGAGCCCGGAAGGTGAGTTGCTTTGGTCTTATGGACATATTGCTTATTCACCGGAGGACTTTGCTCCTGTTGCAAGTTATGTTGCTCGGAAAATGGATCGCTGGGAAAAAGAATTTATTTGTGGTTTCGGTTTTGGCGCTATAGGGCTGATTGCTCCGATAAAGTTTGTGGATTACAATTATGAACCGTTTGTGCAGTTCAATGTGGAATCTATCAAGATGGCGGCAAATTTGAATATTGCCTTCTTGGGCTCAAAACCCAAAGGCGTGCATGGCTCCGTGCTGGGCGCTTCTTTTTCTGTGGCGTATATGTTCGGGCGTCGTTTTGTGGTCCCGTATCTGGGGGCCGGTATCAATGGTGGACTCGTCGCAACGGAGATCAAAACAGAGTTTGAAAACAGGTATGGTCTTAAAGAAGAAAAAACGGAAAGTGAATCCGTTGTGACACCGGGATATTTTGTGGAATTGGGACTTTCATTAAAGTTGAAAAATGAAGTCCATATTATGCTGGAATCTCGCTATTTCAGAGAAATTTATAAAATGAAAAATATCCTTGATGGCTCGAAAGAAGTTGTTCATGGTTTTTCTGTTGGAGTGAAGTTTGGCGTATGAGGTTCTTTTGCGTTTTGTTCGTGATTTCGTTTTGGCTGGTGGGCTGTGCTTCTTATATGAGCGTTTCTGTTTCGGATGGGGCTGGGGATTATTCCATTTACCGGAATGGCGAATTGGTGTGTTCTGCTAGCGATGCCTGCACTATTGAAAATACGGCAGAAAGCGAAATGTATTTGGAAGCGAAAAAGGATGACGTTGTCTATGGTGCCGCGTACGTGCATCGAAAAAAGAAAGAAATAGACCACAGCCACGATGATGAACGCGATTGGTGGACGGGGAAGACGAAAAAAGAAGAAAGGGAAGAGCTTGAAGCTGGGAATAGGGAATTGGCGGTCTTGTTTGCCCTTGTTTTTCCGGTGTTTTTGATTTGCGTGGATTTTGGGACTTATCCTAATGCGGTTGTGATTCCTGTGAAAGAACCCAATTCCGCGGAGGCGAATTATCCATGGAGTCTGCCGATGGAAAAGGTTAATTTGGCGAGGTAAGATTAAGTAATGAATGTCGATAATGAAATCCAAAAAGCGCTTTTTGCAAAACAGGATTTAAAGTTCAAAGCTTTCCATAGCAAGCTGATTCCGACGACGGATGCAAAGTCGATTATCGGCGTGCGCACTCCCGACTTGCGAGCCATAGCAAAGGAATTTGCAAACTGCCCTGACGTGGAAAAATTTTTGACTACGCTCCCGCATAAGTATTACGACGAAAATCAAATCCATGCGTTTATTTTGTCTTTAATTAAAGATTATGATGATTGTGTGTCGCATATCGATGCTTTTTTGCCGTACGTGGATAACTGGGCAACGTGTGACCAGATGCGCCCCAAGGTTTTTGCGAAGGCTGCGAACCGCAAGCGACTTTTGAAAGATGTTGAACGTTGGATGAGTGCTCCCGTGACCGATGTTTACACGGTACGTTTTGGCATTGAAACATTGATGTCGTTCTTTTTGGACGATGACTTTGATCCGAAATTTTTGAAATGGGTTGCGAAAATCCGCAGCGAGGAATATTACCTCAACATGATGGTTGCGTGGTTCTTTGCGACGGCACTTGCAAAGCAGTACGAGGCAACGCTCCCGTATATTGAAAAGCGTATGCTTGACACTTGGACGCACAACAAGACCATCCAGAAGGCGATAGAAAGCTATCGCATCACAGACGAGCAAAAAGCGTATCTGAAAACCCTCAAATTATAGTATCTTTTTAAATATGATTGAATATTCTATACAGACCGTAAAGACCGACCGTTTTGAAATGGATTACATTAAGTTTGGCACGGGTGCACGCCCGCTTGTCTTGTTGCCGGGCATGAGCCTTAAAAGCACGATGGGCATTGCCTCGATGGTGGTGGATTCGTATAAAATATTTGCAGATGATTTTACGGTTTATTTGTTTGATCGCAAGAAGAATTTTGGCGATTCGTATTTGATGGAAGAAATGGCGGCAGATACTGCTGAAGCGATGTCGGCTATTGGTGTTGAACATGCTTGCATGATTGGCATTTCGCAGGGTGGCATGATTTCGCAAATCATCGCTGAACAGTTCCCGCAAAAAGTGGAACGCTTGGTGCTCGGCTGCAGTGCTTCTCGCTTGAATGATATGTCCCGTGCGGTGATGACGGAATGGAAACGACTTGCTGATGCTGGTGACGTTGAATCGCTCTGCTCGAATTTTATAGATAAAGTTTTCTCTGCCGAAACCATTTGCAAGTACAAGAAAAGCTTGATGCGAATGAACACGAATGCGACCGAACAGGACATGGCTCGCTTCTGCGTTTTGGCAAAGGCCTGCCTCGAATACGATGCTTTTGCCGGACTTGAAAAACTCAAGTGCCCGACGCTCGTTTTGGGTGCCGAACTCGACCAAGTCCTAGGCGTGATTGCCTCCCGTGAAATCGCCGAAGTGCTAAAGCAAAATGGTGTGCCGACGGAACTCTACGTTTACGAGAACTACGGTCACGCAGCTTATGACGAAGCCCCGGATTACCGCGCAAGGATTTTGGAGTTTTTGAAGGGGTAGGGGGAATGCCGTCATAAGGAGACGGACTATGAAACCTCTTGCTTTAAGACTGTTGCTGGCGGTTTAAATCTATTTCCAGTAATTGTTGCAAAAAAGTATGTTTATTGTATGAAAAAGGCGATTATATCGCCTTTTTTACTTATATTCGGAAAGAAAAATAAGTAAAAAAGGAATTACGTATGAATAAAAATGTTTTTCGTGCTTTCCCTGCTCTAAAGTCTATGGCTTCAAATGTGAGAGACTATATCAGTAGCCGTCTTTCTGGTACAAAAGAGGAAGATAAGCTATTGAATCCCCTTTTGGAAAATTGGGAAAGACCGGAGCTTGCGGGTGAGGAAAATACGCTTCTTGGTCCTTTGGTGTTGGAAGGTGGCTTTGGTTACAAGAAAAGCTCGCAGACTTTAGAAGACTTGGCTGCTGATGGAACGATTCATCCGATTCTTTTGGACATGCTATCTTCGGCACCTATTGGCATTGATGCTGGTAAAGCTAATTATACTGTTCCTCGTGATAGAAAACCCTATACTCATCAGGAAGAATCATTTATTGCGGCGTGCTGTGGTTCTAGTGTTATAGTTTCTGCCGGTACAGGTTCGGGAAAAACGGAATGTTTCTTGTATCCTATTATATCTGATATTTTGCGTGAAACACCGGAACAGCGTTCCAAGAGAGGAATTCGTGCTATTATTTTGTACCCAACGAACGCATTGATTCATAGCCAAGAAGATCGCCTTGTTGAATACCTGAATACTGACGCGAATAAATGTGTTAAGGGTCGTCCAATTTCGTTTTGCTTGTACAATAGCGGCTTAAGTGAATCCGATAATCCATCCACGTTTTATCGCGTCAATAACCGTAGTGATCTGCGTAATGCGAAGGCTTCTGCTGATGAGTCGGGTATGCCGGATATTTTATTGACCAACTTTGCCATGTTGGAATATTTGCTATTGCGTGATAAGGACTGGCCCATTTTAAAGGCGACAAAAGATACATTGCGACATATTGTTCTTGATGAAGCTCATACATACTCTGGAGCGAATGCTACAGAAATGGCTCTCCAAATTAGAAGATTTTTGTTGGCTTTGTCAAATGAACATGGGGATATTCCTAAAGTTCAGTATTATGCAACTTCGGCAACTTTTGCAGGTGGCGAAGATGATTTAAAGTCATTTGCTGAGGGGTTGTTCTTTGAAGCTGATCAAATTGAAACTATTCTAGGAGATAGATATGCTCCAGAAGTTACATATGATACGGAACCAGCAATTGATTTGCTTAGTATAGAAGGTTCACTAAAAAAACTTTATCAAGGTGAATTTGGTATAGGTGATGTTTGCGAGGCTTTAGGGATTGATTGTGATGATAAAAGTAAATCGGAAAATCTCGCCAAATATTTGTGGCGAGTAAACGAAGTCCGCAAATGTTGGATGTGGATGCAGAATACGAATTCGTTTAAGTTTGATAATTGTTGTTCTTTTGTTAATGAACAATGTCATTCTAATCACAATAAAGAAACTATTGCTATTTTACTTGATATTGCGTCCCTTGCTAAGTATAAACCTGATGATGATAATGAATTGATTCCATTGATTCCAACTCGATGGCATTCTGTTTTTAGAAAATTTGAAGGCTTATTTGCATGCACCAATAGTCATTGTTGCGCTCATGGAAAACAAAATCATGGGATAGAATCCTTGGGAAAATTATATTCTTCGTGGCGGTCAAAATGCGAATGTGGCGGAACTGTTCTTCCCATCTGTTTCTGCAGGAGTTGCGGTAAACCATATGTTATGGGATGTGAAGATGATAATGGGATAAGAACACCCTCAATGAAAGCTATTATTGGAGCCTTCTTTGATGTGGATGACGAAATCGAATCGTCTTTTAGAGATGAAGAGAAAGTCAATTATTACTCCATTGAACCACATTCCGATGATGAAGACCGAAATGATGAAGATAGGCGTTTTGTTGATGTTAATTCCGATGATTCATCTTGCTTTTATGAAGTTCAGAATGTTAAAGAATGCGTATTCTGTAACTATAAGGATAGCAATGGCTTTATTCAATCTTTGATGTTGAGTAAACCTACTTTTGCAAGTCTTGTGTTGGAAGGTCTTTGGCCAGAATTGCCCAAGGCTAAAGATTGCGATAAACGAACGTATCCCTCTGATGGAAGACATATCATAACTTTTAGCGATACGCGTCAAAATGCCGCCCAACTAGCTCCGATTATGGAACGAACGTTCCTCCGTAATGCCGTATATAAGTTGATTTATGAAGTCTTACAACCATCTTTAACAGAACGTGATCAAAGATTTATCGATTCGCTTCGTCGTCATGGAGCTTCAGAAGATGATATAAAAAAAGAAATAGAAGCTATTGTCGGGGATTCCTCATTTTCAATAGATGATATTGTTAAAAGAATATGGCAAATCCCGTCCATTAAGGAAATGCTTGGCCTTGAAGAACGAAATGACATTTATGATGGTGTGGAACAGGATGAAAAAGATAAAATAAAAAAATTATATCAAAATGCTTTAAAAGAGAGCAAAGAACAGGTTGAGGCGTATATAAAATTCCTTTTGCTTAGTTTGCCTGCAGGGCGGAAAACAACCCTTGAAAAAATGGGCTTGATCGAATGTATGTATGATGGCCTTGAAACTCTGAAAGAGAATGATGCTATATATTCAGCAATTTGGAAAAATGTATTCTCGTTTGAAGAATGGAAATCCCTGCTATATATTTGTTTACAGTCTGCTAGACAGAGAAATGTTATTTCAGATAGTGGAACATCTGTTGAATCTATAAAGAAGTTTTTTAATTACTACATAAAAAAGAATGCGGAAGATGTTAATCTTATTGGGCGTGATACGGAAAATTTGTTGAAGCGAATTCCTAATGTCACTGGATACGTCATTCGTGATAAACAAGGAAATATGCTGTTGGAACAAGATATTTTAAGAACATTGGAAAATCTTGGAATATGGAATTCCGACCCAAAACATATAGGCGTAAAAATTGAAAAAATTAAATTTAGCCTACGTAAAGCGAATAACCCATTATGGAAAGATCCTGTTACGGGAAAGATTGTATTTGCCAATATAAAGAATAAGTCTCCTTTCTCCGATAATGATGTTGTTGTTGTTGAAATTGACAAGCAAAATCGACTTTATAAGCAAATAACAAGCAAATCTGCTCCTGTTGCATTGTGTTCTGAAGAACATAGTGCGCAAAATAGTCTTTTGGTAAATCGACTGCACGAAAATTTGTTCAAGAAAAATTTCTTGAATCTCCTTAGTTGTACCACAACGATGGAAATGGGTATTGATATCGGTGCGTTGTCCGCCGTAATGCTTGCCAATGTACCGCCATTTCCAGCAAATTATATGCAGCGAGCTGGTCGAGCAGGTCGTCGTGGAGAAGGGTCTACTTTGATTTTCTCTATTGCGTCAGCGTCCCCTCATGATGAAATGATGTATCGGCGTCCTGATTGGGCTTTTACTGAAAAGGTTTTAGCTCCAGATGTTGATCTTGAAAATAGAGTACTTGTTCAGAGAGCTGTTAACGCTTGGTTTGTTCGTGAAATATGTCAAGGCTCGATACTTTCGGATAGCAATCCTATGAATGCCTATGGAACTTATGGCGAGTTTTTCCAATACCTTGATGAAAATCATGTTCTTGACTATACAAAACCATCAACTATATTGTACAAGATCAAGAATGATGAAAATCATTATTTAAGGAAACAGCTTGAAAAACTTTTGTCTGGTACTGGTTTTGCTGAAAATTGGCAATTAGATTCAGCAGAGACTTCGTTGATAAAAACAATGATTTGTCAGTTGCAACTGCAAGTGGACAAGAGAAATCAATATATTAAGGAGCTCAAAGCCGCATTAGAAGATATACGTAGTGAGTTTGATTTCAACAATACTCAAGAATTGGCAAATTTTGGTCAAGATGGTAGGGTTCGTGCTATTAATAATGAAATTAGACGCTGGACTATAGGTATTGATAAACGCGATGATGCTACAATTTCGTATTTAGTTTTGCAACAATTATTCCCGTCGCATGGGCTCCCGATAGATGTTGTTAGTCTTGATGTAATGGTGGAAAAAGACCATTATTGGGTTGCTGATGAAAATTATAAATTGGCAAGACCAAGAATTGACGCACTTCGTAGTTATGCTCCTGGGTATGATGTCGTTGTTCAAAAAGGTGCTTTCCGTTCAACCAATATTCGCATTAATTTTAGACAACGATTTGGGCTTGCTTTTAATGATTCGGAACATGCTGCGGGGCAGGATACTATTTACAAATGCAAATGTTGTAAGTGCGTTTACCGCGTTAATACAGATCATGTTTGCAAATATCCGAATAACCAAGGTGAACTACAGTCTTGCCAATTGGAAAAAATAAATGTCATAAAACCAGAAGCTTTTATGACATATCGTTCAAAGGACTATAATATTCGTAATCCCAATAAACCGGGTTATGTTGTAACAACGACCATATCTAATAACAAATCATTTGAAAACATTCCAAATGATATTGCGAATGTTGATTTTGCATCATCGGCGATTATTTCAACATATAATAAAGGATTTGGTGAAGGATTTAAAAAATGTCCTACATGCTATCGACTCTATCCATTAAAATATGTAAAGAATACTCTTGTAGCATTTACAGACGATGTCGGAGAATGCAAGCATTTTGACAGGAATACGGTAAATAGCCAGGAAACATTATTCCTATACCATGAATATGCATCAAATGCATTATTTATTAGGATTAATGATGAATTTAGGCGTGATGGAAATCTTTGTCAATTTGATGATGCAGACTGCAATACATTGGGAATTGCGCTTAAGACTGCTGCCGCTCGTGTTTTAAAGATTGAGGAAAAGGAAATAGAATTTTGTATTCCTTCAGATGAACAAAAGCAAACTTGTGATGTCATTCTTTATGACACTACTACGGGTGGGGCTGGTTATGTCAAACGTATAGCTCGTCAATTTGATGAAATTATCATACATGCTATTGATGAAGTTCTCATTGGAAACGATGAACATCAAAAAACTTGTGAAGGTGCGTGCCCGCAATGTTTAATCAGTTATTCAACACAGTTCTTATTCCAAGATGGAAATAAGGCTCCAAATAGAATCAAGCTGTTAAATAAACTAAATGTTGATGCAATTCTAAGTAAGGATGTATTTTTCCAGTTTAAGCAATATTTAGCGGAAAACAATCTGCAACTCTTGAGCGAAAATGAATGGATAGCCAATGCAACACGAAGTGAAGAAGAAAAAATTGTTATTGAGGAATTGAATTCAGATATCGTTGCTACACGTTTGTGGGAATTGCTTAAGCAGAGACAAGATCTTTATCCGACAACGTTCTATCTTAAAAACGAACCCAAAGAACAGGAATATGGCATTGTTTCTTGGATTCAAGGTCGTTTTGGGCCTGATTCCGTAAAAATTGTTCAGGAAAAACAATTGCCCAATGGCATATATTTCTGTTCGAATTTCTATGGAAAGCTTTCATGGGAAGAAAACAAGTATTTGTCTCCGTTTAATTCAGGTTCTCATAAGGCAACTTGGGTAAAACGAAACGAAAACGTTGAAGTAAAGGGAATTTCTTGGCATTTACCGAGTAATAAAGCTGTTCAAACGACCGACTTTTATGTAGCGACTTCGCGAACAGCAACGAATCTTGATAAATTATGGAGCTTGTTGTTGAAAGATAAACATGCGGAAGATTTTGGATTTGACCCTCAAAACGTTTGTTCTTGGGAATATGAGGACCCGTATGCTGCAAAAACCAAGTTCTATTCTACAGTTCCAATCGAAAGAATGCTTAAGTCTTTATTAAAGTATCTTGGGGTTGCAAATCTTTTGCAAAATCAGGAACGCGGTGTGGTCTATTATAATTCAGGTACTCTAGTCCATGATGGTGTTGCTGAAACTGCTGCTGAATTTAGTTTTGCACGTATGTCTGGTACTTTGGATAGGGAAGATCATGATCGGATTTTGACGTTAAACCTTAAGAATGGCGACATATTTATTTTGTCAACGGGTCGAGGATTAGATTTTATTAAGGAAAGCGCTGCAAATCAAAGAAATGCAAAAATAAGCATTTATACCAGTAAAAAGACAACCATTGGGTGGTCTTTGATAAGAAACTCTCATTAATTTCTATATAGGAGCAAAAGTATGGCTTTTTTTAATGAAGAAATGGATAATCGTGATATTTTCCTTGCTTATTTGGTTAATGCGGAAAAAGGGCTTTTTGAATCGGGTAACTTTTGTCTCGAAGATAATGACTATTATATACTCTTTAAAAAAGTTATAAAAGATTATGATAGCTTAGCTTTGTATGAAAAATACAAATGTCGTCTATGGGGTATATATATTCGTGAATTGGTATATCGGTATGCTCAAAGTTATCAAAGACTATGGCCTGATTTAAAAGCGGGATTGAATGCTGATGTACAGATGCTTTTAAATAAATATTGTAATGATGAAAACGAAAAAAACTCTGTAAAAGCGGGAAAAGGGCGTTTTGATGAAGATAATGAAGATATCCAAGGCTTCTGTTATGATGGCGGCGGTGAAGCTCTTCAAAAGATATTTAATGGATGGAATTTTGAAAATACTGAATATCATTTTCAAAATCGATTAAAAAGCAGCGCTAATAGAAGATATTTGGAGTTCTTGCTTAAGTTATCTGTGCTACCAGCAAATTATTTGCCGACACACGGTATATATGGTCTTCTTCGTGATGCTTTCGTTAAAAGCAGATGCCCGTATTGGTCTAATGAATCGCCGTCTAAAATTTTCCTTTCGAAGTTGCAAGGCGTTTTAACTAATGCGGGTGATGGGTGGAAAGTTCATAGAAATACGATTGAGGCCTTTAGAGATCGTATGTTGGATTTTTTCACATTTGTATTCTCATGGAAGTCGTGTGGCTATTCTTATGAAGATGCTAAAGAGGCTCTTGGACAAACTTTTGTTTTCTTATCTCAAAAAAAAGAAAATAACTATTTGTATACATTTTTACAAGAAGAATATGGCCTCCAAAACAGAGAATCTATTGATAAAGCTACTGTACAAAAATGTTCAAAAAAATTATTCCAGTTCAATTATGTTTTGGATAAACGTATAAGTTTGTTTTACTTTAAAAAAACACAAGGAAACATTAAATTTCATCTTTCTACTTACTTAGATAATCGAAATATTCGAGGTATAAAGCAATCTATAGTGATAAAAGTAGGGAATGATGAAATCGCAAAAATCAATTTGAATGGAGCTCTAGTTTTTGCCAATGGCGGAAGTGTACAGAACGAAAATTTATCCATATTGAAACTTATTAAAGAAAAAGAAATTAGTCTCGTTTGGGACGATAATGTGTTGCCTATAAAGAATCCGTGGTATACTCCCAATTGCTGGTTCTTGCTAAATACTTTTGGTACTGATTCTGCAAAAACATGGGATGTTCGCAATGACGCTTATTTGGCGATACCAAAGGAAATGGGTAGAATAGAATGTGGGGAAGAGGCTCTCGCAGCACAGCAATTAAGTCAAGAAAAAATAGAATTGTTGTTGCCTGAGTCGGCTAATTCAGGATTGGATGTTTATAAATTACATGCTAGTCCGAATGTTAATCAAGAGCAAGTCTTGTTCAATACATCAAATGGTTACTGTATTGAAATTAAATTAAGGGATGTTGATTATGTTCGGACGATTCCGAATTTTAAAGGTGCACCGACATTTGTGCAACAGAATTTGCATTCCAAAATAGCTATCGGGCAGATTGGATTTGAGTGGCCAAATTACGAGGATTTTTCAAATTTCAGCAATGGTGTTCGATTTACTGCTAGAAATGGAAATTTTATAATAAAGAATGAATCTCAAAATATAATTTGCTTAGATGAACAAAATCCGACTTTAAAAGCTATGTCGGATTTGTTGAGAAAAAAATTTCCCTATATTGTGCTGCTTCCATCAAATGCTAAGATATGGATATCTGAAGAAGAACGTGTAAAAATGTGTCATTGGTTTGCTGGAAACAAACAGTTAGATGGATTTGCGTTATATGGAAATCATGATAGCATAAAAATATCAAATGCTTCTATTGAACCATCGGAATGGCTAAACGATAACAATGTATTTCGCCTTACTGAACCAAAGTGGAATGATTTGTTATTAAAAGACAATTGTTCGTCTGAAGAATTAGGTCGGTTATCTTCATGGGTGGAACCTGAATTTCCTGAAGCGGATTTATATTTTCGTTGGAATGAAGGTAATATTCCATTTGAAGTTAATATTACATCGGAAGAAAAAAAACGTTTAGAAGAACTTTATGGAGAAAAGTGTGGTAGAGGCTTGGCTAGTATTTATCGCCTTTTGAAAATTTCCGGTGCAGATGTTACAGTTGGATTTAGCTTTGAAGGGAAACGATTTGTAAAACGATTTAAACAATGCTTGAACTACGAACAACCTAGACGTAGCTTAAAGTATTTTGAATTTTTGGAAGATAAGAAAAAATGTGGTGAATTTTTAAAAAGTAGCTTGTTGAATAGGTTTGAAATTAAAAAACGTTGTAAAATTGTAAAGGAACTGAATTATGAAAAATATCGTTATTATGAAGCGTTAAATCCAGAAGACTATGATTCTGTTGATGCTGTCTATCGGGAATTGGTTTTGAACTATAAACCGGTTGAAAATGATATAATACATTTTATTAACAAAAAAATCGCTGCTATTGGAGAAATGAAATTTGTTTATGAAGAACAAATGGATTTTGGGATTGTTCAAAATGAATCTAGATCTATTTTGTATAAAGAGGGAGGATGCTTTAAAAAAGAAAAAGGAAGATGGCTTTGTCCAGATGTAATCTTGTTTCCTAAAAATACTAATGTATGTGTGCTTTTGAATGACGAAAAGTATTATTTGCTTTTAATCGGAGATGTTGATAATCTCTCTAAAGTATGGAAGAATGATGTAAGTAATAGCATTCATTATATTGTTTTGAATGATTATTTTACTACTGATGGAATTCCTATTACAGATGATATTCGAATTAGCATTGATTTCAATAGTTTACGTCAGGCTGAAAAAATTCAATTTATAACGGATCCTACACTCCAGAAAGTAGATTATGTTTGGTTTAAATATAATCAGACGGAAGAATATGAAACGGCGTTGCCTGATGTTCTTTCGAAAGGCTTGGCCTTGATTCTTCATGCGATGCCGATAAATGATGGATCGTTTGAATTTATGGTCAAAAAGGGGGGATGCTACTTTTATAATGAATTTAAGGAATTTGTACCTTTGCAGCATCGTGCTGAACACGACAAAGAAAAAATAACAACTTATCTTTATGATCGTAAGCCTATTCCTTATCAAACCTTATTTGAATTGCAATCGCTTTTAGGAATAAAAAGTGTTAATTTAGTGTCAGAATATATTGCGTTGAATTGCAAGGAAGAAAAAAGATTCTTGTTTAGATGGGTTTGTGGCCTGAAATCGTTAGATTTGTCGGAATCTTATGCTTTGAATAAAATTAGAGCAATTGTTGAAGAATCTTATTTTAAAGCGAATGATTATGTGAAGGGTTCAAGTGTCCAATTCAAAGAGATTGTGATATGGAAGAAGGTGGCTTCATTGGGGTATAAGGTTGTTAAGGGAATGCAGGAATTTCCTAATAGTGGATTATTGGATTCTCTGACAACTCGTAATGGATTTATTCAATGCTTCTATGAAGGTGTTAAGTGGGCGATTAATTTGTGGAAGCAAAATGTTGAGATGCCTAATTCGGTAAGGGTATGCAGAGAGATGTTTGAAAAATATAAGACTCTGAAATCATTAGCGAATAATGATCCTCAGCCTGCAGGTCCATGGAAAATATTATGGAGCGTAAAAAATATTGATGATGGAAAAACTTTTGTTTCTGATTTTCTTTCGTCTTTGAGAGATGAGTCTCATGTTGATGCGTCTATTAAGGGGGCTAAAATTTCAGAAGAACGCATGCCTGAAGATCCTGTAGAGAGTTCTTTAAATAAGAAATCAAATCCTAAAACATATGACGAAAAAAAAGCATTTTGGGAAAACCTTTTGCGTAAGCATGGAGTTCCTGATGCTGATTTATCAAAAAGAAAATATAAATTTGAGCCTTACTATATGCCATTGTCGGATGAACGCCTTGAAATAGAAGCTAAACGAAAGATCGGTGTGCTATAAAACTGGAAAATAATCAATTCCGATTTTGATCAGATATTTCGCAGCCATTTGAAAAGCCCGATGACCTGTCGGTCACCGGGCTTTTTGTTCAACGAGGAGGTTCCTATGGATTTTTTTTACTTGCAACCCTTCGTGCCGTAGCATTTGCCGTTTTTGTAGATGACTGTCTTTTCTTTTGTGTAACGGAGAATTATTGTGCCGTCTTTGGTGGTGTAAGTCTTTGTGCGTGCCATGTTGGACTCCTTTTAATTGTTGTTTCTACTTATATATCGAAATGAAACTAGTGAATGTAAAGCTCAAAAAGAAAAAAAATGATAGTGTTAAAGTGTTGTTTTTCATTTGCACTTGACGTGTTTACGTTAGAATATGATTATTCGATATTATTATATATGTGATTTTGGAGGTTTTCATGGTAGCGCTTCCTTCGATGGCTCAAGTTGTCGCCTGGTTTGACTGGGGCAATGGTCCTGGCGCCATTGCTGCTGTCAGTGCCGTTTTGACAATAGTCGTTTTGCTCGCTCCTGTCATTGCGGGGCTGATTTTATTTGGGCTTGAACGTTTGCAGGTGTCGCTCATCGGCTCGATCAATCGTGATTTGGCGTATTTTTTCGTGAATTTTGTGACGTTTCCGGGGACGTTCGTGCATGAGATGTCTCATTTGGTATTCGCTGTAATTACAGGGGCGGAAGTGAATGAAGTCTGCATGTTCGAAAATGATGGCGGGCGCCTTGGCCACATCAGTTACCGTACGAGGGGACCATGGTTCATGGAGGCGGTGCAGCATTCGCTAACCGCAGTGGCTCCGACCGTTGTCGGATTTGCACTTGGCTATGTGCTGCTTGAGTATATTTTTGCTGGGAGTCACTCTGTTTGGGCTTACATCGGGCTTTGGTATTTGGTGATTTCGCTGATAGATCATTCCACGATGAGCGATTCTGACCTGGAGCATTATTTCCAGGGCGTGTGGATTTTTATCCTTCCAGTTTTCCTTGTGTTTTTCGGGCTAGGGTACTGGGGGTAAATGATGCTGCTATGACAAAACCCGATGACCTGACGGCCACCGGGCTTTTTCAACTAGGAGGTTACTATGGAATTTTACGATATTGACTAGGCGTTACGCCGCCATGAGGAGGCGGCATTCGTCTTCGAGCCCGCAGTCGATCAAAAACTTGCAGATGTTCTTCTTGATCTTTCCCGTGTTGGCGCGGGTGCAGTGCAGCGCTTCGGCGACTTCGACGTCGGTGTACTTGTCGCAATTGCGGCTCACCTCGTACATGGTGTCGAATGCCTTGAGCATCTTGGGGCTGTTGGCGAGACGGTGCCTGATGATGTCGATGATTTCGCACTGTTCGTAGTCGCTTTCGAGCACGTTGCGTTCCCCGGTGAATGGGTTCATATCGCCGTTGTCAATGATGGAGTCGGCTTCGTCATCGTTTTTTTTCAGCCTGCTTTCGACTTTTTCGACTTTGTCGCGCTTGGCGTTTTTGCGCTTTTCGTCAGCCATGTGCCAGCTGATCTTTTGGGCGAAGAAAGCTTCGAAGGGAACTTTCAAGGTCGGGTCGAAATCCTGCACTGCCTTGCAGAAGACCATGTAGGCGTCACCGGCCAGGTTGGCCTTGCGTTCCTTGGGGCTGCAGCCGTTGAGGCTAAAATCGGAGCAGATCTGGAACGAGTTCTTGGCGACGAGTGCCATGACGTAGTCCCCGAAGATGTCCCAAAGGGTGTACATTGCCTTGTCGTGGGCGTATTCGCTCGGGGCGGCCTGGGCAATGGCGATGAGGTTGTTGATCTGGGCGGCGGTAGCCTTGGTGTTGTTGTGCTGCATAAGCAAGCTCCTTTGGGAAGTTGAAAATTTTGAGACAAGACGGCAAAACGCCCTTTGATAATTTTTTATCAAAAGACTATGGCGTGAATTGCTGAAATGTTGTTTATTTGGTCAAGCCGTTTGCTGGACCTATATAGACGAAAACCGGTGTTGCGCTGTTCAATGCGCTGGAAAAACGAATAGAGAAAATCTTATTCAATCTCATGCTCCTAAATATAGAAAACCGGTATGTCATAATATGACAGCCGAAAATTCCTTTTTGTAAAGTTTTCTAAACATTTGAGATTGAAGAGTGTAGACGTCCAAATCATATCCGTGTTATATATCGATTGCTGATGTGAAAAAGTAAACTTGGAAAACTGTTTTTCTCAAAAAAAATTGGCTGGACGGAAGCCCGGACCATTTGCGGGGAGTATTTTGGAGGTTGTTTTAAAATTTTTTGACTCGACATATTTACAAGAGAATGTGTTTAATCGATATGATTGTGTACGCTTCTTTGGAGGTTCGCGTGAAACTCTTTAAAATCTTTTCCTATAAAATTTTTGGTCAGCCTTTGGGCTTGTTGCTGGTCGTGATGGCTTTCTGGTATGTTGTGGGTGCAGTGGTGTCCGGCAGGCTGGAAATTTCGTGGAAACCTCCCCGTAATTATGCACATTGTCCTGAAAAGGATATTGATAGCTACTATTTTCAGAAGCTCGAAACCTTCGTGGACCCGCGCGATAGCAACGAATATATAGTGCTGAAGTATGCGGAATACAGAGGCTGTGGTATGTCGGAACACGATTCAGGTTTTGTGGCGGGCGGCGATACCGTGACCTTCCACTTAATGCTGGAAAATTTGCGATACAAGACACGTTGCAGTTTCTGCCTAGATTCCTCTTGCGAACGGGGGCGCTATTATTCTTCTATAGGGCGACTCAATGCGTGTCCTGCGGGCTGGAAAATCGCCTCGGCGGAGCAGAATGCGGGGCTGTTTTTCTCCCCAAAAGGGCATTTGATGTATTGGCCGACATTTAGCCCTACTAAGGTCGTGGATTCTTTGGACCCGAGTGGCCTGAAGCGTTTGCGAGCTCACCTGCACGAAGAAACTTATGGATATGTCGATATGATTGAGCTGAACTTGTCCGGGTATTATAATAGTGACAAGGATACGATGGAATTTGTGGATTCCTTGAGTGTCGTCTGGACGGGTGATGGGTTCCCGACTGTGATTGTGCCGAACCATTATACGAAAGAGCAACAGGAAGGGGTTAAGGAAACCATGAGAGGGATCCTCTTAAAACAGGATTATTATTACCCAATCCGCTGCATCCGTATTGACGATCCGAACCACATGATGGATAGCCAGGAATCGAATATGACTACGTTCTATAATAATATGAGGCAGCTGCCGTACCTGTATCGGTAAAAAGGAGAGTCTATGTTTTTTGGGAAAAAACGCTGGATATGTGAAGAGGTGGAGAAAATGCTGCTGGCACTCCACCCGGCGTACGACATCCGTGTCAGAATCAAGTCCAATGATAGAACGGTGAATTTCCCGTTCCGCGATAACGAGGGCAAAATGTTTGTAGACCCTTATCGGCGCGATGTTGTCGGTGTGGATGTCGATTACATGCGTGAGGGCTATCCCGTAGAAACTTTTTATGTCGGGAAGGACGGCCTTGCTGAATGGAGTGTGCCTTACGTCAGGGAGCGTTTGGATAACTATGTCTCGCAGTTCCCCAAGATGAGCTGGACAACAAGTTTGAAGCGTTTGGCAAATATGCGCGAAGAACTCCGCACGGCAATCTGCAATAGCATGGGGGTGAATTTCACCCGTTTGGAGGGCGACACTTCGTCATCTATTGGGGTTGCCTTTAATTGTCTTTCTCTTGAGCAGAGGCGGCGAGTCTGCGATGTCATTTGCAACCTGGATAGCGATGCCATCTCGATTCAGGCTGACTTTTTGCTTGATAACGTGGATGAAAATCGCATTTACGCCACGCTCGATGAACTCGCTCTGTACGATGCCGCGAAAGAAGCGGAACAGTACGGGTGTGGGGAGGACGGGCTGGGGTTCTAGGGGAAAATATTGAAGAATGCAACAAAAGGAACGCTGTGCGTTCCTTTTGTTGTATAAATGAAAACCACCAGCTAGGCTGGTGGTTCAAAAGAGCCTTCTGGCGTTGCGCCCTCGGATAAAAAGAAATCCCTTGATTACTGTTGATATGCGGTCTGCCAACTGCATAACAATAAAATCAAAGGATTTCAAATGAATAATAGAAATAATAACACATTGGCTCATACATCGTGGAACTGCAAATACCATATTGTGTTTGCTCCCAAATTTAGAAGGAAGGTCTTTTACGGGGAGAAAAAGGTCGAAATCGGAGCAATCCTGAGAAAGCTTTGCGAATGAAAACAGGTCAATATTTTGGAGGCTGAGGTTTGCCCGGATCACGTTCACATGTTGGTCGAGATTCCACCCAAAGCAAAGTGAGCGTTTCGGGTTTTGTCGGGTACTTGAAAGGGAAAAGTAGCCTGATGATCTACGAAAAGTACAAATCACTCCAGTTCAAATACCGTAACAGGGAATTTTGGTGTCGCGGCTACTATGTT
>Ga0265301_10002854_pt1 | contig 19210 bp, 18 predicted proteins | sample AusTroGonzalo_MG_2_FD_193488 | JGI IMG/M metagenome (GOLD analysis project Ga0265301, IMG submission 193488) | Bovine rumen microbial communities from tropical cattle in Woodstock, Queensland, Australia - Gonzalo_04 | ecosystem: Host-associated > Mammals > Digestive system > Stomach > Rumen ... | reverse complement strand
GAAAGGTCAGGCCGCTGCGATCTTCGCCAAGTACGAAGCCGAGGCGAAAGGCAATTACGAAGTCCTGAAGGCCAAGGGCGACGGCTACCGCAAGATCATCGAATCCTGCGGCGAAAATGCCGACGCGGCCGCCAAGATGCTCCTCGTCGAAAAACTCGAAGAGATCGTCAGGCTCCAGACCGAAGCCATCAGCAACATCAAGATCGACAAGGTCACCGTCTGGGATTCCCCCAACGGGCGCGCCGACGGCAAGTCCTCCACTGCCGGTTTCCTCAGCGGCATGATGCAGAGCCTGCCCCCGATCCACGACGTCGCCGCCATGGCCGGCATCGAACTGCCGAAGTACCTCGGCGAAATGAAGGACAAGGCCGCGAAGGAGCCCGAGGCTCCGGAAGCCAGTCCGGCTGAATGATCCCGAGGAGGCGCGGGCGCGGTTTGCTCCGCGATGCCGTATGCGTCCGTCCCGATGCGTACGGCATGATTTGCCCTTATGCCGGAGCGAAGCCCGGCGTTTCCGCGGCGGAGACTTCGGTTCCCGCGCCTTCTTCCAATGTTTTGAGGTGACATGAGCAGCGATTTCATCAAACTGGAGCGCATCCTCGGCATCAAGTTCGGCGATACCGCCGTCTACAGGGAGGCCATGACGCACAAGTCGTTTGCCGCCGAACACCAGCTCGCGTACGACAACCAGCGCCTCGAGCTGCTCGGCGACGCCGTGGTGCAGATCATCCTGACCGATTACCTGTACCGCCGATACACGGACCTGCAGGAAGGCGACCTCACGAAGATACGGTCCGCCATGGTCAACCAGGACGCGCTCGCCCAGTTCGCCCGCGACATCTCGCTCGGGTCCTTCCTGCTGCTCGGACGGGGCGAACTCGAACTGAACGGGCAGGACCGTGATTCCACGATCTCCGACGCGTTCGAATCCCTGATCGGCGCGATTTACCTCGACAAGGGCATCCAGGCCGCCACGGACATCTTCCTGCCGATCCTCCTCAAGAATTATCCCGATCCCGCGGGTTCCCTCCATGATATCAATCCGAAGGGCATCCTGCAGGAATACACCCAGCAGAAATCGCAGGGCGTCCCGCAATACCGCGTGGTGGCCGTGACCGGCCCCGCCCATGCGCCGCAGTACGAGGTCGAGGTGCTGATCCGCGACAAGGTCATCGCCCGCGGCACGGCCAGCAGTCACAAGCTCGCCGAACGCGAGGCCGCCCGCGCCGCGGTCCATATCCTGCTCGACGGCGCGGACCGGGACAAGACCGGCGAAAAGGAATGACCCGAATCATGGAACCCGAACGCAATTTCCCCTCGTTTACCATCCGCACCCCGCGCGATATCGTGTTCGGACGCGGCAAGTCCGCTCTTCTGGCGGACTTCCTGCCAGCCTCCGTGAAGCGCGTCCTGCTCGTTTCCGGCCGCCATGCTGCCCGGGGCGACGCGAAGACGATCGCGGAGAAGCTGAATGCCTCGGGACGCGAGACGCGCGTTTTCGCCGACACTATGGCGGAACCTTCGCCCGGCGCGGTCGACGCCGCCGCGGAAGCCGTCCGCGCATGGAACGCCGACGCGGTCGTCGCGGTCGGCGGCGGCAGCGTGATCGACACGGCGAAGGCCGCCGCGGCGCTGGTCCGTCTGGATGGTTCCTGCCTTGACTATTTCAACGGCGTTCGCGCGCTGGTCGTGACGGACCGGCCATTCTTCGCCGCGCTGCCCACCACGAGCGGGACCGGGGCGGAAATGACGAACAATTCCGTGCTGACCGACCCGGCGACCAAGATCAAGAAATCCATCCGCCACCCGAACATGATCGCCGACCTGGCGATCGTCGACCCCGACCTGACCGCGAACTGCCCGCACGGCGTGACCGTGGCCAGCGGCCTCGATGCGCTCGTTCAGGCGGTGGAGGCGTTTGTCTCGCCCAGGGGGACGGAGTATACGCGGGCGCTGGCGAAGGCCGCCGCGTGCAGGCTTTACGGCGCGCTGAAGACCATTATGCACGAACCGTGGAAGCCCGCGGGCCAGGAGCCCGTGCCCGGCATCGAATTCCGCGTGGACATGGCCGAAGGCTCCATGCTCGCCGGAATGGCGTTCGCCCACGCCGGACTCGGCGCGGTTCACGGGCTGGCGCATCCGGTCGGTTCGCTCCTGCACGTCCCGCACGGCGTTTCCTGCGCCATCCTGATGATGCCTGTTTTCCAGTTCAACCTGAACGCGTGCAGCCGTCTTTTCTGCGAGCTCGCCCGTGCGTTCCTCCCGAAGGAGCCGCATCCGGACGCCGCGCTGTTCATCGCGGCCATGCGGGAACTTTCCCTCGGGCTCGGCGTGCCGGCCGACCTGCGCGACTACGGCCTGACGGAAGAGCATTTCCCGTTCATCGTGGCGAATTGCCGCAGCAACAGCATGAAGAACAATCCCGAGCCCATGAGCGACAAACAGGTCGTGGACCTGCTCCGCGGCTTAATGTAGCGGGAGGGAGGGGGAGGGCAAGCCCTCCACGGCGGTAGTGCTCTCAGCTTCGCTTGAGCACACACGAAGTGTGCTGAAGTAGTGCGCTCAGCTTCGCTTGCGCACACACGAAGTGTGCTGAAGTAGTGCGCTCAGCTTCGCAACGGCACACGGCAAGCCGAACTCATTTGAGTTCGGCGGGGACGGCGAACGGGCTGATCTCTTCCTGAAGCGCGGTCGCGAACTGCGTGAAGAGGTATTTCGCCATGTCGTCGGGGAGGGCGATATGGATTGCGACCTCGTTTCCCTTCCTTTCGACCGTGAATGCACTTACGAGCTCGGACGGTATCTTGCCGAGTTTCGCCGCGTCCTGATACACGCTCGTTATTTTGTCCCGGCAGGCCATCTGAATCTTCAGCGCGGCCTCGGGCGATTTCGCCGGCATGACGATCTCCGCATGGACGGGGCGTTTGTCCGCCGCGTCGCGGACGATGTGGAATGAGATGCTTTTGAGCTCGCCGAGGAGCGGATATTCCGGCGTCGGGCCCGGTTCCGGCCAGACGTACGCCATGGCGGCGTCGTCCGGGAGCGTCTTCAGTAGTTCGGCGGCGGAAACGGCGGGCGCGGCTTCCTGCGTGGCGGGTGCCGGTTTCTCCGTGCCGGGATCGTCCGCGGGCGCGGGCGGGCGGTTCACCGAACAGAGCAGCCAGTCCTTCGCCGGGAACGTGATGCGGAATGCGCCGCCGTCCGGCACGGTCAGATTGAACGAGACGCTGTCCGCGTCGCCGGATTCTGTCCAGGCGATCTTGTCGTCGAGGAGCTTGTATTTCAGAATGTAGCGCACGACCGCGGGCGTGGCGGTGGAATTGAGCAGGAAACCGTTGGGGCCGACCGCCAGCGAGCGGACCTTGATCGTGACGTGTTTCGCCTCAAGTTTTGCGAGCATTTCCTCGTAGGCGAGGAACAGCGGGTTGTCTTTGGTGTCCGGCAGGAACGGCGCGTCCTTGATCCGGTCGGGCGCAAGCAGCGTGACCGGGCCGAATCCGGGCGGGAGGAAATCCCCGGCGGGATGGGCGGACAGCGGGACCGCGAGCGTAAACAGCGCGACCGCAAGCGCGAACAGCGCGGCGGCGATGCGGCTCCGGCGGACGCGAACGGGATGCATGACTTGTTTTTTCATGGCCGTCCCCCTTTCGGCGGTTCAGCAGTGATGTTGGTCCGTGACGCGGAAGAGGTTGCCTTCGGGATCGGAATACTGGAAAGCGCGAATGCCGGTCTGTCCGCACGGGACTCCCTCGTCCGCACCCGGGATTTCGAGCGCGTGGTAGCGTTCCTCGAAGGCGTCCAGTGATTCGACGAAGAACAGAAACTCGATGCGGCTGTGCGGGGGCAGGGGGGCCTTGTTCGGGGCGGCCTGTTCCAGACAGAACGAGCAGCCGCCGATCCGGAACTCGACCCAGACGTTGCTGTTCATGACAGGCTCGCCGAGCCCGACGACATCGCGGTAGAACGCGCGCTCCACTGCGATGTCGGCGACCGAGAGAACGAAACATGCGCGGGACGTCATGGCGTGGTCTCCGGTCGGTTTGGTCAGAGCACGAACGCGGGCCCGAGGTAGATCTTGCGGGCCTCTTCGCTGTTGATGAGGTAGTCGGACGTGCCTTCGACGCAGACCCTGCCGTCGGCCATGAGATAGGCCTTGTCCACGCAGGAAAGCGTCTCGCGGACGTTGTGGTCGGTGATCAGGATGCCGAGCCCGGCGTCGCGGAGGCGCTTGATGATGATCTGAATGTCGTTGACGACGATCGGGTCGACGCCGCTGAACGGTTCGTCGAGCAGGATGAATTCCGGGTTCGTGACCAGCGCGCGGGTGATCTCGAGGCGGCGGCGTTCACCGCCGGAAAGGGTCATGGCCTTCTGCTTGCGGAGGCGTTCGAGGTCAAGCTTGTTGAGCAGGTCTTCGAGGCGCGCCCGGCGTTCCTCGGCGGAGATGTCGAGCGTCTGGAGGATGGCGAGGATGTTGTCTTCGACGGAGAGCTTGCGGAAGATGGTCGGTTCCTGCGCCAGGTAGCCCATGCCCATGCGTGCGCGCTGGTACATCGGCAGGTCGGAGACGTCCATGCCCTTGAAGGAGACGTACCCGTCGTTCGGCTTGATGAGCCCGGTGACCATGTAGAAGCTGGTGGTCTTGCCGGCGCCGTTCGGGCCGAGGAGCCCCACGATCTCGCCGTAATGCACGGTGAAGCTGACATCGTTCACGACCCTTCGTCCGTGATATGCCTTGACAAGCCCCTTCGCTTCGAGGAGGACTTCCCCCTTCGGCATCGGTCTGCTGACGACCAGAGAGTCGAACTTCGGCTCGTCATGCTCAACGCCGGTTTCGCCCGCCGTCGGCAGAGCCGTCCCGTTTTCGAGCTGATCTTCAGAGGAGAAGTTTTCTTCGGTGGCGGCAGTCATCAGCGGTTGCTCCCTGCTTTCGTGGAATTGGAGAGGATGGATTTCCCGATGTAGTGAACGTCGGGATTGATGACGCGCATGCGGGTGCCTTCCTTGATGAGGATGCGGATTTCGTCGCCGTACATCTTGTTCGAGCCCTGCATCATGAGGGGGCGGCCGTCCGCGTTGCCGTTGGGGCTGCCGGTCATGACGATTTCTTCCTTGTGGGCGTCGTATTCGGCGTTTTCCGACCTGGCGATCTGGTCCTGTCCGCCCGGAGCCGCGCGTTTGATGTATTCCACATCGCCTTCGCAGACGACTTTGGAGATGCTCTTGCTCTCGTCTTCTTCCTCGTCTTCTTCCGCCTCGGCCGCGGCATTGTTATTGCCGTCGGCGGAGACCGCGGCGGGCGCGGGCGCCGTGGCGGCCATCGCGTAACCGCCGGCGTTTTCCGTCGTTTCGGCGGTGGATTCCGGTTCCTCGACTTCCTCTTCGAGGTAAATCGTCATTTTGTTGCAGGTGATCTTGCTGGCGCCGTCGTCCACCACGACGTTTCCGATCAGGATGATGATGTTGTTGTCCAGGTCGATGTCGGCGGCGGCGGCCGTGATGTTTGTGGCGTGTTCCTCATCGTCGTTCGAAGCGTCGTTCATCTTGAACCCGGAGAACATGCCGCCGAGTCCCTGCGCGTGCAGGGCCGGCTGAAATGCCGCGGCGGTAACGAGGATTCCGGCCGCGGTCAGGAAAGAGCGGAGATGGAAAGTCATGGCTTAGCTCCTTGTGTTGAAATGAATAGCCTTGGATATTGCAGCGGCGCGGACCGTGTTTCCGTGGAGACGCGCTCCGCGAACCGCCGGGCCCGACGCCAGGGCGAGTTTGTTTTTATAGTCATTGCTGGTCATTGCCTGTCGTTTCCTTTTTGTTTTTTTTCGAACGGGAACCGGTTTTCAACCCCGACTTGAAGGACGTAATGGTAATCCGGTTTCCTTCCTTCGGGAAGATCTTGATGGGGGTGCCGGCGATCCAGTTCGACCCCTGCATCAGGATCGAGAACTGTTCAGAATCGCTGCCGTTCGAAGTCGTGCCGTTCGGTTCGAGCTGGCGTTTGATCTCAGCGTATGTTTCCTGTGGAAGCTCTCCCTCCGGGTCGGTATGCGAACCGGTCATGACGATGGTCTCGTTGGCCGCGTCGTAGTCGGCTTTCCGGGCCAGAACGACCTGTTCCTGCCCGTTCTCGGAGTGTTTCCGGTAGACGACGTTTCCGGAGCAGACGATCTTCGAAATGTCATTTCTGAGTTCCTCGCTGCCTTCTTCCCCCGCGGAGTCCGTCTCAGCCTGATTTCCCGCGGTGAAGATCGGGTTCGAGGAGTCTTCCCGCATGAAGATTTCCATTACCTCGCAGGTGATCTTGCCGGTTCCGTCGTCCACCACGACGTTTTTGGAAAGCGTGATCTTGTCGTTCGGCAGGATGTTCGCGGTTTTCGCCGTGACCGTGGTGATGGGGATGCCCGAAGCGTTGCGGTCTGTTTCGGACGAAAGAAGTTTCCCCACGAGGTTGGCCTTGGCCGTATCGACTTCCATGCGGTTGTTTTCCTTGAGGTGGACCTTGATGTGGTTGCCGTACAGTCTGTTCGAGCCCTGCATCAGGACAGGGCTTCCCGTCATGTCGACGATTTCGTTCAACGCATCGTAGTCGGCCCGGTCGGACATGGCGATCTGGTCTTCCCCGTTGGAATCCGGGGCCTTGCGTCTCACCAGCACCACGTCGCCCGTGCAGGCGATTCCCGAGATCACCTTGCTCCCGGTCATGCCGTCTTCCTCGTTTGCCGCGGCTGTTTCGCCGGAATCATCGGATTCCTTATCCGTCAGGGTGACCACCATTTTATTGCAGGTGACTTTATTGAAGTCCTCGTCCACGTCCACATCGCCGATGAGCGTGATGAGATTGTTTTCGAGGTCGATATCGGCATTTCTGGTCGAGATCAGGGTGGCCGTGGAGGTCTTTTTCTCCTCTTCCGAATCCGATTCCTCCGAGAAAAGCGACGCGCCAGTGTAATAGAACTTCATGTCGCTGACTTTCGTGCGGTTGTTTTCCCTGATGAAAACCGTGAAAGTTTCCCCGAGCAGCCATGTTTCCCCCTGCATCATCAGCGGGTCGTTTGCGATGATGTTGGCGCGTACGCGCTGCTGGATGGAGGCATAGACGGTTTCGGGAAGTACGCCCGCCAGGTTGGAATGCGCGCCGGTCATGGTGATGACCTCCTTCCGGACGTCGAATTCGGCTCTGCCGGACATGGCGACCTGATCCTGGCCTTCGGGATCGCCCTCGTCGGCCTTCTTGGTGCATACCACGTCGCCGACGCAGACGATCAACCGGATGTTTTTCCGTTCTTCCTCCTCGTCTTCGGAATCGGAGGCGGGCTCGTCCGCGCCGTCTTCCGCGTCGCCGGAATCTTCGGAGCGCGGGCTCTGCTTTTCCTGCTTTTCCTCGGAGGAATCCTCGGGTTTTTCCGCGGTGCCGACGAGGGAATCCGCGGCGTCTTCCTCCAGATAAATCTCCATTTTGTTGCAGGTGATCAGATTTGTGCCGTCGTTGACCGTGACGTTGCCGTAGAGGGTGATGATATTGTTTTCCAGGTCGATGTCCGCGGAATCGGAGGTGATCTCGGTCGTGTCCTCTTCGTCGTTCGTGATGCCGTTCATCTGGAGGCCGGAGAAGATGCCGCCGATCTGCTGGGCATGCAGACGCGGCTGAAGCATGGCGACAGCTGTGACGATCCCGAGGAAGATCAGAATGGAACGGAGGACGGAGGTCATTGTGCGGATTTTCCGTTTTGAGACTGCGAAGCGGCGGATGCCGGGGACGCGGGCTCCTCGACTTCCAGGGATTTTCCCCGGAGCCGGAGCACCACTTTGACGTTTGAGCGGATATGGATGAATTTCCGGTCGTTGAACGCGTCGAAGCCGACGCCGTCGGCGTCGAGCTGGCGCGACCGGAAATGCGCGGTTTCGTCGCTGGTCAGGATGTTGGTGGACTTGTCGAATGTGGCCTTGTCGGCGAAAATCCACGCCTGGGAATGTCTGTGGTGGGAGCTCGACCAGAAACGGCGGAGGACGTTTCCCTCGGATCCGAGCTTGTAGGGCCCAGGGTAGACGTCGTTCTTGTCGACGGTGTCGATCTGGCGGATCGAGGTGTAGGAGCCGTCCACGATGTCGATCATCGGGGAGGTCAGGTAGATCAGGGACCCCTTGTTGACGGCGGTCATGCCGTAGACCAGATACTGAATCTCGTTGTTGCCGCTGTAGCGCGGGTAGATGTAGCGTTTGAGAACGGTGTAGGAACCCGAGGTGAGTTCCTGCGCGTGCAGAAGCGCCCCGGTGCAGAGGAATATGGCCGCGAGGAGCGGCATCATGCTCACAGCATGTATTTTTCGAGTACGGAGTCCCATTTGCCCTGTCCTTTCAGAAGAATTTCGATGGCTTCGCGGACGGCGCCGCGTCCGCCGGAGTGTTTGGTGCGGAGGACGGCCACGGAGTCGAGCTCTGGGGCGGCGTCCGCGACCGCGACGGGGAAGCCCGCCCGGCGCATGGGCGGCATGTCGACCACGTCATCGCCGATGTACATGCATTCCTCCGGCTTCAGATTTTGTTCGGCGAGGAGGGTTTCCCAGCCGGAGAGCTTGTCGAGGCAGCCTTCGTAGAGGAACGAGAGGCCGAGCTCCTTCGCGCGGACCCGGTTGGCTTGACTTTTCCGGCCGGAGAGGATGCCGACGAGCAGCCCGGCGCGCATGGCCAGACGGATGCCCTGGCCATCCCGGACGTCGAAGAACTTGATCTCGCGGGGACTGCCGCCGCCGTAGCCGATGCGGCCGTCCGTGAGGACGCCGTCGACGTCGAGCACGATGGCTTTGATGTCAGAGATATTGCCGGGTAAGCTCATAGATCGCCTTGACCTGTTCGATTGTTTGCGCTGCCGCCTCGAAATCCAGCGAGTTCGGACCGTCGGAAAGCGCGTGGTCGGGGTCGGGATGGACCTCCAGGAACAGCGCGTCGATGCCGACCGCCGCGGCCGCCCGTGCCAGATACGGCACGTACTGCCGCTGCCCGCCGGACGCCTTGCCGAGTCCGCCGGGGAGCTGCACCGAGTGCGTCGCGTCGAAGACGACCGGCACGCCCAGCGCGCGCATCGCCGCCAGCGACCGCATGTCCACCACGAGGTTGTGATAGCCGAATGTGGTGCCGCGTTCCGTGAGCAGGATGTTGTTGCAGCCCGCGGCGCGGAGCTTGCCGATCACGCCCGCCATGTCCTCGGGGGCCAGAAACTGCCCCTTCTTCACGTTGACCGGACGGCCCGTGGCGGCGCAGGCGACCAGCAGGTCGGTCTGGCGGCAGAGGAACGCCGGAATCTGGAGGAAATCCGCGACGGCGGCCACCTGAGCGGCCTGCGCGGATTCGTGAACGTCGGTGACGACCGGGAGGCCGAATTCCTTCTTGACGGCGTCGAGCATGGCCAGCCCGGCGTCGATGCCCGGGCCGCGGAACGACTCGCCGGAACTCCGGTTCGCCTTGTCGAACGACGCCTTGAAAATGTACTGGACGCCGAGCTTGCCGCAGACCGCCGCCATGCGTTCCGCCACGCGGAAACACAGCTCGCGGGATTCCGCGACGCAGGGGCCCGCGAACACGGCGAGCGTGCCGCATCCGATGGTCCTGTCCGATGTCCTGACCGGGGTGAAAGTCATTGCTTCGTGCATCCTGTATTTTTCAGTGAAAAACGATTCGTCTGCCTATACAATACTGCAAAAGCGGAAAAAATCAAATGTTTTTCGCTCTTCGGGCGAGAAATTCCTGCGCGCGGACCAGATCGTCCGGCGTGTCGATGCCGATGGAGTCGAACGAAGTTTTGATGACCTTGATGCGGATGGCGTTCTCCAGCGCGCGGAGCTGTTCCAGCTTCTCGCAGCGTTCGAGGCGGCCCTCCGGCAGCGAGACGAACATTGCGAGCGTTTCCCGTCGGTAGGCGTAGATGCCCCAGTGCCGGTAGACCTCGGTCTCCTCGCCGCCTTCCCGCAGGTACGGGATCATCGAGCGGCTGAAATACAGCGCGTAGTCGTCGGTCGTGAGCACGACTTTCGGCAGGTTCGGGTTCGCGGCGATGTCGGCGCGGGAGCAGGGCAGGACCACGGTGCCCATGGCGGGCGCGTCCGGGCCGTGCATGGCGTCGATCAGGTCGTCGATGACCTCGTGCGGCAGGAAGGGTTCGTCGCCCTGCACGTTCACGATCAGCTCGGCATCGTTGGACTGCGCGGCTTCCCACACGCGGTCGGACCCGGACGGGTGCGACGGCTTCGTCATGACGACGTGTCCGCCGAACGCCTTCACGGCCTGCTCGACGCGCGGATCGTCGGCGGCGATCGTCACGGAGTCTGCCTTCGAGCGCATGGCGTTCTCCCACACGTGCTGGATGACGGGCTTGCCGCCGAGGTCGGCGAGGACTTTGCCGGGGAACCGCATGGATCCCATGCGGGCGGGGATGATGACAGCTGTTTTCATGGTTGCGTCCGTCCCCGATCAGAAATCGTGGGAGACGAGGCCGTCGCGGAGCTTCGGCTCGAACCAGGTGGATTTCGGGGGCATGATGGACCCGGCGTCGGCGATGGCCATGAGCTGGTCGAGCGTGGTCGGGTACATGGAGAAGCAGACGGCGGCGCGGCCTTCGTTACAGAGGCGTTCGAGCTCGCCGGTGCCGCGGATGCCGCCGATGAAATCGATGCGGGCGTTGGTGCGCGGGTCGTCGATGCCGAGGATCGGGCCGAGCACGCGGTCCTGCAGGATGCTGACGTCGAGGCATTCGGTCACGGAGAGGCCGTCGAACGTGAATTCCGGGGTGAGCGCGTACCACTTGCCGCCGAGGAGCATGCGGAACGTGCCGGAACGCTCGGGCGACTTCGTGCTCGTTTCCGCCACGTCGAATCCGGCGGACGCGAGCTTCGCGAGGAAGTCCGCCTCGGAAAGGCCGTTCAGATCCTTCACCGCGCGGTTGTACGGCAGAATGCGGAGCTGGCTGGACGGGAACGCCACGGCGAGGAAGTAGTTGTACTCTTCGTTGCCGGTGTGGCCGGGATTCGCGGCGCGGCAGGTGCGGGCGGCGCGGGCGGCGGAGGCGGCGCGATGGTGGCCGTCGGCGATGTAGAAGCACGGCACGGCGTCGGCGAAGAGACGCGACAGCGCGATACTTTTGGCTCCGGCCTTCCAGAGTTCGTGCTTGATGCCGTCGGCCGCGGTGAACGAGAAGAACGGCTTTTCGCTGATGATCTCGTTCACCAGCGCGTCGATGGCCGGGACTTCGCGGTAGGTCAGGAACACCGGGCCGGTCTGCGAGCGGAGCGTCATGACGTGGCGGGCGCGGTCGTCCTCCTTGTCGCGGCGGGTCGTCTCGTGTTTCTTGATCACGCCGGAATCGTACTCGGCGGCGGAAGCGGTGCCCGCGATTCCGATCTGCGTGCGGCCGTCCATTGTGAGTGCGTAGACGTACAGGTTCGCCTCGGGGTCGTGGGCGAGCGGAGCCGCCGCACAAAGGCGTTTGAAGTTCGCGAGCGCCTTGTCGTACACGGCGTCGGAATGGATGTCCGTGCCCGCGGGGAGCTCGATCTCGGGGCGGGAAACGCGGAGGAAGGTCAGGGGATTGCCGTCGGCGAGGCGAGCGGCCTCTTCGGTGTTGACGACGTCGTAGGGAACTGCGGCGACCTGCGCGACTTCGGCGGGACGCGGCATGAGGGCGTGGAAGGGTCTGAAAACGGCCATGGAAAGATTCTCCCGGTTGCGTATGTAAGGTTGCTGCGAAAAAAAACAATCTTATAATATACACGCCCGCGATCGATTCCGCAAGGGAAAAGCGCGAAAAAAGGAGGACAAGTCCTCCACTGCGGCAGTGTCCGGCTTCGCTCGGACACAGGAAAAGGGAAATGATGATTTAAAATAAAATGGTGCTCGAGGGGAGATTTGAACTCCCACGGTTGCCCACTAGCACCTCAAGCTAGCGCGTCTGCCAATTCCGCCACCCGAGCACATCAAAATAACTGGATTGTGAAATATACTTTACACCCTGTGAGGCGAAAATTCAAGTGTGAAACAAAAAAAAAGCAAAAAAAGGTTTAAAAAGTCCAATTTCCGCTTTTAGTTTCCGTTTTTTGTGGTACATTATGGTTTAAGGGCACCTCTATTGATTGGTCCGGCGGCTTTTCGCATCTGAGCAAAGTCCGACTGGAAAGATTTTCGGTGGTTACGTTTTCAGGTAGCCACGCTCAAATCTTTCTGCATCGGCTTTTTGCTCATCTGCTGAAAATCTAACCGCTCGAATCAATAGAGATACCCTCAGATAACGCAAAGATGCGGCGGAACGAACAAAAAAGTCCGCCGTTTCGGCGTGTCTTCGTCTCCGGACAAACAATGCGCGAGCGGGCGTCGACTGCACCCGTCCGCGCCGAATCCAACATACAGTCAAGGAGTTTTTTAGAATGGCCAACGTGCTCGAATCCATCCGCGCGAAAGCGAAGTCCCTGGGCAGAAAAGTCTGCCTGACCGAAAGCGACGATCCCCGCAACCTCAAAGCCGCCGAGAAGCTCGCGAAGCTCGGCTACGTGAAACCCGTCCTGGTCGGCGACGAAGACGCCATCCGCAAGCTCGCCGCCGAAAACGGCGTCAGCCTCGAAGGCGTCGAGGTCGTGGATATCCTGAAGACCCCGAATCTCCAGAAGTACATCGACGTCTGCGTCGAGATCCGCAAGAACAAAGGCCTGACCCCGGAACAGGCCCGCGAATGGCTGAAGGACACCTGCGTCTTCTCCGCCGCCATGGTCTGCGCCGGCGACGCTCACGGCTACGTGTCCGGCGGCGGCAATCCGAACGGCTACGCGCATAACACCGCCCAGAAGACGAAGCCCGCGCTCCAGCTCTTCAAGACCGCCAAGGGCAACCACATCGCCTCCGCGTTCTTCATCATGCAGCTGCCCGATCCGAAGTGGGGCTACGAGGGCGTCTTCTTCTACGCCGACTGCGGCCTGAACATCAATCCCGATGCCGACCAGCTCGCCGAGATCGCCGTCACCACGGCCAAGACGTTCCGCCAGTACACCGGCCAGGAGCCGAAGGTCGCCATGATCAGCTGCTCCTCCAAGGGCTCCGCGCACGATCCGATCATTGACAAGGTCGTCGAGGCCACCGCCAAGGCGAAGGCGCTCGCGCCCGACCTGCTCATCGACGGCGAACTCCAGTTCGACGCCGCCATCATCCCGGACATCGCGAAGAAGAAAGCCCCGGGTTCCCCGGTCGCCGGACAGGCCAACGTCCTCATCTTCCCCGACCTGAACTGCGGCAACACCATGTACAAGGCCACGGAACGCCTCGCCGGCGCCACGGCCATCGGACCGCTGATCCAGGGCCTCCGCCGCCCGTTCACCGACGTCTCCCGCGGCTGCTCCGTGGACGATATCGTGGACTGCGCCGCGGTCGCGGCCATCACCGAGTGGGCGGATTAAGTCAGAGTTAAATCCGTCCAACAGTGCGGGGCGGTCCGCGTTCAATCCGGCCGCTCCGCCGCATCCCGCAAATCCTCCGCTTCCCCCGCATCAGGAGTTTTTACGTGAGCTCAACATTCTACGCCTACAAAAGCGGCAACTGCAACGGCATGCCGTACATGTCCATGACCACACAGCGCGGCATGCTGGTCGTCTACGACAACGGCAACTGCAACGGCATGCCGTTCTGGTCGATGAAGAAGACGTCCCGCTGCTGCGAGGTCTACCCGAACGGCAACTGCAACGGCATCCCCGTCGGGTATTTCAAGTACAATTCGCGTAGCGTCGAGTTCTACCCGAACGGCAACGGAAACGGCTTTCCGATCTATTATTTCGAGTTCAAGGGCCGCTATGTCGCCATCTACGACAACGGCAACGGAAACGGCTTCCCGAAATGGTCGGTCCGGCAGAACGGATCGGTCGCGGAGTTCTACCCGAACGGCAACTGCAACGGCATCCCGGAGCTGTCCGTGAAGGGCGCGGAAGATTTGCGTGATGTGCTCGAATTCGTGTTCTATCTTTTCATCTACGGTTTCCGCGCCTGAACAGGGCGGACGCCGCAAACCAATCAACCTCAACGAAAGGTTTTCAATCATGAAGAAAAGCATTCTGCTCGCCGCTACGGCAACCGCCGCGGCCGTCACCCTGGTCGGCATCCCCGCCACCATTTCCGCTCAGGCTCCGTCCCCCGCGAACGCCGCTGCCCAGCAGGTCAGCCGCAAGAAAGTCTTCCAGATCCACGTGATCCTCGACCAGACGTTCTCCGTGCAGGGCGGCAAGGGCAGCGCGACCATGATCCTGTTCCACGGCGACCTCGACACCACGTTCTTCAAGGGCGAGATCCAGCCCGGCGCGGTCGACACGCAGCGCAGCGGCGCGATTTCCGCGCGCTACATCATCCAGGGCCAGGACGCCGACGGCACCCCGACCAAGATCTTTATCGACAACTCCCAGGTGAACGGCGTGCTCAAGCCGTACGTCCTGACCGATAATCCGAAACTCCGCTGGCTCGAAAAGACCGACTGGGAAGCCAGAATTGCCATGGGCGGCTTCGGCGGCTTCGGCGGCGGTATGCCCCCGATGGGCGGCGGTATGGGCGGGATGCCCGGCGGTATGGGCGGCTTTGGCGGCGGCATGCCTCCGATGGGCGGCGGTATGGGCGGCTTCCCGGGCTTTGGCGGCGGCGCCCCCGGCGGCGCTCCTGCTCCGAATCAGGCTCCGGCACCCGCTGCCGGCGCTCCTGCCGGTGCGGCTCCCGCCGGTAATGCTCCTGCGGGCGGCGCTCCTGCCGGCTTCGGCGGCTTCGGCGGCGGCATGGGCGGCTTCCCCGGCTTTGGCGGCGGCGCTCCTGCGGGCGGCGCTCCCGCGGGCGGTATGGGCGGCTTCGGCGGCATGGGCGGCTTCCCGGGCTTTGGCGGCGGCGCACCTGCCGGTAATGCTTCTGCCGGTAATGCTCCTGCCGGCGGCGCGGCTCCCGCGGGCGGCAATCGTCCTGCCGGGGCCGGCGCGGCTCCCGCGGGCGGCAATCGTCCTGCCGGCGGCATGGGCGGTGGCGGCATGAGCATCAACATTGAGTTCTATGCTCCTGAAGACGACAAGGACGCCATGGCCAACGTCCAGAAGTAAGAGGGGGTATCTCTATTGATTGTATCCGGCGGCTTTTCGCATCTGAGCAAAGTCCGATTGGAAAGATTCTCGGTGGTTACGTTTTCAGGTAGCCACACTCAAATCTTTCTTCATCGTCTTTTTGCTCATCTGCTGAAAATCCATCCGGATCAATAAATAGAAAGACCCCAGATATTCCGTTCGACTGAACGTTATTTCGGGACCCGGACCATTCCTTTCGAAAGGGATCCTCCGGGTCCTTTTTGCGTCCTTTTTTCGCGATTTCCGGCGGTTTCCGCCTCGGATAAATGATGTCCCGCCTTTTTCAGCGGCGGCGGGACGGCGGCGGAAGCTCGTCGTACATGACGCGGAACAATGATTGAAGAAACTCCGCGTCGTCCACGTCCTCGACCAGCAGCATTTCCTTCGCACCCGGGTACGGCAGCTCGCGCGGGGCGTCCGGGATGCGTTCAAGCGCGGCGGGGACCGGCTTCACCAGCAGACGGTCGTCGTAGATGCCCCCGACGATCCTGGCGCGATAATACAGGATGAATTCGCCCATCATCCGGCGAAAGGTGACTTCATCCAGCCCGGAAAGCTGGTCCAAAACAAACGTCAGATATTCCCTGCTTGACGCCATGCGTTCAAATCCTTGCCGCAAACAGCGGGTCACTGTCCGGTTGAAGGCTGTTTTTTGAGCTCGTCCCAGAAGGAATCGTACAGCTTCATATAATCGGTGGTGCGGCCGCGGGCGTCGAAGAGATTGCCCCAGGACGGACTCGTGGCCTCCCAGATGAACGTCCCGATGCCGAGCCCGTCCGGCACGCGCTGCACGATCTCGTTGACCTCCTTGCGGAAGTCCTGATACTCCACGACCACGAGCGGCTTTTTGTAGCGTTTTGCGAGGTCGTTCAGGTTGGCCTCCAGGTCCTCGATCGTGCCGTGATGCTTCGGGTAATACGACTGCCCGATCACGTCGAACTTCACGTCGCGCGCGATGAGCTTGTCCAGGAAAAAGACCGATTTGGCGTTCTGCCCGCCGTACGCCAGGTGGACCATGACAGGGATTTCAGGATCGGCGGCGCGAACTCCGGCGGTCGCGCAGCGCAGCATCACGCAGAACGATTCGTAACTGCCATCCGTGATCCGGCCCTGCGGCCACACGAACCCGGCGTTCAGCTCGTTTCCGGTCTGCACCATGTCGGGGCGTGCGCCCGCGTCGATGAACCTGCGGACGGTGTCGCGCGTGTAGGTGTACAGATGGCCCTCCAGCCCGGATCCAGTGTGCATCGCCCAGGAGGCGGGCTTGGTCTGGTGCGCCGGGTCGGCCCATGTGTCGGAATAGTGGAAATCGAGCAGGAACTTCATGCCGGCGGCCTTCACGCGCTTCGCGAACGCGATGGTCGAATCCAGCCCGCAGTACCCCGCGGCGGAATAGCCGCCCCGGGCCGTCGGGTCGACGAACAGGCGCAGGCGGACCCAGTTGAAGTGATGGTCCTTCATGATCTCCAGCACGTCCTTCTGCACGCCGCCGTCGGAGAATCGCATCCCGCCCGCCTCCTGCTGCGGCACGAATGAGATGTCCGCGCCGATGATCGGCTTTTCGAAGCGGAACTCGTACTTTTTCGGGCCGACGGCGAGCTCGGGCGGCAGCGGCGCCGCGTAATCCTGCTTCATCTTCGCGTAGATGCCGAAGAGCTCGCGGTTCGGCTGGCCGCCGCGGCGGAACAGTTCGCGCGTGGGCGCCCAGGACATCGTGCCGAATCCGAGGCCGTCCGGCACGGTGCGGACCAGGTCGTTGATGATGCGCGTGTTTGCGGCGCTGGATTCGTATTCGCAGATGCAGACGGGCTTGCCGTAGCGTTTGGCCAGGTCGAAGATGTTCGTCTGCATGTCGTTGTACGTCTCGTGCCATTTTTCGTAGTAGGAGAGGCCGACGATGTCGAACTCCGCGCCGTAGCGGAGCATTTTGTCGAGGAACTCGCGGCTGAGATTGTTCTCGCCGCCGAGCGCCAGATGCACCTGAAGTTTCGCGTTCGGCAGGACCTCGCGGACCGCGCGCTGTCCGGCCTTGTACAGGCCCATGCAGGCCGCCCAGTTTTCCTCCGTGGCGTTGTCCAGCAGCTTGCCCTCGGGCCAGACGAATCCGTGGTTGATCTCGTTGCCGACCTGCACGATCTCGGGCGCGGCGCCGGCGGCCTGGAACGCCTCCAGCGTCTCCTTCGTGTAGGCGTAGAGCTTATCCTCGAGGTCCTTCCCGGTCAGGCCGTTCCACGCGGACGGCTTGTACTGCTTGTCCGGGTCGGCCCAGGTGTCGCTGTAGTGGAAGTTCAGCGCGAACTTCATGCCGGCTGCCTTGATGCGCTTCGCGAACGCGATGGTCGAGGCCGTCCCGCAGAACCCTTCGCGGGAGTAGCCGCCCTGCGCCTCGGGATTCACGAACAGGCGCAGCCGGATCGTGTTGAAGCCGTTTGCGGCCATGATCTTCAGCGGGTCGTCCTGCACGCCGTTCAGGTCGTAGTAGCGGCCGCCCCACGCCTCGTTGGCCGGGATTTCCGACACGTCGCCCCCGATGCAGAAGAAGTACGGCGCGGTTGTTTGTTTCTGTACCTCGGTCTCGACGGCGGCGGCGACCGCAACCGAGTCGGCGGGAGCTTTCGTTCCGGGGAAAGCCGCGGCGTCCTGCTGCACTTTCTGGAGGTATGAGATGGACGCCCCCGAGGAAAGCAGGATGAAGTAGAAGATCACGAGCGTGAACGTGAGGACAATGGCAAAACGAAGAAGTCTCATATTGCGGACCTTTCCTTGATTCGAGCGTGGGGTGAGGAAGGAGCGTGGATTGTTTTTATCTTTCCGCTATTATTATATCACATTTCCATGGAAAAGCCAAGCGGAAAAAGGAAAAAAGGAGAGATATTCCCATCTGGCAAAGCGTTAGAAACCCCGTTAATTTTTCTGCTGCGCTTGACATCCGTTCAAAACCGGTTATAGTGTTACCAATGTTTCTGTTTTTCAACAGCCCCGTCAACAACAAGGAGCCCAAGATGAAAGCATTCCGTTTCGCCTGCATGACGCTTTTCGCCGCCGCGTTCTGCGCCTCCACCGCCGTTTCCGCGTTCCCGGAGTACGATCCGGGCTCGGAACAAATCCTCGTTTATACCAGAACAGCCGAGCCCAACAGCTATCCCGACGGCCTCGCGCGGTCCGTTCACTTCGCCCGCAGCACCGACGGGAAGAACTTCACGCCGATGAACGAGAATTACGGCATCCTCTTCGCGAAAGGCACGCTCTCCGACCAGAACACCATCCGCCCGAAATGCGTGAAAAACCCGGTCATCTTCAAGATGAAGGATGGCGGCTACGGCATCATGGCGGTCCGCACGAACGAAAACGGAACCCCGGACGAGGAAAGCAAAGGCAAAGTCCTGCTCTGGACCACGAAGGACCTGATCCATTTCTCCGAACAGGTGCTGGTCGACATGGGCACGACCGAGCAGATCGGGTTCATTGAGCACATTGGCCTGCCATCGGGGTATCATTCCTACTACACCTTCGAGTGGCAGTCCGAATTCGGGAAACCATACTCAACGGAAATCACAGATTTCAGCACGCCGGGCAAAACAAACGGTCTGCGCGATGATGTCGAGATGGAACTAGCAGAACCGCTGGAAATTCTGGAACCGAATGGCGCGAACTTCCTGGAAGACAATTCGCCTCGTAGAGTTTCCGTGCCGCGCGCCCTCGCCGACCGCGCCGCGCTGCACTGGGGACACCTCGTTTCCATCGCGGCGCGCGTGCCCGAAAACGTTCTGGCTGGTTCGGCGGACGACCTCGCGAAGGTGAAAGCCGAGATCGTGTATTCCGACGGTTCTACGACCGTCAAGCCCGTGAAGTGGGACGCCTCGAACGTGCAGTTCGACAAGCCGGGCAAATATGAGATCACCGGCACCGTGCAGAACGAATCCTACGGCTTCCCGCTCGCCCGCGCCTGGGGCGACCCCGTCGTCTTCAAATGGGACGGCAAATTCTATTTCATCGCCACGACCGACGCCCGGAACAACATCGGGCTGTACGTGCGCGAGGCCGACAATCCGCACGATCTTTTCGCCGAGGGCGTGAAGGAACACCTGATCCTCGAC
>Ga0265301_10002851_pt1 | contig 19213 bp, 16 predicted proteins | sample AusTroGonzalo_MG_2_FD_193488 | JGI IMG/M metagenome (GOLD analysis project Ga0265301, IMG submission 193488) | Bovine rumen microbial communities from tropical cattle in Woodstock, Queensland, Australia - Gonzalo_04 | ecosystem: Host-associated > Mammals > Digestive system > Stomach > Rumen ... | reverse complement strand
CTTGTCGGAATCCTCATAGCCGAAGCGGACGTGTTCGAATTCGACAAGCCCCTTCACCTGCGGCAGCTGCGCGGTCTTACGGCGCTCGTCCGCCATCTCCTCGGCGTCCAAGAATTCAAACACGCGCTCGCCCGCGGCGGCAGCCGACTGCATCGACTGCATCGCCTGCGCGATCTGCGAGAGCGGATGGGTGAAATAGCGGATATACATCATAAAGGCGACGATCGTGCCGAAGTCGGTCTTCCCGTTGAAGACCAGCATCGCGCCCACCACGCAGACGGCGACGTAGCCGAAGTTGCCGATAAAGCCCATGAGCGGCGGCATCATGCCGGACAGGCACTGGGCGCGGAAGCCGCTGTCGCGCAGATTTTCGTTCATTTCGAGGAAGGTTGCGCGGGCGTCGCGCTCGCCGTTGTACGCCTTGACGACGGTGTGCCCGGTGTAGATTTCCTCAACGTGACCGTTGATCTCGCCGAGGTGTCGCTGCTGGCGGACGAAGAACTTCTGGCTGCGACCCATGATCAGGGACATCAGTCCGAAGCCGATTGCCGTCGCAATGACGGCGGTCGCGGTCATGACGAGGTTGCTCAAGAGCATCATCACGAGCGAGCCGACCATCAGCGTGACCTGCGTGACGAGGCTGGAAACGCTCATGTTGAGCGAGGAGGCGATCGTGTCGACGTCGTTTGTCACGCGCGAGAGGACGTCGCCCGTGGTGGTGCGGTTATAGAACCACATCGGCAGGCGGTTGATCTTCGCGGAAATGTCGCCGCGCATGCGGTTGGCGACGCGCTCCGTGACGGTCGCCATGATCGCGCCCTGCGCCACGGACAGCAGCATGCCGGCGACGTAGAAGCCGATCAGCAGCATGCCGATTTTTGCAATCGCGTTCATGTCGATTCCCGTCGCCATGCCGGCGACGATGATATTGGTCAGATCGGACAGCTTGGCGGGGCCGAGCAGAGTGAGGATCGTTCCGGCAAAGGCGAAGAGCAGCGCCAGAACAATCACGACGAGGTGCTTGCGGATATACCGGATCAGCCGCTTCCACGTGCCGAAGAAGTTCTTGGCGACCTCCGGATTGTCCGACTGTTTTTTCTGACGTTTCGCCATTACTCCAACTCCTCCTTTGAAAGCTGCGAGTAGGCGATCTGCCGGTAGACCTCGCAGGACTCCATCAGCTCCCGGTGCGTGCCGATGCCGGCGACGCGACCTTCGTCGAGGACGACGATCCGGTCGGCGTCGCGGATCGTGCCGATGCGCTGGGCGACGATGATGCGGGTGCAGTCCGCGCAGTCGCGGTCGAGGGTTTCGCGCAGCGCCCGGTCGGTTTTGTAGTCCAGCGCGGAGAAGGAATCGTCAAAAATCAGGATTTCGGGCTTGCGGCAGACCGCTCTGGCGATCGAAAGCCGCTGCTTCTGTCCGCCGGACAGATTCGTGCCGCCCTGCGCCACGTAGGCGTCGACGCCGTCGGTCAGCGCGTCGACAAATTCCGACGCCTGCGCCGTGGCGACCGCCGCGCGGATTTCCGTCTCTTCGGGCGGCGGCGCGCCGTTTTCGCCGTAAGCGACGTTGCTGCGGATCGTGCCGCCGAACAGCACCGCCTTCTGCGAGACGTAGCCGAGCTTGTTGTGCAGCGCTTCCTGCGTGTACGCGCGCACGTCCACGCCGTCCACGAGCACCTCGCCGCTTGATACGTCGTAGAAGCGCGGGATCAGATTGATCGCCGTGCTCTTGCCGCTGCCGGTCGCGCCGATGAAGGCAAGCGTCTGCCCCTTGCCGACCTTGAAGTTCAGATCGTGAAGAATGTCCTCCTCCGCGTCGGGATAGTGGAAGAAAACATGACGGAATTCGACTTCTCCGCGCATGCCCGCCTCGCCCTCCGTGCGCGTGCCGTCATGGATGCACGGCTGCGTATCCATCACGGCGCGGATACGCTTGGCGGACACCTGCGCTCTGGGCAGGGCGATGAAGAGGACGACCAGCATGACGAAGGACATGACCACCTGCATAGCGTAGGCGGAGAAGACGATCATGTCGGAAAAAATGCCGATCTTGTCCGCCATTGCGGCGCCGTCGATCAGCACGGCGCCGATCCAGTAGATTGCCAGCGACAGACCGGACAGAACGAACTGGATGCTCGGCAGCATGCACGCAAGGGTGCGCACCGCGCTCAGGCTCGTTCGGGTCAGATTGTCGTTCGCGGTCTTGAATTTTTCCTCCTGATAGCTTTCCGCGTTGTAGGCGCGCACGACGCGGATGCCCGTCAGATTCTCCCGCGTGACGCGGTTGATCTCGTCGGTCAGCGCCTGCAAACGGTTGAACTTCGGCAGGACGACGACCATGCCGATCGCCACCAGCACCAAGAGGATGCCGATCGCCACGGCGGTGGAAAGCGTCCACTGCCAGTTCTTGTCCGCGATTTTCACGATCGCCCACGTCGCCGTCAGCGGCGCCTTGAGGACGACCTGCACGCCCAGCGCGATCGCCGTCGTCACCTGCGTAACGTCGTTGGTCGAGCGGGTAATCAGACTCGCGGTGGAAAAGCGGCCGATCTCCTCCATGGAGAACGCCTGCACCCGGTCAAACAGACCGAGGCGCAGCTTCGCGCCGAAGCTGGAGGCGATCCTTGCAACGCAGACCGACACCACCACGGCAGCCAGCAGACTGCCGAGCGCGCACAGCATCATTTTGCCGCCGGCGGAGAGGATGGTGCTCATGGCGCTGTCGGGCGTCTGCACCAGCTCGGCGATTTCCGACATGTAGTCCGGCAGAGAAAGATCCAGCCAGACCTGCAGCAGAATAAAGCCGAAGCTGACGACGGTCAGCCCCCACTCCCGGCGGGTAAGATAACGGAATAGCTTGAGCATAGACTGCTCCTTTCAAAATGAATGCGCAAGGCGTATTCATAGAATATTGCCTGCAAAACGCAGCATTCGGGACGCTCAATTTAGGGCGCGCAATGCGCGCCCCTACGCGGAAAATCTCCTCTGTTCCGCAGGGACTCCCATCGGGCTCACCGCAACCGCGGATCAAATTGCGGACGTTCTTTCCCTGCAAAAACGCCTCAGCGCTTTTTTGCCAGCGGGGTCGAACGCGCCTGCACCTCTTGCAGGGTCAGGATCACCTGATTCGACAGCAGCCAGCCGCGCTCCGTCAGCCGCCAGCGGTCACGGACGCGCTCGGCAAGCCCGCGCTCGGCGTACATCTGCATGATTCGCTCCAGCGGGTCGAAGGGCATGAGATAATTCCGCTCGTACTCCTCGCGGTTGATTCCCTCGTAGGTGCGCAGCCGGAGCATCACGTACTCGCCGGCGCGTTCTCTTTGAGGGATGGACTCGCATTCGCTCAAAATCGCTCCTTTTTTGGCGATCCCGACGATGTATCCCTTGAGGTCGCGGAGGATCGTGAAGCGCTTGCCCGCGAAATCCGAGGCGGCGGTCGGACCGAAGCCCAGATATTCGCTGCCGTTCCAGTATTTCATATTGTGCCGGCAGCGGAAACCCTTCTTGCAGAAATTGGAGATTTCGTAATGCTGGTAGCCGTATTCGTGCAGCAGCTCGCACGCCGCGAGGTACATATCCGCCTGCGTGTCGTCGTCGGGCAGGTTTGCCGCGCCGCGATATTCCCACAGGGGCGTGCCCTCCTCGACCTTGAGCGCGTAGCAGGAGATATGTTCCGGACGGAGCATCAGCACGTTTTGCAGGGTGTCTCTCCACGCCGAAACGGTCTGGTTGGGCAGACCGTACATGAGGTCGAGGTTGATATTGCCGAAGCCCGCCTGCCGCGCCAGCTGCATCGCCTGCTTCGCCTGATAGAAGGTGTGCGGGCGTCCGAGCTGCTTCAGCATCGCGTCGTCGTCAGACTGTACGCCGATGGAGATGCGGTTAAAGCCCGCGCGGACGAGACGCTTGAGTCCCTGCAGGGTCACGCTGTCGGGATTTGCCTCCAAGGAAATCTCCGCTTCCACGCTCAGGCGGAAATTGCGGTGGATCTCGTCGACGATTTTTTCCAGATTCTCCGGTCCGAAAAAGCTCGGCGTTCCGCCGCCGAAGTAGACGGTGTCGACGATGTAATCCGGCGCAAGCTTGCCCGATTCCTTGATATGATCCGCCAGCGCCTGCAAATAGTGATCCACCATACGCGGATCCTTGCCGCCGCCGACCGAGTAGAAGTCGCAGTATTCGCATTTACTCTTGCAGAACGGGATATGGACGTAGACGCCGAGGCGCTTGTCCTCCGCGTTGCGTTTCGTCAGAAAGAATGCCATGTCAGCCTCCGATGCGTTCGGTGATAAAGGCGCGGAACTCGTCCGCCGTGCCAACGGTAAAACCGGATTTTTCCACAAAGAACCACTGCTGGGCGGTGTGGCGCAGAAGGAACAGATGCTCCGTCTCCTTCAGCTCGCTGATCGCGGAGTAGCCCTCCGTGGTCAGGTCGCCGTCCTCCTGTAAGGTCTGTGCGAGCGCCCTGTCGTAGAATTCGGTCAGCAGGTGCAGCTCCGTGCAGCCGTAATTGTTCAAAAGCTTTGCCTCCCAGCGGAGCATCGCCTTTTTCGGCATGACGAGGCGGCTGTAGACCATATAGCCGATCAGGGGGAGGACGATGATTGCCATGATGAGGTTTTTGCTGTCGCCGCGGGTAAAATACAGCCACAGCAGCACGCCTGCGGCGGCGGCGGCGAAGACGATCAGAAAAATCGACATCAGCCGCGGCAGCTTCGGGCTGACCGCCTTGGACGCTTCAAGCTGACGCTCCGCGTTCAGCACGGTCTGCGCCGCAAACAGCGGCGCCTCCAGTTCAGGCGCTTCCTCCGCCCGTTCCTCTGTCGGCAGAGCTTCTGCCTGCACTTCTTCGATCAGTTCATCCATATTATTCTCCCGCGTGACAGTTCGGGCAGGGCGTGAAGTCCTTGCCCTTTGCGGCGTCGAGATTGTAGATCCAGAACGCGGAGCGGTCCCAGTCCTCGCATTCGTAGGTGTGGTAGTACTTGTTCTGGTCGCTGCAAATGACCGCAAAATCTGTAAAGAAATCGTACTCCGGCCAGATTTCGTCGTAGCCCTCCGCAAGCGCGTCGTAGTCCTCCGACAGCGCCGTGTAGTCCTTCGACAGCGCGTCGTACTGCTCCTTCAGCGTGTCGTGGTCGCCGGAGAGGGCGTCGTACTTCGCAGACAGGTCGTTGTAGTCGTCCGCCAGCGTACCGGCGTCGTCGGACTGCTGCCGAAGCTGGTCGGACAGCGCGGTCTTCTCGGCTTCGAGGGCGTTGATCTCGTCGGTCTTCTGTTTATAGAGAAGGTAACCGAAAATACCGCCGCCGATCAGCGCCAGCGCGAGGAAAATCACGGTGACGGTCAGCGCGATCCTGCTGCCCTTGCCCTTCGGCTTTTCCGGCGCGGGCTGCGGCGCGTAAACCGGCGCATAGCTCGGCGCAGGCTGCTGCGGATAGGCGGCGTAGGGCTGCGCGTACGCCGGCGCGGCGGGCGCGGCGTAGACGGGCGTCTCCGGCGCGGATGCGTTGGCGGGGGTATTGTCCTCCCAGTCCAGCGGCGCGCCGCACTCGGCGCAGAACGCGCTGGCGTCGTTGTTTTCATAGCCGCAATTCTTGCAGATCATTTCTGTTCTCCTTTCGGTTCTCATTTTCTTGCTTTCTTTTTCTTTGTGTATCAAGTGTTTCTTTTTGCTGTTGCACCACAGTGGAAAAAGCCTTCCCCTTGAGGGGAAGGTGTCACCGCAGGTGACAGATGAGGTGGAAAATCTTTGATAATTGCGGCAGCCGGATTGCAAACGGAGCGCAGTAACGCCTCATCCGGCGGCTTCGCCGCCACCTTCCCCTCGAGGGGAAGGCTTTATTTGTATCTGCCGATTCGGAGAATCGGCAGACAGCGCATTGATTCATTCTTCCTTTTTCGCTGACAACGTCGCTGTCGGTGCAGAACGCGCCGACGTCGGTGTTTTCATCGCCGCAGTGCTTGTTACTCTTTCGTGCCGTTGTAAATGCATTGTCCTCTGCCGGAGTCCGGGTCTTCGCCGTCCATCGTCAGGTCGAGGACGATGCTGCCGTTTTCTTCCCGGAAAGCAAGGGTCACGAGCGCGCCGACGACATTATAATACTGCGCAGTGCCACTCATCGGATCATAGACCGCGCTGCCGTTACTTCCGGCGTATTTCGCGTCGCCAAACTTCACGGTTATCATATCCTCCGCAGTGGCGCCGACCGTCAGCGGCATCGGTCCGACCGCCGTTTCGGAAGACTCGTTCGGATCGACGTAGTCCTCCCAGATATCCGTACCGCTGATCTGATAGGTGCCGCAGATCTTCTCACGCGGCAGACCCGCCAGTTCGGATTCATCCGCGAGATAGGAGGCGAACGTCGGTTCCTCGGCGGTATAGGTTTCATCCGTTTCATCCGTTTCGTCCACCCACGCTTCCGCTCCTTTTCTGGTCATACCACGCGCCATATAGACTCTGATCTCCGCTTCTCGTTCGGCGGCTTTTGGATCCCAACCTTCATTAATCAGTTCTTCATAATAGAATTGTTCATCTTCGCAATACTCTTCCAATTGTTCTTGAGACTCAAATATGCAGCCCCACAGGGCAGCCAGCATCACGATCACCAGTGCCAAGGCGGTAATTCTCCGAAACAGGCATTGATTTTTCATAGCGATTCTCCTTATGCATTGTATGAGTTCTTTTCTGCCGATTCGGCGAATCGGCAGATACTTCCATTATTCATGCTTCATTTCGTCGGCGCCCTCGGCGACGGCGTTTTCCGCGTCCTCCGCGCCTTCGGTCTCGTCTTCGACAGCGGGCTCTCCCTCTTCGGACGCGCCCTCGGTGCTCTGGATGGCGATGACGCGCGCGCCGTCCTCGATGCGCATGATCGTCACGCCGCGGGTATCGCGGCCGTAGACGCCGATGTTTCTGACCGGCGTGCGGATGATGACGCCGCCGGACTCGATCAGCAGGACGTCGTCCTCCTCGCTGACGACCACCGCGCCGGCGACCAGACCGGTCTTGTCGGTCAGGTGGTAGTTGCGCTTGCCCTTGCCGCCGCGGCTCTGCACCTCGTCGCCGCGCATGTACTGCTCGATGGCGGTGCGCTTGCCGAAGCCGTTTTCGGTGACGGTCAGCAGACACTTGCCGGGCTCGGCGACCGCCGCGCCGATGACGATGTCGTCCTCGCTCAGGCGGATACCGCGCACGCCCGCCGCAATTCTGCCCATGCAGCGCACGTCATTTTCGTTGAAGCAAATCGCGAGACCCTTGCGCGTGGCGATCAGAATATTGTCCTCGCCGCCGGTCTTCATGACGGCGATCAGCTCGTCGTTTTCATCCAGCGTCAAAACGCGGATGCCCGCCTTGCGCGCGGTGTAGAGCTCGCTCATCTGCATGCGCTTGGTCGTGCCGCGGCGGGTGACCATGACGACGTATTCGTCCTCGGAGAATTCGCGCGTCAGCAGCATCGCGGTAACGGTTTCGCCCGCCTCCAGCGGCAGGACGTTGGCGATGTGCGTGCCCTTGGAGGTGCGTCCCGATTCGGGAATCTGATAACCCTTGCGGCGGTGGACTCTGCCCGTGTTCGTAAAGAAGAGCAGATAGTCGTGCGTCGAGGCGATGAACAGATTCTTGATGTAGTCCTCGTCCTTGAGGCTCTGACCGGACACGCCTCTGCCGCCGCGCCGCTGGCTGCGGTAGGTGTCGACGGGCAGACGCTTGATATAGCCGCCCTCGGAGAGCGTGTAGCAGCTCTCGCGCTCCTCGATCAGGTCCTCGTCCTCGATCTCATCCACCACGTCGACGATCTCGGTACGGCGCTCGTCGCCGTACCTGTCGCGGATGGCGGTCAGCTCGTCCTTGAGAATGCCCTTGACGAGGTTGATGTCGCCCAGAACGCTCTCGTAGTAGGCGATCCGCTGCTCGATTTCGTCATATTCCGCGAGCAGCTTCTCATGCTCCAGTCCCTGCAGCGCCTTCAGGCGCATGTCGAGAATGGTCTGCGCCTGAATCTCGCTCAGCCCGAAGCGCTCCATCAGCTTTTCCTTCGCGTCGTCGTAGGCGCTGCGGACGATCCGGATGACCTCGTCGATGTTGTCCTGCGCGATGATCAAGCCCTCCAAGATATGGGCGCGTTCCTTTGCCTTGCGCAGATCGAATTTCGTACGGTTGATGACGATTTCCTCTTGGAAATTGAGGTATTCGTCCAGTATGTGGCGCAGGGAGAGGATCTTCGGCTGCGACTGGTTGTCCACCAGCGCGAGCATATTGACGGAGAAACTCGTTTGCAAAGCGGTCTGCGCGAACAGGCGGTTCAGCACGACCTGCGCGTTGGCGTCCTTTTTCAGCTCGATCACGATGCGCATGCCGTTGCGGTCGGACTCGTCGCGCAGATCGGAGATGCCGTCCAGACGCTTTTCCTTGACCTGATCGGCAATGTTTTCGACCAGCGTTTTCTTGTTGACCTGATACGGCAGCTCCGTCACGATGATGCGGACGCGGTCGTGCCCGTATTCCTCAAATTCCGTCCTGCCGCGCACGACGACCCTGCCCTTGCCGGTCTCATAGGCGCTGCGGATGCCGCTTCTGCCCATGATGATGCCGCGGGTCGGGAAGTCCGGTCCCTTGATATGCTGCATGAGGTCTGCCAGCGTCGCCTCCGGATCGTCGAGGACGCACAGGCAGGCGTTGATGACCTCGGTGAGGTTGTGCGGCGGGATATTGGTCGCCATGCCGACGGCGATGCCCGAAGAGCCGTTGACCAGCAGATTCGGGAAGCGCGACGGCAGGACCAGCGGCTCCTTGCGGCTTTCGTCGAAATTCGGCACCCACGCGACCGTTTCCTTTTCGATGTCGCGGAGCATCTCGTTTGCGAGCTTGCTCATGCGCGCCTCGGTGTAACGGTAGGCGGCGGGAGGATCGCCGTCGATGGAGCCGAAATTGCCGTGACCGTCGACAAGCTGATAGCGCATGGAGAAGTCCTGCGCCAGACGCACCAGCGCGTCGTAGACGGAGACGTCGCCGTGCGGATGGTAGCGGCCCAAGACGTCGCCGACGCAGGTGGCGGACTTCTTGAACTGCTTGTCGCTCGTCAGATTGTCCTCGTACATCGCGTAGAGGATGCGGCGGTGGACGGGCTTCAGACCGTCGCGCACGTCCGGCAGCGCGCGGGCGACAATGACGGACATGGCGTATTCGATGAAGGAGGTCTCCATTTCCTTGACGAGGTCGTTCGTTACGATCGTCTGATCGGGATAGCGGATGTCCTCCGGCTTGTAATCACGGTTTTTTGCCATACCTTGTCACCCCCTTAAAAATCAAGATTGACGGCGTACTTGGCGTTGCGCTCGATGAATTCTTTTCTCGGCTCGACCTCCTCGCCCATCAGGACGGTGAAGGTCTGATCCGCGGTGATCGCGTCGTTCAGGGTAATGCGGCGAAGCGAGCGGCGTTCGGGATCCATGGTCGTCTCCCAAAGCTCGTGCGGGTCCATTTCGCCCAAGCCCTTGAATCGGCTGATCGACACCTTCGCGTTGGCGCTGTCCTCGCGCAGCTCGGCGGAGATGGCGTCGCGCTCCTCGTCGGAGTAGGCGACGCGGGTCGTCTTGCCCTTCGCCAGCTTGTACAGCGGCGGCACGGCGGCGTAGATGAAGCCCTGCTCGATCAGCGGGCGCATGTAGCGGAAGAAGAAGGTCAGCATCAGCGTGCGGATATGGCTGCCGTCCACGTCGGCGTCCGCCATGATGATGATCTTGTGATAGCGGAGCTTGTCGAGGTTGAATTCCTCGCCGATGCCGCAGCCCAGCGCCTGAATGATCGGCGCTAATTTGTCGTTGTTGTAGACCTTGTCCACGCGCGCCTTTTCCACGTTGAGGCACTTGCCCCACATGGCTAAGATTGCTTGGAAGCGGGAGTCTCTGCCGCCCTTGGCGGAGCCGGCGGCGCTGTCGCCCTCGACGATGTACAGCTCGGTCAGAGACGGGTCGCGCTCGTTGCAGTCGGAGAGCTTGCCCGGCAGGCGTTCGCCCTCGAAGGCGCTCTTGCGGCGGATGCTCTCGCGGGCGCGGCGGGCAGCCTCGCGGGCGCGGTTTGCCATCATCGCCTTTTCCAGAATCGTCCGCGCAACGGCGGGGTTCTCCTCCAGAAATTCCGTCAGCTGGGCGGTGACGATGTTGTCCACCAGCGTGCGGATGTAGGCGTTGCCGAGCTTCTGCTTGGTCTGCCCCTCGAACTGCGCCTCCGGCAGCTTGACGGAGATGATCGCCGTCAGACCCTCGCGGCAGTCCTCGCCGGAAACCTTGTCGTCGCCCTTGATGACGCCGTACTTCGTACCGTAGGCGTTCAGCACGCGGGTCAAAGCGGTCTTGAAGCCCGTCTCGTGCATGCCGCCCTCCGGCGTATGGATGTCGTTGGCGAAGGAGACGAGCACCTCGTTGAAGCCGTCGTTGTACTGCATGGCGATCTCTGCGATCGAGTCGTCCTTACTGCCGACCATGTAGATCGGCGCCTCGTGCAGGGCGGTTTTTCCCTTGTTGATCCACGTGACGAATTCGCGGATGCCGCCTTCGTAGCACATGGACTCGCTCTTGCCGTCCGGCGTACGCGCGTCGGCAATCGTGATGTGCAGACCGCCGTTTAAGAACGCCTGCTCGCGCATGCGGGTGTGGAGGGTTTCATAGTCGTATTCCAGCGTGTCGAACATCTCCGGATCGGGCTTGAAGGTAACGGACGTGCCGTGCTTCTCGGTCTGCCCGATCACCCGCATTTCCTGCGTGATGCTCCCGCGCGAAAACTTCATCTGATAGATTTTGCCTTCCTTATGCACCTCGACGGTGAGCCATTCGGAAAGCGCGTTGACGACCGACGCGCCCACGCCGTGCAGACCGCCGGATACCTTGTAGCCGCCGCCGCCGAATTTGCCGCCGGCGTGCAGGACGGTATAGACGACCTCCAACGCGGGTCTGCCGGTCTGCGGCTGGATATCCACGGGGATGCCGCGGCCGTCGTCGGTGACGGTGATGGTGTTGCCGGGGTTGATTGTCACGGAAATGTGCTTGCAGTAGCCCGCCAGCGCCTCGTCGATGGCGTTATCGACGATCTCATAGACCAGATGGTGCAGACCGGAGCTGGACGTCGAGCCGATGTACATGCCCGGACGCTTCCGGACTGCCTCCAGCCCCTCCAGCACCTGAATCTGCGACGCGTCGTATTCCTGTTCCACGGGCGTCATTTCAATCAATTCTTCGGACATAGCTTGTCCTCCTTTTGGAATTTGCTGATAACTGCTACAATGCAAAGTAATCATATGCTGCTGAGAAATCGGAACGTATTTCACGGAGCGGAAATCAAGACCGGCGGGCGCCCGATGGGCGCCCCGTCGTACAATTCCGCATCCCGGATGATCTATTCCCTGCCGCGCTTTTCCAGCGCGGCGGAATTGAACTGGGTCAGATAAACGCGGTTCAGACCGAATTCCTCGGTCAGGACGAAGCTTTTCGGGATGTCTTCGGTGATTGCCACCACCTCGCCCTGCCGCTCCGCCTCGCGCAAAAACAGGCGGGTGTGCTTCGACCACGAGGCGTTGTCGAGATCGAAAATCCCGATCACCGCCCTGCCGCGCACGGCAAAATCCGCGCCGATGGAAATGTACATTACTTGATCGTTCCTTTTTCGATGGTCAGTACCTGACCTAACTTCGTCAGACGGTCGGTTTCGCAGCAGGTGATGAAAACCTGCCCGCTCTTCAGCTCATTTAATACGAAATCCTGCCGTCCGGCGTCTAACTCGGACAATACGTCGTCCAGAAGCAGCACCGGCTCCTCGCCGGTGTCGCGGCGGATCAGCTCGCGCTCGGCTAATTTGATCGAGATCGTCGCCGTCCGCGTCTGTCCCTGCGAGCCGTAGAGACTGATCGGCAGTCCGTTGAGGCAGGCTTCAAAATCGTCCTTGTGCGGACCGGACAGACACTGTCCGCTGTCTAACTCCGCCCGCTCGTGCGATTGCTGATGCTCGGTCAGCCTTTGCCGCAGAACGGAAGGCTCCGCGAACGGATCGTCGATATTCGACACGGTTTTATAGGTCAGCGTGAGCTTTTCCAAACCGCCGGAAAACTCGCGGTGATAGTCCGCGGCGCATTCATCCAGCGCCTTGAGATAACGGGCGCGGTAGGAGATGACCAGCGCGCCGACCTGCGCCATGCGCAGGTTGTACTCCGGCAGAACGTCCAGCAGAGACGGATTCTCTCTCCAATCCTTCAACACGGCGCTCTTCTGTTCAAGCAGACGCTGATATTCACTGACCGCCGCCTCGTAATTCGGGCGCAGCTGACTGATCGTCTGGTCGAGCAGCTTTCTGCGCGGCTGCGCGCCCTTTTTGAGGAGCGTCAGATCCTCCGGGCAGAACAGCACGGTCGTCAGAACGCCCGCGACGCCCGCCGCCGTCTTCTGCTTCACGCCGTTCAGCCAGAGCTGCCGCGGCCGACGGTCGGCAAAGAGCACGGCGCGCAGAATCTGGTCGCGCTCCTGTGAATACACGTTCGCAGAGATCTCCGCAAACTCCTGTCCGAACAGGATCAGCTCCTGCTCCTTCTTCGCGCGAAACGCCTTCGCCGTGGACAGATAGGCGATCGCCTCCAGCAGATTCGTCTTGCCGTTGGCGTTGCCGCCGACGAGCAGATTGACCCCCGGCACAAATCGCGCCTCCGCCTCGGCGTAATTGCGGAAGGAGCGGAGATACAAGCAGTCAAGACGCATGCCGCACCACGTAGGTCACGCCGTCGAACAGCACCTTATCGCCGTCGTAGAGCTTCTTGCCGCGCATCAGGCAAACCGCGCCGTTGACAGAGACCTCGCCGTTCTGAATGAAGTTTTTTGCCATGCCGCCGGACTGCACCGCGTTTGCAAGCTTCAGAAAGCTTTCCAGCTTAACGAATTCCGTTGTAATCGTGATCGGGACGTCCTCCTCGGACACCCGCCGTACTCTGACTTTCATAATTGGTTACCTTTGTATTTTGTTTCGTTCCATTTTTATGCCTCCCTTGTGCAAAGGGAGGTGGCAAAACCGAAGGTTTTAACAGAGGGATTGTCAATTTTTATTTTTGAGGAAGGGAATAACAACCCCTCAGTCTCGCTTACGCTCGACAGCTCCCCTTACACAGGGGAGCCATATAATCATGGATCAATTAAATCAATCAGTGTAAACGCACCGGCAGCACCATATACGCAAAATCGTACTTGTCGTTCACCGGCGTGAAGATGATCGGGCTCAGACCGTTCTTCAGCTCCAGCGTCACTTCCTCGCTCGGTACGGCGCGCAGGGCGTCGAGGAGGTAGCGGCAGTTGAAGCCGATTTCCAGCTCGCCGCCGTTGCCCGCGATCGGGCAGGTATCGTGCGCGGAGCCAATGGTATTGGCGGTCTTGAAATCCGCGATGTTTTCGCCGAACATGCAGCGCACCGGACTTTTGATCTTTTCCGAAACGATCAGACTGACGCGCTCTATGGAATCCATCAGCTCCGCGACGTTCGCGGTCAGAACGGTGGGATTGTCGCTCGGTACGACGCGCCGCCAGTCGATGAATTCTCCCTCCAGAATGCGGCAAACCAGCGTCGCATTGCCGATTTCAAAGAGAATGTGCTTGTCGCCGAGGGTAAAGATTGCCGGCTCGTCCGTTTCCGCCAGAATCTTTTCGACCTCGCGCAGACCCGTCGCGGGAACGACGAATTTTTGCGTTCTGCCGATCGGCTCCTCGCTGTGCCACGTCCGGCGCGCCAGACGGAAGCTGTCCACGGCGACCATCGTAATGCCGTCGTCGGCAACCTCGATCAGACAGCCGGTGTGGATCGGCCGCGCCTGATTTTCGGAAACGGAGAAAATCGTTCCGCCGATCATCTCGCGCAGCGACTGCTGCGGAATGGCGATACCCTGCGCCGCGTTGACGTCGGGCAGCTCCGGATAGTCCTCGGCGTCCATCGCCGTGATCTGGAAGGAGGAGACGCCGCCGCGGATCGAAACCTGCAGCTTATCGTCTACCTCGACCGTCACTTCCTCATCCGGCAGCTTGCGGATGATGTCGAAGAACAGACGCGCCGGCATCACGCAGATACCCGCTTCCTTGACGTCCGCCGCGACCTTGACGGTGATGCCGGTTTCCAGATTAAAACCGGTCAGCTGCACGCCGACGCCGGCGCGAAGCAAAATACCCTCCAGACAGGGGATCGTGCTCTTCGGAGATACCGTTCTTCCGGCGACGGAAACGGCGGAAACCAGCAGGGCTTTTTCACAGGTGAATTTCATGTTTGTAACCTCTTTTCTCTTTCTGAATAGATAGGAAGGATAATCTTGTTAATAGTGTCAGTAGGCGAAAATTATGTGCATAATCGAAAAATCGCTTACAGCCGCAAGGAGTTGCATTACACAGCTGATTGTGTATATTTAATAACGTTATACACAGGAAAAAGAAAAATGAAACAGGAAAACGCTTTTACACAGAAAGTACTGCACTTTGCACAGCGGGCTGTGTAAAAATAAAAACTTATATTTTTCAGTTTACAGCCGCGAATTGACGTTCGCGGTGATTTCTCTTACGTTGTCCGGCAGACCGCTCGTGGTACTGCCGAGCTCTTCCTCAATGCGGCGGATCGCGTAGAGCACGGTGGTGTGGTTTTTTCCGAACTCCTTTGCAATATCCGGCAGGGAGAGATTTGTCATTTTGCGGATCAGATACATGGCGACCTGCCGCGCCTCGGCGGTATTTCTCGTTTTCTGCGTGCTGCGCAGAATGGCTTCCTCAATGGAGTAGAAGCGGCAGACCTCGCTGATGATCAGATCGGGCGTCGGAACGGTCTGCGCCTTGCCCTTGTACATGTCTTTAATTGCGCGGGCGACGCTGGCAACGTCCGTCGGCATACCGGTCAGATCGTGATAGGCTTTGATTTTCTTGACCGTGCCTTCTATTTGCCGGACGTTGTTCGTGATATTCTCGGCAATGTAGTCGCACACCTCGTCCGACAGGGTCATACCGAGCGACATCGCCTTGTTTTTCGTGATCGCCCAGCGCGTCTCGTAATCGGGCGGTTGGATATCCACGATCAGACCCCATTCAAAGCGCGTGCGCAGACGATCCTCCAGACGAAGCATGTCCGACGGAACGCGGTCGGAGGTCAGGACGATCTGCCGGTGATTCTCATACAGGGTATTGAAGGTGTGGAAGAATTCCTCCTGCGTGCCCTCCTTGCCGGCGATGAACTGAATATCGTCGATCAGGAAGAGGTCGGCGTTGCGGTATTTATCGCGGAACTCGAAGTTTTTGCCGCTGCGGACCGCCTCGATGAATTCGTTCGTGAACTGGTCGCCCTTGATATAAACGATGTTATAGTCCGGATGCTTCTGTTGGATACGGTTGGCGATCGCATAGAGCAGGTGGGTCTTACCCAGACCGCTCTGCCCGTAGATAAACAGCGGATTGTAGGCGGTGGTGCGCTCCTCGGCGACCGCCTCCGCCGCAGAATAGGCATGCTGGTTGGACGAGCCGACCACGAAGGTCTCAAAGGTATACTGGGAATTAAACTGGACGAAATTGCGCTTGCGTTTATTGAATTTATACTGCGGCAGATCGTCGTCGTCCAGCACCTCCAGCTCAATTTCCGTCTGGAACTGCTCGCGCATCGCTTCCTCGATCAGATCGTGATACCGGTTGAGAATGACGTCCTTCCGGAAGGGGGAAGGGGTATAGATCACGAGCTTTTCCTCGTTGAGCTCCAGAACGTCGGCGTCGTCGAAATAGGAGGTGACGGCGGCGGCGGGGGAGTGCTGTTCAAGGTAGGATAAGACGCGTGACCAGACGTAGGCGTTGGAATACATAGCCGACTCCTTTCCATTCTATTTATACCCATCCATCTTACCACAAGCTGTGCAAAAATGCAATAGATACAATTAAAATATATACTAAATTAAGATAAAAGCTATAATAGAATATAATTGGACAGCGGACAAAGAAAAAACGCGCAGTGCGCGCCATATATAGTTCTCTCCCTGAGGGAGCTGGCACGGCAAAGCCGTGACTGAGGGAGAGAGCCAATGCTTAGCGGAAACCTTCCCGCCGCGTCATTGCGAGACTTGCGGAGCAAGTCTCGCAATCTGTGCGTTGCAGGTATGGCACGTGCATCGTCGTTTCGCCGCAGTAGCGTTGGGAAGCCCTCTTTTGCTTAAAAGAGGGGCAGGGGAGATTTAACCTTCATCCGTCGCCCGAAGGGCGAGCAGTTCAATGATTTCTTTCATATTTAATATCTTTCACATATAAACGCACGGATTGCGCTGCGCGCCATCGAAATGACGCGGCAGGAAGGTTTTATTGCATCGGCATTGCGCATTATAAATGATTGCAACGCCGGGAAAAATATGATATATTGCAAAAAGAAATACAGCGAAAGAGGAATACTCCATGCTTGAAATCAAAAATCTGTCCTACCGCGTGGACGGCGAGGACGGCGCCGTCGATATCCTGCGCGACGTCAGCCTGACCGTGGAGGACAAAAAATTCGTCGTCGTCACCGGTCCGAACGGCGGCGGCAAGACCAGCCTCGCCCGTGCGATCATGGGCATCTATCCGCCGACCGGCGGCGCGATTTTCTGGAACGGCGAGGATATCACCCGCCTTTCCGTCACGGAACGCGCGCAGCGCGGCATCTCTTACGGTTTCCAGCAGCCGCCGCGCTTCAAGGGGATGAAGGTGCGCGACCTCTTAAACGTCGCGGCAGGCAAAGAAATGAACCACGACAGCGCGTGCAACTATCTGACGAAGGTGGGACTGTGCGCCCGCGACTACATCGACCGCGACGTGGACGCGAGCCTGTCCGGCGGCGAGGTCAAGCGCATTGAGATTGCCACCGTCCTTGCCCGCGGCAGCGAGCTGATGATTTTCGACGAGCCGGAGGCAGGCATCGACCTGTGGTCGTTCGCCCGTCTGACCGACACCTTCCGCGAAATCCACGACAAAAAAGAGGCGACGATTCTGATTATCTCCCATCAGGAGCGCATCATCCGCCTTGCCGACGAGATCGTCCTGATCGCAAATGGCGCGGTCGCCGCGCGCGGCAGCGTGGAGGAAATCTATCCGAAGATCATCGCAGACACGTTCATCGGCTGCGACCGGCTGGAGGGGGATCGGAAATGCTGAACGACATTCAGAAGAATATCCTCGCCATCGTCGCCGACATGAAGGGCACCGGCGAGGGCGCGGTCAATATCCGCTCCGACGGGCAGAAGGCGTTCCGCCGCAGCACCGAGCACATTGTCATTGAATCCAAGACCGACAAGGACGGCATCGACATCCGCATCGCGCCCGGCACGAGGAACGAAGCCGTGCACATTCCCGTCGTGCTGACCAAGGGCGGCTTCCGCGACATGGTCTACAACGACTTTTTCGTCGGCGATGGCGCGGACGTGACGATCGTCGCCGGCTGCGGTATCCATAACTGCTCCGACTGCGACAGCCAGCACGACGGCATCCATACCTTCTACGTCGGCAAAAACGCGAGGGTCAAGTATATCGAAAAGCACTACGGCGAGGGCGAAGGCGAGGGCAAGCGCATCCTCAATCCACAGACCGTCCTCTATCTGGAGGAGGGCGCGTCGGTCACGCTGGAAACCAGCCAGATCCGCGGCGTGGACGATACGAAGCGCTATACGAAGGTCGAATGCCGCGGCGCGGGCAGCGAGGTCGTCATCCGCGAAAACCTGCTGACGCACGGCAATCAGAAGGCTGTGAGCGAAATGGACGTTTTTTTGAGCGGTTTTGATACAAAAGCGCAGGTCGTTTCCCGCTCCGTCGCGCAGGACGAATCGTCGCAGATTTTCTATCCGCGCGTGGCAGGCGACAACAAGTGCTTCGGTCACGTCCAATGCGACGCAATCATCATGGGCGGCGCGAAGGTGCGCGCGATCCCGGAAATTTCCTGCAACCACGTCGACGCGTCGCTGATCCACGAGGCGGCGATCGGCAGGATCGCGGGCGAGCAGATCATGAAGCTCATGACGCTCGGTCTGACCTCCGAGCAGGCGGAGCAGAAGATTTTGGAGGGCTTTTTGCGGTAATGCGCAATGCTCCGGTAACCGTGTCATTGCGAGCTTGACGAAGTCAAGCGTGGCAATCCGTCCCTTGCAGGTATGGCACTTGCCGCGTATCACGAAAAGAATTCCCTGCCGGCTGGCGCGCCCTCGCAATGACGCCGTTGGCATATTTACGTTCACGGGAGGAACGACATGTTTTCCATCACGCTTTTGACCGTCGGAAAGCTGAAAGAGAAGTTCTATCTCGCGGCGGCGGACGAATATGAAAAGCGCCTCGGCGCGTACTGCAAATTCAGCCTCGTCGAGCTGCCGGAGACGCGTCTGCCGGACGACCCGAACGCAGCGGAGATTGCGGCGGGACTTCGCAAGGAAGCCGAGCTGATCGCCGCGAATATCCCGAAAGGCGCGTGGTTCTGCGTCCTCACGCCGGAGGGGAAGGCGCTTTCCTCGGAGGCGCTGGCGGATAAGCTGCGGCAGATCAAAAACGAGGGAAAGAGCGCGGCGTGCTTCCTGATCGGCTCGTCCTTCGGCATCGACGCGGAAATCAAACGGAGGGCGGATTTTCGCCTCTCCTTCGGTCCGATGACCTTCCCGCACCATCTGATGCGGGTGATGGCGCTCGAACAGCTCTACCGCGCGGAAAGCATCCAAGCGGGAACAAAGTACCATAAGTAGGAAAAGCGGGTGCGTTTCGCACCCGTTTTTTCATGCGGAATTCGGAATTGTCTTCCGACCGCGTCATTGCGAGGAGCGAAGCGACGCGGCAATCTGTGCGTTGCAGGCATGGCACATGCGCCGTTGTTTTGCTGAAGTAGCGTTGGGAAGCCAATGAGGGGCAGGGGAGATGGAACCTTCATCCGTCGCCCGAAGGGCGAGCAGTTCAATGATTTCTTTCAAGTTTAATCTCTTTCAAATATAAACGCAAACGACGCGTCGGGCGGCGTTCGTTTTCTCGCGATGATGCGGGACGAAGCTGCGCTCTCATAATTGCGCATTGTGCATTCCGCAGCATCCTTCTACCCCGTACGTTATAAAAAGACCGCCTTGAAAAAGGCGGTCTTTTTATAACGAATAACTTATCGTTTGCTTCCGTCTTACGGCTCCGACGTGTCCTCCGGGGGATCGGTGGAGGGAGGATCGGTTGCGGGGGGT
>Ga0265301_10002846_pt1 | contig 19237 bp, 20 predicted proteins | sample AusTroGonzalo_MG_2_FD_193488 | JGI IMG/M metagenome (GOLD analysis project Ga0265301, IMG submission 193488) | Bovine rumen microbial communities from tropical cattle in Woodstock, Queensland, Australia - Gonzalo_04 | ecosystem: Host-associated > Mammals > Digestive system > Stomach > Rumen ... | reverse complement strand
AATAACCCTCACCGCTGCTATCGACAATGGTAAACGTTGCGGCGTTGCCAGTTCCGATAATCTTATACATGTGGTCTACTTGATTACCATCGGTGTAAACCAATGCGGTGATTGTTACGGAATAGTTCAGCGCGCCGTCAGCGTCCTTCTTGATAGTGCCAGTTGTCAGACCCTTGTATATGATAAGACTGCCATAACCGCGACCAAAATCAAGTTTCCACTCTTTTTCGGTGGTATGTGCAGCAGTAGCACCCTCGTAAGAGTCGTCGGCAGACGAATAAGTACCGCCAAAAATTTCGGGCAATTCGTCAAGGTCGTAGTTTGCAAGTTCAAACGTCATCTTTACAGGATTACCTTGATAGATGATGTCGAACGGTGCATCGTAGAACTCGGCTTCAATCTCGGTTGAATCAGCCTCATCCTGCGCAATTGCAAGACCCTTCAACACGCCCATAAACTTGGTGTATTCACCACTACCTGCGCCAACGTCACGATAACCAAGTGCAATCGGCTTCAAAGTTGTTTTTTTACTCATAATTCTTTGCGTTTTTGAGGTTATTTAACTAATTGTTATCTTTGTCTATTTCGACGATAAAAGATTTTATGTATAAATGATATTGGTTGCCCTTTTGAGTTTGTTCATCATCATCAAGAGAAAGAACACCATCACCTAAAATCGAATACGTTTCGTTATCGTTAGATAATATAGCTTCTCTTATGACTTCGTTGATAGCAGATTCATACTCTTTGTATTTGGCAATATCAAGCCGTCCGCGTGATTTCTTTGGTATAAACGCAATAATCATACAACGTGCCCGACCATAAGCGTTACAAAGAAATTCCGAATCATCCAATATGTCACCCACCTCTATAACAACAAAACCGTTTTTGGTATCATCCTCAGTGTTTTCGGTAGGCTCGCCCATACGATACACGTTGTTTGTAACCTTGCCGTAAACAAGGCTGTAAATGTAATTATACAGGTCGATGCGAGAATCGTTATACATAACTTATCTTCTTTTGAACTTCGGAAATTGATTGAAATGCCTGCTTTCTTTACTTGGGCTTTTTTGCGTCTGCTTCATTAGGCTATGCAGGCTCATTTGGGTGTATTTTGGTACTCCTACATGAATATCAACATCAGCGCCCTTTAACTCTGTTTTTATAACATCGTGGTGCATTGTCATAATAGACAGCTTTCGCACTTTGTCGTTGAGCCTAAATCCGTGTTCCCAATATCCCCAATACGGTGCTAACACTGCAAAAAAGATTTGCCACCCCTTTGCGCTGTGTGTGTTGCTGTAATTATCAATATACTGCTGCGCAAGTCCATGACCGTAAACAGGGTGCAACGAAGCAACGTCTCCGATAAACCATTCGTGTAGATATGATTCCTCGGAAGCTTTTTGCCTGCGATAAAAACCGCTTTTAACGATTTTACCGTTATACGAAACACCCCAACAAAGGCTATCAAGCAGGTTGCCAGTTCTATCAAGGCTATGCGTTGTGTTAGCCGTAAGAAAAGTATCTCCAATCTGCCTAATCTTATCCTTTGCATACTTGACAAGACGCTTGGTCTGTTCTTCGGAAATGCGCTTGTAAAGTGCGTTGCCGAATTTCTTTCCATTGAACTTATAACCAACCGTTGCCATATCTTTATACAAGTGTTATATTCTTACCAATTCTTGCGCGTTGCGTAAATGCTTACACCACCTATTTGTGATGGTTCAGCGTTATCTACCGTAAATTCTACCTTTTGCCCATAGCGCGTTAAAGATATTTTGTCACCTTTCACGGGTATTACGTATTCACCACTTTCGTTTTGTGTTAATGGAATACTAACAATGTAAGATGATGTTTGCAGGACACGTCCCTCGTCATCGGTTTGCATCGTTTCATCCATTACGCCATTGTAGATTTCAATAACCGTATCGTCATTGTCACCTTGACCGTCAATGGTTCGCGTAATAATGCCGCTATAAGGGTATTCTTTTATCTCGTCACGTATCATAGGCTATCGACATCAACTATCGGTATAAACTTAATCTTTGCGCGAGCGTTATCAAGAATCTCGGCTCTTTCGTCATCGTATTTTTGGTAAATCCGAATGGCGTACTTGATTTTGTCATCTTGATAGTAATCAGTTTCGCTACCAACGGTTTTTTGATAACCATTGTGCGACTGTTGCAAAGACGGAGTACTTGAAGGGCTTAAAAGTACGGCGGTGAAAATGATGTCTGCCGTCATTAGTTCGCGTTGCCGCTTGCTAACTACGCTTTCATCGTAAACATCATCGCTTGGGGAGCAACCCCTGTCACAAGCAATCTTTTCAAACGTTTTAGTTTCAAAAGTATAGCGTGTTGATGCATCAAGCCATTCAAGTACTGTCATCTTTACAAACTATTTAGAATAAAAAACCAGTTGCCATTTCTCGGACTTTAATCTGCCGTAGCAATATCCACCACAACGTGATAAGTCGATTCGTTCAGCACGGGTGCGTAACGACCGATAATATCAGTGTGATACGACTTCAACATACCATTGGGCGTGGTCTTGTTGATAACGTAGAGGAAGTTTTGGATAGTGGCAAGCGAGAACTCAATGTTCTTGTTCACCTCACCGCTACGCATCAAAGCAACGTCTGTAGGTTCTGCGTGTACGATAACACCAGCGTAACCAAGAGGACGCAGTACAACGGTATTTGCACGCCAACCCGTAACGTCGGTAACGGTAGTGAAATCCTGCACGGTAGACTTTTGCTTGACAACGCGAATCGGCGCAATCTTTGAAATAGGGCTCTTGCTGTATTCCACAAGTTGCTCGTAAGTGATAGTCGAAACGTCGGTAGATGTTGAACCACCAGAGGTAACAACAATCACCTTGTCGGGTGCGTACATACGAATGTAACGATTCACTTCTGCCTTGAAAGAGGCGTTGTTCAAGAGAACGGTTGTAATGATGCTATAAGGAATATCCCACTCCATAGCGAAATCGTCGGGCAGATTGTTGGCTTGCTTGAAGTCTTGCTCAATCTTTTGCATTTGCGAGGGAATATCGCAATCAACAGCAGACCAAACCTTTGTACCAGCCTTCTTAAAGTTTGCTACGGGAATGTAAGATGATTGCACAGCAGCGACACCACCAAAGCCCATAGTGCCCGTAATAGAAACGGGTGAGCCCTTAACGGTAATGGAGTTGGTATTACTGTAAGCACCACCGAAAGACAATACCTGTGCGGCCATGAAAGATGCACGGTAATTGTGCGTCTTAGTAAGGTCAGCAACACCGCGAACGAAACCAGTAATAAGGTTTTGGTCTACGGGATTCATTTCGCGCAGACGTGCCTGCAACTCGAGTTTTGACATAGAGGTTTCAAACAGTCCCTTACCCCATTGGTAAATAGAACCTGTCTTTTCCTCGTAGCCCTCGTTATCGAGTTGTGCGGTTTCAGAAAGCGGAGCCATAGAATCGGCCATAGGAACGAGGCGGTTCTTCTTTTGCGCCACAGTCCAAGCAGGATTCTTTTTCTTGTCTGAAAGGTCAATCTTGTATTCGTTACCCTCTACAATGAAGTGCTCTTGCCAGAAGAAAGAGTTTGCTTCAATTTCAAGGGTGTTGTCGATAAGTGTTTGGAGGAAGCCAGCGTTAGCCCCGTCCATAAAACCCCTCTGATAAAGGCGTTCAATCGCCTCTTCGGGAGTCCAATTATATTTCAAAGCCTGTCCCATATCTTGTTATGTTTTAAGGTAAGACAATTAAATCCAGAAGATACCGTCAATCAACGACTTGTTAAGCGCGAGAACGTACTTAGGCAGCGGCTGCATACGTGAAATGTAAGCCTGCTTGTTGTAAACGGTAGAGATAGCGTAGTTGGCGTTTTGGAAACCGAAGCCCTCGGTAGGCAGGAGTTCCTCGTCTGCTTCAACAAATGTGTTGGGCTTTGTTACCAAAGGCTTTGCGGATGCAGATTTTGCTGTACCAGTAGCCTCGACCAAGATAGCACCAGCGTCAAGTGCGCCAAGAGTGTTGTCAAGTGTGATTGTAAACTTACCGTTTGCTTCGTCGTACACAACGTTAGTAATCTTTGCAGATTGACCAGTGTAGTCGGAAACGCTTTCGGTAGTGGTAGCAACGGGTGTATCACCAGTGCTGTCGATTGTAGTAGTGATGGTCTTAACCGTCAACGAATCGGGCGCAACCATAACAACCATACCAACCTCTGGTGCGTCGCTGTAACCATCGCCATTGATGACGTATTCGGTGGCATCAGAATCCGCTTGCGCCGTCTTAATGGCAAACGAACGGAAGATGTAGCAACCCTCACCCTGCTTGTACTGAACAAGTTGTGCGGCATAGAGTTTCCCGAAGCCCTTGTTGGGGTTAAGAATAGTACCGCCAAGCAGAACGTTTCCGCGAGCCTCGCCGTTACTGTCTTTTACCCAAACAAACTTACCGCCACGAACCTTACGGGAGGTTTCAAAGAAAAATGCTAAGTTTGTTACCATAATCTTTTTTGTTATTAAATAAGTGAATTAAATCTTGATTTTGGGGATGGATTCAAGAACTTTTTGGTCGCGCTCTTTGTCTACTTGTGGTGCAAGCGGCTTGATGTCGCCGATACTGTCCTTGAAGATTGCTCCGAAACGCGAAACCAATTCGTCTGCTTGTTCCTTATCCTCCTTATCCAACTTAACCGTGTAGTCTTTGGCGTAGTTGTCAAAAGACTTGTGTAGGTCTTGTCGAATACCCTGCTTTGCCAAACCCAAAATGTTAGTCAGTTTTTCTTGACGTGACTTTTCATCTTTGAAAGCCTTCAGTTCGTCGAGTTGGTCTTGTACCTCCTTGGGAATCTTGTTAGGCTCTGGGTTTACCTTGGTAGGGATTTTCTTTTTCAACTCCTCGATTTGGTGTTTGAAATCGTTTTCTTTCGTTGCAAACTCCGTTGCCTTTGCAGCGGCCAAATCAGATGCACTTGAAAACGCCACGTTAAGATTAAACTTTAGTGACGCTACGATGTTTTCGTCGTTGATGTCCGCGTCGGGATTTGCCTTTTGGAAATGGTCTGCGAACTTGTCTCTAAATGCGTCTGAAAGAGTTGAAGTGGTGTACTGTTTCTCGGTACAATAGTCGTTTACTTTCTGTAAAACTTCCGCTTTTGTCATAGTTTTCTACTATTAAAATTAAACAATGTGTAGTTGTTTGGTGCAAAGAAAACAATAACAATACATACATTAAAGTAAATTAAACACTTTTTGGTAACAAAATGCGAAAAAGTTACGAACTTAATTCTATACAAGGTTCGTGCGATGGGAAAGTATAATTATCTTTGCAAAAAGAAATTTCTTATTTATAATAAATTTATACGAATTGTATGGCTCGTAAACGTAATGATATAGTTCTTGCACCGTTAGAGGATGGTAATCAAAAATACGCCATTCGTTCTAACGCAGACATCGTTTGCTTTACGGGCGGTACTGGCGGCGGTAAGTCGGTTGCTCTTTATTACGCGCCAATTATACATCTTGCAATGAATGATAACGCAAAGATAGTATGTTTTATGCGTAATATTAGCGATTTCTGGGGTGCAGGTAAGGTGAATGATACGCTAAAGAAAATGTACCCACTTATTGACCGTTCTGTAAAAAAGCAGCCACACGACCCAATAGGCGAAATTATCCGTAACGCTCAAGATATGGGTATGAAACTATATAACGGTAGTGAGTTAAAGTTTCAGCAGTTGGATAACGAGAACCCGATTGTTATTGATAAGATTGCGAAAGGTTTGCAGGCAAAGAAACTTATCTTTGACGAGTGCAATAAATTTATGTGGCGAACAATATCCACGTTCTTTCCTCGTTTGCGTAGTGATACCGAGGGTAAGGCACAAGTATTTCTTGCACAAAACCCCGAACGCGAATGTTTTATGCGTAAAATGTGCGGAAAAGGCGAACACGGTGGCGGTTGGATTAACGACGATGGTACGGTAGATAAGTCTATGGACGGCGTTGTTATGTATTTCTTTATGCCAAACGGTGATTATGAAAAAGCCACTTGGGGGCGCACAAAGCGCGAGGTTTACGAAAAAGCAAAAGAAGCGATAGACGAAAGGATTGCAACAGACCCCGATATGACTTACGAGGACTTTATTCTTTCTATGGCGTTCTTTACGTTTGACGTGCGCGATAATAAAAAGATGTTGTCTAAGAACAAAGGCTATCGTGGTCTTGCTGCAAATAGTGCTACCGCAGCATCTGCTTATTCCGTTAATTGGAACTATTCTATTACAGACGAGGAAGAAGATGTTGAGGATTTGGTAAACGTACAGTTGAGCCAAATGGACGTTGAGAGAATGTTTCGCCCGTCAGATGTTCCAAGCGCAAGCACGTTGGTTATGCGCCGTATGACTATGGATATGGCGAGTACTGGCTTTGATAACTTGATATTCAAATATTGGGAGTTATGGTCGGGCTATGGTTGGATTTGCCGCGATATACAATATTCGATGCACAACACCAACCGAGAAGCCGTTATTATGGCTATACAATTCCGTGATAAGCATAATCTACAAGAAAAAGAAATGATTCTTGATGTGCAAGGCTTTGGTTTCTTGCGCGATTGTTTCCCACGCGCCACATTGTTCAGTGGTGCTGGTAGTCCGTCTAATCGCGGTAAAATGCAGTTTAAGTCAATGAAAGACGAAGCAGGGCACGTTGCAATGGAAATGATACAAGCAGGACTTATTCATTACGAGCCTCGTCTTGCAAAAAGCCATTACAACCACAAGAATATGAAGCGCGAGGGTGGTACTACAATCTTGCGCCACATGATATTTGAAAGTAAAATATTCCAATTCCAAAAAACACCCAATTCACGATTGGAAATGCTACCAAAGGAAAAGATGAAATCCTTGCTAAAAGGAATGTCACCAGACCTTATGGATAATGTTATTCTCTTGTGTGGCGGCACAATATACGATTGCCACCGTATGTTACGCGATGATGCAGGCATTACAAGAAAACGTGTTCAAGCGGAAGATATGCTTGCTTTGTTAAGCGTAAACGGAGAAGAAGAGATAGATACAAGAATACACCGTGTAAGAAAGATACGGAACGCAAGCGAGGTTCTAAATATATTAAGTACTATATGATAAGACTACACGACATTCAATGGTTTTTGGAAGACCCGACACGTCTAACAAAGATGAAACCATTCACAAGAGGCGGTGTAATGGTCAGCCACGGCTACGAGGGGAAAACGATACAAAACAATACGTTTATTGATACGGGTTTTGCCGATTTGAATCTAAAGCCTATTTCGCAAGACACGTATATTACGGAATACCGCCCAGATTTACACCACATTATATTAAACAAATCTATTCCGCATATCAAGGTTAAGATTGACGGAACGCCGCTTGATTGTGGTATGATGGATATGACGCAAACGGCATCATTCCAAAAACTTATTCACTCGGCACACGTTCGTTCTTTGACCGCTAATCCGTTGTTGTTTAATCTCGGAAAAAGTGATACCGAGGGTGGTGGCGTAAATGCTTTTGAAACCGTCAAAGACGAGTGGAATACGCGCAATATGGATTGGTGGTTGGCGCAGGCAATCAACACTTGCAAGCAGTTGGGTAACTGTGGTCTTTTGTTCAATTACGACAAAGAAGAAGGCAAATACAGCGTTACTAACTTTAGTTACGAAGATGGCTACCAAATCATCCCCAATTACGACGAATACGGCTTTGAAATTGCACGTTCTCTTGCTTATCAAGTAGATAACAACCTTGTCATTGATACATACGACAACACGAATCATTATCGTTGCATTAGAAACGTAGACGAAGATAGTGGTTCGCAATGGAAAATTGTAAAAGAAAAGCACGGTTTTAGTCGTTGCCCGTTGCTTATCAAGCGAGGTAAGGTTGCTTGGGAATACGCCGAAAGCACCATTGAAATGTGGGAACTTATGGCTAATATTCAAGATATTGCGCTTAAACGCTTCGGAACATTTGCCCTTGTGTTTACTGGTGAAATGGATGCACAATCGTTTAAGCGCGATTCAAGTACGCTTATTATCAATCTTTCAAGCGACACATCACAAGGAAAGCAAGATGCAAAGGTACTTGATTTCCCCGAACCGCAAACGATGGATAAGTACTTGAAAACGCTTGAAGAGAAGATTTCGCTTTTCAGTTCAACATCGTTTATTACGCCAAAGGATATAACCACAACAAATAGCGGTGGTAACGGTATTGCGCTTGCAATGTCAAACGACTATGCGTTGGCTACACAATCGGCACTTGATTGGCGTAAGTTTGTAAATGATATGGTGTACTTGCACCAAGAGGGACTTGACCTTGAACAAAACGGCAGGGAAAAGTTCGGAAAACTGCATATTGGTGCAAAGATTATACCTTGGTCTTTGGAAACAAACAACACGAAGATTGTAAACTTGCAAATGGAATCAAATTGGTTGTCGATGAAAACAATCATCGAACAATCACCCGACGCAGCACCCGACGAAATAGAAAGAATCATCGAAGAACGTGGTGCGTTGGTTATGAACGATAGCGCAAAAAACAGCGACACAACAAAGGCGTTGAACATTAGCAAGAACAATAGTAACGAAATTGTTGACAACGAAGCAAAGACAGGTTTGAACTCATAAAACTCTACGATTATGGATATGGAAATATACGGCATTATAAACACGGTTATAACACTAATACTTGGTGGTGGTTGGTTTATTGACCGTAGGGCTTTGAAACGCAAGGCCAATGGCGAAGCAAAGCAAGCAGAAGCGCAAGCCAACAAGGAGGCGCAAGAGTACTATAACAATACGCTTGCCGACGTGAATCGAACGTTAAACGATGTTCGTGCCGAACGCGACCAATTCAAAAGTGAACGCGACGAAGAACGCCGAGAAAACGAGGAAATGCGCAAGAAGTATATTGAACTCGATAACCGAATGAATCAAATGGATATTAACTACCGACGGGATATGGCAAAACTCGGAAGAAAAATTGGTGTTTTGTCCCCTTTCTTATGCGGTGTGGCAGGGTGCATACACCGCAAAAAAGTGAATATGATTGAGGATTTGGGTGACGAAGAAGAGGTAGTAGAAAACGATAACGAAAAATAAAAAAATAGTAACTATGGCATTGATATTAACAAAAGGCAGTAGAGGCGAGGCTGTTAAGCGAATACAAGCCGCCTTGCACTTGGCACAAGATGGTATCTTTGGTAGTGTCACCGAGGAAGCCGTTATTGCTTTCCAAAAGGCAAATGGTTTGAAAGCAGATGGCGTTGTTGGTGAAAACACTTGGGCAAAGTTAGTGCCGATGGAAACGACTTTGAAAACGTCTAAGCGCAATATAAACAAGATAATCGTTCATTGCACGGCAACGGTCGAAGGGCGCGAAACAACAGTAGAGGAAATCCGTCGTTGGCACAAGCAAAAGGGTTGGTCTGATATTGGCTATCATTATGTAGTGTACCTTGACGGCTCGATACACAACGGTCGTGATGTGAATATCATTGGTTCGCATTGCGAGGGGCAAAACGCAAATAGCATTGGCGTTGTGTATGTTGGTGGCGTTGATAAGAAAAACAAGCCCAAAGATACGCGCACCGAAAAGCAAAAGGACGCACTATTGAAACTTTTGAAAGACTTGCGACGTATTTATCCAAAAGCAAAGATTTACGGGCATTGCGACTTTTCAAAAAAGGCGTGTCCGTCGTTTGATGCAAAGAACGAGTACAAAAACATTTAACGTGCGATTATGGCAACAACAAACAACATATTACCGCCTATCGTTGGCACAATCATAAAGATTGCCGTTACTGCGAATCTCGGAAAGAATATTCACATGGTAGATGTGGATTTCAATTGCGTTGTGTTCAATAGGAATAACGGAGGTCAGCGTGGTTCTATAACCTTGCAAAAGGGCGATATGATTTACGTTGGCGATGACGAATATATTGCCGTAGTAGATACAACCGTTATCGGGCGTGGTGACTATTACATTAAGTTTAGTGCCGACGTGCCCGATTCCGATTGCACCGACGGAATACGAAAAGAAATCGTTGAAATCCCAACGGGAATAAGAGTTGACTTTAGATAGTTGTAGATATGAGTTGTATAAATGTAAGTGCATCGAGGGTAAGTGGTATATCTGCCGACGCATCAAGGGTTGGCGGTATATCGGTAAGTGTTGCCTTATATTGTGATGTTGGTAGCGGAAATTATTTGCGTGTAACACCCGTAGAAACACAATGGATAGACATTTACACATCTATTCAGTACAATATCAAATCTAACACGGATTGGATTATCGAATAAATAATAACTAAAAAACAAAAGAAATATGGCATACGCAGCGTGGTTAAATCCAAATAAAACATCTGGTTCTGGTAACGACACCGTTAGTATTTCGGCGTTGGCAGACAATACGGGCAGAAATGCTCGCACTACAAATGTCACATTTAAGGCGGCGAATTGCCCCGACGTAGTTCGTGCCGTTTCTCAACGTGGCAAACCCGAATTTGTTAGTATAGAATCGGCAAAGTCTGTGGCAAACAATGGTGTTGCTGCATTGACTATCACTGGTACAAGTAATTCGTCAAAACTAACGTTTTCGCTTGCAAGCGGCGGTACTCTTTCGCTTACATTGCCGTCAACGTACATCGCCAATAGTGTTCAAACAAACAATGGTGAAGCGATTGCTGGTGATGCAGGCGCAACGGCTGAGTTCGTTTTCTCGATTACGTTTACAAATATCCCTGCAAACACATCGGTTAGTGCATTAACTGCGCAACTAATTGTTACGGATAATGCAGGCAATGAATCTACTTGTACGATTACGCAGGCTGCTGGTGATGCTACGCTCGATGTTAGCCCGAACAGCCTCACTCTTGATTGGGATGCTTACACGCAGAGCAGTTCTGCTTCGTTCACTGTTACATCTAACACTAACTGGACGGTAGAGTAAGTATGACTACAACGATTCCTTGGAATGTCGGCGGCGGTAACATTACCTTGACCTATACGGGGCAGGGTAATGGTACTGTCGTTGTTACGTCTGATGACAACACTCTTGACGTACAACGTTCGCAAGTGATAACTGTAAAAACAACCGACAATAGTATCAGCCGAACGGTGACTGTTATTCAAGGTGCTGCACCGAACTTTAAGGATGCTGGCGGTAACTTTATCATTCTTGCGGATGGTAATGCAATGAACGTACTTAGTTAAAAACGAAAATTAAACAGAAGATTATATGTATAACGGAAATAAATACGGAGAAGAATACGATGCCGCTGCAAAACGAATAGTGCGCGACAACACATCTGGAAACAAAACAATTAGCGCGGCAGAACCCAATACTGTTTATTCGTTTGGAACAATAAGCGGTATCACTATAACGTCTTTTACCGCACCGACAACGTTTACAAAAATGGTTGGCAACGTAGAGACAACATTCTACCGTCGTGCTGAATACATTTTTGAGTTCACGCTTGCAGAACAAGTAGGGACAATCGCCTTTCCCGTTAGCGTTATATGGTCTAATGGAGAGCCAGATTGGATTGGAGGTCAACACTACGAAGTTTCCGTAATGTATTGTGCAGGAAACGGAAATTACTATGCTTTATGTAGCAATGGTGAAAGTAGTGGCGGTGGAAGCAATGTAACGCCGTTCTATACGCCGACCTTGCAAAGTGCTCCAACTTCGAGCACAACGACTTACGTAAAGAACGAGCAAACGATTGACTTTGTGTTGGGGCAATTCTGCCGCGTTGCAAATGCAAGCACAGAATCGGGTTACGACTTTTATCAACTGAACGACCTTTCGGTTACGGGGAATGTAACTACCGCTGCTTGGGAGAAAGTTGTCGTTGAATCGGAAAAAGAAAACGTCACAGAGATAGTAGCACCCGTAAACCAAACAGACGCGACAGAACCAATCACTACGCTCAGTTGTGATGTCGGAAAGATGTATCGCATTGACGTTGCTGTTGAAACGTTGGCAATAACGCTTCCTGCAATCAGTGATGCAACAACGGCAAAGAATGTTGTGTTGTATCTAACTGGAGGTACTACACCTGCAATTACGATTAGTTCTACCGCCCCAAGCGGAGGTGTTGCTCCGTCGGTGTACTATCAAAATGGTTACGAAATAGAAAGTGGCAAAACCTATGAGATAAACTGCCTTTGGAACGGTGCTTCTTGGATTGTTGCCGCTATCGAAATCAATGTAAACTAAATAATCACTGGTATGGGAATAGTAATAAATAGACGTAGGGTTTCGACTCGCCCGATAGATTATAGCAAGCAATACTTGACTATCGAGGTAATTGAAAGCGGTACAATTTCGTTTAGAATTAACGAAAATGTAACTACCGACTACGTTACAAGTGTGTCTTATTCGATAGATAACGGGGTAACGTGGGTGACAACACCCAATACCAATTCAACAATCACCATAACCACACCAACAATTCCTGCTGGCGGTAAGGTGTTGTGGAAGGGCGTCGCCACACGATATTCTATTGATAACACTTATTACAGTAGATTTATTGGTAATGTTGATTTTAATGTCAGCGGAAACGCTATGTCAATGCTTTACGGGGATAACTTTATAGGGCAAACAACATTGACTGAAGAATTTGCACTTGGCAATTTGTTTAGGCAAAGCACCAATGTTATAAGTGCCCGTAACATGGTACTTCCTGCAACTACATTGACACAGGATTGTTATCGTGCTATGTTCTACCTTGCTACGAATCTTACAATAGCACCAGTCTTGCCTGCACTAACACTTGCAAATAGATGCTACAACTGGATGTTTACGAATTGTGCTTCGCTCAACTACGTTAAGGCAATGTTTACGACGACTCCAAGTAAAGATTACACAAGTACTTGGCTGCGTGGCGTTGCCGCAAATGGCACATTCGTAAAGAATAGTGCTGCAACATGGAATGTAACAGGAGAAACAGGAATACCAGAGGGGTGGACGGTTGAAACGGCAGATAAATAAAAAAAAATAAAACTATATAATTATGAAACAATATTATAACGCAAATACAAACGAATGGTACGTTGAAGGAACTGCTATAACGCGCATTGTTGATGGTGGTGTTTTTAGTGGTATTCCAAATGTAGCACTTTTAACGTCGTGGGGTTTTGAGGAATGGGTAGAGCCTACACCAACACCTGCTCAACAACTGAAACGCGCTAAAGCCGAAAAAATATCGTCGTTATTGGATTACGACAATTCCGATTCCGTAAATAGTTTTTCTATCGGCGGTATGTCGATGTGGCTTACTCGCGAAGAAAGAACGCAGATAGGCGAATCGGTTAGTGCTTACGAAGCGGCTGGTATAAGCCAAATGACGAAATATTTCAACGGCACGCCATATACGTTTGCTTTGGTTCAATGGCGCGAAATGCTTAACGCATTGATTGTTTACGCAAGCGAGGCTTTGAACGTAACGGAACGGCATAAAGCAAACATAAATGCTTTGGAAACTATCGAGGCGGTAGAAGCGTATGACTACGAACAAGGCTATCCGCAAAAATTAGTATTTGCAATTCAATAAACAATCGTAGGAATTATGAGTGAAAGACGTAGAATTATGATGTCTGGCAAAAGCGCAAAGGATTTCAGCACCGAATACCTTACGTTTAGGGCGTTGGAAGATACTACTTTTGCGCTTTCAACCAACGACGTGTACTATTCCTTGGATAATGGTACTACGTGGACTTTACTAACAGCAGGAACGTCCACACCTACCATCCTCGCAGGGCATACTATCAAGTGGAAAGGTGAACTTACGCCAGCAACGGCATCTGGTATTGGCACGTTTTCATCGACAGGCATTTTTGATGCAACTGGCAATGTTATGTCGCTGCTTTACGGAGACAACTTTGAAGGAGAAGATGACTTGACTGGTAAAACGTGGTGCTTTGGGTATCTGTTTAGCAACTCAAAGATTGCCAACGCAAGAAATCTTATACTTCCTGCAATGACACTATCGGCAGACTGCTACCGATATATGTTTTTTAATTGTTGGTCGTTGGTAGGCCCTCCACAACTTCCAGCGTACACTCTACCAGAAGAATGTTATGCTGATATGTTCCGAGGATGCACATCGTTGGTATATGCGCCTAATCGAGTTGGCTATCTTGGAGTCGGTCAATATAGTTGCCTGCGAATGTTTCTTGGCTGCACATCATTGACACAAGCACCACTTCTTCCTTCTACAAATGTGCATAGATACAGTTACTCAAGAATGTTTGAAGGTTGTACGTCACTAACGATTGCGCCCGTACTTCCTGCAAAAAAATTATCGTATCGTTCTTACGAAAACATGTTCAACGGATGCACTTCTTTGTCTTACTTAGATGCCCAATTCCTTTATTACAACGACGGCACGGATTCAAATGGAAATTGGCTTGCAGGAATTTCGACAACTGGTATTTTTGTAAAAAGCAGTTATTCTGATATAGAAGATTCTTTTTATAGAGTACCAGAAAATTGGACTATTGTTGTAAGAAATCCAAACATAGTACAAATGCCTCAAGGGTACACGCAGGTGGAATATATTGCGTCAACACAAAATGGCGCACAGTGGATAAACCTAAATTTGCAAATGTGGAACAATGCGCCAATATCATACGAAGTGGATATGCAAGTAAACTTAGTAGGCAAAGGTGCTGACAATAATAATCAATGTGTACTTTTGGGGGCTAACGAAGAGGTAAGTCCATACAACGGCTTTGTTATTCGCAAAACAAGTAACGCAAACAAAGTCGAGCAAGACAAGAACCCACAAGTCTCAAATTACGGAAACACAAATACAATGATATGGATAAGACAAGTTCAGCGCAACCTCGAAGTGCCAACCCACAACAGAACGACAACACTATTCTGTGGACTTGATAGTAGTTCTGTTCCATTTCGCTTTTCAGAATCGAGGATTTACTATTGCCGAATTAAAAGCAATAGTGATAAATATGTGCGAAATCTCATTCCTTGTATTCGGAATAGTGACAACAAAGCAGGGCTTTACGACCTTGTAAACAATGTGTTCTATACCAATAGCGGTAGCGGCGATGATTTTATTTACAATCCCTTATCTAACAACAATTAAACAATAAGAATATGGCTAAACAATGGATTAAAAACGGCAAATTTTGGGACGGCAAAAGTGTTGTAATAGACAATATGCGTATATGGAATCCAACCGACGAGCAAATGATTTCGTTGGGTTATTCCTTGTACGTTGCGCCACAACCGAGCGAAGCGGCTTTGCTACGTTCGGCAAAATACAATAAGATTCGTCAGATTAACGATTACAACAACAGTACAAACGTGAATAAATTCACCATCAACGGTAAAGATATGTGGCTTGATGTTGAAGAGCGTTTGCAGGTCGCAACGCAAATCAATGTCAACGAATCGGCAGGTCGTGAGACAATGACACGGTGGTACAATGGCGAGAGTTACACGTTTAGTATTGCACAGTGGAAGCAAATGTTGATTTTGCTTGAATTGTACGCAGGTGACGCACTAAACGTAAGTGAATCACACAAAGCCGCTGTTGAAGCATTGCAAACAATCGAAGAGGTTGAAGCATTTGATATAACGGCAGGCTATCCAAATATATTAAGTTTCTAACAAAAAACATTTACAATTATGGCACTTTTAACAATATTATCATTCGTGATTGCTTTTTTAGGCGTATTCATTTATTCGTACAAAAACAAAGAACTACCAAAAAGCGTTAGTTCTATGGTATATGAATTGTCAGACAAAAAGCGGTGGCTGTGGACGGCTTGGATATGGTCTATCTTTGGTTTGCTTATGCCGCCTATGCTTGAAAGAACCAACGGTAGTGATTGGCAATTCCTATGCTTCCTAATGACCGCTTGTTTTGTGTTTTGCGGCGCATATCCGCTTGTAAACAAGGAAAAGAATCTTGCGCACTATTTGTTGGCTTATATCGGTGGTATTATATGCTTCTTTGTTGTAAAATCAATTAACGCTTGGTTCTTGCTCACTTGGGGTATATGGGTATTCTATTCGTTCGCGTTGATGGCTTGGAATAAGAAACCTTGGGTGGTATGGCTTGGATGTATTACACTCGACAAAGAAGTGTTGCTTATCGAAGCCAATATGATGCTGTCATTGTATTTATGTGTACTATTTGGTTAAACAAAAAAGAAAGATAAGATTATGAAAAAGTATATTTCCATCGGACGTGTGTTTCGCTTCGCAATTTTGTTTATTTGGGCTTGCTTTGCTTTGGTGTGTTTTACATCGTGTAGAACAATAAAGCAAAACGAGAACACGTTAGATGAGCGTTATGTTATTACGATGCTTGAACGAATGGATTCTGTTATGCACAAAACTAACACCGTGGTTCAAGATACAACGTGGCGAGAAACCTTTGTAAAAGAACTGCAAAGCATCAAGGAACGCAACGACACAAGCCACACGCTTGTAGTAGATACGGCAGGTAACGTGATTAAGGAAACCACAATTATCTACAAGGAACGTGAGGTGATTAGCGAAAAAGAACAAAAAGAACGCGAATTGCTTATACACAAGATTGAAAAGATGGATTCTACTATGGCTATAATGCAAAAGCAGGTGGCACGTTCTGATTCTATATTGCACGAAAAAACGAAAGAAAAAGTCGTTGAAAAGAAAGTAGTACCAAAATGGTGCTATTATTCTTTGGCACTTTGCATAATATTCATTATCTTTGCAATCATAAAAGTTTATAAGAAAGTGATTTCTCATTAAAAACGAAAAGAAGAAGTATGGGTAATATTGGGTTTAATAGAATGTTTGCGATTCATAACGCGGACGGAACACCGTTTCACGACCTTGTTCTGAAAAAATCAACGGTTGATAGCGTTGTTATGTCGCTCGGTGATAAGATTACAGGCGATGTGTACTACAAGGATAACACGCTCGCTGTAACAATGCAAGAATACATTGAATACAAGCGCAATCCAGACGACGAAAATGAAGATGCTGTTAAGTACGTTCTTGTCAATCCACCTACAGTTGTACGCGAGGGAATGGCTTCGGATAACAGCGAAATAAAGGGTATGACAAGATACTCTTTCGTGTTCTATCATCCTATGTGTGCGTTGAGCAACTTTCCCTTTTCCGATGTGGCGGTTAGCAATGACGAAAAGAAATACCTATCCCAAAACAAGACTTTCACTTGGATGGGAAACGGAAACGACTTAATAGCAAAACTGAATAAGAATCTTGAAGGCACACAATGGGTTGTTGTTTCAAGCGGTGATGCAAGCACAAATGCAATACTTAGCAAGTTCCCAAGTCAAGTGCAATCAAAGAAAACGGAAGGCGAGAAAAGCGATGTTCTTTCGTTTGACAAAAACTTTATCAGCGACGTTCTAAAGGTGTTCTACGATAATTGGGGTATTCCGTTTGTAATAGACTCATTGAAACCCAACGAATATTTTGATGACGATAACGTGGATTACTATTCACTCGAAGGTGGTAGTAAGCGTTTCGTTATTGTATTCGGAAATCCCTCAAACACCATACTTGATGAAAACGATAATGAATTTGTTTTCCGATTCGGTCAAGGCGTTGGTCTGAAGAACAACTCTCGTATACAGAAAAACAACAAGATTATAACACGTATTGCAGGATATGGTAGCGAGAATAATATACCATACGGCTATCCGCAAATTATTTGGTATGGCGACCAAACGTGGGACTATACGATAAACAATGATTCAACCGACCCGAACTCTTTCCCGATATACAGAGGTATTGTAAACGGTCAGTATGTAAAACTTATCAAGCATCCTTTCACACGAAAGAATCTGATGCCTACCGTGTACGTTGAAAGTGTGTTTAACAAGATAAGCCCGTATCTTAGCAATGGCAATAACAATCCAGACTACGACCCCGACATCGAGATTATAGATTACTATGATGCGGTGGATGATGCGAATATCCAATATCCTAACCCAATAGTACCGAGTTCGCCGTCTTTTGAAATCCATCAATTCGAGAATATCAAGCCGCAACTTGGAGATAAATACGTTGTCGCTATTTCTGCTTACGACGAAAAAGAAAGAGATAGCATATCAATACAAGCGTTTACTGCATTTATGAACGGCGAGATAGCGGCTGCTACGGGTGACAACGACGGCATTACGGCTCGCTACCTTACGGAAATGTTAGCCGCGTTTAACGAATCAATGCAAGAAACGCCACATCAGAACGTTCAGCGTGGATATACTGGCGGTAGTTATACCTATGAATGGATATTGAGGTTTGATGGCAACTATTGCGAGGCTTTCTACAATTCGCCCATAACAACCTTTACAAAAGTTATCAAGGCTGATAATCAAGCCGTTGTGTGGGATGACAGCATTGATGATGACGGGAATTACAAGCAATCGTATTTCAAGATGACAATCCAACAACTTGAATTTGATTTGTACGCTTGTGCCTCTATTACCGAATCTATGCAAATCAATATGCGTAGCGGTGCTTGCATCGGTTGTACCTTTGACGTTCAAGTGGATTGGGATGATTATAAAAAGAATTTCTACGATGCCAATGGAGACTTTGCGCCTACTGGTTCGCAGCGCGACTACACAAAATATCCCGACAGTAGTCAAGGGCAAATAACGCTTGTGGTGGCAAAAGATACCGATACGTTCGGTACAATATTGCCCGATTCGTATAGAACCGTTGCAGCAAACGACGCATTTGTTATACTCGGTATTTCGTTGCCACAATCTTACGTTACGGCTGCTCAAGTACGCCTTGACGAAGCGATGAAAGAGTATATGTTGGAAAACAACGTGTACTACTACGAATACCCGTTAAAGTTCGACGAGTATTTCCTTGCTACACACAACAACATTCTTGCACAGATACGCAACAACGTAGGTCTGAAATTCGTCTACGGCGACGAACCTGCAAAGCGTTTGTTTATTAAGCAAATAACTATCAAGTACGGCGATGCGCCATTGCCTACATACGACATTGTTCTTACCGATGATATAGAAATCGTTCTTAATTCGGTTGGTCAAGTGACGGACGATGTTAGCCGTATGCGCGTACAAATGAGCGAACTGCAAAAGTACTACGGCATCAACATTGAAAACGTTATCAACGAAAAGTTAAGCCGTGTTGAAGATGATATTGCAAAAGGCAGAATCACTT
>Ga0265301_10002845_pt1 | contig 19243 bp, 13 predicted proteins | sample AusTroGonzalo_MG_2_FD_193488 | JGI IMG/M metagenome (GOLD analysis project Ga0265301, IMG submission 193488) | Bovine rumen microbial communities from tropical cattle in Woodstock, Queensland, Australia - Gonzalo_04 | ecosystem: Host-associated > Mammals > Digestive system > Stomach > Rumen ... | reverse complement strand
GGACAAGATCCGCGTGATAGACCGCGAGTCGGAGGATACAAGGGCGACAGGCCTTGAAGATGGCTCCCGCGAGAAAGTGCTGGACGTGGCCCTAAAAAAGGAGTATGAGAAAGGCTGGTTCGGCAACGTGGGGCTGAAATTGGGAACTACGGTTGGTGATAAAGACGACGACAATCCCATGCGTGATGACCGCGGCCTTCTCTGGAACGGGAACGCTCTGCTGTCTGCCTACGGCGAAAAGGACCAGCTGACAGTCATCGCGAACGCGCAGAATATCGACGACTCCAATATTGTCATCTTTATGTCGGGCGATGATGGAGAAATGACACAGTTGAACCAGGGCCTTTCTTCTGCCGCCCAATTTGGTGTGAACGCCAACACTTCCCGCATCAAGGGAGTGGAATCCACGGCAGGTGTCAACTACAAATATACTGACACGGATTCCGGGTCCATGACCGACAGGACGACTTATCAAGATGACGGTAATCTGAAATCTTCCACTGAGAACACCGGCAAGCAGTATTCAAACGCTGTGAGCGCCAATCTGGAGTTTGAAAAGGAAGAGGGCAATGTATGGTTCCACTTCAGACCCACAGTGTATTTCACCAGGACGGAGGGCTCTACGAACGCCTCCTCAGAAACCTTCCGGGAAGGAGCCTTTGTCAACAGCTCCGATAACGCCTCGCACAGCTTATCTGAAAGCATATCCCCCGAGTATGACGCCGATATTACGTTCCGGAATCTTGGAGGAAAGAAAGGGCGCAGCCTGCAGTTGAATTCATACGCCGATTTCGATATCAATAAAGGCAATAGCGCTGAGAATTCCCAACTGACGATGGTAGGCGGGAAAGACATCCGAACTATGAGATATGATACCGACGGAACCAGTTCCTGGATACAGGAATCTGTTACTTACACGGAGCCTCTCGGCGAGAAATGGACGCTGTCGCCTTCGGCGATGATAGAAATCTCAAAGCGCGACAACATCAGGGACGCTTTTGACGCCGCCGGAAGGAACGACTTTTACAGTTCGGTGAGCAGGAATAAATCGATCCAACAGCAATACGGCATGACCGTCCAGTACAAGTTCGGAGAGCAGAGCTGGATTACACTTGGCGGCCGTGTCCTGGGAATCTTGAACGAAACATATTCAAAGAGCTACGGCATCGAAGAGACGACCGGAAAGGATGAATGGAACTGGCACATAGTTCCCAACTTCCGCATCCAGCACAGCAAAGGGATGAACCGTTTATCCATGACTGTCATGGGCTATAGTGAACGCCCCTCTTCTTCTCGCATGCTGCCGGTGCTGAACATCACCGACCCGTCAAGGCTCAGCCTTGGTAATGTCTACCTGAGGCCATATACCCAGACCTATTTCAGTTGCGACTGGACCAGGAACAACACGAAGAAATTCTCCAACCTGATGGTTTATCTATTCGGTCAGCTGAACGATTCCCCTATCAGCTATGCCCGCTGGTACGACGCTGACGGCATATTGTATTCGATTCCCGTGAATTCCCGCAAGCCTGGTGTTACCGCAACTGTCAATGCGAATTATACCACCCCGCTGGATGCGAAGAAAAACTGGTCGCTGACGCTGAGCGGATACGCTAATTATGTGTCATCAGTCAGCTACCAGGCCCGGACAACGCTGCCTGGGTTGGATAAGGATAACTTCGATTACTCTTCGTTCATGGCAGAATTCTGGGGCAATGCTGCAGGTGATCGTTTCTACGGTGGTAAGAGTGGTTTCGGAGAAAGTTTGACGCGCTCCTTCAGCCCGAATGCAACCATCAGTGTCAGATACAACAAGGACCGTTATTCCTTCTATTTAATGGCTAATACCAATGGATACATCGTCCGATACTCCCTGGATCCGAGCGTTAACATGAATACGCTGGACACCCATCTGACAGCAAGCGGCTCATATATTTCCAAACATGAATTCGAGTTTGATACAGATATCGCGTACGTCTTCTACAAGGGCTATGCGAATGGATACGGCCAGCCTGAGTGGCGCTGGAACGCTGAAATCTCAAAAAATATTGGGGCCTTCAACCTGAGCCTCACAATCCATGACATCCTGAACCAGACGACGAATCTTACCCACACGGTCACTGCCAACTACGAGGAAGACAGCTATCGCCTCATCATGGGCCGCTACTTCCTTTTCGGCATTAAGTGGAACTTCGGCAAGATGAATGCCTCCCACAGCCAGCGCGCTTCGGACGCGATGTGGAACATGCTGTTCTAAACTGTTACCACAGAAGGAAATTGATTATCTTTGCAGAGATGACTGCACTGATAACAGGTGGAAGCTCCGGGATGGGGCTGGAATTCGCACGGCAACTCGCGGAGCGAGGTTATGATCTGATTCTGGTGAGCAACCGGCAGGAAGAGCTGGACGCCGCCGCAGAATCGCTGCGCAAACAGTTTGCTGTCACCGTTACCACCCGTTTTCAGGATTTGGCGCAGACAGATTCCGCAGACCTTCTCTATGCCTGGTGCAAAGAAGAAGCAGGAATACTTCCCGACATTGTGGTGAACGATGCCGGGATGTTCTTTTTCAAGGAACTGGAGACTGCCGACCTTGACCGAGTGCAGGCCATGCTGAATTTGCACGTAACGACTGTGACCCGCGCCTGCATCCTCTTTGGCAACGCGATGAAGGAGCGCGGTAGCGGCTACATCCTGAACATGTCGTCGATGGCAGCACGCTTACCCACGCCCGGTATTACTGTCTATTCCGCCACGAAAGCCTATCTCAAAAGCTTCGGCCATTCCCTCTGGTTCGAGATGAAACCTTACGGAGTGGGCGTGACCACAGTCTGCCCGGCCGCCATAGCCACGCCGCTCTACCGACTCAGCGAGAAGTTGCTGCGCACCGGAGTCCGTCTTGGCGTCATCCGCACCCCGAAATGGCTTGTAAAAAGAGCCCTCAGAGCAATGTTCCGCGGCCGCCGCGTCATCAGCCCCGCATTTATGAATATTTATCTTCCTTTCCTGGTAGCCATGCTCCCCGGACCCATCGAGGCCAGGCTTTGGGAAAAGTTTAAATAGAGTATGTTCAATCCGCACTTCTTCAACCTATTTCTGATCGGCATGGCTATCGTGGCCGTGATAGTCTTCGTGTCGCTGTTCTTTGTCGATGCCGGCTACGGCAAATTCTACAACCCTAAGTGGGGACCGACGCTTGACAACCATCTGGGTTGGTTCCTGATGGAGGTGCCGGTGTTCATCGCCATGCTTGCACTCTGGTGGTTCTCCGACCGCCGCAGCGACGCCATCAGGCTGTTATTCCTGCTGCTGTTCGAGGCTCATTATTTTCACCGCTCCTTCATCTTCCCGCTGCAACTTCGCGGGCATAGCCGCATGCCGCTGAGCATCGTTCTGATGGGTGCAGTTTTCAATACCCTCAATGCCTTCATGCAGGGAGGCTGGCTCTTTTACGTCTCACCGCTGGACTTCTACCCGGCAGGCTGGGTGAAGAGCCTTCCTTTCATCGCCGGAACGGCAATATTCGCTGTCGGCATGTATATCAACATCCAGTCAGACGGCATAATCCGCAACCTGCGCAAGCCTGGTGACACTGCCCACTATCTGCCGCAAGGCGGGATGTTCCGCTATGTGACCAGCGCCAACTATTTCGGCGAATTCATGGAGTGGGTGGGCTTCGCCATCCTCACCTGGTCATGGGCCGGAGCTGTGTTTGCACTCTGGACCTTCGCCAACCTGGCGCCGAGGGCAGCGCGTATTTACGACCTTTACAGCAAGGAATTCCCGGACGAGCTTGACACCGCCCATGTGAAGCGCATCCTGCCGTTCATCTATTGATAACATGGATAAAGAAGTTCAGAATTCTCCCATCTTTACGCCGGTCACTATCGGCCCGGTGACGCTGCGCAACCGCGTAATCCGTTCGGCCGCGTTTGAGAACATGGCCTACGGCAACAGCCCGACCAAGGACCTCTACGACTACCATGTCGCCGTGGCACGCGGAGGTGTGGGAATGACCACTCTGGCCTACGCTTCTGTGAACCGCAGCGGCCTTTCATTCGACGGCCAGCTCTGGATGCGGGAAGAAATCGTGCCGGGGCTGAGGAAGATTACCGACGATGTGCATGCAACCGGGGCAAAGTGTTCCATCCAGCTCGGCCATTGCGGCAACATGACTCACCGCGCCACCTGCGGCTGCACTCCGGTAGGAGCTTCTACAGGCTTCAACCTCTATTCTCCGACCTTCGTGCGCGGCCTCAGAAAGGATGAGATCGACACTCTGGTGGAGGATTTCGGAAAGGCGGTGAACCTGGCCCGCGAGGCTGGCTTTGACTGCGTGGAGATACATGCAGGCCACGGCTATCTCATCAGCCAGTTCCTGTCGCCCTACACCAATCACCGCCACGATGAGTACGGCGGCTCACTGGACAACCGCATGCGCTTCATGCGGCGCGTCATAACCAAGGTGATGGAGGCGGCCGGCGACGATATGGGCGTCATTGTAAAAATGAATATGCACGACGGTTTCCGCCGCGGAATGCAGGAAGCAGAATGCCTTGAGGTGGCCCGGGAGCTCGAAAGGCTCGGAGTCCACGCTCTGGTGCTTTCGGCCGGCTTCGTGAGCAAGGCGCCGATGGAGGTGATGCGCGGAGCGATGCCCCTGAAGACGATGACGCACTATATGGATATGCGCAAGTTTTGGTGGCTGCGGGCTATGGTGCGTCTGTTCGGCCGCATCATGGTGCCGACAGTGCCGTACAGCGAGGGCTATTTCCTCGAAGATGCCAAGAAATTCCGTGCGGCTGTGAATCTGCCGCTGATATATGTGGGAGGCCTTGTGTCTCGCAGTAAGATGGAAGAAGTGCTGGCGGCTGGTTTCCAGGGCCTGCAGGTGGCCCGCGCTCTGGTCCGTGACACTGATTTCGTCAAGAAACTGCGCAGCGGCGAGATAGACCGCAGCCCCTGCGGCCATTCCAACTACTGCATCGGCCGTATGTATACCCTCGAAATGAAATGCAACCGCTGTGTCGAGAATCTGCCGGAACGCCTGCGCCGCGAAGTGGACAAGGCTGAGAAAATGTGGAAATGAGAGCTAAAACCATAGTCACGGGAGCTACCGGAAGCATGGGTGCTGCAGCCGTCGAGGCCCTGGCGCAGAAAGGCATCCCTGTCATCATGGCCTGCCGCAACCTGAAGAAAGCTGAAGCAGTGAAGGCTGACATTCTTTCACGCGTGCCGTCGGCTGAGCTTGAAATCAGTCAGCTGGACCTGGCGTCGATGGCGTCGGTCCGTGCCTTTGCGGAAGGTATTGAGGCCGATGAAGTCTCAGCCCTCTTTAACAATGCCGGCGTCATATCCAAAGGTTATCAAATCACCGAAGACGGCTTTGAAAATACTTTTGCCGTCAATTATTTCGGCCCGTGGCTCCTGACTCAGCTGCTGCTGCCGAAGATGCCTGAGGACGCCAGCATCGTAAATATGATTTCTCTCACCTGCCGCTATGTGCCGCTGGATGAGCAGACTCTGCGCCCAGGGCAGAAAGACTTCCGCCAGCTGGGCACCTACGCCCGTTCCAAGAGGGCACTGCTTTCAGCCTCAATGGAGCTGGCAAGACGCTGCCCTGCGCTGCGGGTGAACCTGGCCGATCCCGGCATTGTAGCCTCCGATATGATAGACCTCGGCCATTGGTATGACCCGCTGGCAGACGCGATTTTCAAACCGCTTTGCAAGTCGCCCAAGGCAGGTGTTCAGCCGGCCCTGCGCGCTCTCGCCTCACAGGAGCGCAACCGCTTTTTCAAAGGGAAAGGTGATAAAAAAATCCCGGGCCGATATCTCGACCCGGAACTTGACGCCCGTATCTGGGCTGCTACTATGCAGTTTTTGAAAGTTTGAAGCACATCAACGTCATGTCGTCGTTGGGATCTTCGCCTTGGCGGTGATTCTCGACGGCTGCGATAATCTTGTCGATGACTTCTCTTGAGGTCAGCTTATCCGTACCGGACAACTCTTTAAGTATGGCATCATCTCCAAACAGTTCCTTGGCAGGGTTCTCGGCCTCGTTCAGACCGTCAGTGTAGATGAACATCATCTTGTCTCGGATGTCAGCGATGCTTTCGCTTTCGAAAGCGAAGCCCTTGAAGAGTCCGAGAGGGAGATTGGCGTGCTTGATGTCCATGAACTTTCCGTCAAGGACGGGAGCGTTGTGGCCGCAGTTGCAGAAGTCCAGCTTTCCGCTATCGATGTGGAGAAGTCCGATGAACATGGTGACGAACATATTTGTGTCGTTGTTCTCTGACAGTTCGTTGTTCATGTATGTTGCGATGTCGGAAGGAGTCATGCCTTCGGCGGCGAGGACACGGAACAACTGTGCGCTCTGAGCCATGAAGAGAGATGCGGGAACGCCTTTGCCGCTTACATCGCCGACGCAGAAGTAGAGTTGCTCGCCATGCATGACATAACCGTACAGGTCACCGCCGACTTCTTTGGCTGTGGACATCGAGGCGTATAGGTCAAGGCCCTTGTGGTCAGGGAAGACGCGGGGCAGCATGCTCATCTGGATGTCACTGGCCACTTTAAGCTCATTCTCCAAAGAGGCGGTAAGGGCTGTGGTCTGCTTCAGCTCTTCGATGTATTTCATCAGAGATTGCTGCATATTGCCGAAGGACTGGCTCAGCTGGCCGATCTCGTCGGAGCGTCTGACATCCGGCAGAGTCTGGTCGAAATGGCCTTCGGCTATGGTTCCGGTCTGGGTTGCGAGTTCCTTCAGAGGCTCAAGCTCCCTGCTTACGATGCGGATGAAGGCCAACAACATCAAGAGCAAGCCGAACAGCACGATACCGACAACTATGCGTTTCAGTCGGGTATAGCCGCTGAAAATGTCGCTCGCAGGGCAAACGATTGCCACGCTCCATCCCGTGTGTCCGAGAGGTTCGAAGAAAACGTAGCTTTCAGCGCCGTCGATGACGAGCTGACGCATACCTTCTTCACCGCGCAGCATGGCATGACCGAGCTCTGTAAGGGCAGGGTCCGGATTTTCCATGGTTTCGGTGAAGATAGTCTGGTAAAGCAGCTTCGATTTGTCGGGATGGACGAAATAGGTGCCACCCTCGCCAATCATTATACTGTAGGAGTTGGGATAAGGCTTGACTGCAGAAATCGTGTTAGATAGCCAGTCCAGCGAAATGTCCACGGACAGACTGCCTATGAATATCCCGAATTCATCCTTCAGAGGCTTGCAGTAAGAGGCGATCATATCCGTCGAATAGATGTCAACCGGGTTGAAATCGAAGTAAGGTTCTGTCCATACAGGTCGGTCCAGCAGCTTCGGCAGCAGGTACCAGTCCATATAGAAATACTCATAATGGTCGTTTCCTTCCTGGGTAGTCTTGATAACCCCGTTGTCATTCAGGGAAAAAGCGGAGAAATAGAGGCCGCGGTCCCTGAAATAATACGGCTCGAAGGAGATTGAACATCCGTTGAGGTCAGGGTTGTTCTGCAGTATCTGGCGGGAATATACGAATAGCGAATCGGGGGTATCAAGGTGGCGCTTCACGAGCCAGTCGGTATTGTCAGCGGCAATCTCCACCTTCTGAAGGATAGAATTGACGCGCAAAGTGGTGTTGTCGAGCACCTGGGTCGCGCGGTTGATGGCCTCCTGTCTCACAGTCCTCAGGGATTGCGAGAACATGAAGCCCAGCGATATGAGGAAAATAAGGGCGGCAAACAGAACTATCCAGAGGCTGAGTTTTCTGGACAGGGAACGCCCGATGTATCGGTTAAATCTGTTTATGCCTGTCATCTTATTTAGCCATTAATTGTTCGTACGTAACTTCATTTTCCAGCATCTCGAACTCCACCATGAGGTCGCTGGCCAGTTTCACCATATCCTCACGGAGACGGAATTCCCTTTCTCCGGTCGTTTTGTCCAGCTGCATCTTCAGAACTTCTTCCAACATCAGTTTCTGCATTATCCTGTTGGTGGCGATATGGTTCTCCTGAACATATTTCATCACGATGTCGAGCGTCTCTTCCGGATGCTCGGCCGCCCATTCCCAACCTTTGCGGCTGGCTGCGGCGAACTTTTCTGCCTGCTCCTTGTGTTTCTTGTAGTAGGCCTGGGTCATGTAGACACCGTCTTCCTGGACATTGTAACCGTAGTCGCAGAAGCGGTAGACCTCTTCCTCAGTCAGCTCATATCCGGCCTGGACTATCTGGTAATATTCATTATAGCTCATAGCCAGGGTTGCGTCTATGGCTCCCTTGACAAACAGGCTGACATTGGAGGCAAAAGGAATCCAGTCATAATCCAATCCCTCCCTTAAGCTCATAATCTTGGCCAACTGGCCGAAGCCTACGCTCCAGATTCCGACACGGGCACCTTTCTGGTTGAGAGGGTTCATGCCGCGGCGCGAGACAAGCACCAGGGAGTTGTTCATCGAGGTTTGCAGGATATTCACCAGAGGAATTCCCCTGTCCACGATTTCCATGGCTTGGCAGAGTTGCAGCGTAGTGGCGTGGCTTTCGTTGTTGCGGATACGTGTCATGGCCGTCAGGGTGGCGGTGGGGTGGACGATGTCTACGTCCAGGCCGACTTCCTTATAGAAGCCTTGTTCCTGAGCCACATAATATCCGGCAAACTGTGCCTGGGCAGTCCATTGCGGAGTGAATACGAACCGCTCCTGCGCTAAGGAAGTCGCAGGAGCAGCCAGTATGAGGATAGCGGTTATGAGCCGTTGGATCAGATTCATTTTTCTTCGGGTGTCTCGGCGTTGAATTCGTAGTCCTTACCGGGAAGGATAGCATTGAGGATGACACCGACCAGGGCGGCTACTGCCAGACCTGAGAGAGTGGTGAAGCCGATTGAAAGAGCATCGTTTGCTCCATACTTGATGCCGATTGCGAGCACAAGGATGAGGGCAGCGATAATCACGTTGCGAGAAGAAGTGAAATCAACGTGGTTCTCAACCATATTGCGAACGCCGACAGCCGAAATCATACCGTAGAGCACGAGAGAAACGCCGCCGATGGTTGCAGCGGGCATAGCACCGATGAGTGCGGAGAATTTAGGGCAGAACGACAGTATGATGGCGAAGACTGCGGCAAGGCGGATAACTCTGGGGTCGAACACCTTGGTGAGGTTGAGCACGCCGGTGTTTTCTCCGTATGTGGTGTTGGCGGGAGCGCCGAACAGAGAGGCGAGCATGGTTGCAAGACCGTCGCCCATGAGGGTGCGGTGGAGACCCGGGTCGCCCAGGAAGTTCTTGCCGACTGTAGATGAGATGGCGCAGATGTCACCGATGTGCTCCATCATGGTCGCAAGAGAAATCGGCACTATGGTAATGATTGCAGAAACCAGCAGGCCCCAGTTGGGATTGCTGAAGACGGCGAATGCAGTGTTCTCCATCTTGAAAGGAACGCCGATCCAGGCGGCATCTTTGACTGTAGAGAAATCGCAGAGACCAAAGCATGCAGCTACGATGTAAGAGCCAAGCACACCGAGCAGGATGGGGAGGATTTTAATCATGCCCTTGCCCCAGATGTTGCAGACGATGATGATAACGATTGCAAGGAGGGCGATCCACCAGTTGGTCTGGCAGTTGTTGATGGCTGAGCCTGAGAGGGTCAGACCGATGGCGATGATGATTGGACCGGTGACGATCGGAGGGAAGAAGCGCATAACCTTCTTGGCTCCGAATGCGGCGATGAGCGCTGCCAGGATGAAATAGATGAGGCCGGCGCAGAAAACTCCGATGCATGCGTAGGGCAGGCTCTGGGCTGCGTCCATGCCTTGCTCAGACCCCATTGCCACGACAGAAGCGTAACCACCGAGGAATGCGAATGAAGAGCCGAGGAATGCGGGAACTTTCATCTTGGTGAGGAGATGGAAGATCAGGGTGCCGAGACCTGCGAACAGCAGGGTGGCTGACATTGAAAGACCGGTGAGCACGGGCACCAGGACTGTCGCGCCGAACATAGCGAACATGTGCTGGAGGCCGAGGGTGAACATCTTGCCCCGTCCGAGTGTGCGGGCATCATAGATTGCTTGATGATTCTGTATCATTTGTGTTTAGTTTAGTAGTCTGTCTTATCTTATATCAGAAAATAAACCCGGCATTGATGTACACTCCGGTGCGGTGCCACAGGGATGACCAGTGTAGCTGGACGCTTAGCGGTCCGATGAATGAATCGTATGAAAGTTTCAGACCGGCGCCATGGATATCATAGTGCCAATGGTTGGAATTGCGGGGACTGAGAGTGGTAGCGCTGATTCCGTAGTTGTACATGGCGTAGGCGTAAAACTTGGGGGATAGTTTTACCCTTGCGTCAACTCTTCCTACACCAAGCCAGTCGTACGCCAGGGTTGCATCGTTCAGTCCTACGAAAGGAGCCTGCATCTCGTAATATCTGCCGGAATAATCTCCGCCAATGGCGTTGCTGAGAGGTGTTCCTATCAGGTTGTTGTCATCATTGAGAATACCCCTCACATAGAAGGAAGTCTCGAATGCGAATCTATTGCCGATAGGAATGACGCTCAGGAAATCGTATGAGAAAAAGAACGGACCTCCTTTCAAGTCCTCGTTATAAGACGGGTCATAGAAATCCTGCTTGAAGGCATACCTGAGAGCAAGCTTAGTCTTGATGCCATGGGTAGGATAGAAAGCATTGTCCAGAACGTCATAGTCCAGACTGCCGTGGAGTTCGGTCACATGATTATGCGGCTCTTTCAAGACGTCTGCCAGAACCTCGCTGGAACTTTGATACAATCTGTATCGGCTGTATCTCAGTCCGAGGTTGGCCGTGAAGTATTTTGAATAGGTTTCTTTGATGAACACCTCTGATTGCGCTCTGTGGAAACCGTCGAAGTTGGGGAAGGGAGAACCTCCGGGGAAGTTGTAGTCGAGACCAAGCATCTTGTATGAGTAACTGATACCTATGCTGGGGAAATAATACGGCACATACAGAAGCTGGGCTTCGAATTTGGGATAGAAACCGAGGTGGCCGGTGAGATTCAGCCTGAAGGCATTCATCCTGTGAGCGTTGAGCTCAGCCTCGACAAGGATTTTTGCGGCCTCGTCGTTGTCATACCTCACTCCTAGTCCGAGCCGGTGAGGCGGACGCTTGCCAAGATTGAACACGAGGATGTATTTGTCTCCGTCCTTCTCGAAGTGATAGTCTATATTCTTGTATACACCGGTTCCCGAGAATACCGACAGGGCCCTGTCGATATCTTCTCCTGTAATTGTAGTCTTGTCTTTGAGGTGTGTCTTGACTAGGAGCCATCTGCGGTCACGCTCAGTCACGCCGTTGATTATGATGTCGGACAGCTCGAAGGAGGTCTTGTACATATTCACCGCCTTCGGGATGTTCTCGCGGGACTTGTCAGGTTCGTATTTGTCGAGAATCTCCTTAACCTTCAACAGCTCCGGCATGTGTGCGAGGGCTTCTTTGTGCCCTCTTTCTATCAAAGTGTCAATTGCAGCGCTGTCGAAACTCAAAGAACCGTAGCCGCTGATGTCCGGCACAATCAGCACGTCGCACATCTCGGAATGCTCCACATGGGCTTCATTAGTCGAAATGTTGAGGAACTGCTGAAGGATCTGGGGCAGCGAGCGGGTGTTGTCGGCTTCATGGACGCCCTTATCGCTCACATCCACTCCGATGATGATGTCGGCACCCATATCCCTGCAGACATCTGTCGGGAAATTGTTGCGGAAGCCTCCGTCAATCAGAATCATGTTGTCCATCTCTACCGGCGCGAATACACCGGGGATAGCCATGGAAGCCCTGATAGCCGTGGGCAGATGGCCGCTGTGGAACACGATTTCATCATTGGTGATGAGGTCGACGGCTACGCAGGCAAAAGGTATGGGAAGGTCGTTGAAATCTATTGAGTCCTGGTATCCCACGCTCAGGCCGGTGAAGAGGTTCAGCACGTTCTGTCCGTTAATCACTCCCGCCGGAAGGCTGGTGGTGAAATCGGACATGCTTGAGGCGTTGCTTTCCCTGTGGCTGTCCAAGTCGTCCAGCAGACCGAGGCCGGTGTTGAAGGGAACGTCAAGCAGTATGTGTTCGTTGGTCCATTTCCTCTGAGTAGACAGTTCACTGCGCTTCACGGTGTTGCTCATATAGATTGACCAGTCCATGCCGCGGATGATAGTGTCCATCTCAGCGGCACTGTAGCCCAGTGAATACATACTTCCCATGATGGAGCCCATGCTCGTGCCAGTGACATAGTCGACATGGATGCCGAGGTCTTCAAGGACTTTAAGCACGCCGATATGTGCAGAGCCTTTGGCTCCGCCGCCACTGAGAACGAGGCCTACTTTAGGCCGCTTGGTGCTGTTGTTGAGCAGGGAGTCAAGCCTTTCCGCAGCATTGCCGCTGAAGGTGCATGCAATTGATATCAGCAGTACGGCGAAAAATTTTGCGGAAACAGATTTCATAGTGCGTCGATAGTTATATCAGTAGATTATAGATAAAGAACCCCAGATAGTTGCCCAATGCAAAGCCTATGATGCCGACAGTGATGCCGGGCACAAGCACTTTCTTGTTGTTCATCGCTGATACGACGATCGGAACGAAGGGCGGCGAGTTGATGAGTGCTACAGAAGTGGCAATCATCATATCCGGATCGACCTTGAGCAGCTTTGACAGGATGACCTGCAGAAGCAGCGACACGAAAATCACGAAGAACAGGAACAGGAAAGCATAGAGGCCTTCGCGGATGTTCAGCTTGGTGACATCGGCCATCGAGGCGATTGCGATTGAGAAGATATATATGAGGTAGAGACCGAGGTCATAGCTGAAAGTCAGCTTCTTGACGGGCTTGAGATTAGCGGCTATGAGGGCGAAAGTGCTTATGCCGAGGATAAAGATGGGCATGAACCATCCCTCAGGGAAGAGCTTGGTGAGGCCGAACGCCAGACCGACGCAGATGACCACTGCGAGCAGGATTCTCCATACCTGACCCCAGCCTTTGGCGGTCTTGAGAATCTTGTAGGGATTCTTGTGTCTCTCGATAATTTGCTCGTTAACCTGCGCTTCTGCTGCTACTTCCTGGGTTTCTGCCTTCGGAGCAAGTTTGAGGAACTTGCGGAACAGACGGATGCCGATGCTGAGCAGGAAGATGAAGTAGAGGAAGCAGACAATCATGTCGTAGCTGTTCAGCATCACGAAGGTTTCACTGGGTACACTGAGCAGCATCTGAAGGGATGCCATGTTGATGGTGCCGCCCGTCTCGCAACCGGTAATCAGCGCTGCGATTTCAGGACCCTGGCTGCCGACGTGTCTGCCGAAAAGCCAGTATCCGAGGAATATGGAAACAATGATTGCAATCAGACCGGCGATAAGGGAGCGGAAAATACCCTTCAGACTGTCGCGACTCAGTGAGCAGGCGAAAAGCATCATCGGGAGTGCCAGCGGGATTAGAATATTAGTGAGGGTCTCCTTGAGCGGATAATTGCCTTCGTTAATCCAAGGGAGATTACCGATAATCACACCGAGGATGTACAGAATCAGGATGGGTCCGATTTTTCCGAAGAAGGGAATCTTCTTGCACAGCCATAGGACGAAGGCCGGTGCGAGGCAGAAGATTAGGACCAGAAGAATTTTTGAAATCATTAGTTTAGGTTATAGAGACTGGATCAGAAAAGCCCGTGGAGTTGGGCGTCGATCATGTCGGTTACGGTATTCAAGTCATCGACGTTCTCCCCGAAACGGAGACGGTCGACATCAACGATCAGCAGCTTGCCGTCGTTGTATTGGCTTATCCACTTCTCGTAGCGCTCGTGGAGGCCGGTGAGATAGTCGATGCGGATGCTGTTTTCGTACTCGCGGCCGCGTTTGTGGATGTTGTTGACGATATTGGGGATGCTGCTGCGCAGATAAATCAGCAGGTCAGGCGGCCTCACCAGAGAAATCATCAGCTCGAACAGCTCCTGATAATTGTCGAAATCGCGGCTAGACATCAGACCCATGTCGTGGAGGTTGGGAGCAAATATGCAGGCGTCTTCATAGATGGTGCGGTCCTGGATGATGACGTCATTGCTTTTGCTGATCTCAACTATGTCACGGAAACGCTTGTTCAGGAAATAAATCTGGAGGTTGAAAGACCACCTTTCCATATCTTCGTAGAAGTCTGCCAGATAGGGATTGAAATCCACTGGTTCGAACCTGGGAGTCCAATGATAATGATTCGCTAAAAGCTGGGTCAGGGTAGTCTTTCCGCTGCCTATGTTGCCGGCTATCGCAATATGCATGGCGAGAAGTGTTTGTTTTTTTGTATTCACAAATTTACAAACTCTTTTCGTATTTTTGCGAAAATGGAAGAGCCGAAAATGCGTGATTTAAAAACTTTTTACGTCAACTCTCTGAGGGAGTGCCTGTATGTGCTTTCGTCCGCCGGCAAGGAATGTGTGATAGTCGATCCCGGTTGCCAGAACGCCAGGGAGAGGGCAAGAGTGGATGATTATATTGCTGAAGAAGGCTTGCGCCCGGTTTGCATACTTCTCACGCATGGGCATTTCGACCATGTCCTTTCAGTCTCCCATTTCGCAGAGAAATATGGTATCCCGGCTGTGATGAACGCCGGTGACTGCGGCTTGCTGTCACATTTGAATGACTATACCAACCTTTTCGGGATGGAATACCTGCCGATGGACAAAGTGTCCTTCAGGTATGTCGTTGACGGCGAAGAAATATCTTACGCCGGCTTCACATTCAAGGTTATAGGCACTCCGGGCCACACCAACGGCGGGGTATGCTACCTCGAGGAGAAAGAAAGGCTGATGTTCAGCGGAGATACCCTTTTCGAGGGCAGCATCGGCCGCACTGATTTTGAAGAAAGCGGCGAGGAAGATATGCTGATCTCCCTCGAAAAGCTCAAAAGGCTTGACAAAGATATCGCCGTTTATCCCGGCCATGGCTATCCGACCTCCATCGGTGAAGAGTTGAGGTCAAATCCCTACCTGCGCTGACATGGATTTCATAGAGATCACAGGTGCAAAGTCGCACAATCTGAAGAATATATCCCTCAAGATTCCGAGAGACAGGCTCGTCGTTGTCACCGGTCTTTCCGGCAGCGGCAAATCTTCTCTCGCCTTCGATACGATTTATGCCGAAGGTCAGCGCCGCTACATGGACACCCTGTCCCCGTACGCCCGACAGTTCATGGGCATGATGGAGAGGCCGGATGTAGATGATGTGCGCGGGCTCAGCCCTATAATTGCTATCGAGCAGAAGACGACCGGCCGCAATCCTCGCTCCACCGTGGGCACGATGACCGAAATCTATGATTTCTTCCGTCTGCTGTACGCCCGTGCGTCGACGGCATATTCTCCGGCGACAGGCAAGGAGATGGTCAAGTACACCGACGACATGATAGTCGACCTGATCATCAACGAATATGAAGGTCACAAACTCCTGCTGCTCGCTCCGATTGTCAAGGGCCGCAAGGGTCATTACAAAGAGCTTTTCGAGCAGCTTGTCAAGCGCGGGTATTCTCAGGTGCGCATCGACGGAGAGATACTCTATCTGCGTGACGTGGAGCCGCTTGACCGATACAAGACCCACTTCATCGAGCTTGTGGTTGACAAGCTTGTGCCAAATGAGGAAGACCGCAAGCGCATCCGTTCTTCGGTTGTCACCGCACTGTCCCAGGGCAAGGGTTCCCTTGCTCTCCTCGAAGTCGAAGGTGGCGGAAACCTGAGGTATCTCAGCAAGAATCTTATCTGCGCCGACACTGGCATCTCCTTTTCGCTGCCAGCTCCATATACCTTCTCATTCAATTCCCCGCAGGGTGCCTGCCCGCACTGCAACGGACTGGGCGTGGTTGCCCAGCTTGACATGTCGAAGGTCATCCCCAACGACAGAGTTTCAATAGCAGACGGTGGCATAGTGTCTCTTGGAAGCATGCGTAGCAACGCTACTTTCGAAGTGTTGGAGTCGATAGCCAGGAAATACGCTTTCTCACTTCACGATCCAATAAAAGACATTCCGGACCAGGCTCTTTCTACCATACTATACGGTTCTCAGGAGCTGTTCAGAGTGGGTAGTGGGCCGACGGCTCAGATGGTGACGTTCGACGGCGTCCTTGCGCGTACTCGCATCACCGGCGAGGAGAGCGAAGAGTCTCTTGAGAAGAAGGACAGTTTCATGAACATGATGATCTGCCCTGTCTGCAACGGCACGAGGCTGAAAAAGGAAGCTCTCAATTTCAAAATTGCAGGGCTTGACATAGCCCAGGTGGCGGCGATGGATGTCAGCGAGTTGTATGACTGGGTTCTGGAACTGCCTTCAAAACTGTCTGAGAGGCAGCTGATGATTGCTAATGATATCCTCAAGGAACTTGTCGACAGGATAGGATTTCTCAAGGAGGTCGGGCTTGGCTATCTGTCACTCGACCGCGCCACCTCCACCCTCAGCGGCGGAGAAAGCCAGCGCATCAGACTTGCCACACAGATCGGTTCCAAACTGGTAAACGTGCTCTACATCCTGGACGAGCCTTCGATCGGTCTCCATCAAAGGGACAACCGCAAGCTCATCGATTCTCTTAAGAAACTTCGGGACGAAGGCAATTCTGTGATGGTGGTGGAACATGACAGCGAGATGATGGAAAATGCCGACTGGCTCATCGACCTTGGCCCGGGCGCGGGAGAGCTTGGGGGCGAACTGCTCTACAACGGCGAACCGTCAAAAATAGCTAAAATGCCTGAAGGCAAGAGCATGACGATTGATTATCTGCTCGGCCGCAAAAGCATCGCAGTGCCGGAATTCCGCCGCACTGGCAACGGGTTGTTCCTGAAACTTCACGGTGCGCGCGGAAACAATCTCAAGGACGTGGACCTGACCCTTCCGCTCGGAACTTTCATCGGCGTCAGCGGCGTCAGCGGCAGCGGCAAATCGTCGCTCATCAATGAGACTCTGATGCCCATCCTTTCAGCTGCGCTTTACCGTTCGCTTGACAGGCCTCTTGCTTACGATTCCATAGAGGGCTTGGAGAATATCGATAAGGTTATTGAAGTTGACCAGTCGCCCATCGGCCGTTCGCCGCGCAGCAACCCTGCCACCTATACCAACGTTTTCGGGGCGATAAGGGAGTTGTTCGGCCAGACTCCGGACGCCAAGATCAGAGGTTTCAAGGCCAGCCGCTTCTCTTTCAATGTCCGTTCGGGCCGCTGCGAGGTCTGCAAGGGTGCCGGCATCCAGGAGATTGAGATGCACTTCCTTCCTCCTGCACATGTGACCTGCAAGGAATGTGGCGGCAAGCGTTACAAGCCCGATACTCTGGCCGTTCACTACAAGGGCAAGAACATCAGCGACGTGCTGGACATGACAGTCAGCGAGGCTGCTGAATTCTTCCGCTCAAATCCTTTCATTTATCCTAAGATCAAGGCGATGGTAGATGTGGGGCTCGGATACGTGCGTCTCGGACAGCCTTCGACAACTCTCAGCGGCGGAGAGAGCCAGAGGGTGAAGCTTGCGGCTGAGCTTGCCCGCAAGAGCACCGGCAACACCCTTTACCTGCTGGACGAGCCTACCACCGGCCTGCATTTCGACGATATCAAGAATCTGCTCGAAGTGCTGCAGAAACTCGTCGACCAAGGCAACACCGTACTGATAATCGAGCATAATCTGGACGTGCTCAAGAGCGTCGACTATCTGATAGACATGGGGCCTGAAGGTGGTCGTGAAGGCGGCCGCATCATAGCCGAAGGTACCCCCGAACAAGTCGCCGCCGACCCCGCATCCTACACGGGACAATATCTTAAGGAATTGCTGGGATAGCTTACCTCAGCCAATATACATCAGTCCTCATTCAGCATTCTTCCGAGGAAGTCTTCAGATGATTCTTTCTCTCTCACTTACAAAAAAACAACCCGGCGGTATCGTCGGGAAGCACTATTAAATACTATATGGAAAACTACAGGTGGAACCTTACGCCGGCCTCGAGGCTGAACATGAGCGGCTGCTCGGTGCGAATGCTTCTGGGCTGTGCGCAGTCGAAATAGTACGAAGCAGAAGGATCGATGTACAGAGAAACGGGATCCGCAATCCTGTACTCCAGACCTACGCCGGCATTGACTGACCACTGAACTCCGGAAACGTCCTGAGAAAGGCCTTGGTCTCCGAAAACATAGCGGGCATAAACACCCTTGTCGACAGCGCTTCCAGCACGGCCGTAAACTGTCAGCCTGCCTGCTTCTATGAAATTGTAGAAGGCCGATGCGGTCACGCCTACATAATGCATCTGTGATGAAACATTGTTGTACTTCACTTTGTTCATCATAGCGTTGAAAGTGCGCTGCAGATAGGTATAATTGACGCCTGCGCCGAGAGAAAACTTGTCAGTGACCGGATAGCGGAACTGCACGCCGAACGACAGGGGAATTGAGTATGAAGATTCTGAGATTTCCTCTACTACAATACCGTTGGACTTGCCGGTGGCAGAAGCTGCGTGGGACGGAGCCATCTGGTAGATGAAACCATCTTGCTTGGCTATGCCTGACACATTTGATGATAAAGATATGCTTGAGTGTGTGTGTGTCTTTGATGAACCCTCTTCTTCAAACAGATAATAGTCGTCCATGAGCTGGCCGCCCGTAGGAGTACGATAGGTGTTCGTTGAAGGCTGGCCGGCGCTCTGGGCGGGAGCCTGACGGCTTTCCGTTTCGGCAGGAGCAACTTCTTCGGCGGCTGTTTCTACAGGCTCCGATACGTTCTCAGCAACAGCCTCGATAGCTTTCACCACCTCGGAAGGCAGCACTTCGGCCACGGCATTGCCTGAACGGAGGGCTTTGATCTGGTCTGCGATAGAAGGAACTTCCTGTGCTTCTACGGGAGTTTCAAGCTCCTGAGGAACTGCGGTCTCCGCTACAGCTACTGTCGGAGCAGACTGCAACTGACCGGGAACATCATTGCCATCGAAGAGGAAAACACCGAGGGCGACGCAGGCAGCAGCTGCGACAGCCCCGAAGACATAACGCAAAACGACCTTGCGGCGGCGTTGCGCAGCCATCTTGGCTACGATGCCGTCCCACAACGAGTCATCCACCTCGCATTCAAAGCCCTGGAGCTTTTCCCTGATAATCTGATCAAACTGTGACTCAGTCATATTTGTCATTAGTCTTTATCTTACTTTGGAGCCATGCACGCGCCCTGCTGAGCTGCGAACGTGAACCCCCTTCCGTTATCGAGAGCATCTTCGCAATCTCATCGTGCGAATAGCCCTCTATTACGTACAAGT
>Ga0265301_10002842_pt1 | contig 19258 bp, 5 predicted proteins | sample AusTroGonzalo_MG_2_FD_193488 | JGI IMG/M metagenome (GOLD analysis project Ga0265301, IMG submission 193488) | Bovine rumen microbial communities from tropical cattle in Woodstock, Queensland, Australia - Gonzalo_04 | ecosystem: Host-associated > Mammals > Digestive system > Stomach > Rumen ... | reverse complement strand
ATTTACTGCAGTTAAAGTACCTTTTCCCATATAACGAGATTTATCTCCATCACGTAATTCTAATGCTTCATGAACTCATGTAGATGCTCCAGAAGGAACCATTGCACGAGCAAACGTACCATCAGACAATGTAATTTCAGCTTCCACTGTTGGATTTCCTCTACTATCAAGGACTTCTCTCGCGTGTAATTTCGTAATTTGATAAGCCATAATTTAAATAATAATAAAATAAAACACTGAAATAAAATACAGTTTCATTTTTTAAAAGCAAGAGCTGATTGAAAAATCATATTTTATTTTTAACAAAATTATATATCCTACAAACACATATAATTAAACAATTTAAACAAAGACTATGTTAATCTACTACGAATCAAAAATTAAAAACTTACCACTCACCCACCAAATTTTTAAGCAATTTAAAAATTCTGAGAAAATCGAAATTCAGCATTACAAAAACCTTTTCGATGCTAAAATTTGAAATTATAAAACTGAACCTTTAATTATTCTCGCCAAACAAGAACATATCGCTATCCTCCCGACTCCAGAAAATTATTGATTTCCATGAAAATCATTTTTCTTCAAACCTAGTTTAAACTGTTTTTTCAACTGTAAATATTGCTATCTTCAATGAACGTTTAGGAATCGTTTTCCAGTATTTTTTCTAAACTATGAAGATATACAAAAAGAAATAATAAATCAAATTAAAAAAGAAAGAAATATTTGATATAACAAACAGATTACTTTTTATGCTAGTAATTATGCCGATTTACTAGCAAACGAAAATATATCTCATTTTCACGAAAACTTTTTACCATTCTGTGAATCTCTACCAGATAACGTTTTAATCGAAACTAGAACAAAATCTGCAAACATCACTACCCTACTCGATTACGCAAAAAATTTAAATTGAAAGTCTCCTACTCAAAAAATGGAAATTGCTTTTTCACTTTCACCTCGCATTATCACAGAGAAATACGAATTATGAACAGCTACACTTAATGATAAATTACATGCAATCAACCAACTACTAGAGAAATGATTTCGCATTTGACTCAGATTTCTTCCACTTTTGCCTGTTAAAAATTTTCAACAAATTTATTCAGACTTTTTGGATGAAGTTATCAATAAAATAAACATCAATAGAGTTAGTTCTATCACTATCGCTCCACTAATTTTCAACCAATGAGATTACAGCATTCTCATAAAAAAATATCAAAACGATTCTGATTTTTCTTTCATTAATAATTTAAAACAAAACGAGCACCAACTTCGAACTTGCTCAGATAATGAAATTTTAGCCTTTAAAGGACTATTCACAGACAAATTTAAAAATAAAGATCTCTTACGAGATTATATTTAAATTTTACGCAATATGTCAATCTGTTTTTCAGCTTTCATGTAGAAATATTAACCATTATTCATAATCTTTAATTCAGATTTGATTTATTTCCCTCGTTTTTGAATGAAAAAAAATAATATTTTCAAATGAATAATTTGTTGTATATTCACACAATTTCTATCCCCTATAGTTTTTGCTGCTACGACATCACAACAATGACGAGATATCTTAAATCAACTGAGAAATGAATGACGAACCGATCAAGAAATTAAAATTATGATGGAGGATTTATGACTTGACACTAGTGGCTATTTCTGAAACAATAAAAGCACCTCAACAAATACCACAACAAGAAACACAACAGTAAATTATAATAATCAAAACACAACACAACAATGACGAGATATCTTAAATCAACTGAGAAATGAATGACGAACCGATCAAGAAATTAAAATTATGATGGAAGATCTATGACTTGATACTAGTGGCTATTTCTCGAATTCAAACAATAAATCATCTAACACTGAATCTGTATATACATCTAGAAGCTGTAAAGTTTACAATATAGAGTACATAGATAACCTATGAGTATACACTTCCTCTAACCTAAAGAAACAAGAATATTTTATAAATGTTGATTATTTTAAAAGATATTTAGATTCCAAAAACCCACAAAAATCTGGATGCCCAGTTAACGGATGATATATCACCACATTCTATGAAGACCAATCAAATAGCATCGACCGTTATGTAGCACCGAACTGAAAAGTCTATTTCATTACTAACCAAAATTGATCATATACATCAAATGAAATAAGTAAATCAAAAAGTTTTTGAACAATTAATGAATTAAAAAACTATATTAGAGACCGCAACCCTTTAATATACATGTGAAAATATTCTAATCAAAGCAACAGTACAAATAAATCATCAAATAACATAGACGATACAATTTCAAAAATGCGAAACAACGTATTCAATTAATAAGTTCCATCTCATTTCTTCTCTTTCTTTGTCTCCACAAATTTCATAATTTCTTTCTCAAAATGTAATTCAACCTCTCAAACGGCTCAATTTCTATTTTTTCTAATACAAACATCCGTAGCTCATTTTCTATCTGTATCTGGATCATAATATTCTTCTCTGTGAAGCATCAATACAGCATCCGCATCCTGCTCAATAGATCCTGATTCTCTCAAGTCTGAAAGCTGAGGTTTTTTATCAATCCTTTGTTCTACAGCACGAGAGAGCTGAGACAATGCCAAAATAGGCACTTGTAATTCTTTCGCTAATTCTTTTAACCCACGAGAAATCTCAGATATTTCCTGTACCCTATTTCACAAAAATGTAGTTGAATGCATCAACTGTAAATAATCTATAATTACTAAATCTAACTCTTTTTTTTCTATCTTTAACTTCCTAAGTTTTGATTTCAAAATAGGCACAGTTATTCACGCCTTATCATCCAAAAAGATATTCGCAGAAGACAATTTTTCCATAGCCTCACCCATTTGAGCAAAATCAGCATTATCCAGATTTCATTTAGAAATTTTATACATAGGTACTCATGAAACCTCAGACATAATTCTATCCACTATAGATTCCACACTCATTTCTAGTGACATCATAGCCACAGATTTTTTTTGTTCCAATGCTATATTTGTAAGAAGATTAAGGGCAAAAGCTGTCTTTCACATCGAAGGTCTAGCTGCAAGAATAATCAATTCCCCTGGTTTAAATCCAGTAAGCATTTCATCTATCTGATGATATCATGAATTAACTTTATTCGCATTAAAATTCTCTGGATGATCCACTATTTCCATATAATCCTCTACTCTACCCCTCAAAATTTCTTCAATACTCAGAATATTATCTCAAACCTGATTCTGAGTCAATGCAAAAATCTTTTTCTCAATATCATCAAAAATCTGAACTGTATCTTTCTGTTCATATGCATCTCACGTAATTTGCTGACAGACCTTGAGTACTTGCCTAAGTAACGATTTTTCTTTCACAATTTTACTATATTCTACACAAGGAGAAGTAGAAATCAAAAAAGCCGATAATTCATAAAGATAATCAATTCATCAGATAGTTTCTAAATTTCAATTCTTTGATAATTGATCAGAAACAGTTACCACATCTATCGTTTTCTTTTCATTCCAAAGCTGAGCAATAGCCTCATAAATCATTCAATGCTCTCTTTGATAAAAATCTTGCGCCGTAATTCCATCTCATTCAAAAATCCAGACTGTTTCATTATCCATCAAAGCTCATGAAATCACTCATTTTTCAGCCTCAATATTATGTGGAGGCAACGTATACTCTGTAACCATATCTTATTCAACAATATATAAACAACGATTTATATATAATAAAAACGCAACCCGATTCAAGAGAAAATCTAGTTCAGAATTGCGTTTTTAACATTTTTATTAACATTTTTTTAACACTAACTTTCCAAGAAAGGCTTTACTTTAAACCAAACTTTTATTGGATTTGATTTTTGTATATCATTCGCTGGATATAATGTTAGAACAACTGATTGCTGTCAAATATCATAGCTATACGATCAATTAAGTCATATCTCACTATACAAATGACATGTTGGAGATGCTAATAAGATAATCTCTCAATCCTTATAAACAGCTTTTCAACCATTAAACATACCCATTCTTCAATCTTCAGGCAAATCTACCACCTCATAACCATCCGCTACGATATTTCAGCACTCTTTTGTAGGAATAGATATAGAAAATACAATATCCTTATCTTTTTTATTACATACCTGTAGAACAGCACTATTTTGCACAATTACATTCACTTCATAATTATCTTTATATCCAGATTGTAATTTAATCTCAGCTGTATCTGGATTCATCAATGCCATAACTCCACCATCTTTATCATACATTGCTATTTCATTTCATGCTGAATAAGGACTTCAAATCTTTACTTTTTCTCATGGAGATAATTTCAAATCTGCACACTCAAATCCTTTTCTCTTCATCGTTTTCCAAACTTCTCACCTCCTTCTTTGGAATGAAACATTTCCTTGATCTATATCTTGAGATAATTCAGCAGTAATAGCTACAGTCTCTCAATCAGCATTTCTAGAAATATCCGTAATAGTAATATCAGGTATATAATACGTAATTGTAACTTCCTTTTCCGTTTTATTACCAAATTGATCAATTCATTTCGTAGTAAATATCTCCTTCTCACTCTTAGTATGAATATCTATATCAGTACTCACTGAATCTTTAACATCAGATGTATATTTTTCTGCCAATATCTTTCAATCCTTAGCTATATTAATATAAGACAAAGCCACATTATCTTCCCAATTAATTATCAATTTATATCTCGTTCATACATATCATTCCAAGTCATCTCACTCACTCACTACTTGATCAACAGATGGTCTATATAATAAAGGTTCACCACTAGGAGGTACATCATCTCAAACTATCTGCCTTCATGCAACAACTTGATTTGACCAAGGCGAATCAATCATAAACGTATCATCAACCAAATTAAGTGCAGCTATACGAGAATAATACCACTTTCTATCTAAATTAGAGATACCGACATTTACAGAACTCTTATTAGAATCATAATAAACAATCTGCAACAATGAACCTCAAGAAAGATTCTGAATTGTATTTATTTTTTTGTTCAATAACTCAAGTTTTGTATTTTTAGCATATTCTTCATCTACAACAATATAATCAGGCAACGCAAGCACATAATGAACAGCTTCCTTTCATGCATAATCAACTTTTTCATAACTATGATCGATTCTTTCAACTAACTTAATAAGGTACGCATCCACATCATCTAGATCCCAAGAGAAAGATAAAACATCATAAGTTTGACCAGAAACCTTCCAATTCTTAACTTCTTCTTCTACATCTGCTATCTTCAACTCAAGACTATCATCATTAAATACTAACCATTTTTCCTTATAAGGAATTTCTTTAATTGTACTAGAAACATAATATCATGAGTCTCATCATCAATAAGCTACACAACTTTGATTATAACATTTCTTATATATTGAATCCTCATTCCACAAGATAATATCATGATCAGATGTATGAGTAGTACGATAATGAGTATCTTTCATGGCCTCTGCAAAAGAATCAGAATATACCACTTTTGTGAATTTTCATCCAGCATTTCTCTCATAGATTCAATCTGAAAGAAGTGACGGATCAATTACACTAGCAACATCAAGCTGACTTCACAATCTAGCTCATCATCAAGCAACTAATGTCTTATTAGTTGACTGACTTGAATTTCTTGATAACAATCTAGTAGGTGATTCTGGCATAACTAAATCATACAAAACATTCATCTGTCCCTTCATAGAATAAATATTATCACGAAGCACCAAATATTGAGATTTAGTCAATCACAAATCACTTGCTGTATTAGTATTAATAGCATTTCGGTATCAATCAATAATCGTTTGTTTATTATCTAATAGAGCCTTATAAGGATTACTCTTACTTATTTTCGTAATAGAATCTTTAGCAGCCGAATCTAGATTAAATAACTGTACATTAAATGTAAGCAACTTATCTTCATCTCCTAATACACTATTATTACCATCTCATGAACTTATCATCGCAAGGAATCCATCGTAATCAGAATTAATCATATTAGCTAAACTATCGTAATTTACCTTCTGTTTATCCAAATAATCAAGCACTGTTTCTCTAACAGATTCAATTCATTCTTCATTAGGAGTAATACTATTATGTCTATCAATCTGATTCTCAATATTATTAAGAGATCAACCAATACTATCATTAAACGAAGTACTATTAACTTCCTGTTTAAAATATGCTAAGACATCCTTTAATCTGCCTTTTCCACTTTCATAATCAACATACTCTATATTATCACTCGTTATTCATTTAATATCTGCATCTGCTTTACTAATAACTCAACCATCTCCAAACACTTTTCACTCAACACCAATAGATACACCATCAACCTCTTCCAAAACCTCGCCAATTGAATTGAGTTCATCATTAAGATCACCAACCTGTTCATTCACAAAATTAGTCGCTATATTTGTCAAGTTATTAATATCTTTAGTTAATGTATCTAAATAATTATAGAAATCTGCAAAATTAAACTGCAAATCCAAATATGAATCTATTTCATAATCAACTCCATAATTCTTAATTGGCGCCGCCGATCGATTTGTAAGATCCATGATATTATCAATCCATTCCACTTCATATGTCCTTTGAGTAAGCTGCTCAATCTTTGCCTTCACTGATTTTTCTCAAACAAGTCAGAACTGTCATTTAACTATACAATATATCTTTCAAATCAGTTTTGCAATTTTTATCGCACCCTCTATCGAATTAGGAAGCTTTGGAACTTCTGGTGCAGGTGGCAACATAGGCAACTCCAATTCAACTTCAGGGATAAATGAAGGTAATTCTGGTAACTCAGGAGGTTCAGGTAACAAAGGAATATTAGGTAAATCAAACAATTTTATATTTATTGAAAATGATGGAGGTTCTGGCAGATTTGGCAATTCTGGCAAATTAATTTTAACAGGTTGAAAATTAAACGAAGGTAACAATATATCCAAAGATAAATCTATATTCGTTAAATCTATCGTAATATTCGGAAGCTTAAAATTAGGAATCTCTATGATTGGTATATTAATCAGATCACATAGCATCGATAACTTACAAGAATATTGATCATATGTATCCTTAGCACAATTACCACAATTTTGTCACCGCTCAATAGAGAAATCAATCAACAACTGATATGTTTTTATTATATTAACAATAAGAACTATAGCATCTACATATCAAACAAACCTTTCCGAATTAGTTGATGTCCAATATGACAAGTATCATACGGTATTATTTATCAATGAAGCCAATTCTGACATATACCTATCAATAACATGTATCCATTCATAAATTTCAAATGGGAATTCCCTATACTCCTGTAAAATTACTATATTAGCATAAATCTGATCCTGCATCCTTCACCAATCTCATGATTCAAACTCAATAAATGAATTCAAATTTTCCAACGCTTCTTTTCTACATTGTTGCTGTTTTTCTTCTGTTGGTTCTTTTGAACAATTATTCACAAAAGTCTGTAACAAAGACTTCCATTCCTCCATTATTTTATTATTTGTTTCTAACCATTGTCTCAAATAGAATTCATATGCATTAATATCCTCTGCAAATATCATGGGAACTTTCACTGTCAAAGTTTCAGTAGAAATATTAATAATATTACTTTCATCCATTAAACTAGATAAGGCTTCAAATGGATTTCCTATTTTATCATTAATAATATTCAAGCTATCACTAGAAATCCAATCCCATTTAGAACCAGATCATATACTCGCAGTTCGTGAATAATCATTAGACTTCGATTTATCCTTTCAAAAATTACTTGAAATATCTTTTAATGATGCTACTTCTGAATCAATCAACCTAGAGATATTCGGAAATTTAATATTAATATGCATCTTAGTCAATTGATTAAGTATATATCTAATTTGAGGATCCAACCATTTATCAATTATTACCTTTCTAAGTCATTGCTGCAATCATGATCTAATTTTATTCACATTAAATCCTCATCACAAGATATCAACATCTCAGATAACTATTGAAGCTTTCATATTATCAGGGATATCTCAATCTGCTCCTACAAACGAAGAAGTTTCTAATGAAATGATTCACAACAAACTAGTTTCATATTCAACATCATTATAAGATCATCAATTAACATCCATATTATTATATACATTTTCAAAGAACGTCTTATCTCCTCCCCAAATAGTATTCAATGTTTCACGCATACTAAAATCCTTCCAATTTCAATTAGAGTTCGATACTTTAGAAGTATATGAATACAAATCAAAAGGAGATGAACGTTGTCACTTCTTTGTAACTACAGGTCACTTTTGCGACTGTAAACAAGTTCAGCTATCTCTTACATCTTCTATAAATGATGGATACTCTTGATTAGGATTATCTAAATCCGTTTTTTCTCAGAAACCATCATCACCTCAACCCTTACACTGAGGCTTTACAGCAAATACAACACAATTACCTCATATATCAGAGAAAGGAGAAGGAATCGCTGCTCAGGCTGCATATGGTCACATACAAATCGCGACTCAAAGCTGAGCAGTCAAAGTAGGAGCTGCATAAATTCTAATAAATGATGGATATGCTCATCCTCAAGGCCACAAGAATCCATCTGAAGCTGGTTGTTTTAATCACCAAGGAATAGGAATCGGAGCTCAGAAAACATAAATTGTACCTGGAAAGAAGAACACTGGCAATCATCAATCCAAAGGCGATACTGGAAGATTTCGACATCCAAAAATATGATATTGACCAGGAGCCAAGAACGCTTGATTAAATGGAACTGGTAATCACTTACAATTATTAGATCATCAGAATGAGAATCAATTACACATTCACTTCATAATATCATCTACAACATTTTCAATTATATCTGTCTGCTTTTCGAAAAGATTTAAATCGATATTAAAATCTAAATTCAAAGCTTCTAATCATCAATCAGCCAGCATCTGAGATATAGCATTTTTTAATTCACCTCTACCCTCTTCATCATCACTAATCTCAATTGGATTTCTTCCAAGTAAGCTAATACGACTTATTTTATCTCACTGAATTCATGGTAATTGATTTACATCTGATCATATTCCAATTACATCTTGTGCATAATCCTCAGTTTTTGCATCCTCATCCAAATATTCATTATTTATCATCTTCTGCAAATAAATTATTTTTTTTGCAAAACTTCATCTTCATCCATTAATATACACATCAAAATTTTTATCACATCAATCCGTAGCTTGAAGCTTAATATCTGGTAATGGTCATTCTCAATAAAAAGTATCATATGTTATACTAATCTTTTTTAAAGGAATATGATGATACTCCAAATCATACTTAAATACCAATTTATCTCCAGGAGCTAATGAAATATGATCAATAATATATGCAAAACTTCAATCTCTTTTCTTCACAACAGCATTACTTGGATTATGAATAAATTCTATTCATTTAAATATCTTATCTTCATCAAAATAAAGATTCCAAGGTCACTGAATAATATCACCATACGCTCCCTGAAAAGGATACAAATTAGAAGCTTTAACCGTAACCATCACCGTAACAATATCTCCATCCTGTAAAATATCAGATCAACTTTTTACAGAATAAGTTTTCCAAACACTACCTATATCGTTTGGATCATCTGGATCAAGGAAAGAACTAGGAGCAAACAAATAATTATTCATTCATAATCATCAATTCACATTAGACTCATAATCTAACTTGTTTTCATATAGAGTAATATCTACAAATTTCGCTCATTCATCTACATATTGCTGACTAGCCTGTTTAACATCAAAACCTTCCATAATATCACTTGTAACCTTAGAAATATTTCAATCAGAATTCCATTCTCTTGATACTATTCAAGACAATAATGTATCCGGATCAAATTTAACTCAATAAATTGGCAATTCTGGTTTAGTAATGTTAATTACAGGTCTCGACATTCCAGTTCGATGTAATAAACTATTATCAAAAACTGGATCTCAAGAAACTTGTACTCATAAAGCCGTAACTATAGTTGTATTAGGTATCTCTCTATCATACCATCATGAATCACAAGAATATTTATCTATACTCAAATAATTAGGTCATCAATCAGTAGTTCATCAATAAAATACCTTTATATATCACTTATCATCATATGTAACAATATCAGTTACATTATCTCAATCCATATCTTCCACAAAAATTTGGAATATTCAATCTAAACTACTAGGAGTCTTAGATATTTCTCATTCAAAAACATTTTGATTTAAACATGCAACTTTTCAATCTACATCGAATACTCATTTATCATTCAAATATGTTCTTAATTGATTATTGTTTGTGTGTATAATAATATCTTCATACTTATTACCATCTACATCTCATATATAAACATCCTCGATTCCAACTGCTATACGCATTAACTCCTGCATATTTCTCAAATCAGGAGTACCTCAATAATTTTTAGCCAATTTAACAGTTCAATCCATATAAACTACTAATAAATCTTTAAGTGAATCATTATTAAAATCTATCAAATATGTTCAAAAAATATCTTTTTCAGAATCAACGAAAATCTCATTTCATATTCATCAATCAAATTTAGTACCATACACAACATCATTTGGATTCTTCCTAGATAAAACAGGATCCCCTAAATTAATTACAAATTCAGATCCAAATTTCTTAGTAGCCTCTCAAACAATCTCTCATTCAGCAAATAATGTTATATTCTTAAAATCTGAAAGGAATCAAACTCATTCTTCTATCTCATCTGAATTTTGAATTGATTTATAATTAGTATCCAATTCAAACTCACTTAATGCATCAAAAATTCACACACTCGATAAATTATCAGTAGATCAATTAGAAAACGTCTCATTAACTAAATATCATTCACCAGGAGTAGTAAAATCTGAAATTGAAGGAGCAAAACCAGAATAATGTATAACAACATTTCAATAATTAATTCATTTATTTACTACACTCCATATATTATCTCCACTATCAGTTAAATACCTAGTAAGAGATAGTGATATCTCTCATGACAAAATACTTCACACGTAATCTCAAGAATTATACAAAATTCAATTACCACTCATGGTATACTTTTTATCACTTGGTATAAAGAATATATAACTTCAAACATTATTAGACAACATACTTTCCATTTTATCAGATGTTACAGACATCCAAGGTAATAAAGGTAAACCTACGCTCATAGAAGATGCTCATCAAATTATCATATCCATTATTCAAGACCTTATTGTCAAAACAGTATTTAAATTATCTACATTAGAAATCTTAAATCACGGCTGTATTTTCCATACCATTCTTTTTATTTTATCATCGGAAATAAGCTGCGTAGTCGTAGTTATAACTTTATCTGATTTCATCATCAGATCCTCCACATAATTATCATTATCAGAAAAATATCACCATTGATTTCCCCAATCGTTTCAGAAATAATTTAAATACATAATATTTAATCACGAATTAGGGAATATATGTTTATCCACATTAATTGGAACATATGTTCATCATCAAATAATATATGTCAGTCATGCACCAGTTCACAATATATTCAATTTTTTATATCATTTTTCTACTGTAACATTTATAGACTCCTTTGCTCAAGGATATTCAACAAACTCTATTTTTTCATCATCAAAAGCCAAATTAACTATATTCGTAGTATCAACCAAATTTCACCACACATCCGATAAGAACAACTCTAATCCAATAGTCTTTCAAAGATCCACAACATCTTTTTCTGGAAGAATCAAAACATTAGCTAAAGTAGATGGCAAAATCGCTAAATTAATCACACGTGTATCTAATCATGGTATATCTATATTAATAATTTCATTTCAAGCAACAGTAGTTGGATAATAATATACCGTAACATGACCATCTACCATATAATGTTTAGATGTCTCAAAGAGCATATCATCACCATTCTCTTGTTTCTGAACTTGTCAAATAACAACTAATCAATTTTGAGAAGTAACCAAAATCTGACTATCAATATCTATCAACTTTCAGCTAGCATCCTTCATATCAATATCTAACCTCTGTAAACTAGAAACTTGTAATACATTTCAAGCATAAACATTTTCAAAAGATTTCAATCTATAGAAATCATCAGCTTCTAAATCATCTTTTCATTTTAGGATTATATTAGAATTCAATTTTATTTCTGGCGAAGCCTGTACAACTTGAATTGACTTAGTAGCTAAAGGTTCGTATGGATAATCTGCCTCAGAAATTTGAATAATAGCCTTACTATTATCTTGAGCATCCAATGGTGCTTGATAATAAAATCTTAAATTTCTAAAATCATTAGTCACAAAAGAATCCTGATATGCTCAATCTTTTAAGAATCTTCCTTGCGATACCGTAAACTTATATTTTTTCAATCACCAAGAAATATGATTATCATATTCATCAAATCAAATTACTTCAACAGGAGTAATCATTCATGCTACTGCTTTGTCATCTCAAAAAATAATATCTGCATCAATCAATTCACTTGGACTAACAGAATATTTTATAACTTTTTCATAATATTCTCATCAAACACCAATCTTAATATCTAATCCTACTTTTCAAGCAATATGATCAGCCGACATAACTAAACCTGTAAATGGATTCGTGTTTGGATTAAACGACATTGTAATAGAACTTCCACCGCACAAATGATTATCATTCAATGCTATACATCCATCTCAAGTTCACATAAATATAAAATCAAGAGTTCAGATATTAGTAACTGAAACTATTGATAATTCACTAGTAGGGTTACTATCAGATAATAAATCATTAGAATTATTAATTTTTACATTCTTAGATATAGCAGAAATCATATCAGAATATCAATCACTTCACGACATTAAATTCTCATTATTTTGCTCAGCTTTTACCTGCATTTCTGTAATATTTTTATCAGAATCGAAATCCGTATCAGGATCTATTAATTTATCCCATTCATCAGCATATTTAGTCCAAGCATCTCACCAATCAGTAAAAGATTCTCATAAATCAGAATTTTTTATAAAATCACTCAACGAATCGGCTGACAGAATTTCTCCTAAACTACTATCAAATGTAAGCTTTACCTTCAATGGATCCTTCTTAATCTTCTTAAACCAACATTTCAATCATTCATACCATGGAGAAGAAACTGAAGTTCAATCTAATTTGAATAATGGTAATTTCCCATCTATAGGAATATTACATTCATCATTCAAATCCGCCTCTGGTTTTGATGGTTGCTTATTTCCACCCTTAGACCTAGAATAGCTAAAATTAATCAATTGATTTGATTTTGTTAATCATGAAATAGATTCAGAATCTTCCTCATCATCCGGAATAATATAATCTTTTCAATTTGAATTCACATAAGCAACCTCATATCACGACAATTCATAAGTAGGTATAACCATCAAAGGATTTAATATTTTTTCATTTCAAAAAGTTAAATAATCTTTTAATGTTTGTTCTCTCTTATCATTAAGAGAAAAACCTTTCTTTATAAGTTCAATATCTTCAGAAACAGATCATGACCATAACTTTTTCTTATTCGTAAGATTCTGATAATATAAAATATCAGATATTACAGTCAACATTTCCTCTCATCATAAAGCTTCAACAAACTCATCATAAGTAAATTCCTTACCACAACCATGAACTCAACGATCAGGAGTTGCTCATTTGTATCCATATTTATTCAATGTTTTAAAGTAATCATCCATTTCCAAAGCTCAATTACACTTTTCTTTAAGAATTTCATTATACTCAAAAACTTTTCACGTCAAATAATCAATTAAATTCTCCTTTATCTGTCATCAAGTTAATAACTCATGTATATCATAACCACTTTTATTCTTTCAAGTAAGGACATAAACTTCCACTTTAAACAAATCAGGATAGATAAATTTCATTTCATCTCAATGTACAGATTGCATACTGATGTAACGAGGAGAGTCAATTGGTCTATCCGGAGTCAATATATTCATTCAAGACATATGCTCACTTACTCACAATAATAGATCATGATTTTTCTTTGCTCATTCAGAATCATATCATGGTCACTTAGTCCATTGTGCATATTGATTAATCCAATCCGATTGAGTAAAACTTCAATATTTAATTCCTTTTTCTTTTAACCAACCAATGAACTCACCATCGTGTTGAGCTGCATTCACTATTGCAGGTCCAACGGTATCAACTTCTATCAACCAGTTAAACATATCTTTTATTGATTTATTTCATTCTAATTTATCAAACAATCATCAAACTCATGCTATAATTTCATCAGCTGATGTTTCCTTTAATTCAAAAGTTTTTGAATCTTCTCATTCTTCTCAATTATCAACTTCATCATCTTCTCAATCTCCTTCCTCCACTTCTTCTCAATCAGAATTCTCTTCAGAAACAATAAAAATAACATCCATAATACCAGAAACCTTATCAACTTTACCAGAATAAGCATCACTAATAGATTTTAATTTAGCAGCAAGATTATTCCAAGATTCCTTCTGCTCAGAAACCAATCCATACACAGATTTATAAGATGCTATAACAGAACTTCAAGTATTTTTAACTTCATTTCTCATACCTTCCAACTCAGAAATCCATTGTGATAAAAATCAGACCTTAGTTAAATTTTCTTTTCACAAATAAAAATCTTCAGGATTTATTCACTCTACATTTGCTATATATTCCATAACATAAAATAAATCATCAGCAGATAATGAAGTCATAAGATTATACACATCAGTAAGTTGTTTTTTCTCTAGTTCTATATCCTTTGAGATATCATCCAATAAAGAAGATATTATACTCTCAACAGATCCTTTATTTTCTTCTGCAACTTTTTTCTCCTGTTCCTTTTCATTAATACTATTATTTATTGCAATAATATCTGCATCTGCATCACGAATTTTACCACTCCAATAACTTTTATCACTATCTTCTGCAGAATCGTAATTACGTTGATATAAAGCCCTCTCATTTTTACGCTCAGCAAGTCTATTTTTCAAACTATTAATTTCATTATTCAATCTATCAATATCATCTACTATTCATTTTAACTTATCCCCGTTACCATTCAATGATTCAGCTATCTTTTCAATATTATCATTTGTCTCTTTTACCGAAGCTTCCAAAGCCAATAATTCTTTAACAATACCCAATGCATCTGTCTTAACATTTTCATATGAATTTTTTAAACTCATATAATATCACCACAAAGTTCATCACTCACCATACCTATTCCTATCAATTCAATTAATTTCATCTTCTGTAGTACTTGTATGCTTAACAATAGAACTAACAACCTTATAAGAATATTTTTCACTCAACGTTTTCCAACTAAACCACCTACAAGACGAAGAAGATGCCCTCCAATTAAGAGTAAAAATATTATCCGATTCACCAATATAATCCCATTTCAAAACATCAGTAGGCAATTGCCAATAATTCACAAGAGAAAAATCAATATGTTTATCTGGTGTATGATTAGTATATCTATCATAGTACCATCAACTAGATTTCCATCATTGAGTTTGAGTAGGACTAGCATATTTTTCAAATGCTTCATAATTAGCTCCAGCCTTTTGAGGTCAAACTCAACTTCAATCCACCCATCATCTTCATGCATCTCATTCATCTACACCTGATGCTAAAGATTGGAATCATCACATATCAAAGATATATCTCCGAGAATCTGTAGCTTTTAATCCATTGATTTTATACCTTCACTGTGGAATACTATTCTCATCTAAATTTATAGAAGAAGCTCATCACCACCATCTCTGAGCAAAATCAAATAAATTTTCACAAGGATGATCTTCATCATCCATAGCACAATATTCAGGCCACGCTATATCTCTCACTCTACCAAGGAATCAACTACGACTAGTATCCTCATCTTTAGCTGTTTTTTCTTCATCATATATATCCAAGTCTTGATCCACAGCAGTTAACCTATATCACCTATTTCCCTCAACCTGATTTGAAAATATACCATATGATGATCAAATAGATTTAAACTTAAAATCAACAGGATCATATTCACTAATAACTGGATTATATCATTCCTGCAATGAATCGTAAGTGACCCCGTCTAAATCTGATAAATTTCTATATGTTCACCTATAAATACTCAAATCTTTAGCACTATCAACATAACGCGCATTATTTCAAAAATAGAAATTATCATAATGATCAACAAAACGGAAACATCTACGCCCATTAAATAATCAAGCAAATAATCTTTTTGCTCTAATTTTTTCATAACTAACAGGTATAACAATATCCATATCATACTTATTATCAGCTATTTTTTTATCAACCATTTCTTCCATCAACATATTCAAGTTTTCTATCAATCACTGCAAATTTTCATTTCATAAATACATTGTATCCTTCAATTGAATCATAGAGGCACTATTATCTGCATCTACAACTTTATTTGCTTGTCATTTTTCATCATAAAATAATTTTATCCACCTTCATCAGGCAAAAATATTTTCTCTTATCGTCGATAAAATACTCTTAGAGAAAAGCTCATTATAATCCGCCAAATAACTAGTTTTAATTTCTTGCTGCACCATTTTAGTCGTATGCATGGCTTCTGATGTCTGAGATATAATACTTTCAACAGAATCATATCACTCAAAATTGTTTTCCATAACATCACTTAATTCAGAAACTATATCAGCAGAATTATTTGCAGACTCGCCTCAAAACAATTTTTTCATGAGCGTTGAATGTCTTTGATATCAAAGGTCCTCACCAAACATAACATTATTTCTATAGTACTGATAATTATCATCCAAAAATGCATCTTTTTGAGCTATAAAATCTTCATACCAAATACTATCTCAGATAAAATCATCAGGGTTTGCACTATACTCTTTAATTTTCTTAAAAAACTTCAAATACTGACTAACATCACCACCATAATTAACTAATCAATGCCAAATTTCGGCCTGTCATCAAGGATTTCAATTTGGAACAAAATATTGCGAATCTTCATCCCAAATATACTTCTGATTTTCAAAATCAACATAAGGAAACACTGTAGGAAAGACATAACTATCCTGATTAACAACAGGTAACGGAATATCTCAAAACATAATCAATCAAATCAATTGTGAATTTATATCCTTCAATCAGTCAAAATAAATATTTTCCATCATACGATAAATATCATATGCATGAATATTTTCCAAGTCAATAGGCATAACTAGTGCTTTAGTATCAGCAAGTTTTCACTGAATATAATCAGAAGCATACCATTGCAATCAACCAGATATTCAATTATAAATTTTATCATCCACCAAAATTGCCACAATATTTACACGAGGGCCATTATTTTCTTTAGCCCAAGTTTCAAACAAAGCAAGATTACTTTGTAATAAAAATGAAGCACAATACACAATAATCGTACTTAAGAGAATAATTTTCTTAAATCTTAATTGCATAGCAAATAACAAAATTTATAAAAAAATTTCTTAACTGAATCATAATAAAATTAACACTTCAAAATGCAAAGAAAAATCAGATTTACACGAGCATTTCATTTGCTTTTTTTAAAAAAAATTATACGATTATATTTATCAGAAAATTAAAACAATAATGTAAAGTTTTTCATAAAATTTTTAATTGATTTTAAAACCGGTACTAATATAATTTAACTCGAAAATTTTTAATTAGATTATATTAATAGGAAGTAATGTCCATACATAAATTACCAGATTACGTAATCAACAGATTAAAAGCCTGAGAAATTGTAGAACGTCCTTCTAGTATTTTAAAAGAATTAGTAGAGAATTCGCTTGATGCTTGAGCACAGCATATAGAAATCACAATCAACGATTGATGAAAATCTTTTTTATCAGTACAAGACGATTGAACAGGAATCGAACTCTCAGATATGGATTTATTATTAGAAAGATATGCCACATCTAAAATCCAAACAGATGAAGATTTGTATAATATATCTAGTTATTGATTCCGCTGAGAAGCTTTAGCTAGTATCTCTGAAGTTAGTAAAATTACAGTAATCACAAAAACTAAATATTCTCAAATCTGAACTAAATTACAAAAGAAATGATGAGATATAATTACAAGTCATCAAGCCGTATGATTTGAACATTGAACCATCGTAGAAGTTGAAGATTTATTTTTCAATGTACCAGCAAGACAAAAATTTTTAAAATCAGCACAAACTGAATATTTCTATTGTTACACTTATTTCATCAACATTGCGCTTCGACATGTAGACAAATATTTAACACTCAAAAAAAATAATCGTATAATTTTTGATTTAAAGCCATCAGATTTAATCTGAAGAATCACAGATTTATTCAAACAAGATTGGAAAAAGAACTTGAAAGAGTTTGACACTGAAACAGACTTTGTCCACTTGTACGGAGTAGTGTCAGATCCAAGTTTACGCTTCTGATCAACAGAAAATATCAAAATTTATGTCAACTGAAGACCTATTCAAGACAAAGTTATTAAGAAAGCTTTAATGGATGCTTATTCCAGACAAATCACTCCATGAGAATACCCATTTGCTATTTTAATGCTTGATGTAGATCCAAAAATCGTAGATGTAAACGTACATCCAAGTAAACTTCAAGTAAAGTTCGCAGATAGCCAAGCGATATTTCAATTAGTTTACAATACAATTTCTGAGACTTTATGACAAAATAAAATCTCACATCAATCTCAACATTATAGTTTCAATAATTCAAATTCAAAGTTTTATTATAATCAAAATAATTGAGTAAGTAAAGAAAATTCAGCTGTTTTAGATCAAATTGTTTCAGATTTTTGAGAAAATCAACAAGCAAACTCTCCTACTTCAGAACAAGTGAAACTTTTTGACGAAGCTATTCAAACCACAAATATCACAAACAATTCAACTCAATCTTTATTCTGATTAAACAGTTTATCAAACGAATGAAATGAATCTAATAGATTCTTCAACGAAGAAATCTGAGAATATAAAATCATATGACAACTACGGAATAGTTATATTATAATAGAATCAAAAGATGCTCTATATTACATAGATCAACATGCATTAGCGGAGAGGATAGCTTTTGAAACTATGAAAAAAGAACAGAATTTAAATCCGGAACCATTATTACAACCACTAAAATATGAAATAACTAACGTACCAAATTTATCAGAAAAAATAGAAGAATTAAATCAGCTTTGATTTGATATTTCTATGTTATGAGAAAATGTTGTAGTT
>Ga0265301_10002837_pt1 | contig 19282 bp, 15 predicted proteins | sample AusTroGonzalo_MG_2_FD_193488 | JGI IMG/M metagenome (GOLD analysis project Ga0265301, IMG submission 193488) | Bovine rumen microbial communities from tropical cattle in Woodstock, Queensland, Australia - Gonzalo_04 | ecosystem: Host-associated > Mammals > Digestive system > Stomach > Rumen ... | reverse complement strand
CGTGTTTATCTGAAATACGTGAGCGAAGGCCGCTTTAACTTGAGCGATTCGGCGACCGCCCGCGTGGCAGATGCTATGCGCTTGGTCGATTACGAACGCGAATATTTCACCGAAATGGTCAAGTTCGACCACGCCAAAACGGATGCCGAGAAGAAGTCTGCATTCAAAAAAATGCTTGCAATTGCGGACTCCCACAAGGCTAAAATCTTGGAAGGCGATGCGTTCCGCTTTTTCGAAAGTTGGAAAAATCCGGTCATTCGAGAACTTGCGCCATCAATGCCTGGTGCAAAGCCGCTTGCGCTTGCCCATGCCTGCCGCCCAGAAATTACCGCCGCCGAAGTCAGCGATGTGCTGAACTTCCTCGTCAAAGGCGGATTCCTGAAAAAAGATGGCGAAGGCAATTACGTACAAACGGACAAATCCTTGACGACGGGCCGCATGGAAGTGACTCCGTTGGCTGTCCGCACGATGCACCGTCAAATGGGCGAGCTTGCGCTTGAGGCAATTGAAGGCGTTGCTCAGGACAAGCGAAATTTCTCGGGTGTCACGTTCGGCGTCACTAAAGAAGGATACGATGAAATCGTGCAAGAAATTGCCGATTGCCGTAAAAAAGTTATCGCCATTGCTCGGAAAAACGCCGCTACAGATGAAGTCTATCGCCTGAACATGCAGCTTTTCCCGCTGACGCAAAAACAAGAATTAAAAAAATAGAGTTGGAGGAATCATGAATTACTCAAAATTTAGCGGACAGTTTGTCTGCAAAATGGCGATGCTGCTCGCCTTTATGTTTGCAGCGTGCTCCGAAACGGATTTAGGAAACAATGTTGCCGGTGGCACCGTCGAAGAAACGGGCGTCTATGCCTTGGTTGGGCAAATTGGCGATATCTATCCAAAATTGTTGCAAATGGCCGATTCTGATGGTGTGGCGGAGGAATCCTCAAGGTATGAGGGCTCGGTATTTGCGGTTAAGGGATCTGTTATTACTGTTTATGAATTGGACTCTTTAACTTTTGATACGACTGGTCGTTTTTTTGTTGATACTGTAGATAATGACGAAGGTCGATTCGCGTTTGAAACGCTGACTCTAAATAGTCCGTATGTGCTGATTGAAAAACAGGAACCTTATGATTCTGTTGGTGTGCATGTGGTTTTAGGGGAAGAAAAACTTGATACCACTGTTAAATATAGGGCTTTTAAATCAATTGTTGATTTGCGACAAACTCAAAGTGTAAGTGTAAACTCATTGACTAGCGCGAAAATTACGCTTTTGCGAGAATTTATTGCGGATGGAAAAACTTTTGTAGATGCAAACCGAATGGCGGAACGCGAGATTCTTGAAGGCTTCGGCATATACGAGGATTTAGGTGCGTTTGAAACATTGAATGAGAAAAATTCAGAACTGCCTTATGTAAGTGCTTTGATGTGGTATGATGATCTTAATCTTCGATTTTATATTGAAATGGAAGAAAAATTCATCTTGTATGCATCTCCTAAAAATTTTGTTGGAAAGGGCAAGTTGGTGGAGCGGTATTATAAGAATTCTTTGAAAATGATTGATTATGAAATTGGTTATGCGGCTAAATTAAATGGCTTGGGACAGTGTACGGAATCTCGTGAAAATGATGTCGGTAAGATAAAGGGCCGAAAGAACGGAACATTTTTTGATGTTGTGTGTCGTTCTGGGAGATGGACTATGGGATTTAAATCGATAGAACATACAAATGGAACGATGGTGGATAATCGTGACGGAAAAGAGTACAAGACTGTGACATATAATTGGGGCGATGGTACGCAGACTTGGATGGCTGAAAATCTTGATTTTACGGATGTTGATGGTGTGTCTTGTGTGCAGAGTTTGGGTGAACCGGACTGCGAATTGTATGGACGTGAGTACCCGTGGCTTGCCGCAATGAAAATAGATTACGATGATTTGAAAGTGTATTCTATAAGCGCAAAAGGTGATACGGCGTTTATGACAAAAGAGTGCGTGGATGCATTTTGGCTTGAAGAAAATCCTTGCGATACTTTGTTTTTTGATGTGGTGGACTCCTCGAATGGCGACACGTACACTAGAAATTGGTACTCGAATTTTGCGGATATTGTGGAAAAGTCGAACGTGAATTCTTATCAGGGGATTTGTCCGGATGGTTGGAGAATGCCGACATCGAATGATTGGGCGTCTTTGCTTCGTCATTTGGGCAATCAATATGGTGTTGGTTATGGTGATGTTGTTCCTGTTCTTTACGATGAAGTGGCGACCGGTTTTGGCCTGAATAGCTCGGTCTTGCTGTCGTATGATGATCTCTTTAATGTGGTACGCTATAGGAGAGGTTCTTTTTATAATAGCTTCCTAGTAGTTGATGATCCTTGGTTTGTTGTGGATCTGTTTAATGGTGATAGATTCTCTGGAATGGGACTTGATGAAAAATCTTCTGGTACGCATGCTTTTGTGTACAAGCTTGAAAAATACTCGAATGATCCGGATATTATGAATCCTTATGATCCGTATGGCTCAGCTTCTGTCCGTTGCATCAAGAATTAAGAATAATCAATAATAAGGAGGAAAAGGGAAGGCGGGCTTCGACCCGCCTTCTTTTATATATTAAGATTCAGCCCAGTAATTTCTTTCTCGAGTTCTGCGGCTTGCGCGGCAAGTTTTTGAGCAAATTCTTTTGAGGCGGGCGTTTGCGGATCGACAATGCGGTGGTTTGCCATTTTCATGAACTTTTCCACCTTGCGGACGTCTTCGCGCGTTTTCTCGCTGCAATACGTTTCTGCCATGCGCTCGAAAATGTAGCCTTCTGCCGTCTTTGACAAATGAATCATGTCATCATCGTAAAAACGGTAGTCGCGTAGTTCGTCCATAGCAATTTCATAACTTGGGAAGTAGCTGATACATGGAACTGGGTTGGTGATGGATCCCCCAGCGGGTTGATCGAATTCCCTCATGACTTTTTCTACGGCGAGCTGTAACGTTGCCTTCGAAAGTGTATTGTTATGAGCTCCATCGCTCAAGTGCCTCAATGGCGAAACTGTAAAGACTATGTGCAATGAACCATCCTGAGCGGAAGGCGAAACCTTGTGTCGGTAGATTCCGTCGCGTTTAATTTTATGCAAATCTCGCACAATGCTTTTCAAAGCCTCTGTCACGTGATCTACAGAAATCATTTTGCGTATGAACATGTTTGGGTCTTGCCTATGACAGTTCGAAACGGCAATCCCGCTATCTTTCAAAAAGTACACGAACGCAGTCCCAAGCGTAATGAATACGACATTAGCGTTCTGCAGAAAATCTCGAGCATCGTGCACTGCCGCGTTCAGCTTGTCAATGCATTCCTCGCTGCTCTTTCCAGAAAGTGAACCATGTGCGTCCCAACTGTACCAGGTGCCTCGCGAGTCCTGAAAAACGTCTTTCTCCCCAAAAATTTTCCCGTTTGCAATAGCCTTGATTTGCATGGCTGCCGAAAGAGGGTTGTAAACCGTTCCGAACGGATTTGCCAAAACGTTGAATTTCCGCGATGCAAACTGCGCCGAAATATTGTCTGCAAAGCACGATCCGAAAAAGGCTAGATGTGATGTGTAGTCTATTTGCCAGCTGGCAACCGGAATATCGATTTTCGTAAAAAAGTCCATAAGATAAATATAATAATATGGAGATTTTTGGACTTTTTGAAGGATGTGAAAGACCTGTTATTTGGCTTATTGACTTTTTATTGCGCTTCTTGTGCTTTTGTGTTGTTTTAGATTGTGAATAAAATGTTATCTGTTATTTTTAATACTTTCTTTTGTTTTAAAATTTTCATTTAAAATAAAATCGTATATAAAACACCATAAAATAAAATTTGTATTAAATTTTGCAAATCTTTTGGTATAACTTAATAAAGGATGGTTTTATGTTCAAAAGATTGTTTGTAATTTTATTAACAGCGATATCGTTGTGTATGGCTGTAGTAAGTACTCCCATGTTCGCGTATGATCCTTTCCCTACCGAAGGACTGGGTAGTTGGCATTATAGGCAATGGCGAGATGGTGAAGATCCGGCGCCATACTCGTATGCTCCTGCTACGGTTTATTATAATGGTACTTTCCATCAATTTTATTGCTCTAATAGTGAAGCTTCTGACAGTCATTTTAATCCGTATCATTTGCCAAATTTTAATAATTCGTGGTCTTATTTTAATAAATTCTTTAATTCGTGGGACTATATTCGTTATCGTACATCGAAAGACGGTGTTCATTGGTCAGCTCCGAGAATTGTAATGTCCGTCAATGTTAATGGTGATGAAGTTTCTGCTTGTGATCCTTCTGTTGTTAAGGGCAAAGATGGTTATTGGTACATGCTTTATGATGGAAATATTCCAGGAGATGAAGTTTCTGGTAGCCCAAGATATGGAACGGTTGTTTATTTAGCTAGATCGAAGTATATTCAGGGGCCTTATTTTAAATATACAGTTGCTGGGTGGGAGGACGAAATTGGTGACGTCACGACAAATCCTCCTAAACCAGCAATAATGTTGATTGGAGAATCTACTGATGATGGATATGGTGTAGGACAACAATCGTTGGCTGTGGATAATCATGGTTATTTCCATGTGTGGTTTAGGAATGCGGCGCGGGAGATTAAACATATTCGTGTGAAAAATCTTACTAGTTTGAAGTATGGTGACGCTAAATCTGTTTCTTGGAAAAAAAATAATAATGATGCTAAACATGATTTTTCTGAAACATTTATAGATGAAAATGGAAATGGTGTGTCTTATGATATTGGCGATGTTAGGTATAATGGGCTTCTTGAACGATGGGAAATGTGGTGTGTCACTGGATATATGGTAGAAAATACGAAGATTACAAAATTTATATCTCGCAATGGCGTTGATTGGATCCCTCAAAATGAAAATGAAATTGGAGCGTATAATTTTATACATAATATAGGCGTTTCTGGAGATGAACGTGGTTGGACGTGGGGGGATAAGTATTTGATTTCATTTAGTGGACCGAAACCGGGTCTTAGTAAAACTAAAGCTGAGTTAAAAACTGAAGGCTATGATATAGATGCTCAGTCTCCTGAAAGGCCGTTGATTGGCGAATGGCCTATGTGGCAGGTGCTTGTTGGCGGTGTGTGGAAACAACATCAAGAGTATTATTCTCCTTCTGGATTTTTGTTCCCTCATGGGGTGACTTCGACGGATGTTGTTTATTTTACTGGAGACTATGATGGCGATGGAGTTACCGATTTGGGCGCTGTTGACCGATCTACAAATAAGTGGTATGTTTATTCATCGGGTTATCGCAATTACATTTACGATGGCGAGGAACTTATTCCTGGGATGAACCACGATTATGAAGTAATTGCAGGTGATTACGACGGAGATGGCAAAACTGATATTGGCGCTGTTGATAAGGCTAATGGACGATGGATTATAAAATCAAGTAAAACGGATCTGTTGGGATTAGGTTCTTCTCAGTTGGAGCCGAATTGGATTCCGCCAGGATGGCAATGGGGAGGTATGAATAGCTTTTTTAATATTGTTGTTGGAGATTTTGATGGTGATGGAAAGGCTGATCGAGCCATATATGCCCCTGAAGGGTTTGATAATCCGGTGGGTAATGGGCGTAAATGGTATATAATTTCAAGTATGGTAAATGATTATGCTGTTGCGAATGGTCTTGAGAATGTTTATGGTAAACGTATTCCTTTTGGGTGGATTTGGAGCAGCATGACGAACTCTCATGTTGCGGTGTCTGGCGATTTTGATGGAGATGGGATAACAGATCGTGTGATTTATAATAAGAATGATGGTACTTGGTCTTCTTATTCTAGCAGGTGTGAGGGTGAGCCTGTGACTTGGCATTGGGATTGGAGAAATGATAATGGAAGTTGGCATAACTCTACGGGTTTAGATAATTATAAGCCTTTTAATATTACTCCTGAAGATTTGCCATTTACTTTGCCTTTTACTGGCGATTTTGATGGAGATGGGGTATCGGATCTTGTTCAAGTAGATTTTAAAAACCGTAGATGGTATTTTTATGGAAGCTTGAGTGAAGGAAGCGCTTTCCCAATGGGGGCTGATTGGGGTAAATTCCAAAATGCTGGAGATCCGGTGGTTCTAATTGGTGATTTTGATGGTGACGGAAAAACCGATCGTGCTTTTGCAGATAAAGAAAATCACAGGTTTTATGTTATTTCGTCAAAAACAGGAAGAGAAGGTATTAACCAATCTGTAAAATATATTCAGAAAAATCCTGACAATTTATATTATTTCGCCAAATCCGCTGCTGAAAAGCCGATTGAAGAGCCGAAGGCTGCTCCGGTTGTTTCTAAGGCTCCTTCCATGAATGTTGCTGTTGATGGCAAGAAGGTTACTGTGACTAATGTTGAATATGGCTCTAAGGTTGCTGTATTTGACATGTTGGGCAAGAGTGTCCTTGAAGCTCCTGCTGGCATGAATGCAGCGACTTTCGAAGTTCCGACTTACGGCAAATACATTGTCCGTGCTGGCGCACAATCACGCGTGATTATGGTCAAGTAAAAGATTGATTTGTGAATAACAAAGCCGGTGCCTTCGGGTGCCGGCTTTTTTGCTTTCTACAATATTCTTCATATTGTGAAATTCTATAATTTTTCATTCATTGTTAAATTTCTTTAAAATTCTTGTAAAAATCAATAAAATATATTGTAAAACTATTGATTTTTGAAAATTTATGAGCTATATTTAGATTAACAACAAATGATCCGACAAAGAGATTGTTTGTTAGGAGGAAAAATGAAAGATATACTTGAATATACGGACTACCGCCAGTATATCGCAGATTACTACGCCGATCGAAAGGCGAAGACTGCGTTTTCTTGGCAGGAGTTCGCCAAAACGGCGGGTTTCTCTTCGCCGGTCTACCTTAAATACGTGAGCGAAGGTCGCTTTAACTTGAGCGCCGAAGCTGCGGTTCGCACCGCGCAGGCGATGCATCTCACCGATTACGAACGCGAGTTCTTTGTAGAAATGGTCAAGTTTGACCACGCAAAGAACGATGACGAAAAACGCGCGGCATTCAGCAAAATGGTCTCGATCGCGGAATCCCGCAAGGCAAAAATCGTCGATGGCGAATCCTTCCGCTTTTTTGAGGACTGGAAAAATCCGGTGCTCCGTGAACTTGCTCCTGCCATGCCTGGCGCAAAGCCTTTGGCGATGGCGCATGCTTGCCGCCCCGAAGTTTCTGCTGCTGAAGTCTCTGATGCGCTGAGTTTCTTGGTCAAAGCGGATTTGCTGAAAAAAGACAAGGACGGGAACTACGCCCAAACCGATAAAGTCGTGACCACCGGCCCGATGGAATTCACGCCGCTCGCAGTTCGCGGACTGCACCGTCAAATGGGCGAGTTTGCTCTTGACGCCATTGAAAACGTCCCGCAAGACGAACGCCATTTCTCGGGCCTTACGCTTGGAATCACTCGCGAAGCGTACGAAAAAATTGTGCAGAGGATTGCCGAATTTCGCAAAGACATCATTGCGATTGCGACAAGTGAAACTGCAACGGAAGAGGTCTACCGTTTGAACGTGCAGTTCTTCCCGATGACAAAAAAGAGTGTTAATAAAGGCTAGGAGGAAACTATGAACTACTCAAAAATTACTTTGGCTGCGCTGATGGCGCTCCTTTTTGTGGCCTGCTCCGACGAAAATAAACCGCTTGGTATAATGGGCGGTGCCGAAGAGGAAACAGGTGTCTATGCCTTAATGGGGCAAATGGGTGATGTATTTCCGAAATTGAGTATGGTCGATTCTTCGTCGCGTGGAAATTCAATGCTTGCACCAAAGGGGAGCTCTATTGCTGTTTATGAACTTGATTCTTTAACGTTTAGTGTGACGGGACGCTCTTTTGTGGACTCGGTTAACGACGATGAAGGTCATTTTGTATTTGATCGCCTTGATTTGAATAGCCCTTATGTGTTGATTGAAGAAACGGTACCTTCCCGTGATACATGCAAGTATGTAAGTGGTTTGTTGCTTCCGCAGGTGTCTTTGGGTGTCCATTGTATTGAATACACGATAGAAGGTAAAGTGCTTCGTGCTATTGTAGATTTGCGAAAAAAAGAAAAAATAAGTGTGAATTCGTTGACGACCGCTAAAGTTCCTCTTTTGCTGGAATATATAGCCGGAGGAAGGACCTTTGCGGAAGCGAGCCAAATGGCTGAACGCAAAATTCTTGAAGACTTTGGAATATACGAAGACTTAGGCTCGTTTGAAAAAATGTTTGATGAAAATTCTGAGTTGTCTTATGTAAATAAGCTAATTCAATACACGGAAAACGATGCTCGCAAGGGGCTTGATTGGTTTGATGCTGCTTACCATTATGCTTCGCCTGAAGAATTCATGGGGAATGTACAATTGGAACGTTATCTTCTGAATTTAAAGAAAATGATAGATTATAGAATTGGCTTCTTGGCTAAGATTGATGGATTAGGGCAGTGTACCGAAGCTCGTGAAAATGATGTAGGTGAAATTAGAGTTCTTAATAGCGAGAATTCGGTTAGTGTTGTGTGTCGCTCTGGAAGGTGGACTATGGGCTTTAAAACGGTGGAATATACAAAAGGTTCGTTGGTGGATAATCGAGATGGTAAATCTTATAAGACGGTGACGTATAATTGGGGCAATGTCACGCAGACTTGGATGGCGGAAGACCTTATTTATTCAGATTCCGCTCACGCTATATGTCAAACACGTAGTAATGCAAGCCTTTGCAGAATATACGGTCGATATTTGTGGTGGAATGCGATGGATGTTGCGCTGGAAGATTTGAATATGTATTGGGTTGATTTGCAGGGGGATACTGCATATTTCAGCTTGGAGTGTAAAAAAGCATTTGCGGGCCTCTTGGATTCAATAAGTGAGTTTGACTATGAAACCTGTTATTCGGGGAGAACGAGCTTGGAGTATGACTATTCAAAGGCTGATTTACAGGCGAATTTGAATATGCATCAAGGGATATGTCCAGATGGTTGGCGTATTCCGACTACGGATGACTGGAAAACCTTGTTGCAGAATTTGGGAAGTCTGTATGGGGTCGATTATGTTAAAGCGGTGCCTGTCCTTTACGATGAAGCCGCAACAGGTTTTGGTCTGAAAAGTTCAAGTGGGCTTGCAATGGATGATGATGGCCGTATATATATAACTGGTAGGTTGGGTGGTTTTTATAATCATTTTGCGGTGACGGATCTGCATTTATCTAAAGTTGTTTTCTTTGGTGGATTTGGTAGCGGATCTGGCTTTGGATTTGGAATGCCGACGGAATATCAATATCGTGAAGGCGCTAGTAATATACCTCCTTTTGATGAAGTAAATGTCCGCTGCATCAAAAACTAAACCATTTAAAATCGTATAAAAATTATTTGTTAGGAGGAAAAGGGAAGACGGGCTTCGGCCCGCCTTTCTTTTTATATTCTGAATTTATACTTTATTTGTATTATCTAAATATGCTAAAATTTTTAATAAATAATAAAAATTGCTTAAATTTTACTAAAAATGCTAAAAATTTATGATGAAACTATTGACTTTTTGAAATTTGTGATTTATATTTGGTTCTGTAAACGGCACGGACCTGTAAGTCGAGATGCTGTTTGCGTTAGGAGGAAACAATGAAAGATATACTAGAATACACTGGTTATCGTCAGTATATTGCTGATTACTATGCCGACAAAAAGGCGAAATCCGCATTCACTTGGCAGGAATTCACGCGAGCGGCGGGATTCTCTTCGCCGGTTCATTTGAAGTATGCAAGCGAAGGCAAGCTCAACTTGAGCGATGCGGCTGCATTGCGCGTGGCGCAGGCCATGCATCTTGCCGGCTACGAACAAGATTACTTTTGCGAAATGGTCAGGTTTGACAACGCAAAAACGGACGCCGAGAAAAAAGATGCTTTTGGCAAAATGCTTTCAATTGCAGATTCTGTCAAGGCTAAAATTATAGAAGGCGATTCATTCCGCTATTTTGAAAGCTGGAAAAATCCGGTGCTCCGTGAACTTGCCCCTGCGATGCCCGGTGCAAAGCCACTTGCGCTTGCACGTGCCTGCCGCCCCGAAATTACGGCCGCCGAAGTGACTGAAACGTTGAATTTTCTCGTCAAGGCGGGCTTGCTCCAAAAAGATAAAGACGGAAATTACAAGCAGACCGAAAGAGGCGTGACGACGGGGCCGATGGAGGTGACTCCGATTGCGGTTCGTGAAATGCACCGCCAGATGGGCGAGTTTGCTTTGGATGCCATTGAAGGCGTTGCTCAAGATAAACGCCATTTCTCAGGCCTTACGCTTGGTATCACGCGCGATGCCTACGAAAAAATTGTTCAGGAAACAGCTGAATTCCGCAAGAGGGTTATTACGATTGCGACGCAAGATAGCGGTATGGACGAAGTCTACCGTTTAAATGTGCAGCTCTTTCCGATGACAAACAAAAGTATTAATAAAAAAGGTTAGGAGGAAACATGAATTACTCTAAATTTGGCGGGCTGATGGCCTGCAAAATGGCTATGCTGCTGGCCTTTATGTTTGCGGCTTGTTCTGATGAACCTAGCGTTTCTCCGCTTGCGCAAGACGGCGGCTACACGGAAGAACAAGGCGTCTATGCCAGTCTGGAAAACTTGACGATTTCCGGGATGGCCAAAATAGCTTTGGCAAGCCAAGGCGGAGGACTCCCACAGATTGACATGCAGGGTCTTGAAATAGGAACCGTGATTACCCTTTATGAACTTGATTCAATATCATTCACAAATACAGGCGTCGTACTTAAAGATACCATCGTGAATGACAGTGGAGACTTCTCGTTCCAGAATGTGACCTTGACAAGTCCATACATCCTTATTACGGCAGAAAGACCTTTTCCTGAAACCGAATACGCCTATAGCGTCTTTGCCGATGTACGCGATACGGGAAAAGTACAAATTAACGTATTGACACATCTGGAGGCCCTGCGCTCCCTGCATCTTGTGAAAACGGGAATTGGATTTTCACAAGCAAAGCAACAGGCTAGAACAGAAATCTTGAACGCTTTTGGCATCTATGGATTGTCTGATAATATCATGAACGAAGACCCCATGGAATATACGGCATTGATTTATGCGTTATCCGTTGTCTTGCCTACGTATGACCATGAAGGGATATATCCTGAAAACCTGATATTTGGAGGTGAACCTCTCGAAATGTTTTTTGACGCTATTGCCGAGCATGGTTCGTTCCAAAATATTGATGTATCAGTGGATTCAGGTTTCGTGGACATCGTTAACGCCAATATCAGCCGTGTGCAACTTACCTTAGCAACTCCGTACGAATACTTCGAACAAACTGGAGAAGAAGGAGTTCGTTTTTACAGGACAGAACAACGTATGGTGGAATATTTTGCAAATATGTTGTCTGTTGTATTTGGCATTGGACGCTGCGACCAAACTCGCGAAGGAGAGACTTTCGATGCTCCTGAACCGGATTATAGTCAATCCAGTATTATAGGTTACGATTTGGTGTGCCGTTCAGGAAGCTGGCGGTTGACGATACCTGAAATGGAACATACCGAAGGGACGATGACAGATGCGCGCGATGGAAAAACGTACAAGACGGTCTCGTACCTTATCGATGATGACTCGGTGACTTGGATGGCGGAAAACCTGAGATACAATGCACAAGAAGGTTCGTCGTGCGATGAAAAATGGAGCTTTGCCGAAGGCTGCTTCTATTCGAACGAAGCTTTGGTGGGTAGCGTGTGTCCTGATGGATGGAAACTGCCAAAATCAACCGATTGGGAGAAACTTGTGTCGTCTGTACGAAATCATTATGGTCTTCCCGAACGATTTGAACTCCTTCACCTGTTTGACTTGGCGGATTTGGGGAATCCCCTGGGTTTTGGTTTGACAGCTCGATTCGGTTATTTTGGACCAGGGTTGGCGATGGATCCGGCTGGAAAAGATGCAGAAGTAGGCGATCTCGCCATAACTTTACCTGTAGCGGTGGAATACGGATATTCAGAGTCCTCAGAAAGGCGGCCAGTCCGCTGCATCAAAAACTAAACCGCTAAAAACCGCATAAAAATATTTGTTAGGAGGAAAAGGGAAGACGGGGTTCGCCCCGCCTTCTTTTTTCTTTTATTTGATTATTTTATTTATATCCTTAAAATTGATAGATTTTTATAGAATTTTTGTAAAAATGCCTAAATTTCTTTAAAAACGTGAATTATTTATCATAAAACTATTGACTTTTTAAATTTTGTAGGTTATATTTCAAATTGGAAACAACACGGGTCTTCGGACCAAGAGGCTGTTTTGTTTGGAGGAAACAATGAAGGATGTACTAGAGTACACAAACTATCACCAATACATCGCGGATTACTACGCCGAGAAAAAGGCGAAATCCTCGTTTACTTGGCAAACTTTTACGCGAGCGGCTGGTTTTTCGTCGCCAGTGTTCCTTAAATACGTGAGCGAAGGCCGCTCTAACTTGAGCGAAGAAACAGCAGGTCAAGTTGCGTTCGCGATGGGTCTTGTAAATTACGAGCTGGATTATTTTTGCGAAATGGTCAAGTTCGACCATGCCAAAACGGACGAAGAGAAAAAGTCCATTTTCAACAAAATGCTTGCCATCGCCGACATCCACAAGGTGAGAATCCTTGAGGGTGATTCCTTCCGCTATTTCGATAGCTGGAAAAATCCGGTGCTCCGTGAACTAGCTCCAGCCATGCCGGGGGCAAAACCGCTTGCGCTTGCTAAAGCTTGCCGACCGGATATTACCGCCGCCGAAGTCAGCGAATCGCTGAGCTTTCTGGTCAAGGCGAATTTGCTGCAAAAAGACGAAAATGGCAATTACGTACAGACTGAAAAATCCGTAACGACAGGACCAATGGATGTGACTCCTGTGGCGGTTCGCGGGATGCATCGCAAGATGGGTGAGTTTGCTCTTGATGCTATTGAAGGTGTGCCGCAAGATGAACGCCATTTTTCTGGCCTCACGCTCGGTATCACGCAATCTGCTTACGATGAAATTGTTGAGGAAATCGCTGCATTCCGCAAGCGCATCATTGCGATTGCCACGCGCGATGACGAAACGGACGAGGTCTACCGACTAAACGTTCAGTTTTTCCCGTTGACAAAAAAGAGTGTTAAAAAGGGTTAGGAGGATATCATGTTTTTAAATAAAATAAACATTGCCATCGCTACGTTGTTTGCTGTAGCGCTTGCCGGTTGTTCTTTGGGCGGTTCCACCGAAGAAACTTGCGATTTAGGCGGATCATCTGAGGAACCAGGCATCCAGGCGTTGCTCCCGAATGTATTTGTCTCGGGTAGCGCAAAATTGATTGCACGTAATGTTGAAAGTTCTGAAGTCGTCGATAGCTCTGCTATGGGTACGTGGAGCATCTCTGCCAAAAAAGGAACCATCATAAGGATGGCTGAATTGGATTCAGTGACTTTGGACACGACAGGCGTGTTTTATTATGCCAAGTGCCAGGGGTATAATGGCGAATTCAGCTTTGACAGTGTTTCGTTGAATAGTCCGTATGTCATGCTTGAAATAGCGCCGTATGTAGAGGACGGTTATTGGAAATGGGACGGAACATGGTCTTTCGATGAGTATAATGAAAATTGGGGAGAGTACACCATAACCTATAGCGCAATCGTTGATGTGCGGGAATCCAGTGTCGTCGATATTAACATCATGACTTATTTGGAAACATCTCGTTTACGTTACCTTGTTCGCCAGGGAATGAGCTTTGCGACTGCAAAGCAACAAGCGGATCGCGAAATTCTTGAATCCTTGGGCTTGCCGGATGGTGTCTTTTCTTTCGACGATGGCTCCTATCTGAAAAAGCCTAAATATGAAACCGCGATGCTTTATATGAATGCGTTTATAATTTGCTGGTTGAGGAAAAGTTCTCCTTTGATCATCGCGGATGCTTTTGGAACATCGGGAACGCTTACATCGGTAGATTCGATAAGGGATTATTTTGCGGCGAGTGCTTATTCGTTCAGAACTGGTATGAGTGCTGGTTATGGGAATTCTGCATTTTTGGATGGTTTCTTGGCGACCCTTTATGGGCTTGGAAAATGTACGCCGGAACTGGAGGGGCATACCGAGGAACTCCCGTGTGAATCCAGGCTATTTAAGGACATTACGTGTGTGTCGGGAGCGTGGACTATTTTGGATAAGAATACCCCGGAACAGCTGGAAGAAGCTTTCTCCATTACGAAAGGGACGATGACGGATACTCGCGATGGAAAAGTCTATAATACGGTGACGTACAGTTTCGAGGGTTCAACTTATACCTGGCTTGCTGAAAACCTGAGGTATAGCGATTCGCTTATTCAGCCTGTTTTGGGAATTGATTCGGCTTTCTTTGTTAAAAATCAGGGCCGCGATGGTGAATTTGAAGAATACATCAATTCGCGTGATTCCTCGTATTGGGAAACTTATGCGGGATACGCTGTTTCTGACGTCATTGGTGGCGATTCGATTGTAATGGAAAATGGACGTTTCCAGGGGCTTTGCCCGGACGGGTGGCATATCCCGACACGTAAGGAATGGTCTCGTGTGTTTTACTTTGCTGAAAAAGAAAGTGGTGAATGTTATTCCCATGATTGCAGAGAACAATTTGAAGTGTATGAGGGCTTTGGGTGGTATGCCTCTAGGTATTTGCACCAGATTGGATTTGGCGATATCACTATGGAATACATGACATTCTTGCAACAGGATGAAGCGGGTTCTTGGTCTGTGTGGTCGTTTACAATGGATAACTGGAAACCGTATGATTACCGAGTGTCCGATGATCCGGTTGTACGCATCAGTATCCGCTGCGTTAAAAATTAAAGGAGGTTGTTATGACAGGTGTAACATCAGAAGAATCAGATATCCTTGCCTAGACGTGAATTTGCTTTGGGAGGATAGGAAAAGAGAGGAGGAAAAGGAGGAGGCGGGCTTCGGTCTGCCTCCTTTTTTTGAGGAAATATTGTATCTTTACTCTATCTTGCGCATTATGTGTGAAAAGGAATTGTTATGAAACCTGGTAAGACTGAACTCCGTTTGAATGCTGATATCGAAAAGCGCGGTGCACTTTTTGCGGTGCTCTTGGATCCGGATACTTCGGACGAAGCCGCCTTTGTCAAGGCTGGCACGATGGCTGCGGAAAATGGTGCAGACTTGCTTTTGGTTGGTGGTTCTTACCTCGGCAATTTCACGCTCCCAAAGCAGGTCGCAGCCCTCAAGGCTGCGGTCGACTTGCCGGTGATTCTTTTCCCGGGTGGCGCTTCTCAGGTCGTTCCTGGCTTTGATGCCATGCTTTTCATGACGCTCGTGAGCGGTCGCAATCCGAACTACCTCATTGACGAACAGGTACGCGGAGGCGCCCTCGTGCGTGCGCTCAATATGGAAGCGATCCCGACGGCTTACCAGCTCATCAACAGTGGCAAGCGCACGACGGTCGAATACATCAGTAACACGATGCCGGTTCCTGCAAACAAGCCTAAGCTCAGTATGGTGAATTCCATCGCCGCAGAACTCATGGGCATGCGTTATGTTTACCTCGAAGCGGGTAGCGGTGCAGAAGAACCTGTGCCGGTCGAACACATCGCCTACACCCGCAAGGCAACCGAAATGACGATTATCACCGGTGGCGGAATCAAGGACCCGCAGACCGCAGCCGTCCGCGTTGCCGCCGGCGCCCAGATCATTGTTACTGGCACCCTCTGGGAAAAAGTCAACGATCCTGCACTCTTGAAAGAATTTGCTTCGGCTATACATGTAAAGGGCTAGTGCTGTCATCCTGAGCGAAGTCGAAGGATATCATGTTTTTTCTCTTTGTCACCCCGGCTGTAATGCCGGGGTCGCCTTTTTATGTAACGAATCAAAAGAATCTTGTTCTTATAAAAAGGCCTTGATCTATAAAAAATAATTATGAATCTAATCGAAAGAAAGTATTAGTCAAAACGGCTAATTCCATCTACATTTGTGCCCGAAAAAAAAGAGCTCTTGAAAAATTCAAAAAAAACAATCTTAAGGAGATTGAACATATGAAGTTCAAGTTCGTTGCCGTATTGGCTCTTTTTATCACCGCGATTGCATTTACTGCATGCGAAAAAGTCGAAAACTGCCATTACGATGAATCCGCCAAGACGCTCAAATGCCAAGGTCAGACCTATTCCACCGTCGAAACGGGTGGCCGTGTGTGGATGGCTGAAAATGCCAACCTCGTGAATTTCGATTCCAGCTACTGCTACGGCGATAACCTCGACAATTGCAAAAAGTATGGCCGCCTCTATGACTGGAAATCCGCCAAGGACGCATGCCCCACAGGTTGGGAACTCCCGAAACAGGCTGACTTCGAAAAGGCTGACCTCAAGTTGCTCAACATCGGTAAGGATGGCTTCCGCTATTACGATGGTAAGTTTGCCGACGAGAACGTGAGCGCAAGCTTCTGGACTGCCGATGAATTCGACGAATCCCGCGCTGTGATGGTTCGCGTACAGGATAAAGTAACGTACGAACATTACAACAAGACCATCGCCGCCTCTGTCCGTTGCGTCAAGGCGAAATAACTACAGCGCCCGCAATGCGCTAAAACACAATCCTCTTAGCTGAATCATAACAAGAAGGCCCTGTGGCATCCCGCCGCAAGGCCTTTTTGACGTGTATTTCGCTTAAAATCGCACGATATTCGCGATTTAGCTCGCCTTTTTCATCTATAAATACATATATTCAAAATGTGAATGCCGTGCGGGTTGTACGGCGTTGTTTAGAGGTTTGCAATGCAAAAAATAGTGATTGTCACTCATGTGCTTAGGGCGCTCGGTTTTATCTTGGTGCTGCTTTCGCTTTTTGGTCACGAGATTATTTTGAACATTTTCCCCGGTCTTGAGGGCCGATCTATCAACCCGATTTTCTATTCGGGCATTGTCGTGTATTTGGTCGGTGCCGTCATTTACTTTTTCATCAACAAGAAGGAGAAAGCGGACCGTCGCCGTCGAGAAATTGAAGAATCCTACAAGGCGGCTGGTCTCGACGATTCCGATGATGACGCGTCTAGCGAAGATGCAACTAGCGATTCCGACGAAAATTCTAACAAGTGATTGCGTGTATGAGTGATTTTATGATTGAAATTGAGCACCTGCACAAGACGTATCGCAGTGGCTTTACGATGAAGCCGAAGCTTGCGCTCAAGGATGTGAGCTTCAATGTCGAAGCGGGCAAGGTGTATGGATTTATTGGACCTAACGGGGCGGGCAAGTCCACCACGATCAAGGTCCTGACGGGACTTTTGAATTTTGATTCGGGCAAGGTGCTTGTGAACGGCATCAGCCCGCGCGATGTGAAGAGCCGCCAGTACATCGGTTATTCGCCGGAACAGCCGTACTTTTACGATTACCTTTCGGGGCGTGAACTTTTGCGTTTTTACGGAAAGCTCGTGGGCCTCAAGGGTGCGGAACTCGAATCCCGCATTGGTTGGGCGCTTGAGCTTTTGCATGCGAACAAGGACTGGATCGACCGCCGTTTGCGTTCGTATTCCAAGGGCATGATGCAGCGCGTGGGCATTGCCCAGGCGATTCTTGGCAAGCCGAAACTTTTGATTCTCGACGAACCGATGAGCGGCCTAGACCCGATGGGTCGCCGGGACGTGCGCGAGGCTATCCAGCAGCTCAACCGCGATGGCGTGACGATTTTCTATTCGAGCCATTTATTGAGCGACGTGGAAAGCATCAGCCACCGCGTGGCGATGATTGTCGATGGCAAGATTGTCCGCGAAGGGACCGTCGATGAAATCACGGAATCCTGCGGTGTGGAATATCATGTGCGGACGCGCCAGGCGATTTTGGAAGCGGACTTGCCTCGCGGTGTTTCTGCAACGGGTCACCCGCAAGAATACATCTGCGCCGACGATGTCGCCCGCGACCGTTTGCTCGGCTTCTGCCTCTCGAACGGGATTGCCGTAGAAAAGATGGACCACAAGCGTCCGAGTCTCGAAGATATTTTGACGGAGGAAATTGCCCGTGCAGACGCTTAAGCATATCGGCATTATTGCCCTCAATACGTTCCGCGAATCCATTCGCGATAAGATTCTTTATAACATTGGCTTTTTGGCGATTGCGCTTACGCTTTTTAGCATTGTGCTTGGCGAGTGGTCGGTCTTTGACCGCGCTTACGTCATCAAGTCCACGACGCTTTCCGTGATGAGCCTTTCGGGCCTTTTGATTTCCATCTTCGTGGGCATTAGCCTTGTGCAAAAGGAAATCCAGCGGCGTACGGTGCTCACGCTTTTGTCAAAGCCCATTAGCCGTGCCGCGTTTATCGTGGGCAAGTACTTTGGGCTTTTGGCGGTTGTCGCGGTGCATCTCGTGCTCCTCACGGGAATCTATTATGCGATTCTGTGGGTTACAAATTCTAGCCCGACGCTTAGCCTCTTGACGGCAATCTACCTCATCTTCTGTGAGATGGCGGTCGTGATTGCGGTTGCACTCCTGTTCAGCAGTTTCAGTAGCACGGTGCTCTCGGCGCTCTTTACGCTTGGCGTTTATTTTGCGGGCCACTTGAGCGACCAGCTTATGGAACAGGTCAAGTTTGCAAGCCGCATGGGCGAACTGCAGGGAACATCTTCTGCAATTCTTGAAAAGGCTGCGGTCGTGATTCATGCCGTATTCCCTGGACTTTATCGTTTTAACGTGACGAACTATGTTGTGCACGGTGTGGCGCTCCCGGACATGTACGTGTTCTGGAACAGCGTTTATGCACTTGGTTACATCGGCGTGTTCTTGGCCATCGCAAGTTGGTGGTTTAGCCGGAGGGATTTCCTATGAGAAATCAGTACATGGCAAAGGTCCTTGTACACAACAAGGTTGTGTCCGAGGATCAGGTCAAGGCCCACTGGGGCGAAATCTCCGACTCGATGGATATCGGTCAGGTTCTTGTTCGTGCGGGAATCTTGAAACAGTCCATGTACGATAAGGTTCTCGCGTTTGTGAAGAATCTCGAAGCGAAAAACGCGAAGCCCGCTGCAAAACCCGCAGAAAAGCCCGCGGCACCTGCGTCTGCCGCAGCTCCCGCGCATTCTGCATCTGCGCCAGCGCAACCTTCGTCTCCGACGCATTCTGCGCCTCCTGTGCAGCCCGCTCCAGCAGTTTCTGCCGCGCCTGCTCCGCAGCCGGCGGAAGAACCTGCCATAAAGATTGAAGGCAACAGCAGCCTTTACGGCGAAGCCTCATCTTCGACGGTCGTCATCGAGAAGGTCGAAGGCCTCGAAACTACGAGCATGGCGAGCGTACAGGTTCCGGT
>Ga0265301_10002835_pt1 | contig 19285 bp, 10 predicted proteins | sample AusTroGonzalo_MG_2_FD_193488 | JGI IMG/M metagenome (GOLD analysis project Ga0265301, IMG submission 193488) | Bovine rumen microbial communities from tropical cattle in Woodstock, Queensland, Australia - Gonzalo_04 | ecosystem: Host-associated > Mammals > Digestive system > Stomach > Rumen ... | reverse complement strand
CAAGGACGCTCTCCCGATAGAATCCCTTGACGGCGGCGAAGAGCGCGATTTCATACTGAACTACAACTTCCCAGGCTATTCAGTCGGTGAAGCCAAGGGTCTGAAGTCACCCGGACGCCGCGAGCTCGGGCACGGCAACCTGGCCTGGAGAGCACTGCATCCGATGGTTCCGGGCCGCGACAAATTCGACTACGTCATCCGCGTCGTATCGGACATCCTGGAATCGAACGGATCGTCATCGATGGCGACGGCATGCGGAGCAACGCTTGCGATGATGGACGGCGGTGTACCGCTTCGCCGTCCGGTTGCAGGGATCGCGATGGGACTGATAAAGGAGGGCGAAGATTACGCTATCCTGACCGATATCCTCGGTGACGAAGACCATCTCGGCGACATGGATTTCAAGGTGACAGGCACGGATCAGGGCGTCACGGCACTCCAGATGGATATCAAAATAACATCGATCACCTTTGAGATCATGGAGCACGCGCTGGCTCAGGCAAAAGAGGGACGTATGCATATCCTCGGCAAAATCAAGGAGGCCATTTCGGCTCCGAGAGAGCACCTCTCGCAGTACGCACCGCAGATCTACACGATGCAGATAAACCCTGAAAAGATACGCGACGTTATCGGTAAAGGCGGTTCCGTGATCCAGGCGCTTCAGCGTGAAACGAACACGACGATCACCATCGAGGACGACGGCACACTGAAAATAATGGCAGCCTCTCAGGAGGACGCAGACGCCGCTATCAGACGCATCAAAGGGATAGTTGCAGAACCCGAGATCGGTGAGATCTACGAAGGCGTTGTATCCGGCATCAAGGATTTCGGACTGTTCGTCAAGATACTGAACAGCTTTGAATCTCTCGTCCACATTTCTGAAATCACCGGCGAGCGCATCAACAACATCGCAGACACCGGAATCAAAGAGGGCGATACGGTCTTCGTCCGCTTCCTCGGAGCCGACAAACGCGGCAAGACACGCATGTCCATGATCGGCATAGATCAGAAAACCGGCAAAGATTTGAACTAAATTCTGCTAATTCGCGCTGTATTTATCGACGTTGAAGAAACGTTTGACCTTAAAAATATCGGACTGCATCGCCTCATCGAAGGTCCCGTAAAAAAGGACCTTTTTGTCGGCGAGCATCAAAACCTTCTGGGCAGTACGCTTGATCGAAAGCAGCTCGTGCGTGACGATAAAATAGGTCGTGCCGAGCTGTTCGTTGAGTTTGATGAAGAGCGTGTCGAGATCTCTCGCTGTCACCGGGTCGAGACCTGCCTGAGGCTCGTCAAAAAATATGATATCCGGATCCAGGACCAGAGCGCGGGCCAGGGCTCCCCTCTTCTTCATGCCGCCGGAAAGCTCCTGCGGATACTTGTCCCTGTCCTTGTAGAGGTTCACCATCGCCAGCTTTTCGTTGGCTATATCTGAGGCGATTTTGGCCGGGAAATCCGGATAGTGCATCGTTATCGGCAGCATGACGTTCTCTTCGAGCGTAAGAGAATTCAGAAGCGCCGAGTTCTGGTAGAGTATGCCGATTTTCTGATAGAAGTCAGAATCCTCGGGCAGCGGATGGATTATCTCTTCATCGTGAAAAAAAATTTTGCCGCTTACCGGCGGATTCAGACCGACGATAGCCTTAAGGAGCGTCGACTTGCCGCAGCCCGATTCGCCAAGAACGATAAACCTCTCTCCGTTTTGGATCTCGAATGTGACGTCTTCAAGGATCGTGCGGTTGCCGTAGCCGGCTGTCAGATGTTCCGTCCTGAGCATTTGCTGTAACGGAAATGACGGTTACTCTTCGAATGTGTTGTTGGTGCCTGTCCAGATCCCGTGGAAGTATTCAGCCATCTCGTCGCCGATGATCCTCAGAACTTCCATATCTTCTGCGTTGATCCTGCTGCTGCCCTTACGGTTGATGAGCTCGAGGACTCCGAAAGTGATGTTTGTCTCGGCAGACTTGATCGGAGCGCATACGATCGAGCTGGTCTCATATCCGATGTTCTGGCTGATCGTCTTGTAGAAACGCGGATCCTTGTGAACATCGCCGACCGCGATAAAGCAGTTGTGCTTTGCCGAGAAGCCTACGAAACCCTGACCTACGCGGACTTTGATACCGACGACTGAATCAGCCTTCGGACCGCGGCAGGAGACGAACTCCATATCGGTAGTGCTGAGGTCTGAACGTGCGAACGAGCCGCTCTCGCAGGGAACATATTTGAGCGCGAGGTCGAGGAAGAAATCGATCCCCTCCTGCATCGGCTTGCCCTGAGCCCCGGTGACCTCGAAGAAAAGATCTGCGATACGATCGTTCTTGGAGACATCGGCTGCAACAGGAGCTATCTTTTCAAGTTTGACGACCTTACGGATATCTGTCTGCGGCTGAGAGTCATCGATCTCTCTGAGGAAGAATCTGCGTCCTGAAGCTGTATCGGTGACGTAAATCCCGCCGTCCTCTTTGACATCACAGATGATATTTTTCATGCAATCAGCAAGACCGCGGCCCGAAAGTGCCGTCTCAAGCCCTACAAACCAATCCTGACCTTCAGCAGTAACTACAGTGCTTTTGGTTCCGTCCGCTGATGGAATAAGTACTTCAAACTTTGCCATAAAATCCTCCTTTAAATGGACATCTGCATACAATCGCGGGATTAAACACTAAATCAATTAAAAATTCAACTATAAAATAAATTTGTCTGCGCAAAGCCGCAATACCCTCCTTGCTCACTCTTCAGACAAAAATACGCTCTCACGATAAATTCAACAGAATCAGCTTTTCCCGCCATTTTAAGCAACTGCAAAAATTGACGGAGTTGACAAATCATCCGGCAAGGGATTGTTCTTTTAAGTGGACATTCGTTACATACCAAATATATTTTGCGTTCAGTTTTGAATATATTTCGGAGGTTTTTATATGAAAAATCGAATTTACGCGGACGTGCTGATCGTCGGAAGCGGGCTTTCGGGGCTCTCGGCAGCTCTCAATCTGGCAGAAAGAGGGCTGAAGGTCACGGTCGTCACCAAAGAGGCGATCGACGTTTCGAACAGCGCGAACGCTCAGGGCGGGATCGCCACGGTTTCGGATTTCAATGTCGATTCGTTTGAAAAGCACATTCAGGACACTCTGACTGCCGGTGCAGGGCTCAACGATATCGAGGCTGTCAGATTTTTTGTCGAAAACGGCCCCGACGCGATACGCCACTTCGAGCAGCTCGGCATCCATTTCACGGAAAACGAGGCAGGCCAGCTCGATCTCGGCAGAGAGGGCGGCCACACCGAGCGGAGAGTCGTCCACGCAGGCGACATCACAGGCTTCGAGCTGATAAAAGTCGTAAAAAAGGCGGTACTGCTCCACCCGAACATCACCGTTCTCGAAAACCACACGGCGATCGACCTCATCAGCGAGTCGAAATTCCTCTTTTCCGAAGACAACCGCGTCGTCGGTGCATACGTTCTGAGCGACAGGGGCGAAGTCATGACGATCATCGCCAACTCTGTCCTTCTCGCGACGGGAGGCTGCGGAAAGGTATATCTTTACACCTCGAACCCGAACGTCACGACAGGCGACGGCCTTGCGATCGGCTTCAGGGCCGGAGTTCCGGTCGTAAACATGGAGATGATCCAGTTCCACCCGACGATCCTCTACCACGAAAAGATCAACTCGATGCTGATCTCCGAGGCTCTGCGCGGCGAAGGCGGCGTCCTGATAGACAAACACGGCAACACCTTCATGGAAAAATATCACCCGCTGAAGTCGCTGGCACCGAGGGACATCGTTGCAAGGGCCATCGACCACGAGATGAAGATGAGCGGCGACGACTGCGTCTTCCTCGACATGACGAAGCTCGACGGAGACTTCCTGCAGAAGCGCTTCCCGAACATCTTCAGGATCTGCCTCAACGGCGGGATCGATATGCGGACTATGCCTATCCCGGTCGTTCCGGCGGCGCACTACTCCTGCGGAGGGCTCCGCAGCACACCGAAAGGGGCGACCGAGATCCCGGGACTTTTCGTCAGCGGAGAGGTGGCGCACACGGGGCTCCACGGGGCCAACAGGCTTGCGTCAAACTCGCTGCTCGAGGCTGCGGTCATGGCGAAGTATGTCGCCGAGGAGATCATGAACTACACCTCGAACACGAAGCCGAGCTCATACGAGCCGCCGGACTGGGACAGCGGAAGCGCCGAGGACGAGGACGAGAAAATCATCATCAAGCAGAACTGGGACGAGGTACGCCGGATCATGTGGAACTATGTCGGCATCGTCCGCAGCAACAAACGCCTCGAACGCGCACTTGCCCGACTTGAGCTGATGAAACACGAAATCACGGAATACTACTGGAACTTCAAGGTCTCCCGCGATCTTCTGGAGCTCAGGAACATCACGCTGGTCGCGGAACTCATCATAAGGAGCGCGATGAAACGCAAGGAGAGCCGCGGACTCCACTTCAACATCGATTACCAGTTCAAGCTTGATACGATACAGAATACTGTCGTGACGCCTGCTGAAATCCTTTAACGGAGAGAAATCATGAAGAAACGACTTGTTCCGATGCTGATCCTGACCGTTTTCGCGATCTTTTCCCTCTCCTGCGGAGACTCTGGGAAAGAGGAAGGTCCCGATGAGGGCAGTCAGCATGACGGGGAGACTACGGATGCCGACACGGACGATACCGAAGGCACAGGACCGCAGCCCGGAGACGGCACCGATCCGGATTTTGAAAAGAAGATCGAAAGCATCAGGAATCTGGCTGAAGAGTACGTCGCATTTTCCCACGGAACAGGCGTTGTCATCGGTTTCGGCACTGACAAGGTGACCTCTATCGCATACGGCGTCCGCGACAGCAGGACTAATGAACCGCTTTCGGCAGACGACCTGTTTGAAATCGGAAGCATCACCAAAAATTTCACGGCGACGACTCTGCTTCTCCTGCAGGAAGAAGAGAAAATCGACCTCGACCAGACGATAGACAAATGGTTCCCAGACTTTGAAAAAAGCGGTGAAATAACTGTCAGGATGCTCCTCAACCACACATCAGGGATCCAGGAACCTTCCAGATACGGCGATCCCGAAAAGGTGATAGAAGAGGTCAACGGGCACTTCAACTTCGAACCAGGGACCGACTGGGCCTACAGCAACACCAACTTCATTCTGGCCGGACTCATCATAAACGAAGTTACCGGCAAAGAGGCGCATGAAGTGATCCGCGAAAAGATCATCGATCCGCTCGGGATGACGCACACATTCATGAAAAACGCCGAAGAGTATCCGCTTGAGGAGAAGGCCCGCGGACACACCTTCGACGAATACGGCAACATCATTCAATACGAACTCAACGAATATTTCTGGACTGCCGGCGGTATCCTGTCGAACGTTGAAGACATGTTCAAATACGCCCACGCTCTTTTCAACGGAGAGCTCCTTTCGGAAGAGAGCATGGAGCAGATGTTCGACATGGTAAAGGTTTCGGGGATACCGGTCTACGGACTCGGAATGATGTACGGAAGCGGACATCACGGCTATTATTACTACCACGGCGGAGATGTCATAACCTCAGCGGCGATGATGATCTACTACCCTGAAACCGGCGAGATACACATACTTTTCAACAATTTCAGCGGCAGTTCCAACACTCTCGGCATACTCGACGACGAGATCGGATTCGTTCTCACGGATGACAAAACAGCCGAAAAGGCAGCCAATCTACCAAATTGGGAGGAGCTTGTAGACAACGAAGACGATACTCAGATCTTCGCACTTTACGCGCCGCTGCCGGATTATCCGGCTGAAGAGCTGAACGGCTCTGTCGGATACTTCGTCTATCCCGGAGAGTACTATCCCGACTTTTACTGCGTGCACTATCTCTTCAAATCTCAAGGTGCTTATGTAAAAGTCATACAGGAGTGCTCGGAGCCTCTGAGATATTACGGAGGCATTCTGACCCTAAAAGTCAGGAGGACCGACATCGATCTGACTTTCAGCGAGTTCGAAGCCGCTGCAGAGACTGGTGAGCCGACACGGAGTTTCTACATCACGAAGTACGACTACTTCTACGACGTGGAGAGCGATTCCGTATCCAGGATATGCTACGACCTTGAAGACAGCGACCCTGATAAATATATGATGATCTCTCACGGTCCGCATCCGTCAGATCCCGACTTCTACTACATCTCGGGGAAATCGAAAATGACCGGAGTCGCGACGGAGCCGAAATGCATCTGTCTTGACGAAGCAGGAGCCGAGCGCGAATGCACTGATGACGACCCTGAGGAGGAGGCGGGCCGGATTCCGAACCTGCCGACTTTACTATAAAGCAACTGAAATCCAGAGGAGACCGACATGAAAAAATTTCTCGTAACAACGATCCTTCTTTCGATGCTCTTCTTCGGCACAGGCTGCGGAAGCTCTTCAAAGGAGAACGAAAGCACCCCGGACGGAGATGCTGACGGAACAGCTGACACCGACACCGATACCGAGGAGCCGGACGAAGATGAAGAACCGGCAAAGCCGGATACCGACAAAGAGGATCCGGAACAGCCTCTGACAGAAGAAGAAAAGCTTGAAAGCATAAAGAATCTTGCCGAGGAGTATCTCAATTTCGCCCACGGAACCGGCGTTGTCGTTGGTTACGGCTACGACAAGCTCACCTCTTTCGCGCTCGGCGTCCGCAACAGCGAAACAAAAGAGCCGCTTCAGTCCGACGACCTTTTCGAAGTCGGCAGCATCACAAAAAACTTCACTGCGGTAACGATGCTCCTTTTGCAGGAAGCCGGAAAAATCGACCTTGACCAGACGATAGACAGGTGGTTCCCCGATTTTGAAAAGGGAGACCGGATCACAGTCAGGATGCTCCTCAACCACACTTCCGGCATTATGGAGATGACGGAGATCCTCGATCCGGAGGATGTCGTCGAAAACGTCAACGGACGCTTTGATTTCGAACCCGGAACTTCATGGACCTACATCAACGCGAACTATGTCCTTGCAGGACTTATCATGACCGAAGTCGCCGGGGAACCTGCACATGAAGTCATCCGCGAAAAGATCATCGAACCGCTCGGACTCACCCACACCTTCATGCGCGGCTTTGAAGAGCATTCCGAAGAGGCGAAAGCCCACGGACACGCCTACGACGCCCACGGGAACCTCGTCCCCTACGAATACCAGCACAAGGCTTGGACCGCAGGTTCGCTTGTATCCAATGTCGAAGACCTTTTCAAATACGGATACGCCCTTTTCCACGGAGAGATCCTTTCGGACGAGAGCATGAATCAGCTGCTTGACATCGTTGATCTCCTCGGGACGCCGGTGTACGGCCTTGGCACGCAGTACGGCATAGGTTCGCACAGTGAGTTCTTCGGTCACGGCGGAGACGTCTTCGCTTCGCACTCCATGCTTTACTACTACCCCGAAACAGACGAGATCCACATAATCCTCAACAACTTCAACGAAAGCAAGGATATGTACGTCCTCAACGACGAGATCGAATACGTTCTGATGGATGACCGCGCAGCCCAGAAGAAGACGGAATTTCCGGAATGGGACAAACTGATCGATGAGGATGACAGCACGCAGATCTTCGCGCTCTATTCGATAATGGAAGATTATCCGGTCTACAACCTCGACTACGGCATCGGATACTTCGCATACCCCGAAGACACCTACATCAACAACTACTGCCAGCAGTATATGTTCAGATACCCGAGTGCAAGCGGAAAAATCGTAAAAATAGCGCAGGAGTGCATCGAGCCGAAAGAGTATTACGTCGGGCCCTTCAAAGTTCAGCGCACAGATATCGACATGTACATCGACGACTTTGAAGAGGCCGTCAAGTCGCAGGAACCGACAGCCAAATTCTATGTCACGAAGTACGACTATTTCTACGATCTTGACAACGCATTCGTCTACAAGTACTGCTACTACCTCGAGGATAACGGAAACAACAACTACATGGTGATTTCCAAGGACACCAACCCGTCAAAAACCGAATTTTATCACCTCTGGGGCAAAGCCACGATGGCTGAAAGCAAAAAACTCGTCGGCTGCCACTGCTACAAACAGAACGGATCAGAACGCGACTGCACGCCGGCTGACGAATATCCGCCGCTTCCCGACGACGAACCGGACGATGACGAACCCGACAATGACGAACCCGCAAATGACGACGACACCGCCGTCACAGACAGCGAAGAAACTCCTGATGAGGAAGAAACCCCGGATAATGATTAGTCGTGCCGAAAAGACGCCGTTATAACGACGACGGCGCGAATCGGAATCCCGAAATCTCAGGATAACGGCGGCAAAAGAGGTTTCAATGAACATACTCAACAAATTCGGCTGGCTGATAGTTCCGACACTGATGTTTTCTTTGGTCGAAATTATAGGCGAAAATTTCATTATGGGCTACAAGCTGGCAGAAATACAGACAAGATCTTTAAATAATAATATTTTCCAAGAGACTTGTTATCTGTTTATAGTTGCTGGATTCTTGGATTTTGTTTGGTATGAACTGCCACAAAACTATCTCTATGCTTTTTACAGAGAGTCGTTTTTCGACAGGAACTGGTTCCTGCTTATTCTTCCTGCCTTTTTTTTCCGTTTGTTCAAGGGAAATCCTATGATATATATCGCTGTCACATTGGCATTGATCCTCGTCAACGAGCCATTCAGGAGATGGAGAATGAAGAAAAGGGCAATTGCTGCGGAAAAAGCGAAAAATCTTCTGGAACATCCTTATTACGATGCGACGAAAGTGGAATTGAAACACTACACAAAGAACTTTTTCATAAGAAGCTGGTTCATGTTCGTCATCCCCTGGGGACTTATCATTGTCACAGATCCTTCGATCAAAGGCATGTTATACCGCCTGATGCTGATAGTTTTCGGCTTTTTTGAAGGATTCTGCATGAAAGCAGCGCGTAAAGAGATCAAAGCAATGCTCGGTGAGGACAATTTCATAGATTTTACGGTAAATTCCTGATCATACGGGATAGCGGCGGTGTTGCAAAACTTGTGATCAGGCTGTTTCAGTTCTCTTCATAATCTTGTTCGCAGTCAAAGTATGCCCAGTGATAGCCTTCCTCGCAGTCACATTCGTATGCAGTCGGAGTATCGGCAAGAGAACAAGTGTCAGCGATGGCATGTTCTTCATATTGGCACGGATCGCCTTCGCACTCATTTGTGCATTTCCATCCGTTCCAATAGTAACTCCGAGTTTTGCAAACACAACTAAAGTAGTTAACACCCCCCATATTGTCGTGCCACTCTTTAACGATACATTCTCCTGTCGTATTCTCTTTGCCTTCGCACGGATTAGGGTCGCAGGGATTTTCTTCATCTGTATCTGAGCTTTCGTCAGGCTCATCATCATTATCTTCATCATTTTCATCAGCATCAGCAGCATCTTCATCCGGCAGAATATCGGCATCGTTATCAGTATTTTTCGAGTCGCCGCATGAAACGGCGAAAAACATCGCAAGAATCAGAAGAATGATGAGTTTTTTCATGTTATTCTCCATTTTCTGAATTGTCGGAATCGGGTGTTTCATCTGTGTCTGCGTCTGGAATTTCATCCGGTTTTTCATTCTGAACGCATTTTTGTGATCCGCTGTCCCAGGAGTATCCTTCAATGCAGCCGCATCTGTAGCCTTCAAAATCATCGTCGAAACACTCTTTTGTGCTGTTTGGCCGGTTGAGACATGGATATCCTTCACAGCTGTGAGTGCATCTCATACTGTTGAAGTTCCAGTAGTAATAGTAATTGCAGCTGCATGAATAGACATCCTCGCTGACCGGAGTGCATATTTTTTTGTCAGAATACTCAATATCTTTGCATGGAAGATCTGCGCACGGATTTTTCATGCACTTTGTTCCGTTCCAGAACTGACCGGTTTCACATGGATTGTCTCTGACGCAGAGCATGTAGTTGCCCCTTGTTTTCAGTAGGTTCTGAACTGATTTGACAGGATCGAAATCTTCAGTTGTCGATGAAATGTAATACGAATAGGCAGGATCTCTATTAGTTAAATTTTCCATAAACAAAGAAGATTCGTTGATATTCGTAAGACGCCAGTCTGAAAGCCCCGCAAAAGTCATATTCTCACAGTAATCAAGAGCTTCATCCCATTTTTCCCCTCCTGGAGCTCCTGCCCACAAAAGGTCGTTTTTATTGTCTACATAAAGTGATTTCGTTTCCGAAACAGTGATCTCCGACATCGAACGTTCGCCGAATGATTTATTTCCGCGGACACAGCGAGCCGAAAGGTTGAAAGAAGGATCATCCGAACAACCATTGGTGGATGTGGTTTCAAAATGATCAAAATTTATCAGGCTGACCCAAGTCGCTGGTGTTACGTGCGGAAGGCTTCCGCAACTGTTACTGGTATATGTGGAAGTGACAAAATACTCCGGTGGAGTGTATGGGAAATATTCTGGATCGACATTTGGATGATGTCTGCCGAAATCCATGATAGACCTGTATTCCAGAATACTTGGCAGTCTCCAGTCGTCGTAACCGCCGTAATTCAATGTTTCGCAGTAGTTTTTATATCTGCTCCACCCGATAGATTCCCCAGGAACATAGACTTTCTGCTGCCAGATGAGCCCGGTATAGTTGTCTATTACTACAGGTTCGTTTTCAACTTTCCGTTCAATCGTATAACTGGGCGGTGCGCAGTAGCCGAGATCTGCGTACTGTGCATCCTGACCGTAAAACTCATCTCCTTTTGCCGGACATTCGATCTCTTTTTCATTGTCGTAGCACTTGGTCTGCCCGGTGCAGATATGTGCCAAATCTGGCTTTTTTTCAATGCAGCCTTTATTCTGTCCCCACCACCAGAAACCTTCCTCGCAGCCGCAGATGTAACGCCAGTCGTCACGCGGTTCACATTTTTTATTCGCATATTTGATATTTTTGCACGGATCTGTGTCGCACGGATTGACGCATTTTTGGCCGTCCCAGAAATAGTTCTCAATGCATCCGCAGGAATAAGTGTTTACATTTTCAAAGTGGCAGAGTCCGTCGGAATGTTCATCTTTTTCGCACGGATTTCCGCTGCATGGCGATTCGACACAATTTTTACCGTTCCAGAAATAATTTTCCTTGCAAAGTTCGTTTCGGACGCAGACGACGCGGTTAAAGTTATGCTCGTTGTCAATTACACCGCCTTTATAAAGATTTTTTATTTCCCCGGATCCGTAAATGGTTACTCCGGGAGATTCCTCTATGTTGGATGTCAGAGTCGTCGATGACCAGAAATAAACCGGGATGTCTTCAGGATATGGAAAATCCGAAGCGGGACCGTCTTTTTCAAAATTCAGCAGTGTTGCAAGCTCGTGAATGTTTGGAATACGCCAGTCGCTAAAGCCCGATGCCGTGGAATTTTCGCACTCGGTAAGGGCTTCGTTCCACATTTTGTCGCGGGTAAAGTTTGCGGTGCTCCACATAAGCCCGTTTTTATAATCCACTGTCAGATAAGTGTCGACAGGCTTGAATGAAGAAGCGACATCTATCGGTTTGCCTCGGACACAGCGCACATTGTTCTCTTCCATTTTCCCGGCATAGCTTAACTTCATGGTTCTCGGATCTATCTTCCATGCGTATGAATCGTTTTCCTTTGCCAGCAGCTGATCCGACCACAGAGAAATCCCTGATTTGACAGGAATATTGTAGGCAAGCAGCAGTTCCTGGGGAAGCGGGACTCTCCAGTCATCGTAACCGCCGTATTTCAGATCCCGGCAGTATCCCATAGCGTCATACCAATTATATGCTTCGTCTGAAATTTTATTCATCCATTCGATTTTCAAGTTGTTGTCTACAGATGTGGGTTCTTCTTTGACAGAATTTTTTGTCGAAAAATCTTTTTTGATGCAATACCCTAATTTTGCATATTGAATATCCTGACCGTAAAACTCTTTGCCCTCCTCACGGCATTCAATTTCTTCCCATGCAGAATAGCATTTCTTAACTTCCGTGCAGATATTGGCGTAACTTATTTTTCTGCAACCCTGTTTTAATTGAAAAGAGTCTTCAAGACACAAGCATTTATATTTTTTTTCGGCACCGTTGTCATAATCATAATATTCAAAATATTCTCCGGTGGAATTTGCCATCTTTTCACACGGATTTTCATCGACATCTGCATCATTGCCGGAAGATTCTGCATCTTCATCGTTTTCATCAATATCCGTTATATCTTCATCCGGCAGAATGTCAGCATCGTTTTCACTCTTTTTCGAGCTGCCGCATGAAACGATGAAAAACATCGTTAGAAGTAAGAAAATGATGAGTTTTTTCATAGCGAACTCCGATAGTTACATAGTGAAAGCAAAGTATTCTAAGATTTTTGGCAAATAACTCAACAGGCGGCAACTATGAAACTATGCAAAAGTACCGAAAACATCGGGCAAAGATAATTAAGTTGAGTTTTTTGTCATTCAACAACACTTTTATCAGGATAAAAATGTGTTTTGTTGACACTTTTATCAAGATAATGCTCCCCTTTACGGGATATCAGCGGTGATAAAAGGAATTTAATCCTCTTCAGGATCTTTTTCGCAGTCAAAGTATGCCCAGTGATACCCTTCCTCGCAGTCGCAACCGTATGCTCTCGGAGTATCGTCAAGGTAACAACTGCCGCTGACGGCATGTTCCGTAGATTTACAAGGGTCGCCTTCACACTCGTTCGTGCACTTCCAATCGTTCCAATAGTAATTGCTTTCACAAACGCATGTAACAGAGTGATCCCACATATCGTCCCACTCATCGGCAATGCATTCTCCTGTCGCATGTTTTTTGCCTTCGCACGGGTTAGGGTCGCACGGACTGACGCATATTTTTTGCCAGTCATCCCATAAAGCGCCTTTTTCTTTGTTGCATCCGCAAATGTAGGAATCTTCTTCAAGCTCTGGGTTAAAAATCAATTCGCATTTTCCGTTTGAATGTTCCATTTTTTTGCACGGGTTCGGGTCGCAGAAGTTCACGCACTCAGTTCCTGTCCATGCAAGTCCTTTTTCACACGGAGCATCTGCCACACACCAAACGATAATATCGTCATGGCTGCTGTTTTTTGATTCTGCTGAAATACCTGAACCATATTTGAATATCCATGATCCTGACGGATCTTCGGCGTATGTAGTCGATGACCAGAAGGAAGAACCTCCCCCGATATGAAACAGAAAGAACATTAGTTCGTTTATGTTCGGAAGTCTCCAGTTTGAAATACCGGCGAAAGTCTGCTCGTTGCAGTACTTCAAAGCCTCTTCCCAAGTTGATGCATATGAGGTGTAGCCTCCCATGAAAATTTCGGATTTTTTGTTATGTTCTTTGGAATGAGAGTCATCATAGTCAATGTAATAGGTCTCAGGACCGCCGTAATCCGACCTGACTCTTACATCCCAGAATGAATCGTTGCCTCTGACGCAGCGCAAATAAATTTTGTCGTTGAAATCCGAGGCCGTGCGTGTCGCTCCCTTTGAGAAATTGATGATCCACATATACCGGTCGTCCGCCGATAAAGCTATAAAATTCGCTGACGGTGTTTTCGGAAAATAATCTGTGTCTATTGCCGGATTGTATCTGCTCCAGTCAACAATTGAAAAAAGTTCCTTGACTGTCGGTGCTCTCCAGTCATCATGCCCGCCGTAATTCAGGTTTTTGCAGTAATCGGAAGCCTCCGTAAAATTTCCAATTTCGAAAAAGCTCTGCGACCATTCAAGTCCTGTTACTTCGTCAATGACGACCGGCTCGTTTCCGATAGATTTATCAACAGAAAACTTTCGCGGAACACATTTCCCTAGTTTTGCGAAGTTAGCATCCTGACCGTAAAAATCTTTATCCTCTTTGGGACAGTTTATCTCCTTTTCGTTGTCGTAACACTTAGTCTCTCCGGTACAAATATTGACGAAAAAAGGTCCGGAGCTGTCGTCTTCATCTTCTTTGTTTTCATCAATATCCGTCACATCTTCATCCGGCAGAACGTCAGCATCGTTTTCCGATTTTTTCGACCCGCCGCATGAAACAGCTAAAAATATCAGCGTGATAAAGAAAAGAAGGAGTTTTTTCATGAGGATCTCCTGCGACAACAAACAAATAAAAAACAGTGTATTTTAGGAAATTCGGAAAAAATTCAACATGAACAAATCCAATATGCTTTTCGTAAAGATAACTGAAATTTTTGCGTAAGGTCGCCAAAATTTCGAATAGGAACTTGCTAGGTTTGCAGTGTGAAAAAAACTATTGGTAAATCTCGGAAAACGACGGTTTTCATTAACATATTGAAATCACAGCTGAAATATCGCGGGCTTAACGGTTTTCCAATAAATTTCTCCAGTTTCAGCAGACACCGGGATGGCATTTCCTGCATTCTTCGTATTTTGTGTCCCAATAGTAATCTTCCAGACAGTTGCAGCGGTAATAGATCTCGTAGCCCTTGTTGGTTTGGTAGTATTTCTGCTCGCATGTTCCATATGAATTGGCCATGTTTTCGCAGGGGTTCGGGTTGCAGAGGTCTTCGAGGCAGGCGTGTGGAAACCATGCGTATCCTTCAACGCAGCCGCAGTAGGATCCGTCGTTTCCGTTTTCATGGCACTGCCCGTCACTGTGTTCCATGTTCTTGCACGGATTTAAGTTGCAGTCAAAGAAGCATTTCCGGTTTACCGGATCCCATGAAAAATGTGCCTTGCAGCCGCATCTGTAGCCGTTGTCTTCATCGGGATAGCATTCGTAATCAGAATTTTCATCATAATAGCAGGGGTTGTTGTAACAGGATCTGACACACTCCTTGCTGTCGTAATTCCAGAAGTAGTAGTCATCAATGCAGCCGCAGGCGAAATTATCTTCGTCCACAACTTTGCATGATCCGTCGGAATATGAGAATGAGAGGCAAGGATTTCCGGCACACGGGTTTTTTGCGCACTTTTTGCCGTTCCAGAATTTTCCATCTTCGCAGGGATCGTTTGCAACACATAAGGTTGCTGCAAATTTATCCTCTTTTGCAGACAGATCGTAGGGCAGGAGAGAGTAGTCGGAAGTCTGGTCAGCCAATTTTGTTGTCGATGATCTTGCTCCTCCGAAAGAGTTGAAAGTCAGCTCTTTGACATTCGGCACTCTCCAGTCGGAAATTCCTGCATAATTCAGCTCCGAACAGTATTTCAAAGCTTCCTGCCATGTTTGTGTATTGCCTGTTTTCGCAAAAATCAGATCATTGTCGTTGTTCCAGACAACTTTTTCTCCGAAAGCCTCAGAGGTAAAAGAATATTTGTAGGTCGACGCGCCTGCCGCTCTGATGCACATGATGCTGAACGAGTGAGGATATTTCTCTGTCGTGTTAAGAAAACCCTGATCTGCGTAGTATGTCATAACGGAAGATGCGGAGGGTATCGTAAAATCAAATATCGTGTAATAGTCCATTAACATAACATACCAGCCGCCCATATCGGTGCGGCTTTCCATTGTTGAGGTCCAGAATGAACCGCTGAGCGGAAAATATTCTGTATCGACTGCCGGATCGTATCTGCCGTAATCGGCGATGGTCATGAAGTCTTCCATCGACGGAAGCCCCCAGTCGTCATAACCACCGTAAACGAGATCTTCGCAATAATGCCAGACATCTTCAACGTAAAGCTCCTCTACAGGCGGGATCTTTCTCTGCCACATATTGCCGGTGTTGTTGTCGATGACCACCGGTTCATTAGGAACATCACCGTTGACCGAGAAACTCAGGGGCGCACAGACTCCGAGCCTTGCATACTGCGCGTCCTGACCGAAGAAATTCTCTCCTTCGGCGGGACATGCGATCTCTTTTTCGTTGTCGAAACACCTGTTCTGACCGGTGCAGACATTTACAGCTGCCGGTTTTCTGGAGGTGCAGCCGTTCTCTTTCCCCCACCACCAGTATCCTTCAACGCAGCCGCATGAATAATTGAAAGCGTTGTCCGTTCTGCATTCTCCGGCACCGTGTTCAAGCTCGCTGCATGAAACGCCGTCGCACGGGTTTATGCACTTTTTGCCGTTCCAGAAGTAACCTTCAGCACAGCCGCAGTTGTAAAAATCAAAGCTGAGGGCAGTGCACTCTCCTGTCGAATTTTTGTCGTTCCCGCACGGATCGGGATCACACGGATCCACGCATTTCCCGCCGTCCCAGAAATATCCTTCGGCACAGCCGCAGAAATAGCTTTCAAAATCGTTCAGGTAACATGTCCCGTCTGAATGTTCAATGTTTTGGCAAGGTCCCTCTGCGCAGGGAGAGAGAACACACTTCCCGCCGTTCCAAAACCAGCCCTCTTTGCACGGCTCGTTTCTGACGCACAGGATATTTGCCCATTTATCATTCTCTTTTCCGATGCTGCCGAGCTTTCCCGCCTTGAAATCCGCCACTCTGGCTTTTGTGTATGGTATTGTTGTGGATGACCATGAAACATTCTGTACCAGATGCACCGACAGATCGGTCGCAGGCAAAGATTTCGCATGGTTTACAAGCGATGCCAGCTCATTGATGTTCGGCAGTCTCCAGTCCGAAAAACCGCTGTATGAAGAGGTCTCGCAATATGCCAGGGCATCTGTCATCGACAGCGAGGCTTTGCCGTTGAGCTGCCATGCGAGACCGTTTTCATAGTCGAATGCGACCTCCTCTTTGATCCTGCCGGTCTTGTTGAACGAAATACCGGCACCAATCCTGTTACCGCGGACGCACTGCACATAGACTTCAGCCCATGAACTCGGGTTTTTATTACGGATTTCCCACTCCTTGCCTGTGTTTAAGATCCACGCCCTGGAATCGTCGCCGGCATCATCGTCCGAAGACCACAGATCCGCCTTCCCTCTGGCATTGGAATAATAAAGCTCCTGCGCAGTTGGGAGGCGCCAGTCGTCGTGACCCGCGTATTCAAGTTCGTCGCAGTATTTTTCAGCATCGTACCAGGAGCATTTCTCTCCTGAAATTTCAGCTGTCCACTCGATTTTCAGGTTGTTGTCGAAAACGGTGTTTTCCATCTTGAAACCGTCGCCGAGATGGCTCTTCTGAGAAAAGCTCTCTTCTATGCAGTTCCCGAGCCCGGCATACTGAGCATCCTGTCCGTAAAAAGGTTCTCCGGGCGCCGGACAGTTGATTATGCCGTCCTTGTTGAAACACTCTGTCTGACCTGTGCATATATTTGGAAAGGCGATCTTTTTGCAGCCTGGATGACCCCAGAAGTAATCTTCGTCGCAGTCGCATGAAAATGTGAGCGCGCTTTGCGGTTTACATTCGCCTGATGCGTGGGCAAACTGTCCGCAGGAGACATCTTCACACGGATTCACGCATTTCCCGTTGTCCCAGAAATACTCTTCTATGCACCCGCAGGAGTAGTTGCCGTGAGCTTCCGGCGTGCATTCTCCTGAGGAGTGTTCTATTTCCGAGCAGGGATTGGGGTCGCACGGATCAATAAAAAAAGAGATGTCGTGATCGCTCTTTTCGCTAGAACTGTTCTCTTTGTCATTAACCGCTGCATCAGCATCCTGCGTTGCATCGTTTCCGTTTTGTTTTGATCCGCCGCATGAAACAGCTAAAAATATCAGCGTGATAAAGAAAAGAAGGAGTTTTTTCATCTCTTCCTCCATTTTTTATTGTTTAACACATTCTCCCGCCTGCATGATATAGCCTTCTTCACATCTGCAGAAGCTGGAAGCACCGAGTGTGTCATTGTAGCATATTCCGTCATAGTGTTTATTCTTGTTTAAGCATAGTTTGCAACCGCAGAAATATCTGTTTTCATCTATAATCCTGCATATTTTATTGAGTTCCTGCGATTCGCAGGGATTGTTCGCACACGGATCTTTTGCACACTTTTCACCGTTCCAGAAATCCCCTTTTCCGCACGGGTCATTGGCAACGCAGAAAGTGTTGGCAAATTTATCTTCTTTCTCAGACAGATTGGACGGCAAGGATGAGTAATCGGAAGTCAAATCCGCCAGCTTGCTTGTTGATGTCCGCGCTTCACTTAATGAATATAAAGTCACTTCTTTGATATTGGGCAACCGCCAGTCGGAAATTCCGGCATAATTCAGTTCCGAGCAATATTTCAGAGCTTCTTTCCATGTTTGTTCTTCATTTGTTTTTGTGAAAATCAGATTATTGTTTTTGTTCCATACAATATTGTTTTTGAAATTTTCTGGGATGAAATGATGTTCGGAAACAGCGGCTTCGTCGCCTCTGACACAGCGGATATTGAAAGAATATGGAGTTTCTGTCTTTGAATAATCGGACCAGTCGAAATAGTATTTTACTACATACGTTGAGGGTTCAGTAAAATCAAATATTGTATAATCGTATTCGGTATAAAACCAAGGGCCTGAGACAATAAAAATATCTTCCATCGTAGAGGTCCAGAATGATCCGTTATCAGGAAAATATTCAGTATCAAGTGCCGGATCGTATCTGCCGTAATCGGCGATAGTCATAAAATTTTCCATTGAAGGCAGTCTCCAGTCGTCGTAACCGCCGTAGACCAAATTCTCGCAGTACGAAAGCGCATCTTCCGCATAAAGTTCTTCAACGGGCGGAATTTTCTGTTGCCACATCAGACCGAGGTTGTTGTCGATTACCACTGGCTCGTTTTCGGCTGAATTATCAATCGAAAAACTCTGCGGTACGCAGTATCCGAGCACGGCATATTGGGCATCCTGACCGAAAAACTCTTCGCCGAAATCGGGGCACGAGATCTCTTTCTCCTTGTCGTAGCATTTTGTCTGACCCGTGCAGACATTTACAGCAGTTGGTCTATCATTCAGACATCCTTTTCTGCTGCCGTGCCAGTAGTAGCCTTCGTCGCAACCGCAGATGAAAGAGTTGCCTGTTTTTGTGCATTCTCCAGTCGAATTTTCGTAACCTTTGCATGTGTCCTCTACACATGGATTTACGCATTTCCTGCTGTCCCAGAAATAATTTTTCTGACATTTGCAGAAATAGAGGTCAATACCTGCCGCTATGCACTCTCCGGTTGAATTCTTGTCATCCGCACACGGATTCGGATTGCAGGGATCTGTATCCTCGGTTTCGTCTTCATCCGTATGATTCAGCTCGTCATTGTTATCTTCATCATCTGTTGCGGCTTCTTCACCCGAATCTTCGTCAATCACATCAACATCCGTCGCATCCTCATCCGGCTCAACTGCATCTTCATCATTGATTCCGTCTTCATCCGGCATTAAATCCGCATCGTTTTCAGCTTTTTTCGAGCTGCTGCACGAAACAGCAAGAAATGTCAAAGCGATAAGTAAAAGAAGGAGTTTTTTCATTGGCACATCT
>Ga0265301_10002832_pt1 | contig 19301 bp, 14 predicted proteins | sample AusTroGonzalo_MG_2_FD_193488 | JGI IMG/M metagenome (GOLD analysis project Ga0265301, IMG submission 193488) | Bovine rumen microbial communities from tropical cattle in Woodstock, Queensland, Australia - Gonzalo_04 | ecosystem: Host-associated > Mammals > Digestive system > Stomach > Rumen ... | reverse complement strand
CCTTGACGGCCTCGGCTATTTTGACTGCATACAGGAGATCAGACGTGCCGCATCGGACTTCAAAAGGAGCCTGGCGGATCAGCCGGTGGACCCCGACCTGTGGTTTCAAACCGGAGGATACGACTTAATTAACGATATTTTTCAGGACAACGCCGTGTATTTTGCGGATCAAAACAAATTCGGCATTCTGCGCGGCATCCTGGGCGGCGGTTTTTTCCGGGAAGACATGAGTGACGAGGAACTGTACGGCGCCATCGGCATTATCATAGCCCATGAAATCTCCCACGCCTTTGACCCCGCCTGTTCGCAGTTCGACGCCGATGGCCGGCTGAACAACTGGTGGACAGAAGCGGATAAAGCCGCGTTTGCCGCCCGGGCCCGAAAGCTGATCGATTATTATAACGACATTACCGCTTTCAGCGGCCTTCAGGTACAGGGGGAGAACGTGCAGGGCGAGGCTGTCGCGGATCTGGGCGCTGTCAAATGCATGCTGAATCTGCTGGAAGAGAATAAGGAAGACGTCGACTACCGGGCATTCTTTGAAGCTGTTGCGAAAACCTGGCGGGAGGTGATCACATGGGAAACGGAATACTATATCCTTATGCTGGATACCCATCCGCTGAGCTATCTCCGCGTCAATGCCGTGCTGCAGCAGTTCCCGCAATTCCATGAAACCTACGGCATCACGGAAGGCGACGGGATGTGGCTTGCGCCGGAAGGCCGGGTTCCGGTCTGGTAATGATCATGGAAATTCAGGAACCCGTCATACCGCAGACTGTTATTTCTTATTTTGACGGATATGCATGTTTATCAATATACAGCTCATAAACATTCATGATCTCCGTGTTGCCCTGCAGATCAGCATAAATGTAGACCAGTGCCCAGGTCGGCACAGGATCCGGCGCAGCAGGCGTGATCTGGCAAAGGATACAATAGTTTGTTCCTGCCACAACCTGCGTACTCAGCAGCGCAACCGGTATATAGGTCGCGTCGTCTGATTTCTCCAGTGCTTTGTCGAAAGCAGCCTGCGCAGCCTCCGGAAGTTTCCCCGCTTCCTGCACGACGGGCGTCCATCCGCCTGTCATCGTTTCCGCGTTGGCGGAAACCAGACCCAATAACAATCCCAGGGTAACCAGCAGAATGATAGCTTTCTTCATTTTGTTTTCCTCCGGGTCAGTTTATTTCATTACAGCCTTCCGATTCTGTCAGAGGCTGGTAATGGCTCGGAATACGATCTTCCGCATCCGGTTCCGTCAGTCCGTCATTAAAACCGGCAAACCATTATATCACACAGGCGAATAAATGGATGCTGTATCGGTAATGCAGCAAGAAGGAGAAAAAGTGAGAACTGAAACAGGCAAACCGGACGCCTTGCTTGCAAACAGCAGGAACGCCATTGAATATATAAGGAAACAGATTGCCTGGATCTGCAGAGAGATACCGCCGAGAGAGCCCGGAAGTACCGGGGAAAGAAAAGCCGCGGAGTATATGGCTTCTGTTCTTGAAAAGGACTGCGGTTGCAATGCGGCCTCGGTTGAGCATTTTAAAGAGCATCCTGCTTCTTTTTATGGATATTGCCGTGTTCAGGGAATTCTGGACATCCTGTCCTGCCTGGGTTTTTTTGTTCATCCGGTCATCACACTGGTCTTCGGATGCTCTTCCATGCTGTTGTTTTTGCTTTTTTTCGTACTATATATTCCGGTGATTGACAGATTCTTTCCGGAAAGAACAGGTACGAATGTGACAGCTGTAAGGCCGTGCAAAAGCACTGTGAAAAGGCGCCTGTTCTTTAATGGCCATATTGATGCAGCCTGGGAATTCCCGCTCAACTATCACTTTGGCGGCTTCGTATTTGAAATTCCCGGTGTGATGTCTCTCTGCGGTGTCCTTTTAAACATCAGCATGGCGGTCTGTGCCCTGTGCGGATCCGGAGACTGGACACAGACAGTCATGCTTTGGGCCTTGCTTTTCATCCTGTCGTATATCGCCATCGGCTTTACATTCAATCCCGGACGAATCGTTGCCGGAGCCAATGATAACCTTTCCGGATGCCTGCTGGGAATCACGATCCTGAGGGAAATGGAAAAGCAGGGAATTGAACTGGAAAATACAGAGGTGGGCGTGATTCTGACCGGATCGGAGGAAGCCGGCCTCCGCGGTTCAAAGGCATGGTGCAGGGCTCATCAGAAGGATTATCAGGATGTGCCCACATTTATTGTCTGCATGGATACGATTCACAGCCCTGAACACCTGATGGTGAATGAGAAGGACCTGAATGGAACGGTTTCCCTGGATGCCGGACTGACGGATGCTTTTATGCGCGCGGCCACGGAGGTGGGTGTACCGTGCCGGAAGGGCAGGATTCCCCTTATGGGCGGAGCCACCGACGGGGCGGGATTTGCACAGGGAGGATTCCGCTCTGCAAGTGTTACCGGAATGAGCCACAAACTGGAGAACTACTATCATACACGAAGGGATATACCGGACAGTCTGAATCCTGAAGGATTGGAAAACTGTTATAAGGCAGCCGTCCGGCTTCTTGAAATGATTGACAGCAAAGAGCTTGATATCTGATTTGGTTTCGATACGGTGATCAGAGGGTTGCCGGACGGTCTTTTTTAGTCCTTGCGATCCAATGTGTTTTTTGATAAAATGATTCAACATCAGTATTGTAATGAACAATATTACGAAATATGCGATCAATTAAACGGAGAGAAGAAATGAAAAAGTACAGCATAAGGAAAAAGTGGAAGCTTCTGATTATATTCATCTGGGTCCTGTTTCTGGTCGTGACCGGCGTCGGATGTATCAGTATGCAGAGATCGGCTGTCTGGGAAAAAGCCAAAACAGAACTGACAAACCAGGCGGAAATCATTTCCGGGCAGTTTGCCGACATGGTCGACACAAATTTTTATGCCAGGGCTGTTTTTTACGACAGGCTGATTCCGGAAATAAAAGCGATTTCTTTTGTGCTGGAAAACTATGATGACATCGATCAGGCAAAAGGTTTTCTGGAGAATATCGTAAACACAACAGAGATTAAAAACCTCTGGATCTATGACAGAAAAGGGAATGTCCTGTTCGGAAGCGGGGCCGCGCCGGAACCTGAGCCGGAACCGGGTGATATTTCCTCCCTGCTGGACACAAGGTCTTATGAATCGGTGGAAAGCAACTTTGATGAAAATGACCGGTACCAGACCACAACGTATTTACTGGACGAAGACAGCAACGGTATTTTATGGGGCGTGAAGGATCGGTGGTGTATTTATGCCAAAGACGTCCTTTCTGATGAACTGAAAACCGTTGTGCAGTTTTTTGACTGGGATCATACACTTCAGGACGTTTCGGTCAGCAGAGGCGGAGCTGTGCTTGCCGTTTCAAAAACAGAGGGGTGCGTGCTTTCTTATTCTGACCATTACGCCAAAGGAAAACCGGTTGAAGATCTGAATATAAAACTGGCCGGGGAGAGAACGGCTGCTACTGCCGACCAGCTTCTGAACGCGTTCCCGCAAACAGGCGAGGTGACGGAAATCGGGATTGATTCCGTTCGCTATTACGCAACCAGAATGAACATCGACAATGATCTGTTTCTGTTGATGTGTCCTGCGGAGTCCTTTGAAAAAGAGGTTATCCTTGCGACTGTCATTTTGATGGCGCCGCTGTTCATTATTACCGGGATCGGTGTGCTCTATGCGTTCAGTCTGATTGCCGAAGATTTGGAGAAATCGAAAAAAGACGGCGAAAAGAAAGGCGGCCTCAGGATATCGACCGGAAAACTGAAAGTGTTCTCTATCCTGGCTGTACTCCTGATCTTTGTTGTTTCTGTTTATCTTGAAACTCATCTCGTATATTCCCGGATGTTCCAGTACACCAGCATTACAGCGGAAGATGCGCTGCAAAAGAAGAATATCGCGGATGCGATGCTGAAAGAAATCAATGCATGGCAGCAAAAGGGAGCCCTGGAAAAATGCAAGGTTGCCAGATGCGGCCTGCAGTATACACCTGAAGGAAAGCTGGACAGACAGTATGTTACCGATCTGGCAGACCGTCTGAAAGTCGATGATCTTTACGTGTTTGACAAGCAGGGGAAAGTATCCCTCACGAATGCTCCTTATGACGGTTATATTATCGGTGAGGATTCTCCTCTTCATGTGCTTCTGGAAGGCGCGGAGTCAGTGGTCCTGCAGCCTGACCAGAAAAAAACCTCCGGGGAAGTGCAGCAGGAAGTCGGAGTGACGGTGATCGATGACACTAATCGGGTTGCGGGCGCTGTTGTGATCGCGAACAACAGCATTCCCATGATCTCTGATAATCTGAGCTATGATAATGTTTTTCAGAGGGTCTTCCTGAAAGATGACTCTGTTGTGATCGCCGTTGACAGCAACAATATGACGGTTCAGTATTTCGCTCAGGTGGACGGTGCGCTCCTTAGGAGCGATCAGTACGCCTTTGACTATAGTCAGATTGATGTAGCGGAATTGGGACTGGACAAAAACCTGATCAAGGATCAATTCAACGGTGAAATGTTTGTCATTAATAATAGTTATTTTGCTTCCGTAAGGAGAAATGACGACGCTTTCCTGATGGTGCTGCATCCTCTTGTATTCATCGATTCCGGCAATCTTCTGTCGGCTTTGCTCGCAGCCGTCGCCGCCTTGCTTTTCTTTATCGTGTTGATCTGTATGACCGGCAGGCTTGAAAAGGTTTCTGAAGAAGTTCCCGGGGAAATGGATCTTCCGGAGACGGAAAAGGAGAAGGCAAAGAGCTCCGCGCTGGATCCGGATGAAGACAAGGCTGAAGACGATGTCATTGTGCTGTTGAGAAGGATGGCGGACCGGGATAAATATGAATTCGAAAAACGGTGGCCCTCTGACGGGAAAAAATGGAAAGACAAAACCCCGATGGAAAAGTTTTCGATAGCTGTAAAACTGATCTGTATTACTGTATTTATACTGATTGCCGTGCGCGTTGCTGTCGCGGGAAAGGATTCTATCCTGTATTACAGTTTCAACGGCGAATGGAACAGCGGTATTAATCTTATTCCATTACATCCGGTATTATCAGTATCGCCCTGCTCTTTTTACTGAATGGAATCATTCACAAAGTCCTTTATCTGATTGCCAGAGCCGCAACCAACAAGGGAGAAACCATCTGCCATCTTTTGAACAGCTTTACGGGTTATATTCTGTTTATTGCAGGCGTCTTTATTGTCCTGGCAACCCTGGGAGTGGATGTCACTACCCTGACTTTAACCGGAGGCGTCGCAGGGGTTATCTTCGGTATCGGATGCCAGAATATTGTTGCGGATATCCTGGCCGGTATTATCATGGCCTTTGAAGGGGTTGCGGCCGCCGGCGATTTTGTATCCTTTAACGGCAAGCTCGGTACCATTCAGAGCATTGGGATCCGGACAACGAAGTTAAAGTGGTACAGTGAGATCACGCTTGTCAGGAACAATGAGTTTAAGAACTATATCAATATGCCTGCGGAGGATATAGACCGGGTTACGGTGGATCTCACGATTGACCTGAAGGAACCCTTAACCAAGATAGAAAGTATTATCGAGCAAGAGCTTCCCGCGATCCGCGATATAATCAGTGAAAAAACAGGTGACAATATTAAGCTGAAGTATCGCGGTGTACAGAGTATAGGAGAGAATGGAAAGAAGCTGTCATTCGCGATCTATTGCCAGGGTATGTATTACGGATGGACAAAAAGACTGCTGAACCGGGAACTTTTGCTGATGTGTGAACGCAACGGAATCCAGCTTGCGATGCCGCAGATCGTCATCAATGAGCCTGCGGATATCCGTAAGGATTCCGGCAATTGAAACGGATAACGGGATCGAGCTGGAGTATGACATGCTGGGAACCCAGGGCTGAGGTATGATTATAGATTGTCAGGCGGCCGCATCATTCACGGAGATTTCATCCTGAAGAAATCTCAGCAGGCGTTCCTGAAAATCATGATAGTACGGTTTTTCCATAAAAACGACATGCGCTCCGCCCGGAATCATTTCCAGCGCAGAGCCATCCGGCAGATCGTCCAGGCATCGGTTTACCAGATGATAGTCCAGATAGGGATCCTGATCACCGCAGATGACCAGAGTCGTGCTGCTGATCTTTTTCAGGTTGATCAATGGAACGGAAGGATCCACACAGATCTCTCTTCTGCCTCCGTTCGGACTCGATTCGCCGTCGTAATGCCAGCAGGATGAGCAAAACCATTCCAGAATTGCCGGGTCAGTAACGGACTCATCAAAGGAACCGTCCGGGCATCGCTGGAAATCATCTGCGGCATGTTCCCAGGTATTATGGTGAAACGGTTCTGTCACTTCATAATGACCGATCCCGCACAGAATGGGTGCATACAGGATCAGCCTGTCGATCATCTCCGGATGCGCGGCTGCGAACCGGCTGACGGTCACAGTCCCCCAGCTCCACCCTAATACATCGATTTTTTCCTGTCCGGTTTCACGGATGATCTTTTCCGCTGCCGCATGGATATCCTCCGCAGCGTAAGCGGAATCCACCATCAAACCGTCTCCGACATTTTCGGATCTTCCGAATCCCGCGATATCCAGCTGCCACACGCCGTATCCGTTCCGGGCCAGCAGCCTGACGAGACTGTAATCCTCATAATCGATATCGAACTCATGGGAAGAATACGTCACGCCGTGAACCAGCAGGATCTGCTTCTGCGGCTGTGTCCCGCTGAGCAGAGTTTGTGACAGATACAGCGCCGTCCCGTTTCTTTCAAGAGGGCAGACTGTCTGTGTATACTCCGTTTCGTCAGCTGAAGCATTTGCTCCCTGAAGCATCGCAAAGACAGCAATGAATAATACGAGTATAAGGACGAATCTTCTGTATTTCATCTTGATCCTCCGGTAAATTGCCTGTTCTCCGCGAAATCCAGTATACAGCATATGCCGGCGGAACACAATACGCCCCAATGGCATACCTTGACGCAGATATCTCCTTTGAACTGCGTACAACACAACGTAAAGAAGATTGCTGTTCGTAGGCTGAACAGTTTCCATCCATGCATAGAATTCCCCGATCATTTTCTTCGATTTTTCATTCCGGATCTTATGCTTCTCTTCAGGCGACAGTTCTTCACACTCTTGGCACCGGCAAGTGCCAAATTCGTTCCCCGGCTCTTTGCCAGGTTTGTTCCATCACTGTCCAGATATGCCATTCTTCATATCAAGAGAAACAACTGGATAAAAAGAGCATTCAATGGTATACTGAACGCAATCTTAGTGGGAGGTGAGGATTTTGACTCAGTATATTCTTTACAACGATGATGTCCGGGTTGCACGATTCTCTGTGTCAAAATCTATCATATCTGAGTATTTCCCGGAAAAACCCGAATTACTCCCAATGCAGATCCGCCGCTCAACCGCTGAAGGCTTTTCATCCTGGCTGAGGGAACGGGCGGTGGATCTAACCAGCGTCCAGCACAGGAACCTGATGAATGAACTGCTGGGAAGCCGTGATAAAACGATCCTGGCGCTTCGCACGCACATGTTCAGCATTTCCGATACATTCACTTGTTTTGAAGCAGGCGATTTCACTCCGAGACTGCAGCTATGCAAGCCTGAAAACCAGAATACGGTCAGTAACTTTATTCTTGTTTCAAGTGATACGAGTTTGCGAAATCTGCAGGTGGCAACTCCAAATGCATCCACGGACGGAAGCTTTACAAAAACATGGAAGTATGAAAAAGGCGCATGGTGGCTCTATAAGCTCCAGCCAACTGTAGCTTCCAAAGCGGAAGTAGAGATCAGTCGTATATTGCGGGAAATTGGATGGGATGCCGCAGAATACGCATATATGGGAAGCTTCCGCAAACGGGTTAAATCCCGCAATTTCCTTCAGCCAAAAGAGTTCTTTGAACCATATGATTCTTTCCGCTTTTTCTTTGATGATCCCAGCGATGATGAAGATGTGATTTATCAGAACATTGCTTCCCTCGGACCGGAATTCGAAAAAGCATGGAAACGAATCCTGATTGCGGATGCCGCTTTCCTTAACACTGATCGGCATATGCGTAACTATGGCTTCATTCGTTCCTCTGAAACAGGAGAAGTACTCCGCATGGCACCAAATTTTGACAACAACCAGGCTTACCTTGCCAATCCGAGCGGCACCTATTCAGATGGCATGCTTAAGCTCTATATGAAGAACGCTGACAGCTGTGATTATAAGAATCTAAAATTGCTGTGCAGCGCTATGAAAGAGCATCCTTACATGAAACAGGCGTATGAGGCTTGTGTTGCTTATCTGAAATAACAGGATGTGATCAGTAGGGGGTACTCTAAAGAGGAAGAAACAAACGATGCGATGACATCATATGAGGCAATACGAATGAAAAGAAAACTGGCATCATTTGTCGTTGATCACCGGCGGGCAGTCTTTGTTCTGATGCTGCTCATAGCGGCTGTCAGCGTGTTTTTGCTCACAAAAGTCGAAATTAACGAAGATCTGACAAAATACCTGCCGGACAAATCTGCCATGAAACAGGGAATCGACATCATGGCGGCCGAATTTCCCGAAGCGCAGACCAGTCAGACAATCCGCGTTATGTTTGACCACCTGAACCCGGAGGAAAAAGAAGACATCCGCGTCAGGCTGCAAAACATTCCGTATGTGACGGATGTCACCTGGCAGGCAGATGATCCGGATTATAACCGGGACGACCACACGCTGTTTGTCGTCAGCACGGATGCCGGCTACAAGTCGGCCGAAATGAAATCCATCAAGAAGGCGCTTGACCATGAATTTCAGGGTTATGAGATTGCCTGGCATGATGACGACGTCGGGAATCCAGAAGTGCCGCCGTGGATCCTGCTCTGCGGGGTTGCCGCCATCCTGCTGATCCTGCTGGTCATGTGCGGGTCATGGATCGAACCTTTTCTGTTTCTCGCGGGCATCGGGTTTGCGGTGATCATCAACCAGGGAACCAACATCTTTCTGGGGAGCGTTTCCACCGTGACTGCTTCCATGTCCGCGATCATGCAGCTGGTGCTTTCCATGGACTATTCCATCATCCTGAGCAACCGGTTCAAACAGGAACGGGCAAAAAACGACAATATCACAGCGTCCATGAAGACAGCGGTCATCAATGCTTTTCCGTCGATCGTTTCCAGCGGGATGACCACGGTGGCCGGGCTCCTGATGCTCGTGTTTATGAGCTTCAAAATCGGGACGGATCTGGGAGTTGTGCTGGCAAAAGGCGTATTCCTGAGCATGTTCTGCGTGCTGGTGATTATGCCCGGGATCCTGATTGCCTGTGACAGCCTGATCCGGAAAACGACCAAGAAATCCCTCCGAATCCCGACAAAGGGTCTCGCGACCTTTTCCAATAAAGCACATACCGCGATCACGGCAGTCTTTGTGCTTGTGCTGGCCGGAGCATTCATCCTGCAGCAGCAGACCGGCATTGTTTATACCCTGCAGCGGGAGGATCCGGTGGCGGAGGTTTTTCCCGCCGATAATATGCTTGTGCTTGTCTATCATAACGATGATGAGCCGGAAATTCCCGGGATCAGCGGCATGCTGGAAGAAGACAGCATGGTCAAATCCGTCACCTGTTATTATTCAGCGCTTGCCACCCCGTATACGGCAGCGGAAATGGCGCAGAACATGCCTGAAATGCAGGAGGGAATGAAACTGAACGGGGATGTTCTCTCCATGATCTATTATCTGCGGTATGCGGGAGACCGGCCCCTGAAAATGACAGCGGCGGAATTTTTTTCCTTCCTTTCCGATCATGTTGCCGGGAATGAAATGTTTGAGGCCTATATGAGTGAGGAGCAGCGGGAGATGCTTTCACAAATCGGAAATTACGCCGGAATGGTCAGCCTTCTTGCCGGGAACGATCCGATGACCCCGAAGCAGATGGCGGACATGTTTTCGGCTTTTTCGTCTGATCTGAATGAGACATCCCTGGAGCTGATGTTCCTGTACAAGGCGGGCCTGGAAAACAGTGATCCGAAGTGGACCATGACAATGGAGGAATTGTTCGACTTCCTGTACGGAACGGTTCAGCATGATCCGCGGTTTTCACCGCTGCTGGGAGAGGAGGCGAAAGCCGCGCTTTCCGATGCGAAGGAGCAGCTGACTGCCGGGAAAGCGCAGCTGGCAGGGGATCAGCACTCACGCATGATCATCACCACCAGGTATCCGGATGAAGCCGAAGAAACATTCCGGTTTATTGACAGGCTTTCCGCTGCGTGCGGGGAAAAATTCAAAGCAGATTATTATCTGATCGGCAACTCGGCGATGAATCTTGAAATGTCGCGCTCCTTTGGAAACGAGTATCTGTTTATCACCATCCTGACAGCCGTCGTGATCTTCCTGATCGTTTCCCTGTCCACCAGATCGTTCATGATTCCGCTGATCCTTGTGCTGATTGTCCAGACCGGTGTTTTTATCACAGTGGCCAGCATCGGTCTTTTCGGAGGCAGCATTTATTATCTGGCCCTGCTGATCGTCCAGTGTATTCTGATGGGTGCGACCATCGACTACGGAATCCTGTTTACGAACTATTATACTGAGAACCGAAAGGATGCCGGCACGTTTGAAGCTGTCCGGAAAGCTTATGAAGGTGCAATTCATACGATTGCGACTTCAGGACTCATTCTGGTGATTGTACCGTCGATCGTGGGCAGGTTTTTCCAGGATCCGACGATTACCGCCATTGTCGATACGATCGCATGCGGATCACTGGCCGCGATCATACTGATTTTGATTTGTCTGCCCGGAATTCTGATTACTTTTGATAAGCTTGTGGCCGGGAAATCCCGTTAACCTCAATTCTTTTTGTGAACAAAATGAAGGCAATTCTATTTCTCCAATAATAATCGTTACGCAACCGTCGCATTGGCATTCACTTGTTCAAGCGTCAGTTCTCCTGATTTTATTGCATTCTTTGCAAGTTCAATTTTTTCCTCCGTGATTCGGTTCTCCATAGTAAAATAGTAGTAAAACCCGGCTGTAAATATTGCCTCTTTCCAGAAGATGTGATAGATTTGAGATATCACTGAGGACCGGAAGAGGTGGGATTTTTCTGTTTAAGCGTTTTCACAATGCGCTGGGAAGCAGGCCGGCCGTTGCCGGGATTTTGTTTTCCTATGTCCAGATTGTGCTGGGGGCACTGATCGGCGGCGCTGCTTATCCTCTTTTCCTGACGCCGAACAGGATTGCTCCCGGCGGGATCACGGGGATTGCCATGATCCTGAATCACCTGACGCAATGGCCGGTCGGCATGGTGTCGCTGGTACTGAATATTCCTCTCTTTCTGATCGGCTATCGGACGATGGGCAGGATCTTTACCTTTCGCAGCCTGGTGGCAACCATCCTGTTTTCCGTATTTATCGATGTGCTGCCGCTGAAGCCGCTGACGGGGGATCCGCTGCTGGGCACGCTTTACGGCGGCGTGCTTGTGGGCGCCGGGCTGGGGCTGATCATGCGCGGCGGGGCAACCACCGGCGGTTCCGATATGATCGCCCGCATGGTGCACCGGCGCTTTCAGTTTATCTCTGTCGGATCCTTTCTTTTTGCGATCGACTGTGCGGTTGTCATTGCTGCGGCATTCCTGATCGGTACGACGGAGGCGCTTTACGCGCTGATCAACATCTTCCTGACCGCAAAGGTGATGGATGTGGTGATCATCGGTTTTTCCGCAAACAAAGCCTGCTTTGTGATCTCTCCCCGCTGGCAGGAGATCTCTCAGCGGATCATGCGGGAAATGGACCGCGGCGTAACCCGGCTGACCGCGTACGGCGCATATACCGATGAGGAGCGGCCCACGCTGCTGTGTGTGATCAGCCGCAGCGAGATCATGGCTTTCAAACGAATCCTGCGGGAAGAGGATGAGAATGCGTTTGTGATTATTGTGGAAGCCCATGAAGCAATCGGCGACGGGTTCTCCGGAATGGAAAAATAACTTCAACTGCCAATACGATAATGGAGGAGGAAAATCATGGACATTGCCATTCTGCTGGGTTTGCAGGATTTCAGAAACGGCTCCGGGGCATTTCTGGCCGAATTCATGAAAAAGGCCACGTTCTTCGGTGAACTGAATACAACGATGGTCATCTTTGCCATCCTTTTCTGGTGCATTCATAAGGAATTTGGTTCGTTCCTGATGATGGGCTGGGGGATGAACCGGCTGGTAAACGGCGCACTGAAGATTACTGCCTGTGCCTATCGCCCCTGGATCCGGGACCCCCGTATTGTACCGTACGGGGATTCCATGACCACGGCCACCGGTTATTCCTTTCCCAGCGGGCATACCATGAATGCCGCCACGCTGTTCGGCGGCATTGCGGTGAGAAAGGATTTCCCCTGGGCGCTGCGCATCACATCCTTTGTTCCGATTCTGCTGGTCGGGTTCAGCCGCCTGTTTCTCGGCGTGCATACGCCTCAGGACGTGCTGATTGGCATGGTTGCCGGGACGCTCGTGATGTGGCTGACCGCCAGGATGATGCTGTGGATCGACGCCCATCCGGGAAAGGACTGGATCGTGGTCTGTATCGGGATCGTCCTTTCCGTCCTGCTGGCGCTTTATGCCGCGCTGAAGACATATCCCGAGGATTATGACGCCGCCGGCAAACTGATCGTGGACGGCGCGAAAATGGCCAACGATACTTTCAAGGGAATCGGCTGGGCGATGGGCTTCCTGGTAGGCTGGATTCTGGAACGCCGCTTTGTCGGATTCACTACGGAGGAAATTTCGCTCCCGACGAGACTGATGCGCTGCGTGTGCGGCCTGATCGGCTTCTACCTCGTGAGCCTGATCCTGGTAAACATGATCAAAAGCTGGCTGCCCGGCCCCGCCGGTTCGGTCATTTCCTGCTTCATCCAGATGCTGTTTATCTCCTTCCTCTTCCCGTGGCTGTTTACGTATTTTGAGAAAAAAGGCTCCATGAAAGATTAAGAGAGAGCGCGGGATCGCCAGATGCGAATTGGCCTGCTCCATCCGCAGGGAATATGACCACTGCTATCCAACTTTGAAGTTGCTCGGACTGAACGCCGGCAGCGGATGTGAACGATGTGCTCCGGCATTTCGTCAACATCGGCAAATCATTTTTGGGGAGGAACAGCTGTGAGTATTACGACAAAACAGTTTCAGAAGGAAACAGACCTGAATCCGGTCTGGGATTTTATGGTGGAGATTTATGACCGTGAGAAGGGCGGCGGTGTTGCCGCGCCGTTCTTTGAGTATGCCCTGTTCTCCAGCTGGATGGACAAGAGCTATGTGCATCTGAACCGGCTCTGGTTTGACGGTTCCAGGGTGGTCGGGTTTGTGTTCAATGAAGCGCCTGTTACGGACATCTATTTCAAAATCCGCCCGGGATATGAATTCCTGGCGGAGGAAATGGTCGATTATGCCATGAAGGAAATGCCTGATTTTGACAACAAACAGCGATTTATGCTGTTCAACGGCCAGGAGTATCTCATGGAAATCGCTGAGAAAAGGGGATTCACCCTGCAGTATGACTATGAAGACAGGCAGTTTGATTTTTCAAAAGAACTGAATTGTGAGCTTCCCGAAGGGTTTCACTTTGTGAACGATGCAGACGCAGACCCCCTGAAACTGGCAAAATGCTGCTGGTACGGTTTCAATCACCATCTGGACAAAGGCGAGTTCGAGAACTGGACGGCGGAGGACACATCCGGAGAATGGACGCCGGCGGCGTCCTATAAAGGAATCCTGGAGGATTTCCGGAATCCTCCGCCCCACTCGACATATGAATACACGGTCATCATTGCGGATGAAAACGAAGAGTATGCCTGCTATTCAGGGATGTGGTGGGTTCCGGAAGACCATCTGGCTTATATGGAACCGCTCTGCACCGTACCTCAGCATCGCAGAAAGGGACTGGCATCAGCCGCATTGACACAGCATTACCGCCGCCTGAAACCGCTGGGAGCCACCCATATGACCGGCGGCGGGGATCCGTTCTATGAGAAGATCGGATACGGAAAAGGAATCCACTGGTATTGCTATGCCCGCCACAAGTGACACGTTTCAGGATTGGCAATATTGCAGCTTGCAGTGTTTCCGAAAGCAAGTGCAACAGCGGCAAGTGCTCACCAGTTATGGTGATCATTGAATAAGCCCTTGCGTTTAACTGTACCTGCATATAAAACTATCAGCCAAAGAAGGAGAATGAAGAGTTATGGAATTCACAGGCAAGACATCCGTTATCACGCCGGAGGGTGTATTTATCATCGGAACGTATGACGAAAATGGTGTACCGAACGCCATGAACGCAGCTTGGGGCATGCAGAGCGATGAAGCCGTTTAGATGGACACAGCACCGCCAATCTGGTAAAATAGCAATGAACAGCACAAGACCATGAAGACCAAAGGGGAAGAACATGGAACTGAAAAACAAGCTTGGACTTGAAGGACTGGTTTTCCAGCAGGAAGAGGAGCGGATCAGCAAACAGAAAGCAAAACGTTTGTTTGAAGATAATGTTCTGGACACATTTGAGGTTGGAACCTATGCCGGATTACAGTCCATTCACCGGTGGTTGTTTGAAGATATCTATGATTTTGCCGGGCATACCAGAACGCTAAATCTTGCTAAAGGGAACTTCCGATTTGCTTCTGCTTTGTATCTGGATGAAGCGCTTGAACGGATCAGCGCAATGCCGCAGGAGACATTTGAGCAAATCATAGCAAAATATGTCGAAATGAATATTGCCCATCCATTCCTGGAAGGAAACGGGAGGAGTACCCGAATCTGGCTGGATGCAATCCTGAAGAAAGAACTCGGCAAGGTAGTGGACTGGAATAAAGTTGACCAGGATGATTATCTGGCAGCAATGGAGAGAAGTCCTGTACGGGACACAGAGATCAAAACACTGCTGAAATCTGCGTTGACGGACCAGGTGAATGATCGCACGGTGTTTATGCACAGTATTGATGCAAGTTACCGTTATGAGGGATACCAGACCTACAGGACAGAGGATGTATAGTCTGCCGGGAACCTTATTGCCAAAAAGTTTTAATTTGTCCCGGCTGCGCGGTTGCTTTTCCGGTTGTACATCATCTGCTTTCAGAATGTATTCATGCCATAACCGGGGAAAACGCTCTGAAAGGCCCAAAGGAGGTTCTTTGAAATTGTCAGGTCATCAGATTAAGCGATTCGTCTGCTGTTTCCTCTGCTTCTTCTTTGCGGCACCTGCCGCCGCCTTTGCGGAGAGCATGCCGGGCCCCGCCGCGGGCCTCCAAACGGAAACGCCTGCCATTGAAGATGATTTCTGGCTGAGCGGAAATTATACGCTTTCCGTTTTGCCGGATGACGAGAGCGGAGAACTCCGGGTTGAAATCTTCCTGGAAGACCATCAGACAGGCGACCAGGTGCTGTGGGTTTTCCCGTGCGACAGCGGCTCGAAACCGGATAATCTGCTTTCCCATACCTGTACGGAGACAGACAATACCTATGACGAAGACAACCTCCTTGTGCAGAACGTGTACCCGGATCAGGCCTGCGAAGCGCGCTTTATCCTGGACGAGAAGGACCAGGTCACGATTTCCGGCGCACCGGACGCCCGGCTGGACGGCAGGGTTTTCAGCAGGCTGGACGAGTCCAGGATTGAAAACGGTGATTTCTTCCAGTTGGAAGAGGGACAGGAATGGTGGCTGGAGTACCCGCCTTTTGAAAGCTGGAACCGGTTCAGGCCGGTCTGGCTGGAGGGCAGAAACTGGTTCTGGGTTTATCAAATGCCCGGCAATGTGTACTCCATCTTCGAGCCCTATCAGGATCAGGGTGTCATATGCTACCTGATACCCGGAGAAGAAAGCGCGCTGCTGTGGGATACCGGCATGGGAATTTCCGATATCCGGAAATGTGTTGAACAGCTCACCGACCTTCCCGTTACGGTGCTGAATTCCCATGACCATTTCGACCACACCGGCGGAAACTATCTCTTTGAAAACGTGATGTGCTACAACATCCCTTCCGCCATCAGGACCCTGACGGAGGGACAGACACACCTTGACCTGCTGGAATATGTGGCCCCTGAGCTCATCGTCAACGTGCCGGCGGATTTCGACAAGGATCATTTTTACAGGATCGGGAAAGCGCCGACAGCCACCGTGGAGGACGGTCAGGTAATTGACCTGGGCGGGAGAAAGCTGGAGGTCATATACACTCCGGGGCACTCTGCTTCTTCCATCATGCTGATCGATGAAGCAAACGGCCTCCTGTTTACCGGAGATACCTGGTATCCCGGACCGCTCTATGCGTACATGGAGGATTCCTCCCTGCCGGATTATGTGGCGAGCATGCGCAGGGCGGAGAAGGTGATCCGGGAAAGGAATATCAGCTGGATTTACCCGTCCCATAACGAAGTGCTCCCCGGAACGGATCTCTTCTTTGAAACAACTGATTTCCTGCAGGATGTGCTGGATGGAAAGATCGATTATCAAATTGACGAAGGCATGAGATGCTATACCATGAACAGCATCGTCAGTCTGTATATGAAGCTGGAGGACGAGGAGACAGGTTCTCTGTGTCCATCCGGCGAACCATGAGGGTTGCCTAAGGGTGCCTCAGGAAGTAATGGTTCATCCGGCATCAATTCTGTGATGTGAACCTCCGGACGCTGACTGCAGAAAGAGAAGCATAGGCTTCCATCCTGGATTATTAAACATGTTTCAAAACAGTCCTATGCGGATTTCCTGCGGGAGCACATTTTCCTTCCGCTGGGTATGGTTAATACCGTGGCTGACGACGGCCTGGCTGTTCACGAAAACAAGGCAAACAACTATATGCATGATTACGGATAAACGGTTCGTGTGCCGTATGTGAACAACCTGTTCCTGCTGGGTGCAGGAGCGCTGGTCTCGAACTGTGACGATCTGCAGAAGTGGTATGACTGCCTGAAGCAGCGGAAGCTGCTGTCCGCAAAGGCGTATAAGCGGTTTTTTACAGAGAACATGAATCATTACTGCTATGGGCTGGAACGGCATGAACGAAACGGCGTCACAATGTATGCCCACGGCGGAGACGCCAACGGGATTGCCGCGTATACACAGTACTTCTTTGAGGACGATCTTTGCATTATCATTCTTTCCAACAATGAATCGCTGAACCAGTACCGGCTGGGAAAAGGCATCGCTGATATCCTGTATGGGAAAGAACCGAAACACGCGGCGAGGCCGGAGGAGGTACCGGTTCCGGAGGAGGATCTCCGGAAGCTCACCGGCACATATCTTCCCGGCAAAATCCATATGGAAGTGAAGAACGGGAAACTGTATCTGGTGCGTGTAAACCAGAATATCCATATTGAACTGTACTGTATCGGCCCCAATACATTTATCTGCAGGCATGAGGAGCAGAGCTATACGCACAATCTGCTGCCGGAAGGTTCTGAAAAACCTGCCGTGTGGGGATATGAACTGATCAGTAAAGCGTTTGTGTACAGTTTCCTGATTTTCAATAAAAAGCGTTTTATGAATATTTACAACCGATAAATTCCTGTTTACCGAGCAGAGGATGCCCCGAAAAATCGGAATCTTCCAATACAGAAAGATTAACACTTGACTTAAAGTGAACTGCAAGTTTTACCATGTGCAGGAATATTTGCAGCAGAGGAGGGCCGGGCTGACGGATGAAAAAGACGTATATCACAACGATGCCGGATCATATCGGCGCTTTCCTGAAAGCCAGTGAATGCTTTGCTTCCCTTGGAATCAATATTACCCGGGTAAGCTATAATAAAGCGGTGGATTCACATACACTGTTTATCGATGCGGATGGTGACGAGACGCAGTTGGCGAAGGCGGACAGTGAGCTGAAGAAAATCGGATACCTGCAGACAGACAGAAGCGAAAACAGCATTGTTCTCCTGGAATTCATGCTGCGGGACATTCCCGGAAGCGTAACGGAAGTTCTGAAGTTGATCCATCGTTTCAATCTGAATATCTCCTATATTAGTTCCCAGGAAAACGGGTCTGATTACCAGGCTTTTAAAATGGGCCTGTTTATGGAAAGTGAAAGCACACTCAGGGAATTCCTTCATGAAGCGCAGCAACTGTGCCCGGTACGCGTTCTTGACTACAATCATTCAGAGCGTGTGTATGACAACAGTATCTTCTACCAGTCCTTTGTTTCCGGATTGATGCAGCTGACAAACATTCCGGAGGAAAGACGGGACGATCTGCTGGTCAATTCCAATCTGGTGATGCAGATGCTGGATGAAAAAGGCCTTTCACCGTTTAAAACGTTTGAAAGCATCAGCCGGTTCGCGGAACTTCTTTCCGCATGTCGCGGCGATGCTTTTCTTCCCCGGATTACCAGACACCAGATCACAGAAAGCACGGAAATCATTCTGATTGAGCCGCCCTGCGGAAGCAACACCGCGATCTTGCGGAGTGGTGGCAACACCCTGTTTATTGACAGCGGATACGCGCTTTACCGTGAGGAAATGCAGAAACTGTTCCGCAGCCTGATCCCGGAATATGACCGGATGAAAAAGCAGATCTTTATTACCCATGCAGATGTGGATCACTGCGGCTTGCTGCAGTTGTTTGATGAAATCCTGTCCAGCCGGAAAACAAAAGAATGTCTGGAACTGGAATTCAAGGGTGAAAACGGATACAGGGAACAGAATCCGCTGCATAAACCCTATGTCTGCATCTGCAAAGCCCTGACCTTTTACCAACCGCCGGAACCGGAAAAAATACAGGCCATGTGGGATACGCAGGAAGAACAGGTCAACCCTCTGGAGCAGGTCGGCTTTTTCGATTTCGGGGAAATGCATTTCGAGGTTTATCAGGGAAAAGGCGGCCATCTGACCGGGGAAACGGTCCTGATAGATTACATGCACCACGTGGCGTTCACCGGGGATATCTATGTGAATATGCACGGCATGACACGGGAGCAAGCTGCTTATAACCAGTACGCGCCGGTTTTGATGACTTCCGTAGATACAGATCCTGTTCTGTGCGCAGAAGAACGAAAAGCTGTTCTGCAGCGCCTCGGTGCGGGAGAATGGAAAATCTTTGGTGCCCATGGCATGGCGAAGGAATACAATCTGCATGTTGAATAGGGATAAATCCGCGAAAATCAGGGAAAGTGACAATATGTTTTGGAAGGTAAAACCGGAATTTCAGCTGTCTATCAAACGGTGCGAAGTCCGGAATCATGATGGTGCAGAATCTCGGAAGATATATTATGAGATAAATGAGTAAGGAGATACGATTTTGGGGCAGAATGAAAAATACAGCGAGATGAGGAAGAAGCCAATGGAATATCGTAAGGTGTTTGACACAAT
>Ga0265301_10002828_pt1 | contig 19329 bp, 20 predicted proteins | sample AusTroGonzalo_MG_2_FD_193488 | JGI IMG/M metagenome (GOLD analysis project Ga0265301, IMG submission 193488) | Bovine rumen microbial communities from tropical cattle in Woodstock, Queensland, Australia - Gonzalo_04 | ecosystem: Host-associated > Mammals > Digestive system > Stomach > Rumen ... | reverse complement strand
AATCCAATCATATGCGCGAGTGGTGGAATTGGCAGACTCGCTAGATTCAGGTTCTAGTGTCCACTCCGGACGTGCGGGTTCAAGTCCCGCCTCGCGCACCATCAAAAGTGCCAGAAATCTGACGATTTCTGGCACTTTTTCTAACTTTTGCCGGAAAAAATATTTCCGGTAAAATCCAGCAAAACTGCCCGAAACGAAAACATCTAACAAAACATCCAACAAACTTTTTCAACGAAAAAGTTCGGAGTTCCCGGAAAACCGGTTTTTTCGTTTCCGAGAAGTCTTGTTTTTCTCTTTTGTGGACCCGTTACGCCAGCAATTTATCCATCGCCAGCGCGGTATCTTTTTTGTTGTCCGACGAAATGTGCGTGTAAATATCCAGCGTTGTCGAAGCGTTTTCGTGACCGAGGAATTCCTGCACCTGCTTGATCGTATGACCGCTGTTCACCAGCAAACTGCCCGCCGTATGCCGCAGATCGTGAAAACGGATCTTCGGCAGTTTGTTTTTCTTCAGGATCTTCGCAAAGCGGCGGCTGACGTAGTCCGGCAGGAGAATGCTGCCGTCCGGCCATTGGCAGATATGCTCGTCCTCGGAATACTCCCGTCCGGTCAGATCGCGGTCTGCTTCCTGCTTCTTCCATACCGTCTCCAAATAGGCCTTGAGCGCGTTCGGCAGATACAGATCGCGGCGGCTGGCGTGCGTCTTGGTCTGTTCCTTTTCTCTGACTTCGGAGAAGCAGACGATCGTGTTGCGGATATGGACGAGTCCGCTCTCCATATCCACGTCCTTCCAGCGCAAACCGCACGCTTCGGAGCGGCGCAGGCCGAGATACAGCGCCAACTGGACCGCCGGCTCGATGGGATCGTCCTTGACCGCGTCCAGCAGCTTCTTTGCCGTTGGCACGTCATACGCCGTACCGACGAAACGCTCGCCGTTTTTGGCTTTGATCTTGATGTTGGTGCAGGGATTGTAGAGCAGTTCGCCCATCATGACCGCTTCCGAGAAGACGCCGTTCAGAATGACCATGTGATGCCGAATGCTTCGCCTGGACTGACCGGCGTCCTCTTTTTCGCGGACGTAGGTCATAATGATCCGCGGCGTCACGTCTCCCAGCCGCAGTTTTTTCGGCGCGAAAAACGGCTTGATATGATTTCGGTACATATTGGAATAGGATTCAAAGGTGTCCTCACGGACGGCCTTTTTCTTCTGCTTGAGCCAGTCCTCGATCGCGGCGATCAGATCCCTGTCGGAGCCGAAACACTCCGAACGGGAAAGCTCGTCCATCCATTCCGCCAGCATCAGCTCTGCCTTGCGCTTGTTTGCTGTGGTTTCGCGTTGGTTTTTTCCCTTGATTTTGACTTTCGTGGATTTTGATTTCTGCTTGTTTGCGCCGTATAGATCCGGCACGCGAACGACCATCTGATAGACGCCGTTCTTTTCCTGTAAGCTGCCCGTTACTCTCATTGCATACCTCCTTCGCAGCTTGGGCGCTTACCTGCTTCATCTTCATTATAGAGCTTCCTATTGACATAATCAAGTAGGGTTTTCTTCGGAATACGGATCGCATTTCCGACGCGGATGGATTTGATCTCTCCGCTGCTGATCAGCTCATAGGCTTTGGTCCGACCAATGCCGAGCGCACTTCTTAATTCTTTGATGGACATGATGTCCGGTAAGTGGTTGAACACTTTGGGTACCTCCTGAAGGAAATGATTTTTGATCCGTACACGTGTGCGGCGTCGCCGCACGCGATTGCGCTTCTGATTTTAGGCAAAGGGATACCCTGGGTATGCGTGTGCGGATAAGAATCGTCCCTGTTTTTGCAGGTACATCTTCAGTTAGGAGTTATTGTGCGCTTCCGTGAATAGCGCGATCAGACGATATAACCGGATAAGTCTTCCACCGTGTCGGAAGACAAATCGCGATTCTTATCCGCTTGTTCAGATCGCGCCTTGATCTCTTCGTTTACGGCTGCATACATCACAGGAATCACTTTCATATCCTCTTCCATAATTGAAATCGTAGCAATATCGGGATTCTCACCGCATTGCGGAAAGTTTACAAGCCAGTGACCGCTTTGGCGGCTTTCCAGACAAATCCAGCCCTGCATGCCTTTGTGAACTCCGTCTCTCACATATTTTTCTTTTTCTACCGTTACTTCAACACAATCCATCATCTTCATAATTATTTCCCTCCGTACGGTGTTGCTAATTGAATCTTTCCATTAGGATAAACCATCCAACCCGTTGTAAAAGATACCGGTTTTCCGTTGTCTCTTCGTGCTATTGTTACTCTGATGCTGATTCGCTGACCATCATCGTTTAACTTGCCTAATTGATAGTCACCTGCAAGGTAATTCTCCAGAGCCTGCCGTTCGATTTCCGCCTGCAGCCAAGCAGCGTCTCTTACAGTATAACCCCATTCCAAAAAAAGCTTTTCTTTGTTATGTGTATATGTTCCGGGTGTGTTGAACAGGTAGGGGTCAAACTTCCTGTAATCGCTTTGCGCGGATGCATGAAGCAAAACAATACGATAGTCAATCGGGTCTAATGTGCAATGGCAGAAAAAGTGATGCGGGCAAGGCGGATGGGCGTCTTCGGAAAAGAAGCATCCGTCCAGCTGCAAACAGACCTCGCAATGCGTTTTCCCTTCGTCGTGGTGTACCCACTGCACCCAACGTGGAACGACAGAGCTTTTTTGTACAAGAATCACGCCGGTAGCTCTCTTATAGTACATTATTATCTTCTCCACTTCAAGTAGTAGGAACATAAGTTCCTCTACCCATAACGTGGATTAGCAAAGTAGTTGCACAATAATATGCAGCATTTTGAAAAAAGCAAAACGAAAATTCCAGCTTTGTGTACGCCGTTTCCGTCGTCCGATCCGGCTCCTGCCCGAGCTTTGAACTCCGGCGTCTCCACCGCTCCGGCTCTTGCGAGCCATCGTCGCCGGCTATACCTCCTTGTATCGGTCGGTTGATTCAGTTGTCAAGGTGCAGGCATCACTTCTTTTGAAGTGATTGGGGTTTTCCTCCCTTCGCTTATAATATACTAAACAAATAAGCTAAAGTCAATAGGAAAATTAAACAAATTTGTTTTTATTTCTCTTGACAAATTAAACAGATATGCTATAATCAATGCAGATACTATTATTCGGAGGTCTTATTATGGCGATCGGCGAACGAATTCACTATTTCCGCTTGCTGCGGGGAATGACGCAAAAGCAACTAGGCAACGCGGTCGGTTTCACGGAAAACACCGCTGACGTGCGGATCGCGCAATACGAAAGCGGCGTCAGAACGCCGAAGGCGGAGATCGTTTCTGCGCTTGCGCGAGAACTGGACGTTTCCGTCCATGCGCTCACCGTGCCGGACATCGATACGGAGATCGGTCTGATGCACACGCTGTTCACGTTGGAGGATACGTCTGCGCTCAAGATCGGCGAGATCGACGGTGAACTCTGCATCCGTTTGGATAAGCATTCGCCGCGCTATCCGGCAATGTTTGAGATGCTTTCCGCCTGGCAGCACCAAGCTGCGAAACTCGCGGCAGGGGAGATCGCCCAAGCCGACTATGACCGCTGGCGCAGATACTATCCGAAATTCGATGAAGAATCCATCCGTGCCAAGCTCCAGCCTGAAGGATTATTTGAAAGATAGGGAAAAAGCGAAGAATAAATGTGAAGACCGAGATCGTGGATTACCACGACCTTGGTCTTTCATCACTGTGTTGTGCATCAAGTCATAAGCAGCCTTTTGATCTTATGTTGAAATACTTGCTCTGTTTTGCTATAATCTAATTGTTATGGCAGAAATGAGTAGCGTATTATGATTCTGATATCGTTATCTATAATCTAGCAACATAAGGAGATCAATCATGAGTGCAGCATACGATAAATATACAGTAACACAGTATTCGGTCAGTTCTATCCTTGGCTATATTGAAGCTGGCGATATTGCTATTCCAGAGATTCAACGCCCGTTTGTGTGGAAAGGTCGCCAAGTGCGCGATCTGGTGGATTCTCTCTACAATGGATATCCCACCGGATACTTGATTATTTGGCAAAATCCTGATGTTAAACTGAAAGACGGACAATCTGCGGTCGGCAAAAAGGTGCTGATCGATGGGCAGCAGCGCATTACGGCGCTTATGACAGCAATCGCAGGGATCAAAATCTTGACTGAGGATTACGAAGAAAAAACGATCCGAATTGCGTTCAATCCTCTAGCAAAAGATGACGAGGAACGCTTTGCGGTTACAACACCTGCCCACATTAACAGTTCGTTCTGGATTCCGGATATCGCAGAGGTTTTTAAGCCAGATTTTGACAGTTATGAGTTTGTAGATTCGTATGCAGAGAAAAATCCGGGTGTTTCAAAGAAGGAAGTGAATCAGCGAATTACCCAACTGTTGAACATTAAAAGCTGTCAGATCGGAGCAATTCTGTTGGTACCGCAGTTAGATATCAGCGAAGTCACAGAGATTTTTGTTCGAATCAATTCACAGGGCAAGCGGCTCAATGAGGCTGACTTTGCTATGTCGAAGATCGCCGCGGATGAAAAATACGGTGGAAATATGCTTCGAAAAGCAATCGACTACTTCTGCCATTTAGCCGTCGAACCGGCCTTCTATGCCCAGCTGTCTAACGGCGATAAAGACTTTATGAAGACCGATTATGCCGGAAAGATGAGTTGGCTGAAGGATGATCACGAAGATATCTACGATCCTGATTATAACGATATGCTTCGCGTATCATTTATGCACATGTTTGGCAGAGGCAAACTTGGCGATCTTGTCAGTCTGTTGTCCGGGCGTGATTTTGTCGATCGTTCTTTCAAGGCAGAGATTGCAGAGGACAGCTTTGGAAAACTGACTGTTGGAGTAAAGAACTTTATGAACCAGTACAGCTTTGAGCAGTTTGTGCTGGCAATCAAATCAGCAGGATTCATAACATCGAAACTGCTGAACTCGCAGATGACACTAGACTTCGCATATACGCTTTTCCTCATTCTGCAACAGAATGGTGAAATTCCGAAAATTGAGATAAAGCGATACATTCAGAAATGGTTTGTTCTCTCGACGCTTACCAGCCGTTACATCGGATCGTCTGAATCGCAGATGGATAGAGACCTACGCGCTATTGCATCAAAGGGCTTCAAAGCGTTTCTTGAAGAAAACGAGACCGCTTTGCTGTCTGACACTTTCTGGAATGTTGGATTGGTCCAGAATCTTGAAACATCTTCTATTTCTAGCCCATTCCTGAACACATATCTAGCCGCGCAGATTTTCTTTGGTGACAGATCACTCCTTTCAAACAGCTCAAAAGTTAGCGACCTAATCAGCGTCGCTGGAGATGTGCATCATATTTTCCCGAAAGAGTACCTGAAGCAGAGCGGGATCACAGACAAATCTAGATATAACCAAGTTGCTAACTATGCCTATCTTGATACTGGAGTCAACATTTCAATAGGCAAACGCGAACCGAGGGATTACTTTTCTACAGCATTGTCCCAATGCGACACCGGCGTTATCGAGGTCGGGACGATCAAAAATAAGGATAAGTTTTGGACAAATCTTGATACCAACTGTATCCCCCGCGAAGTAGTAAATATGACAGCCGAAGATTATCCGGCTTTCCTTCAGAAACGTCGTGCTAAAATCGCAGCGAAGATTCGCGCGTATTATTACAGCTTATAAGGTATAAGTTGATGCCAGTTTAACAAGGAATAATGTGACGACAACGTTCTCGGAGATTTTTCCGAGAGCGTAATATCATAGTTTCCGCTTCCTGCATAGAAACACAGTTGAGCTGCTTTTTTGCGGCAGAACCATCCGCAAAACTCGCAGGAGGGGAGATTCCCCCAAAGCGCTTCTTGCAGACATAGGAGGCAAAGAACGACCGAAGGAATAGCAAAGCCGGAAGGCGTGAAAAAACACGCCCTCCGGCTTTACTTATCGTTTGATTCTACTAAAAATGACAAAAATCAACAACTTCTGTTGAAATCTAACGAGAAAACGTTGAAAAAGACAGCGGTATACAGTATACTTAGCATCTATAAGGAATACAAAAAGGACAGAACTTCAAAAAACCCAAAAGAAGCGTGAAAGTTGCCAATAATGTGGGCAAACAAAGCAGTCCGGCGGACTGTTTTGCGAGGATGCGCCCGAACAAAACGCCAAGTCCCGCCTCGCGCACCAGCAGAAGAGTTGTCGCTTTTGACAACTCTTCTCTCTTTTTCTCTTGTATCCTCTTTTTTTCTGCTAAATGCTCACTTAGATCAGCCCCAAAATGCTATAAGAACACTCGTACACTATATACAGGTAAAGCCGTATCACAATATCGTCCAACTGAATTTGCAGTGAATTACGATTCTCTGCTGGCAAGACTTGACACTTCGGTCTGCTGGAAAGACATCGATCCAATCGATATAGCATCCGGCGATCTCCCTCGTTAGCTTAATAATAGTGTCCTGCTCCTGAATTAGTTTCCAGAAATACGCAAAGCCGTCTCAGGTTTTCTGAGCGGCTTCTGTTTTATCTTCTAAGATTTGTTCCCGAGATTTCAAGTAGGATCGTTCTTTCCGGAAACTGTTTACTAATACCACGAACACGTCATCTTCAATCATCCCCTTTACATTATCTTTATAAGCCTTGTTCAAAAGCTGTATTAATATCTTTTGACACCGTGAAACGCGCTGATGTCGCTCCACTATCGTTGACCACTTCCTCCACGTCCTGGACATCGTGCAGGATATTGAATGCGACTTGACTGACATTGCGGGCATGCTTTTTCCCGAGCTCTTCAATCGCCTGTTCTGAACGCACTTCTAACAGTGCGATGATCCCTATGTCGTCCAATCCGTGTCACCTTCTTTCCGTTCCCAACTATATACTCGCAACCCGAAGCGGAATTTCTCAGCGTATTATGATTTTTAACATTTTTCCAGAATGCTACTTGCCCTTTAACTTGCCCTTTGTTATAATAAGGGCAAGTTAAAGGGCAAGTTCATCATAAAGCCACGGAGGGAACATCATGGCACTTCCTGTCAATATTGTTGACCTAATCCATCAGCGTGTTGTGGAAAGTACGCGTATTGAATACAAGGGCGACTGGAATCCGGAACCGATTATCCATTCCATCACCGCATTTGCAAATGATTTTGATAATCTCGGAGGTGGATATGTCGTCCTTGGGATCGAAGAGAAGAACGGACGGCCTGTTATTCCGATCAAGGGCCTCAACCCTGATGCCATTGATGCCATTCAAAAGGACATTCTCAACAAATGCAATTTCATTGAGCCCCGATACATTCCGATTGTAGAGCCTGCTGTCATCGACGGAAAGGATATACTCGTGCTGTGGATACCGGGCGGAGATGATCGGCCATATAAATGTCCGGAAAAGATCTATACGGAAAAAAGCAGGGAGAAAAGTGAAAAGGCATATTATATCCGAAAGCTCTCCAACACCGTAAAAGCCAATTATCTGGAAGAACGGGAGCTGATCGAGCTTGCGCGCAACATTCCCTTCGATGATCGTGTAAACAATCATGCTGAAATCGCGGACATGCGGTCAAGCCTGCTGTCAGAGTATCTTCACGCCGTTGAAAGCGAATTGTATGAGGGCTCGTTAAGCAGAACAGTCGAAGAAGTGGCAACAGATATGCAGCTCGTACGGGGGCCTTCTGAATACAGAAAGCCGGTCAACGCAGGACTCATGTTTTTCAATGAACACCCGGACAAGTTCTTCCCTTACAGCAGGATCGAAGTCGTTGACAAGCCCGACCCGACAGGGATTGGAATGAAGGAACGCATCTTTACTGGCCCACTGGATCGGCAACTGAGAGATGCGCTTGCTTATATTCGGAACTATGTCATAGCAGAATACATCACAAAGGTGCCGGATCGTGCGGAGGCTATACGCGTTTATAACTGGCCATACAGAGCCGTGGAGGAAGCGCTCAGCAATGCGGTCTACCATCGTTCCTATCAGATTCATGAGCCGATTACGGTGACGATCACACCAGAGAAAATGGAGATTCTGAGCTTGCCGGGGCCAGATCGCTCCATCACGGACGACGATTTGGAAAAACGGGTGCTTGTTTCCAGCCGGTATCGGAACCGAAGGATTGGGGATTTCTTGAAAGAACTGAAAATGGTAGAAGGAAGGAATACCGGTATTCCATTAATTTTGAATGCTATGAAGAATAACGGCTCCGATCTGCCAAGCTTTACGACGGATGAGGAGCGGAGCTATTTCCGCGTGGTTTTGCCAATTCATCCACTGTTTCTTGACGATGGGAAGAGGGCGGCTCATGTTCGAGCCACAAGAAAAAGCCAGGACGAAATCAAAGGGCTTGTAATAGCAGCGTTGGAACAGTATGGGGATTTGTCGATGAACGAATTGTCCGCAAAGCTGGGATACAAAAAGTTGACCGATGGCGTTCGTTCGGCAGTGAACGATTTACTGGATGATGGAAAAGTAACATATCTATATCCGGACAAACCAAAAAGCCGGAAGCAAAAAATATGCTTAGTTTGATGATAAGACTATTATGCTGCCAAAAGGCAAACACAATCGGTTGTTCCATTATCAAATGAAGGATGTGCTCTATGGCAATTCATAATGCACCAGGTCAAATGCTGGGATACCTATATCAGGTGCGCGTTGCTTTGAACCTTCTCATGGAAAGCGACGATCCCAACTATCAAATCTCACTCGAGAAGTATGATGATATTGCTTTTGATAGGGATGGTACACCTATCCAACTTATTCAAGCAAAGCATCATACAAACCCTGCCAGCCTTACGGATTCATCTACGGATCTTTGGCGAACTTTGAATGTTTGGTTTGATGCGATAACGCATGATTTTAGCCTGCTTGATAACACAGATTTTGTAATTATCACGACAGCTGTAGTACCAGATCGTTCAGCAGCTGAGTTGATTCAACAGCGGAATTACCAGAAGGCCTTTGAAAGGCTTAAGGTTGTAGCGGAAGATTCAAGCAATCATACTAACCTCCGCTTCTATAGCACATTCAGAAGTCTTGATGATTCGACCCTTCTTCGACTGATAAAGAGAATTCGCATTATATCTTCTACCAGTGACATCGTTGATGTCGAAAAAAACATACAGAAGCAGATACGATATTCGTGCAAACCTGAACATGTTTCAATGGCAACTGAACGCTTCGAAGGCTGGTGGTTTCAAGAGTGCGTAAAAGCGTTGTCCTCAACAAATCCAACTATAACTACTCAAAGACAATTACACGCAAAGGTTTACGAAATCACTCGTCAATTTGGTGATGACAATCTTCCTATCGAATTCTGGGATTTGGGTGAGGTAGAAGAAGCAGAGCTTGATCCAAAGGATAGGATATTTCTGGAACAGCTCCGGCTTATTCAATACCACAGCAGGTCATTGCGTATCGCCCTTCAGGATTATTATAAGGCATCAAAGCAGCGGTCAAGCTGGCTTCGTCAGGGACTTGTATATGCAAATGAACTTGATACATATGAGCATCGATTAAGGGATTCATGGGAACATGCATTTGCTGATATGGAAGAAGATCTTGAAAACTACGGTAATCCGACAGAGCAAGAGAAAATAAAAGCGGGAAAGGTGTTGTATAGCAGGGTAATGAATCAGGATATTCGGATTCGTCCTGGCGTCGATGCTCCATACGTCATGCAAGGGACGTATCACCATCTTGCGAACAGTTTAACAATAGGCTGGCATGTGGAATTCTTTGAGAAGCTGAAGCATCTTTTGGAAGGAGTCAATCAGCAATGAGGGCTTGGGAAGATAGACCGGACGAAGTAAAGAATCTACTTAATCCTGCATTTTGTGGAAGAATTATTTACAGTACCGTTTCTGAATATCAGAAGAGCACAAAAAGAGATTTCCCTTTCCCGCTTGCATATCTAATTCTGCCATTGATTCTGCCTCGGCCGATCCGAAAGGAGATAAATAGCCGTACACAACTAGTTAATTGGGTGCAACGGCATCAGGAGTTGATTTTCAACTTTGGAAAGAGAGCAGGTGATCTTGTTGAGATTACCAATGAAGCGGTTGAATTAATGCTGCAGTCTGGATACATGATGCTTACCGATAATGGAGAGTTGTCAAAGGTCATTACAGCCGGTACACTCAGTAAGACGAAACACACTGATCCAGAAGTGACAGAGTGCTTGAAGAAAGCTGAACATGTGGGTCGATGGTTTGCCGGTGCGGGAAAAGTTGAAACAATATATACAAGTTTGGGGGTGAGACCGTGATGCAAATCTTGGAACTGGTTTTATATGGAAAGAACGGAAAGAAACGTTCGTTGTCTTTCGACCCCGGGAAGGTTAACATCATTCCCGGAGAGTCTAAAGCTGGAAAATCAGCCGTTGGGGATATCATAGAGTATTGCATGGGCGGCAGCAATTGCAATATTGCAGTTGGTGTGGTTCGTGACAATGTGGCATGGTATGGGCTACTTCTACAGTGCGATTCAAACAGAATCTTTGTCGCAAGAAAGAATCCAGATCCAGGTAGACAATCGACTTCGTTTTGCTACTATGAAGTAGGAACAGATATTGTGTCCCCCGAAACAGCAGAGTTTTCTTCCAACACAAATACTGATGGGATTGAGGAGCTTCTCACAAAACAGATTGGCATTTCTGAAAACATTCATATGCCAGAAGAGGGTGAGAGCAGAGATCCGTTGGAGGCAACTATCCGTCATGCATTGTTTTGCTGTTTTCAGAGCCAGGATGAGGTTACTGCAAGAAACCATCTTTTTCATAGGCAAAGCGAAGGGTTGCCAATTACAAACGCAATTAGGGATACCATGCCCTACTTCCTCGGAGCGGTAGACGAAGACGCAGTTTTATTGGCTACAGAAAGGCGTACCAAAGATCGCGAATTGAGGATACTGACGAGGCAGGTGGCAGAGACAGAGGCCATCACAGGGGCCGGTTCTGAAAAGGCCGTTGCCTTGCTGATAGAGGCAGAGGCGGTTGGACTGATTCACGGAACAGATGATTTGGATAAAACGGATTTTGAAAACCTCTACGATGCTCTTAAGGGAATCCAACTGGTTACGCAACGAGTGCCTTTGGGTTCAATGGATCGCCTGTCCACCCTTCAGACACAACTGAAAGATAAAGAAACCGAGCTTGGTGAACTTCAGGATAGCATAAGTGAAGCACGCATATATTTGGCAGATGCATCCGGATTTAGTGGAGAGTTGGCACATCAGAAGGCCAGATTGGAGTCGATAGGGCTATTTGAGAAGCTCGATTTTAACGCAAGGAAGTGTCCTCTTTGTTCTGGAGATTTGAATCCAGAACCTCCCGGAGTTGCCAAGCTGAAAGAGTCTATCCTAGCACTTGATCAGTCTATCAATCGTGTCGAAAAAGAACGCCCACAGCTGAGACGATTTATTGATCAGCAAGAGGTCAAGATCAGTGAGCTAAAGGAAGCAATAGCTGTAATCAAGGCTGAGATTGAGGGAACATATACTCAAATGCAGGATGCTGACCGTATCCGAGATTTGAATGATAGGCGGGCCAAGGTTTTCGGTAGAATTAGCTACTGGCTTGAGAACATAGAATTGACTGATGACACAGCTGAGGCAAAAAAGAGAATAAAAGAGTTGAAAGACAGAATCGTGGAAATCGATGCAATTCTAAGCAATGATTCTGTTAAAGACAGAGTATCTTCAGCACTTTCAGTTATTCAGAATGACATGACAAAATGGGCAGAAGACCTTGAAATGGAATATGCTGGTTCCCCATATCGACTTGATATGGGAAAGGTAACAGTTGTTGTTGATCATGGCCGACCTATTCCTTTAAAGGAAATGGGAAGCGGTGCAAACTGGTTGGGTTCACATCTGATCACTATGTTTGGATTGCACAAGTATTTTATAAACAATAATCGTCCCGTTCCTAACTTCCTGTTCTTGGATCAGCCATCTCAAGTTTATTTCCCTGAAGGTTCAACCGCCGATGAGGATATGGATATCCAAGCGGTCACGAATGTTTTTGATTTCATCAGGAAACGAGTGCGTGAACTGGATGGAAAGATGCAGGTTATTATGGTTGACCACGCAAAACTGGATACTGATGAATTTAAGGCTGAGACTATCGAAGATTGGAAGAATACTGGGCTGAAGCTTGTGCCAATTGATTGGTATGAGGAGACAGGACTTGCACTTCCAAACGATATAGCAGAATAATAATGGTTGAATAAGAAAGTAGGTTCATAATGCATATCTATAAAGAGTTAAGCTTTGTCGGCGATAAACCAGCACTTGATGCCTTTAAGAAAGAGGCTCCATCCTTCGCGAGAGGTGATTGGGAATACTCACGATCAGACAGAATGAGGGACTATATAGCTTTTGACTACCTAGGAAACAAAGTAGATCAGGCAGAAGTGTCAATTTATTATGGTCACGACACTTGGAGACAAGGATATATAAAGGTCGGAAATATCGTCCCCCTTAGAAAAAACCAGCTGAGTATTGAGGAGTACAATGCGGTGTTGGACTTGTTCTATGAGGAAATAATTGTTCCAAACCAGTCTAGGTTGAATGGGATAAAGATTGTTGGACCTGAGTCAGATGTGTTTGACCCTCTTAAGTACATTTCAAAGGAAGCGCTAAAAAAACTGGAGCGTTTCTGCAACGGTGCAAACAAGTCAACTGGATCTTCACATCCAAACGATGAAGAGAGATGGTTTGATTTTATATGCCAGACTGTTGATGACAATCAGACCTTTGACTTTGAGACTATATACCGTTTCCTTTTGGACGAAGACTATTGGGGTAAGAAAGAGCCTGGCTTCATCGGTGCGATGGGGCACTTTGCCTGGGATGAAGAACAGGCCGGTGAACTGGCAGCTGAGTACGACAACTATGTGAGGTTGCTGAAGTATTACACGGGTAAAAAAAGACAGGAAGCATATGAGGCGGCACAGAGATGAAAACCTGGGACATTCTGATTTTTTGCTTAAATATTGTTGTCACGATTGTTTCAATCGTCGGAGCAGTTAAATCAATTCGATACTTCAAGAAAAGCAAGCATATTACAGTTTATGCTCAAACAAATCAGTCTTATAATGAGCTTGAAGAATTACTGAGAAAACTACCTGAAGCTCTGGCAGCAGCGTCACGAACAGGGAAAGGTTATAGTCCGGAAAATGCTGTTCAGGAAATCGGTACTTCAATGTCCAATCACTATAACACAATAATGAAGACGATTCCTACAGACTATTCTGACGAGTTTCGCGCACTTCAAAAAACGAATACTTGTGACGTGGAACAGTATATTAGTTCACTAATAGATGGAACTGCTATCATTGAGTCAGATGAAAGAAAGATGCTTGGGCGGGATTCCTTTGATAAATGCCAGGAACGATTAAGAGCCATGCAGGAATATCTGAAGAAAAAGATTTCAGAGGAAGAAGAAAAACTGAAGTAAGCCTGTCTGTTCGGAAGCCAGCTTGTGTCGATGTCCGGCTACCACGATCTCTCATAGCCTCCCTCGTCGCAGGGCCGGACGATGGCCGGGACCACCACGCCGTTCTGCTTCACACTGTCCAGGGTGTCCTGCATGGCCTGATCCTCTCGGATGCCATAGGGGTGATCCGGGAAGGGGTGCAGCTTGGTCAGCGGAATACGAACAATCTGCTCCGTGGTTTGCGCCGGTTCCACCGGCGCGGACTGTTTCGGTTTTCTCCCGCGCTTGGGCGGGGATGTTTCTGTTGGCATAATGATGTCCTCCTGAAATTCGATTCCGGGCATAAAAATAAGGCGCTTCTGCAATAGAAACGCCTTGAAATGAACTTGTATTTACGATAAATAGAGTAAATATTTGCTGCGGAGCTTGCCTGAAACCGTTGGTATTACTGTTTTTTTGAGAAAATGCTGTAAGACCACGCGCACCAAACGAGACAAATCCGAACCCTAAGCCGGTTGGCGAAGGGTTCGGATTTGTCGTTTATTTCGGCGATCTGAATTTGACCTCAGGCAAAAAACAAACCAAATTAAAAAACGGAGGTCAAAGAAATGAATCTGAACATCGGTAATATCGGGGCCTGGGGATTCCGGCACTACGTATTTCTCAAGCAAAACCGCCCTTCAACTGTTGGCGTTATGCGTATGAACGGATCGCTTGAAGGGTATCTCAAAGAGGTCAATCAAGAAGCCACAGAAATGCTTGAAACACTCGTCCGTCAATATGCAAAAGCGGAAGGCGTTACAGAGGCGCTTAAACGCTCTGATCAACTCGGCTGGGTTCAGCGTATGAACAATATCCGCAACCGAGCAGAAGAGGTCATTCTGAACGAAATAATCTACCGATAAACGCATGAGGCGGGGAGTTTAGCTCCCCGCCTCGTTTCCTGTTTGGTTATTCCTCGATAAATGCCCATCTGGATTTGGCAAAAGAAACGATAATCGAATGACGTTTATCAATTGAATCTGCCTTCCATTGAGGATTTGATTTGTCATCCACAAAGTCGCTTATCTCTTTTTGCTGTCTTAACAAAGGATTATTGATATATGACTCGAGTTTTACATTGAAGGGACTGTTTCCGATTGATGAATTATGCGACTGAGAGATTAACATTAGGTTGCCAAGTCGGTTGATATAATTCTCTCTAAATTCTTTGGAATAAAAACCATTTTCTTCGATTTGATAACCAGTTGAAACCCTTTCATCAGGTTCTGTCTGTGGAGAAATGTGTTCTATACTTTCCTTTTCGATTTTGACATCACCGCTAATCACATATCCTTTGCGTTGCAAATACTGTTCGTACTCCCAAAGCAAATAGTTAATCATACTATTTTGATACATATTACCGTTAAGTATTTCCAAGAACTTCTTATCTCCCCAGTAATATGCTTCTTCCATTTTTTCCTGCATTTTTTTAGAGAGTAATTCGACATTGCCATCAAATTCTCTTATTAAGTCATTCAGCCTACCTCTTATGTCTGCCCGGCTTCCAATAAGCTTATATCTAAAACTAAGTACCTCAAGTATTTTAAATAGTTTTGGGAGAGAGTCCTTGTTTTTATAGCCTTTGATAATGAATGGATAAACAAAGAATGGAATCTTCATTTTTTTGAGCTTATTCAGATATGTATCATTCATTGTCAATATTTGTTGGATGCTCGTAAAGCTCGAATAAAGTTCCCTTGAATATGAAATAATCCATGAAACTTTTTCTTCGTTTGGAACTGATTTAAACTCCTCAACAATATCATTAAGATTCCTATATCCAAAGTTTTTTCTGCTATAAGCATAAGAATGATAAAGCAGAATGTTGTCTTCATTTACAACGCTATTTGAAACATCATCCTCGTCGTTGCCTAATTGAAGAGACATTTGATTAACTATATTGTAAATTGGATTAAAATAGTTGGTAACTGCTTCAATATTAGCATTTGTTTCGTCAGGCTGACTAAATACATACAACTGGTACATAAGAAACGATTTGAGTTTTTCGAGATTTGTCAAATCCTTTCCACGGTTATTTTGTAGTTCAAACATAAGTGCAGATTCTTTTTTTCCAGTCAGTTCAATATGGTTTACTATTGCACTTTGTGCTGTTTCAAAAACGCTTAACAAATCTTCGTTGCTAAGTTTTTTTAATTCTTCTGTAAAGAACTTCTTTGCATTGAGCATACGCCTTTGAGAAGGAGTGATGCAAATAAAGCCAGCTTGATTTTCGATGATTATTGTATCAAAGCAAGCTTGATCATATGTGGTCGGGCGTAGTTTTATAATTCCATGATCTTTAAAATATATATCCTCTTCATCTTCAACGCTTATAGAATCGCCGTCACTATTTGTAAAAACATGCCCCTCTGATATTCTCTCGGCAAATGTATTCAGCAATGCACGCATGAAAATTGACAGTGTTGTGATGCGCTGTTGCCCGTCAATGATTTCGTATTTTTTGCCATCAACAATTGTTTCCAACAGTATATTGCCATAACAATAAGGGTTTGATTCAGAGCTATTTTTATGTTCAACCAAATCTTCAAGAAAAGTTTTGGTTTGTTGTTCTTCCCAAGAATATGCTCTTTGATATGCAGGAATAGAGTATTGGATTCTCTGATGTCCAAAAAAACTGGCGACGGTTTCCGGAACAAATTTCATATTATTTTTCCTCCTTTTTTGATGCATCTTTGGATGCTTCTCTTTGCTTTTTCCATTCTTCAAACTCGCATTTGCCTTCTTCGGATTCAAAGAAGGCGCGGATGTCGGGGAGCATATCGTCCACGATGGCTTTCAGAATATATTTGGACGCGCCGCATTCAGCAGTACGCTCGGCGATCCAACGGCAAAACGGCGATGATAACAGAATGATAACGGGGATTAGCTTGCTTCGGAAAGCAGCGCGTCGATCGTGTCCGCAGATCGTCGCTCCACTGCGCCAGCATTTTCTCTGCTTCCAGTTTGTTACGGCGCGTCTCGCGCTCGTTCTTGCCCTGCACTTTGATTTTTGTGGTTTTGGCTTTCTGCATATAGGTGCCGTCGCCCCTCGGGACGCGGAGCATCATATAGTAAGTGCCGTTTCGGATTTGTAGGCTGCCTGTAATATTCATGAAACCTCCTTTTCTTTCAGGCAGCTACCCACACCGTTTCTGTTTTGATTATAAACGAAGCCATTGACATAATCAAGTAGGGCTTTTTTCGGAATTCGGATTGCTTTTCCGATACGGATCGACCGGATCTCTCCGCTATGGATCAGCTCGTATGCTTTGGTGCGTCCGATGCCGAGCGCACCTTGCAAGTCTTTTATGGACATAATGTCCGGGAATTGGTTAAACACATAGAGTACCTCCTTTGAGAATGGGGGAATCTGTACAAGTGTGCGGCATTCTTTCATCATGCCCTTGCACAGATTCAAGGCATCGTGTCTATGGAAGGCACATCTGAATTATTTGGGTACATCCCGGTGGTAAAGAGAATTGATCCGAACATGCCGCGGCGTCGCCGCACGCGATGCACATCTGATTTTAGGCAAGGGATACCCTTGTGTGCGTGTACGGATAAGAATCGTCCCTGTTTTTGCAGGTACATCTGATACTATAATTCAATTAAAAGCTTTAATTGATTTTTGCTGTGCTGCGCACAGCCTTTTCAGCGCAACACGCTGAAAAGCCGTCTCATGCAGACTTCGACGCGCCCTGGGCGCTATCAAATGCTTTCTAAAGCATTTGATCGAAGTCTAGCATGAATTTGGTGTTTTGTTCTCCGTCGTCCGATCCGGCTCCTACCCGAGCTTTTCACTCCGGCGTCTCCACCGCTCCGGCTCTTGCGAGCCATCGTCGCCAGCTATACCTCCTTGTATCGGTCGGCTTATTCAGTTGTTTGGGGTTGGCTATCACCTCCAGTTGTATTGTCTGAAGTATCTGGTTTCCTACTATATCATACTAAACAAATACGTTAAAGTCAATAGGGAAATTAAACAAAATTGTTTTAATCCGTATTGACAAATTAAACAAATGTGCTATAATCGATGCAGATACTATTCTTTGGAGGTCCTATTATGGCGATTGGCGAACGAATTCACTATTTCCGCCTGCTGCGGGGAATGACGCAAAAGCAATTAGGCAACGCGGTCGGTTTCACGGAAAACACAGCCGACGTGCGGATCGCGCAGTACGAAAGCGGCGTCAGAACGCCGAAGGCGGAGATCGTGTCGGCGCTTGCAAGAGAACTGGACGTCTCCGTCCGCGCACTCAGTGTGCCGGACATCGATACGGAGATCGGCCTGATGCATACGCTGTTCACGCTGGAGGACACATCCGCGCTCAAGATCGGCGAGATCGACGGCGAACTTTGCATCCGCCTGGACAAGCATTCGCCGCGCTATCCGGCAATGTTTGAGATGCTTTCCCCCTGGCAGCACCAAGCTGCGAAACTCGCAGCAGGGGAGATCACCCAAGCCGACTACGACCGCTGGCGCAGATACTACCCAGCATCCGATCGAGAAACAATCCGTGCAAAGCTCCCGAGCGAGGCACTTCTCACAGATCTGGGCAGCAAAGAATAACCGAAAAGAATAGCAAAGCCGGAGAGCGTGAAAAACACGCCCTCCGGCTTTGCGTTCATAAACGTACCCACCTTGACTGGTTTTCATTAACCGCAAGGTGGGTGTTTTTGCTATTTGATCTCCTGCTCCAGACCGCGGAAAAGGTCCGAACGGAAGAATTCCTCGATCGGCATATCCAGACCGTCGCAGAGCTTTTTGATCGTCGAAATCGTGACGCTGCGGTTTCTGCCGCTGACGATATTGTTGACCGTCGATTGCGTCACGCCGCTCATAGTGCAGAGCTTGTTAATCGTAATATCCCGTTCCCGGCACAATTCCAAAATGCGTTCTTTGACTGCTTCGCCAACATTCATCGGTATCACCTCTTGTTTGAGGATACCGATTTTCTCTTGTAAAGTTTAACCCTTTTGAGTTATAATAACTCAAAAGAGGTGAAAAAGCTTGGAGGAACTGATCTGCTGCGGATTTGGGCATCGAGTAATGCTAACAGACGTGGAAAAGCCGCTCCGCGAAGCGTTGGAGCGGCTTGCTGCACAAGGCGTAACAGCGTTTTATACCGGCGGGATGGGAGAGTTCGACGAACTGTTTGCCCGGACCGTGCGAAGCATCAAGCGAAACGACCACCGTCTGAGGCTAACTCTTGTGCTTCCGTATTTGACAAGGCCGATGGCGACGGAAAGAGCTTGGTATGAAACGCAATATGACGAGATCCTAATCCCAGAAGAGATGGACGGCGTTCATCCCAAAGCGGCAATCGCTCTCCGAAATCGCTGGATGGTGGATCGCAGCAGCATTGTGATTGCAGCCTTGCGACGCGACTACGGCGGCGCCGCAGAGACGGTACGATACGCAGAATCGACGGGTAAGGAGGTGCTGCGGCTGTAAGGGGAGACAGGCGCATCGTTCTGGCGAATATCGTATTTGCATTTAATTATATCAAATTGAAAGAAAATGATAAAATTAAAGTTGACATTGGTGCGAATAAAGGGTATCATATAAATGTACCAATAGCTGCGCGGAGGGAATTGTATGAGGCAGTTCAATTATAAAAGGGAATACGCCAAACTGCTGACACCTGACGTGGTATCGCTGCTTGCGGCGATCCATGAGTATAAAGGCAAAGAGGACGCGATCACGGAAACGAAACGCGACACGCTGAATCAGCTTGTCGATTTGGCAAAGATCCAGAGCACCGAGGCGTCCAACCGGATCGAGGGCATCATCACGACGGCGGATCGCCTGAAGAAAATCGTCCGCGATAAGACGATG
>Ga0265301_10002818_pt1 | contig 19404 bp, 18 predicted proteins | sample AusTroGonzalo_MG_2_FD_193488 | JGI IMG/M metagenome (GOLD analysis project Ga0265301, IMG submission 193488) | Bovine rumen microbial communities from tropical cattle in Woodstock, Queensland, Australia - Gonzalo_04 | ecosystem: Host-associated > Mammals > Digestive system > Stomach > Rumen ... | reverse complement strand
TTGAAAGTCTCCTTACTGAGGCAGAGAAGATATACAACGACCCGAAGCACAAGAACTCCTATATGGTGGAGGCTATCAAGCAGATACGCGACGCTATAAATAATGTGGAGTTTGAGGAACTTGGCCGTAAGCAGGAGCAGTTCGCCAGTGAGATGACACGTCAGATTGATGAGTTGACGAGAAAGTGGGATATATTCAATTCCGTGCTTTCAACGACTGGTGACAGGATGCTTGCAGCAAGGCTTACTGGTATAACGCCTGGAGCTACAGCTGCAGACCTCAAGCGTCTGAATGTTTCCAAGTTTGCTGGAACGGGGATCGATTTCGAGTCTGTTCTTGGCATGAGCGATGAAGAGATAGACAAGTACGCTGAAAATCTTGACATAGCCAAGGATAAGATAAAGGGTGTCCAGAATGGTCTCAAGGACTGGAAGAAGGCACAGGAGGAAATCGTCAAGTCGGACATACAGGACTATGCAAAGTGGCTCGGTTCCCTTGTAGACCTTCAGTCGATACAGGCCAGAAATCAGGAAGAGTATAATCAGGTTCTCGAATCGACAAACAGGCTGCTGAAAGAGGGTGTGATAACGCAAGAGGAGGCAGACAAGAGGACTACGTCCGCAAAGACCACTCTTGAGACTAAGAACTGGCAGGCTACTACAATGTATTCAAATCTCTACAATAATTCACGTCAGATGGCTAAAAGCGAGTTCTCTGGAGCGTATAACAGAGAGTTGGCCAGCCTGCAGGCTCAGTTAGATGCAGGTATCATTACCATACAGGACTATACTGACAAGGTGGCAAAGTTGAACAAGGTTGCTGCTGAATTCAGGACTGACGGATTCCTTGGCATGAGAGGCGGTGTCGGTGCATATCTCGGTGGCGGCTATCAAGGTCTGATAAACCATCATCTTGATAAGGCTAACAAGCTGAGAACTGAAGGTGATGAGGATGCGGCAAAGGAAGAGGAGGTTGCTGCAGAATCCATGCAGAAGGCGCAGAAGACGGCAGACCAGCTTGCAAAAGCGTTCCAAGATTTGTCGAATGGTGCTGATATGCTGTCGAACATGTTCCAGGCATTGGGTATGGATGGTGCGGCGAATGCATTTGGCGATGCGGCTGGTGTTCTTGGCGGCATGGCTGGAGGTGCGCAGTCGCTAAGTGCTTTTGGCCCTTGGGGAATGGCTGCTGGTGCTGCTATCGGAGGTATCACAAGTATAGCACAGCTGCATGACAAAAAGCGTGAACGCCAGATAGAGGAACTGAAGCGTGAGGTTTCCAAGATAGACAACACACTGAATCTCATCAAGAATATCAGGGAAAGGACTCTTGGATATGATAGGGGTGATTTAAGAAGACAAATGGCTGCTCAGTATCAGTCACAGATGAATTCAAGGAATTTCCTCGGAATGACTATTGATATGAATCCGAGCGCATCTGCCATGTATGAATATTATTCCCGTGGTGGACTATCTGGCAATGGTTACAAGCAGGAACTGGAGGCGTTGAAGAAGCAGCGTGAAATGTACGAGGAGATGTTTGACCTTGAGCAAGAAAAGAAGGACTCGTCAAGCGAAGCACTTGAAGAGTACAAGCAGAAAATGGCAGAACTTGACATGACTATCCTGAACTTTGCTCAGGATTTGGCTGATGAACTCTTCGGAATCGACCTCAAGGGATGGGCTGACCAGATTGGCGATGCTCTTATGACAGCGTTTGAGAATGGTGAGGATGCGGCTGAGGCATTCAAAGATACCGTTCAGGATATCATGCGACAGGTTCTCCGAAAGATGCTTTCACTCGGTATTATCCAGCCGATGATGGAGCGGCTGCAAAAACGGCTCTTTGGTGAGAATGGCGAGGGAGGTTCGTTTGACGCTACGAATCCTGAAGGTACGATTGATGCTGCAATGAGAGACGTTGCAGAGTTCTTTGGTGAAGGTGGCGAAGGTCAGAAAATGATTGAGGCGACACAGACCTTCTACAATAGATGGGAGGACTTCATGAAGTCTCAAGGAATGACTCTTGACAAGAATGATTCCAGTTCTTCAACTTCCAGTGGAATCAAAGGAATCACTGAGCAGACAGCAGACCTGTTGGCCAGCTATCTGAATGCGACGAGAGCATCAACCTCGAATATCGAAAACTTGTCAGCACAATATTTTCCATTGTTCTATTCTTCCATAACAAGTGGCAACGCAAGTCTTGTGAACATTCAACAGAACACAGCTGCAATTATGCGGAGTAACGATGCAATAGAACGGAGTAATCAGGCTATTCTTGAGAACATCAATGGCCTAAAGAATAAGACTTGGAAAGTTCCAATGGCTTAAAGAATAAAAAGGAGGTTTGTGCCTCCTTTTTATTTTGCTGTATATCTTGTACAAATAGCTGTCTGTTCCCATTCAAAACCGTTTCCGTTTTCTGTAAACGTGATTTTTTTCTTGAATCCTCCATTTATAGCAAGGTATTCACCGTCGAATGTGTAAGTCCCTGAATAATTTGCATCATATTTACCAGCCTTATAATCATTTATCGACCTATAATACTTGTAGGTTTTGTCGGCTTTAAATTCGTGAACATAAGGAGAGACAAGCCCCCATGTGTGCCATGTATTCGGATTGCCACTATATGAACCATTATCCCAATAAAATGTTTCATACCAAACACCAACAATTTTTGAAGATGAGCCACTATCGCTGTCATCATCGCCACTGCATCCTACAAATGCAAAAGGCATAATAGCCAATAAAAATAAAATCTTTCTCATAACTTTTTGTTTTTAGTTCGTTGCAAAGATAGGAATTATTTCTTAAACCGCCAAATCTTTAACTTTTGTTTGCTGATTTTTACGAAGCCTTCCAACACTTGTTACATAGGCAGGCAAAAAGTGTTACGAAGCCATGTAGCAAGAAAAGGATAGGGGGCGGTTATTTTGCGATAACCGTCCCTTATTTCAGAATAACCCTGCCTTATTTCAGGATAAGTGCCACTTATTCCGTCGTGTCCAACAGGTCGTTGAAAAAATATAATGTCGTAAATGCCTGTTCCGTCTGATGCGGGTTTTCCTCGAAGTTATGTGCAGCCTCGCAACCGAGGTTGAGAGCCGTGGTGAGAATCATTTCCTTCAATTCATCGACTGTAATGAATCCAGCATCGCAGTATTCCTTGATATTCTTGTGCTTACTCATACCGCAGCCACCTCCTTTCCGTCTCTCAGCAAGTGCCATGCCCTGCGTTTGTCCCAGTTGGTGTCGTTCAATGCGTGTATGTACGCACGCCCGCGTGTATTCCATTTGATATATGTCTTCACAAGACCTTTCTCCTCATTCACGATACATGATATAGTCTTTCCTAAGTCCCAATCTCTATAGTCGCTTGTGAACAGGTAGTCGCCGTCTCCCTGCTTGTAGATGATTCCACAGGCGATAAGCATCTTGTTAAGCTTCTGTCCGCTCATTCCGATTTCGTTGGCTACGCTTGACGTGGTTTTCAGTCCGAGGTCGTTAGGAGTGCTGATGACTTGATCGTAGACACGTCCTTTCGGCTGGAGTGTGTCGATTTCTCCCTGCAGCATACAGTTGATGTTGTGCTGAGTCTGCACGTCCTGATGGAGTTCCTGGTTCTCAATCTCCAGCTGCTTGTTCATCCTCACCTGAGCGAGAAGTTGGGTAAGAGCTTCTTCAAAGTCTTTGGGTAGGGCAGGAGAGAGGTCGTTCTTCTGCTTGGCGATTTTCTCGCACTCGATGAAGTAACGGCGGGCTTCCTTACCTTTCTCTGTCTGTGACATCATGGAAATCTCCTTGGCGGCGTTGATTGAGAGGGCGTAATCCGTTGATGGTCTGCCACCTTGTGGGTTTTGTACCTTTAAGTCCAAAACCTCATAATCAACATTTTCGATGAGGTCGCAGCGTGAAATCTGGTTCTGCATCCAAGGGATAAAGTTCTTTCTGACTCTAAGCCACTCGTAAAGATGTCGCGCGTTAACTGCTTGTTGTCCGTTGTGGACTTCGATGGGAATTAATTCCCGAATTTGATTGTGTACCATATTGTGAAGAATTAATAAACATTGGCACTCTTTTATATAGCGGTGTGCCATTTCCCGCAGTCCAAATCTCATGTCAGTGGGCGGTAATTCGTCCGATGTTGCTAAAATTGCCTTCACAGGCATTATACGGGAAAGGCACACCTATATAATAAAAATGTGCGTACTACCCGCTGTTCAAAGCTTCTTCACTGGCTCGCAATCGTCATTACAACAGATTGCACGGGGTACGCACGTATCTACAAGGCACAAAAAATGCCACAACATATACAACGTGCGGCAGAACTCCATCTGCCAGTGAAAACTTTGAACGCTGCAAAGATAGGCATATTTTCGATACCCTCCAAATTTTCAAAGACCTCGTTAGTGATTATTAACATTCACCTTGGAGATGCAAAGATAACTAAATTGTTCCATAAATTATTATTTCTAATAAGATAATTGTCGAAAATTAGAATAAATTATCTTATTGATAAAATAAAAGTTCTTATCAATAAAACAAAACGTTTTAATAATAAGATAATTACAAAGTTTTGTAAATTTTCACGAATTAACCTTTTTTCGTTTTTATAATGTAACAAAACAGAAAAAAAGTCGGCTGTCCTCACGGATGACCGACCCAATGAATAACTAAAAACCTGAACTATATGTTACGATGAATTGAGATTAATCCAGATAATGGAACTCGTCCTTTATTGTTACGACTCCATCCTTCTTTATTTTAACGTCTGGTGTGTGCTTGATTACCGTTACCTTGCTTACAAGGTCGGTGTGTACGTCTGCAGTCGCCTTGTCGAACAGATGGATAAGTATGAACGCGCCATATTTCACATATACCGTGACGTGGGCATTGTCACAGACCCACACATTGCAGACGTGGGGACGGAATGAGTAGCGTATGGTGGCGTTGCTTTTTCCGAGCAGCACATACTCCCTGAGATACATGAGCCTGCGGTTCGCGTCGCGGACAGGGTAGGAGCGGGTATCGTCTACGAGTATTCCGTGAAGACGGAGGAAGTCCTGCGAGAAGTTGTGCTTGATGAAGGTCTTTGTCGGCCAGCGGCGCTTTATGCAGAAGTCGAGGCCGCGCTTGTATTTCTCGATGAGTCCGTCTTCATCGGTTTCATCGCTCCATTCGTTGTACCATTGGTCGCAAAGTCCGATTTTCCTTGCAGACTCCCTGAGTTTGATGCTTAATTCGTTTCCTTCCATTTGTTCAATCCCATTTTCTAATCCGTTGCAAAAATAGTCATTTCCAACGACTTATGCAACATGTTTAAAGAAAAAGTTGAAGAAAGTAGGGAAAGTTTGTTCTTAAAGTGCCTTTTCTCTCTATTTTTGTGGAAAAATTACGTGGCATAGCCACTAAACATCAACACAAAAAGCGATATGGAATACAAGAAACTCCTAATTCAACAGCAGACATACAACGGCTCTACATACACCAATGTAGGTCAGGTTGTTGATACGCAGACGGCATTTCATGTGGTGTGTCAGGAGTTTCCTTTCAAGTATCTTCCTGAGACGAAGGATTTGCCAAAGCGAGACTGGTACGACGAGGATGGGGAGGATGTGTACATCCCTACCGACGGTCTCAGGTTCAAGGCATACGAAATGGAGGTCAAATTCTTGTACGTAGGGTCGCAGGATCAGATGAAGAACGAGCTGAAGAGCTTCATAGACTTTATCTGCGGAAAGAATACTAGTGGCAGTCCGTTGCTTGCAGTGTATGACGAGTACACACAGACAGGTAGGCGAGGGGTTTACGTGACGGAAGTCGGCAACGAACTTCTTACCTATGACGATTCAAACGGTAAATACGTCAACGGCAGTTTCGTCAGCGACGTGATCGGTGTCTTCAAGGTGAAGTTCCGTGTGACAGACCCGGTTTACAGTGTTCAATACTCAAACGGCGCACTATCATGAGTGAGTGGACGATATATAGTAAGAGTGGCGCAGCGAAGGCTGTAGTACACGAGCTGGAGTATCACGGGGAATGGATGCGTGACGAGTACGTGACCGTGACCGTGAAGAGCGCCGAGCCCGTGGACTGGCAGTTTGACGACTATCTTACGTATCGCGGCGAGGTATTCTCCATCAGCTATGATCCGAACGTCGTAAAGAAAGCCCGCAGAGGCACTTACGGCGAGGGATTCACCTACGATAATATCAAGTTCTATGCCATTGGCGATAAGACACGTTTCTTCGGTTTCAAGGACGTGGTGCTTAATCCTCAGTCAGCGGCAAACAAGCTGACGTACACATCGCTTGCCACCTTCTCGTTCTTCTGCTCATCAATAGAGGACTTCGCTGACAGGCTTCAGGCGAACCTGAACAGGGAGTCGCAGTCTTCGCTTGTGTCATCATGGAAGGTACTGACACCTATCTATAATAGGACGACCGGACGTGGTGTGAGCATCACTAAGTCGGAATGGCTCCAGTACTTCGAGCTGAACGACAACAACGAGGTGAAGGGTGAGACCGACGTGAACATCGACGTCGACAGGCAGAACTGCTTCGACGTAATGAAGATGTCGTATGAGAAGTTCGGTCTGGCATACTACATGATAGGCACGACGATAGTCATCGGCGGCAAGCCCGTGCATCTGAACACAGGCAGCGCGAACATCTTCCGCTACGGCAAGGGTCTCGGTCTGTACGAGATAGAGCGCACGAGCGACGACAATCAGGAGCTTGTCACGAAGCTGTTCGCCTACGGAAGCGAGCAGAACCTCCCATTGAACTACTACGCCAACATCGGCAAGAGGGTCAAGTTCCAGATTACGCACAAAAGCGTGAAGACGTATATCTCAGATCATCCTACTTATTATCTTTGGACGGATGCAGAATGGACTTCACAGCTGAAGAATGCCTTTCCTGAAAGCGGAGAGGTTGTACTGACATTCGGCAGCTATTCTGCGCATTTCAGGTTTGACGGCTCGGACACCATCTTTGATGATAATGAACCGACAATCGAGCTTAACAAGAAATGCCTTTATTTCTATTGGATAGATTATGGTGAGCAGGAAGAGGAAGACCTCTATACCCACGTCTCGGTAAACGACTATGTATATGTGACTGGGGTGAACATCAACGCCATCCCGTCCTCATACATAGAACCTCCCGTAGGATATAATTATCCTGCCACATTATCCGTGAACAGGCTGATGCTTCCCGGATATCCCACGCAGTCGCTGCATTCATGGGTGACGGCCAACCATAGCGAACTCCTGTCGAAATACGATTTCTCGACCACGGCGATGGATCCGTGGATAAAGTCGAAGAACCTTCCGTCGATGGGTCTCTTTGAGGGTATCGTCAACTATGACGGTTCACAGCAGACCGAGATATTCCCGAGCCTCGAGAATACCACCACCAACGCCAACAAGGTTGCCGAGAATACGAACATTACGGACAACGGCTACCTCGGTGAAGGTTCGGACATAACCATGATCCTGAAAGTCGTCAACGGAGACCTCAACTGGATTGACGCCCTTGGTAATTCCCCAGACCCGCAAGGTGTCTATGTGGAGATAAAGAGCGGCTTCTGCGCAGGCAGGAGGTTCAAGGTGAATAAGGCAAAGCTCGTCAGCAACGTGTGGGAACTGACTGTCGAGAGAAGCAAGGATGACAGCACGGGCAGGTATTTCCCGTATTTCGAGGATGCAGTCAGCGGTTATGCACAGGTGAAGACCAACGATACGTTCGTTGTCACTGGCATACAGATGCCTGACTCATACATCGAGGCTGCTGCGGAGAAATTGCTGATAGCTGCCTGCGGATACCTTGACAAGCGCGACCATGTGCGCTACACATACCTCCCGAAGATAGACGAGATATTCATGCAGCGTGACCATGACGAGCGTGATACGGAAAGCTACCACGACACCATACGCGCTGGCATGAAGCTGGAGTTCGAGGACACTGACCTTGGCATCTGGCAATCCCCGTTCATCGACAACCTGACAATCCGCGAGAACGGCAATAACGGCATCCCGTCCTATGACGTGGTATTGCGAGACGAGAAGGAGAAGGGCACGCTTGAGAAGCTGACGGACAGTATCGCCGAGCTAATGGCGAACCCTCCCGTACAGGTCGTGGAGCGTCAGCAGAGGACGCTGCAGTACGTGGAATACCCCGAATGGGATGATGAGGGCCTGTACTACTTCGAGACGGTTAATCCTGACACGGACGTGCTCGAGACAAGCCGTGTGTGGCATCGCGGCTGTCTGTGGGAGTGCCACAGGACGCTGACGCAGCAGGAGCCGTGGTTCAATAACGAGGACTGGGTGTGTCTGAGGATGAACAACGTAAACCTCGGGTTCTACACCGACGAAGACCCTCCGCTGCCCATACTGATGGTAGGTGTGAGGGTTGGCTACGTGGACGAGACCATCGTGCCGTACCTGCTTGTCGGACAAGAGGACATCTCAAGTACCGTGACATCATGGGAATGGGTACGTGAGAGCGGTGATGACGTGACGGACGACGTGTGGAAGAACAGCAAACACACGGACCCCGAAGACCCTGAGTCCCCGCTGAAGAGTGTCACCCGTACACTTCACATCACAGATGATGACCTTCCCGAGAACTGGTGGGTAGCAGGCTCAAAAGTGTCCTTCAAATGTACTGCCACCTTCCCGTATGAGTCAGGTGAAAGCGCAGAGATAATAAACAGTATAACCATAATATAGTTTTGGCATGAAGAAGATTCAGAATACCGCGCCGCCGATGATGATGTCGACGCAACGCTCACCGCTGACGGTTAAGTTGTCAGTGAAGGCTGCTGCAGGAAGGCTGACGCAGGCTCAGGATTCCGCTCTCGGTCTGTGGAATCCCGACAGAACGATAAGTCCGCTGATACTGGAACCAGTGTTCACCGCATACGATGCGGACAAGGGGGTTACGGTCAACGCAAATCCAGTATTCGTGTGGTATGTCGGCTCTGTCAGCAATGCGAACAAGATAACCTCCGTCACGACGTCGGATAACTATTATTTGGAAACATCCAGCAACACTCAAACTGGCAGGCTCGTGGTAAGGAAGAACGTTGACTATGACGACCCTGTGGAAATCATCTGCGTGGCGAAATACACAGACAACCTCCATGGTGACGAGCTGACGGAACAGGAGAATGTCATACTTACAACGTCGAACAGCCCCGAGGAGTTCTATGCAGTGAACATCGGCGACAACTCAACCATCGTATTCTCCCCGCTCACGGCGGACTCGTCTCAGAAGGACATCAGCGCACTGGTAAACAGGGGAACAGTGGTTATGGCGTGGGACAATCTCGTCGGCAAGGCGGTAGGTGCCGTTGATATGGGTACGCTGACATGGAGCTATTCTTCTTCGGTGTTCCAGGCCAACCTTCCAAGTACGGCACTGACGACGGGCGGAGCTGCTGCTGCTGGATATACGCAGGACCAAAGCCTTTCGTCAAACAACACCATATCCACGTCGACGAGCGGAAAGATAAGAGTGAAGAACTCGACATTCACCAGCGCAGCAGACTTCAAGAAGGCGATGGGCGGCAGGATTCTCTTCTACGAGCTTGCCACGAAGACCGTCAACACTGCCTTTGCGGATGCGATGGCACAGCTGACGACCTTCTTCTGGTACTGCGACGAGACGCTGATAGCCACCGACGGCACGTTCCCGGGATATGTGAGCGGACAGGGGAGCGAGACGCTGACGGTAGACCTCGACTTCATCAGTCAGAAGGTCATAAGCGTCCGTCTCGGTGTGCCTGAAATTATCGACAATGCAGGCGTGAAGACAGTCACTCTTCCGTTGTCGTCTAACGCACCTGCTACCGACAGCGTACTGATAGCATGGGAGTTTGACGGACTTGATGCCCTTCCGCTTGCGAGAGGTGCCGATGCTGTGAAGGAGCAAAGTAGAAACAAGATATTCGATGCCATTGTGAGGAAAAATAACCTCGACGTGAGCGATGAGAAGGTATCGGAGTACATACGCCTGAACTGGAAGTCGCACAGCACCGACGCGAACTATGGCACGCAGACCGACCACGGATGGGGGCCTACTACAGTCATCCCCGCCTCTACGCTAATAAAAACTGGCAATACCAATGTCGAGGTGACGACTGACATCTACACCCTCGGCGAGCTTGACATTCTCGTGGATGACAACGACGTAGCCATAACCGATGACAGTGGCAGTGCGACACAGAGCGATTACGGCGGATATGTGGTCGGAAGAACATAACGAAACAGACAAAACATTACGGATATGAAGAACGTGAACTATTACACAGCATCGGAGTACGTGGCCAGACGGGCCTCGTGTCTCCATTCGAGCTACCGTACTTCGGACGGTCGGTATGTAGTCTCGGAGAATGACGTCCGTGCGGCTCTGCCGTACATATTACCAGAGGAACTTGTCGGCGGGTTTGACATAATACCGATAACCCTTGAAGAGGCAAAGACACTTATCAGGGAAGGGGGCTATCAGATAGGTCCTCCAGTTGCGCAGGCAGTCACTCAGGAAAACAGCGATGAAAATACGGAAGGAGGGCATGAAGAGCCTGTTGCTGAGGAAGGGGCTGCGGAGTCTTCAAGCTCATCATCTGAGGAAGAAACGGAAACTAATGAAGAGGAGAATTAAGGAATGGGAAAAGCGAGTAACAGATTCTATCTGCAGATAATCAAGGACGGCCAGAGCATATCGGCGGTACTTATGTCGACGCTGACACTTACACAGGTCGTTGACGAGTCGGGCAACTGTGTCCCGAACTGGAACTACGGCGAGACAGGAGCCGTCAATCCCATAATCTACGCTTACACACGGCTCAACGGTGTAGGTAAGCCCGCTGTAGCTGGTTCGTTCACATGGTCGTGGAACGGCACAGCTATTACATTCGACAACAACAATAAGAGTAGCAACGTAAAGGATGCCAGCAATAATCCGGTGTTTGAGAAAACCACATACACGGTTGGCGGCCTGTCTTATCCTGCCCTGAAAATCATCAGGAACCTTGCCAATGCTGGTAACATCGACAACGACGTGATAAGTTTCAGTGGTTCGGTGGAGATAGACGGCACTCCGCAGGGATTTGCGGTTGACACTGTTGTACGCATCACAAAGAGTGCAGGTAGCGGCTACTATGCCATTGCTGGTGGTGACAGCTATATCGACAATAGGACAAGCGGACAGAAGGGTTATACCGCATCAGTATTTGCACAGCTTTATTACGGGAGTGATGTGGTGCATAGTGGTGTGTCGGCAAAGTTCTACAGGGTTGGCATTGACTCGTCACCATTTGCCACGGTATCTACCGCAAGTGCGACAGAAACTACCAGTGCGATGGGAACAACCATTCCGCAGTATTCATACGTGACGACAATCACAGAGCCGCAGGTTACAGACAGGGTTGTCATAAGGTGCGACTTCTATGATTCGCAAAACACATTCCTTGCATCGGCATACATGGATGTCGACGACCAGACCGACCCAGAGGAGCTTTTCATCGTGAACAGCGACGGCACGGACGTAGGCGGTCAGAGTGTGAAGTTGAGGAGCGGCCAGAGCGTGACGATAAAGGCATGGATGGGTATATCGACAAGCCCATATACCCGTGAGTCGTCGTACAACCAGTTCAAGTGTCAGCTGATGGGCGCAAGTGGAGCCGTCGTGAAGAGCGGTTCGCCCATCCCTGCTGGAAAGACCGCAGACTCGGAAGGTTGGTTCGATATCACAAGCAACAGCGTGAGCGTGACCGATAAAAACGGCACCACTCTTCTTGCATCAGGAAAGGGCGGCGTGATAGAAATAAGCGCAGCTGACGTCATAGCATATTGCGACGGCGAACTCAGCGGCATCATAACGGCAGAAGCTGTAACAAACGTTTAATCATGCAAAGAAGGAAGTCCAGCAGATCGTTCAGTATCACTACCGTCATTGACGGTGTGGACGGCATTATCTATGAGATAGTACCGTCTGCCGAGAATGTGGTGATAGCAGCCGACCAGACGAGTACGTCTTTTTCTGGTACGGCTTCTTTCTACAGACGTGAGGGTGCCGGTACAAGGGCGGCCTATTCCTGCTATGCCACGGTGTACAGGCGTAGCGGCAACACGTTTACCCGTGTGCAATACCTCAGCTCGAAGGATACGAGCATCAGCATGAGCAATGTCAGTGTCACGACCTCGGACGATGCGCTTGTGATATTCATCTTCGACAGCAGCTATACGGGCACGTCCCCATTGTTGCAGACCTTCCTTGCGAAGGTGGAGCTTCCCGTGCTGAAGAACGGCGATACAGGTGCCGGCGGCACGTCACCCTTCATTGCCGACTTGGACAACGAGATGGATTCCGTAGCCTGTGACGTGAGCGGGAATGCTTCGGAACTCACAAGGCTGTATACGCTGATTTCCGTATTCCACGGAACTGATGACATAACCGATGAGTGCAAGGTGCAGTGTACTTCTGCTAACAACACGACGGGCGGCACGGTGCAACTTGTATCGAGCAGGACGCAGACGACTGCGGGAACGGCCATTACCACCGCGCAGCAGATGACCAGCAGCTTACGGTACATCCGTGTCGCGTTTGCGCAGGGTGACGGTGTCGGTGACAGTACGACACATCGAGGTGATGTGATACTGACGATAACACATACGACATACGGCACGCGGACGCTTGTATTCACTGTAAACGGTGTTCTGCCTGGTGCCAACGGCGAGCCTGCCACTGTGTACAACCTTCTGCCAGACAAGACGCAGATTAGCGTAGGCAGGGACGGGAGCAGCTATGTTCCTTCTACGGCATCGGTCTACTGCGGCTACACGAAGACAGAAGGCGGCCAGATTACCGAGCATCCAGACGGGAGTGGACAGACTACCTCGGATGCAAGGAAACAGATAGACGGGAAATACAGGATATATTTCAGAAAGCGTTCAAGGACGGCCGGATGGAATACCTACTACTATTGCTACGGCTCATACGTCGACACGGCGCAGACTTCCGGCGGTTATATGATCACGGACTTCAGCGTGTCCACTTACGATGCCGTGGAGCTCATACTTTGCACTGCTACGACTACGGGCAGGTTCGCAGTCGCGGATATCGGCAACTACGACGTGATAGACCGCGAGACGATACCCGTCGTAGCTGACGGCACTAACGGAACAAATGGCACTAACGGCACGAACGGCACGAACGGTGCAGACGCAGTGGAATATACCATTGTGTTCTCGGAGGCATGGGCGAAGCGCGATGTCGGAGATAACGTAACAGGTGCGCTCAAAGGCACTGTATACAGGATAGTCGGAGCGACGCGCACGGCCGTCAGCGGTGCAGCAGTCAGAGTCGGATATATCAGCGGACTGTACAGAGACGTGACGGCAAATTCCAGCGGATATTTCACGGATGGCGGCTACTTCAACGATAGTTGGACAAGCCAGTACTGCGGTGAGTCAAGCTGTATCTACGCGGAGGTGAGGGTCAGCGGCTCCGTTGTCTTCACACAGCACGTTACCATAGTGTTCGACGGTGCAAGCGGACAGAGGGGCAAGGCAGGCAGATTCTACTATTTCGCAGGGGAATGGTCGGACTTCACCTCCAGCAGCTCATGGATTGTCTCAGACGCGCAGGCCCCGTACTTCTCCTATACTGTCAACGGGGTGCTACAGGGCTACTTCGTATATAACCCTGAGAATAACGGCACTTACACGAAGTCTTCGATGGGCACGCCCTCCGACACGGCACCTTGGGAGAGGATGACCAGCAGCTTCAAGTATCTCATCACGGAGGGTGTATTCACTGATTTCGCAAAGATGGGCGGCTATGTCGTATGTGGCGACTACTTCATCTCTCGTTACGTCACGGCGGTAGGATTCAAGAAGACTATGCAGCCTATCAGCGGTGCTGACAAGTACCAGTATATAGAGCAGGATGATATCTTCGCAGACGGCAACATAGACGACTACAGCGCACATCCTGCATACTTCCCCCTGCATTGGAGAACAACCAGTTCAGGCTCCTATATATCCGTTAGCTCAACATCGTATTCGAGCAACGGGTACACCAGCGGATTCTCACTTGACTGGGCAGGCTGCGCATACACCGTACAGATAGAGTACTATAGTCAGGGGTCTGGCATTACATGGAAGGTCGCTACGTCTTCATCAGGGTCGGCAGGAGCTACAGGCACAATACCTGCGGCCTACACAGATAGCAGCACGTTCTATACCTTTGCGTTCTTCATGACATTCAATAACCCGCCGTCAGGAACACGGTATATGTACTTCAAGCTGGCTACGTCGGGCGGTTCTGCCAAGATACGCGGTGTGTATATCAGACGCGCAAAGTTCCGCCCCAATTACTGCATAGACGCTGTAACAGGAGCACAACGACTTGCAGGAGGCAATGTCCGCGTTGACAGCGACGGCAGCGTCGCTGTTTCAGGAACCATCAGCGCAAGGCTGTTCTATGCCGCTACCAAAGTGCTTGAAGAGTCGGATCTCGGCACTACAACGATAAGCGGTGCTACGGTCAGGACGTACAACATCAATCCTGCTACGGAACCGTACTATACGTTCTATGCACCCTGCGAAAACAGCCGCAATACGATAATGTACCTCCCTAACCCAGCAGACTACGACGGCGTGGAGTTCAGGTTCTTCAGACCGATCCTTCACGGACAGACGAACTACGGGTACTCTGCAATAGACTACTCGTCAGACGGAATCTACATGATGGACTCCAGTGACAAGATGCAGAAAAAGCATATACTCACACTCCATCCCAATGTGTTCATCACGGTCAAAGCGATGGCAGGAAGCTGGTGGGTAGTAAGCGGGACAATAGACAGTGCAAGCTAAATATCACAGATTATGAAAAAGGTATTCAACATCTTCATTCCGGCAAAGGGGTTCAAGGCGATTACGATACTGCCCTTCATCTTCGTGCGTCTGGAGCAGAAGAGGAACTACAACGAGGTTGACGACAACCACGAGAACATCCACGGCAGGCAGCAGGTGGAGGTGCTCCTGGTATCTGCGGCGGTCATTGCCGTTCTTTGCCTGACAACTGGCATCTCGTGGTGGTGGATGGCGGCTGCGCCGTTCTGCTACTTCGTGATGTACGGCCTCGAATACATCGTCAGGCTCTTCGTCTACGGCAAGGGGAAGGAGGCCTACCGCAACATCAGCTTCGAGCAGGAGGCGTTCATGTATGAGCGCGACACGGGATACCTTGGCCGCAGGAAGGCATTCGCATGGGTTAGATACTTAACACGTAAAACTTATAAACGATAGAAAGATGAAAGAGAAATTCCTTAACAAGGGCAACATCAGCCTTTTCGCCGTGACATTCCTCGTCTCGGTAGTGACGGCGGTCATCTGCAACCTGTGCGGTGCTGACCGTCTGACAACCGTATGCTGCGCACCGATAGGCGGCATATTATCAGTCCTCGGCATAGGCGCACTCTGCGAGATAGAGGACGTGGCACTTCCCGTAGGCCCTGACGCAGGTGTGCTCGGCACGACGCTCGGGCTTATACTGACGATGATTATTTATTAACAATTAAAACTATACGATTATGGGAGCATTAAAAGCAGCCTTGACGGCAATATTCAACGCGAACAACTACACAAGCGCAACGGACGGCATCAAGGACAAGACCGTACCTGTGGCGGAGAGTAACGGACTTCCGAGCGGGAAGATAGGAATGCGTGAGCTTTCGACCCTTATCGGCATGACGTATATTACAGTTGAGAGCGGAACGAACCTTGACAACATAAAAGACGCAGGCTTCTATGCTGTGGGTTCCCAGAGCGTCGCGCAGTCGATTACGGGCGGTCCGACAGGATTCTCGCCCTCTTCAGGATTCGTCATCGTGTTCCTCTCAGGCTACACGAACAACTCAAACCAGTCGACCCGCAGGTCATACGGGTTCCAGATTATACTATACAGGAACGACATATACTACCGGTATCTTGCCAGCGGCACCTGGGGTGCGTGGAAGACGCTGACGGGAGTGTAGGTCTCAGCTTTCACCTATAAAAACAGATGAATCATGGCAGAGAGAATACTACCTCCCGCAAAAGGCACGATACTGAAGCTGGCGGTAATAGCCGAGCTTGGTGACGGCATACACATGGATGACGTGGACTTTGAAAGCACCTTCTTTCATACCGGGATAACGACCAAGAGCCAGACGGTAAAGAAGGAGGAGATGATACGCATTAGCGAAGACGAATACCTGGCTTGTGTCGATACTTCTATTGTCGGCGTAGGGGAATATTGCATGAGGTTCACCGCGTGGCTCCCCGATACGGATGTGGAGGGCGACCTGCGGCAGGAATCTGTCGTGACGCCTACTGGAATACGGGTGACAAACTAAAAGAGCAAGGAGTATGTCGTGTATATCAGTCGGTGTGTCGCGTGTCGGCGGTATTTCCGCAAGTGCTTCAAGAATCGGGGGTATCGGCGTGAGTGTAGCACTTATTTGTGAGGTTGGTACGGGATATTACCTGCGAGTGACGCCAACCGACCCGCAGACATTGATGTGGGTTGTACCCGGCAACGAGATCACTTACAGCGTGAAATCGAATACAGATTGGAATATCGAATAGAAAAATAGTATTAACAATTAAATATATAAGATTATGGCATACGCAAGTTGGTTAAATCCAAGTAAAACATCGGGCAGCGGAAATGACACCGTGAATGTATCTGCCCTCAGTGACCACACAGGAAGAACCGCACGTTCTACCGTTATGACCTTCAAGGGTTCGAACGTTTCCGACGTTCCTGTGACCGTCAATCAGGCGGGAAAGCCTGAGTTTGTAACTTTACAGGCAACGGCTACCGTCAACAAGCAAGGCGGTACGCTGACTATCAGCGGTACGTCGAACTCGTCGAAACTGACATTCTCGTTAGGCAGCAGCGCAACACTGTCTCTTACACTGCCGTCATCGTACACGGCAAACTCTGCGTCGACTACCAATGGAGCTGCTATCTCAGGCGACCCAGGAGCGTCTGCGGAATACCCATTCAGCATCACGTTCACGGGTATCGGAGAGAACACCTCCATTAGCGATTTGACCGCGCAGCTCATCGTGACCGACAACGCAGGTCACGATGCTACCTGTACGATTACGCAGGCTGCTGGTGACGCTACACTGAGCGTATCGCCGACCACCGTCAACCTCGACTGGAACGCTTACTCTGAGGGAACGACCGCTTCTGTGGCTGTTACTTCTAACACAAGCTGGACTATCGACTAAGCGTAGGCGGCAATGGCAACGACAGTAAAGACATGGCCGACGGGTGGAACTGTTACCTTGACCTATACGGGTCAGGGTAACAACCCCATCGTCGTTGCGACGGATGACAACCCTACCGATGTGGCAAGGAGCATGGTCGTGACCGTCGAGACGACGGCGGGGAGTCCTGTGCAGACGGCGACATTCACGGTGAGTCAGGCGGCTGGCCCGAATTTCCGTCTGAAAAACGGAACGGCGTTTGTGACGAAGGGAAGTGATTTCTTTAACGTAAAGACTTAAACGATATGGCAGTTTACACAAGTATATATGATGGTGCTAATGTTGATGCGAGCGTAGGCAGAAGCTACGTGCCAACCTTGAATGCCGCGCCGACCTCATCGACCCTGACGTTCACGCTCAACGGCAACACGGTCAACTTTGAAATCGGCCAGTTCGCCAAGGTAGCGGTGACGGGAGGCTATGAGTTCTATCAGTTGCAGAATCTGAGTAGCGGCTCGGCAACGTGGGAGCAGGTGGAGTATGGCGGTACGATTCCTTCCAACGTGGCTTACTTCTCTACGGACAACGGCGAGGGTATTGTGCCTTCCGATGGCATACGTGCTGAGACTGTAAATGCTGCAGCTACAATGAGTATTAATCCTGATGTAATAACAGTAGTTAGTGGTAATGTAGGTACTGCAGCTATAACTCTTACAGTTCCAAATGATAACCTTGCTCATGTGTGGGATATTCTGATGACCACAGGTTCGAGTGTCAGCGTGACGATAGCATTGAGTAATAATGCTACCATAAAGGTTCCTAGTGGATTTGCTGTAGGTGCATCAAAGTCGATGGAGATTAGTGTTGTTGGTGTAGGTTCAACTTATTATTTGAGGTATGGCGAGTTTAGTTAATGAGAGTGGTGCTGCACTGATGAACAAGTTCACGCCTCCTGCAAGGGACTACAGCTTGGAGTATCTGACGATCGAGGCGTTGGAGGATGGGTGTGTTGTGAGCATCAGGAACAAGAACTGCAACATTCTGCCAACGTTCTACTATTCCACTGACGGGGGCACTACATGGAGCAGTGTCACGGCACAGAAGTCAAAGACCGTTACTGCCGTTACTATAGACACGGGTGAGACGGCTCTGTTCAAATGCACTCAGAACAGTCATGCTACTGACTGGGATAACTACAATGGCTTCCAATGTAGCAAGAATTATAAGGTCTATGGCAATGCAATGAGTCTGATTTGGGGTGATGATTTTGTGTCAAACAGTGAGTTCGCAAGTGATACGAGAAGTAATTTAGTAGCACTTTTCCGCGAAGACACCCATGTCATAGATGCAAGTAACCTGATTCTGCCTGCTATGATTGTTATGTATCAAGGGTATAACGGAATGTTCAGGGGGTGTACCAATCTTGAAAAGGCCCCTAAGTTACCTGGGTTGACTTTTATAGTAAATCATAATTCTTCGGGTGAAAACTATTCTTCAATGTTTGAAGGTTGTATCAATCTTGAAGAAGCATCAGAATTGCCTGCAACTTCTCCTCCTAATAATTGCTACAACCGAATGTTCTGCATGTCAAGAACAACTAAGTTGACTACACCGAAAATGACAAAAAGTCCAATATTAAGAGCGTTGCATATTTCAGGAAGCGGTACTACAAGTGCCTCTACTACTGGTGCATATAATCAAATGTTTGCAGGCAACGGTAATTTGGTAGAAGTAACTTGTCTTGCAACGTCATTTGGTACAGATGCATGTAAAGACTGGCTTCAGAATTGCTCTGACACAGGAACATTCAAGAAGGCTGCAAGCATGAGTAGTTGGCCAAGTGGTACATCAGGCATACCATCAGGGTGGACGATTGAGGATTATAGTGAATAATAAAGAAAGGATATAAGATGAAAAAGTATTATAATTCAACGACAAAGGAGTGGTACTTTGAAGGGCAGACCATAACGAGGAAACTTGCCAATGGTGCTTTGTTCAGTGGTATTCCTACATTGAGTCAGCTCAGTGAGTGGGGATTCGAGGAGGTGATAGAGCCTGCTCCGACTCCACAGGAACTTCTTGAAGCCGCAAAGCAGGAGAAGATTCAGGAGATTGAGGAGTATAATG
>Ga0265301_10002816_pt1 | contig 19414 bp, 9 predicted proteins | sample AusTroGonzalo_MG_2_FD_193488 | JGI IMG/M metagenome (GOLD analysis project Ga0265301, IMG submission 193488) | Bovine rumen microbial communities from tropical cattle in Woodstock, Queensland, Australia - Gonzalo_04 | ecosystem: Host-associated > Mammals > Digestive system > Stomach > Rumen ... | reverse complement strand
AAAACTCTCTGTCACACTTTATGGCGGACTCTATCGTTTCTTCAACTTCACCGATGACTACCACCACACCTACACCGCTTTCAATGGCGGAGCCAGTCTCGAAGCCTATCTCGGCAAATGGACGCTGACGGCCTATGTGGATAACGGTTGGAACTTCATGGAAGGTGAACATCGGGGACATCAGGCGCCGGCCTGGTATTTCACGGCATCTTATGGTCTGAGCAATGCCCTTACCATTTCCCTCTATGCCCAGCATCCGTTCTGTCAGCATCCTCTCACGAACAAGACGGAAGTGCTCAACCGTTATCTTTATAAAGATGAGTCGCAGCATATCCGCGATTTCGGTAATATGCTAACCCTCAATCTCTCGTGGTCATTCTCCTCCGGCCGGAAGTATCGTGACATCCAACGCACCATGAACCACAAGGATCAGGAAACGGGTATTCTGCAAAGCAAATAAGGCAATAAGGATTTATTTGAGATGATTTTTTGGTAGTCTGACTGATTATGACTATATTTGCAGCAAAATTGAAACGTAATCGATTATGAAGGGACTAACAATGACGTGTCTGGCCGTCCTCTTAGCGGCCTGTAGTACTGCTCCCAATATGGAGCAGCAGATTGATGAACTCTACGGCAAGATGTCGCAGGAAGAACGCATCGCACAATTAAAGAGTATGTATATGGATGACCTGTTCGACGAGCAGGGGACGCTGGACACGGCGAAATGCCGTGAACTGATTCCCAACGGCATTGGTCACTTCTCGCAATTCTGTATGCAGCAACCCAGAGATCCCAACGAACTGCGCGACCGTGCGGCTGCCGTACAGGATTGGCTGATGCACCACACGCCCAACGGCATACCTGCCCTGCTACATGAAGAGGTGCTCTCGGGTATCAACACCTTAGGTGCAACCATCTATCCGCAGCAGATTGGCTTGGCCTGCTCGTTCAATCCTGCCAATAATGAACTGAAAACCAACCTGACCGCTGAGTCACTCAGGAGAATGGGTGGTGTGCTGGCCTTATCGCCGATGGTCGACGTATGTCGCAACCCCTCGTTCAACCGTCTGGAGGAATCGTACGGCGAGGATGCCTATCTGTCGGCCGCAATGGGTGTCGCATTCGTTGAAGGTCTGCAACGTGGCGATCTGAGACAGGGTGTTGGAGCATGTTCGAAACATTATCTCGGCTATGGTGGCGGTGGTGATGCCGACGAAAAGGAACTGATGGAAGAAATCCTGATGCCCCACGAGGCGATGATCCGGTTGGCTGGCAGCAAATGTGTGATGCCGGGCTATCATGCCGTGCATGGTACGAAATGCGTAGCCAACAGCGAGATCCTGCAAGATATCCTGCGTGACTATATAGGTTTCGATGGTATGGTGGTGAGTGACTATACGGCCATTGACCAGTTGCCAGACATAGAAGATGTGGTGGAGAAAGCGGCTGCAGCCATCAACGGCGGCAATGATGTCGACTTCCCCTTTGGAGCCAACTACCAGCATCTGCAAAAGGCCATCGACCGCGGATTGGTAAAGCCTGAGACACTGGAACGTGCCGTGAAGGACGTGCTACGTCAGAAGTTCCGTGCCGGATTCTTCGACGAGAAACCTTATCTTTACGACACAGAAAAGATTGAGTTGGATACAAGGGCTGAGCGCGAGGCAGGTGCATACGTCTGTGCCACACAATCGGTTGTACTTCTGGAAAACAATGGTGTCTTGCCGCTGATGGATGCCAAGAACATCCTCGTCACTGGACCGAATGCCAATTCGCCCTGGGCCATGTGCGGCGACTATTCCTATCCCGCCATGTCGTATTTCTGGAAGAAGTTAGAAGATGTGGCAGACCGTGACAATCCCCACATCGTGAGACTGTTGGAGGGCATGACCAACCGCAAACCAGAAGGTGTGAACATTCTCTATTCACGCGGCTGCGACTGGACAGAAGAGATTGAGACGAAATACGGTGAATTAGGCGACGAGCGTGCCTGGGAGTACGAACTGCTTCATCGTAAGGTAGATTCGGGCGAGAAGGCCGACAAGCAGGAGGCTCTACGCATGGCTCAGCAGGCCGACGCGATTATCGCTGCCATGGGTGAGAATGTGATGCTCTGCGGTGAGAATCGCGACCGTCAGAGTCTCCGCCTGCCTGGCAAGCAAGAGCAGTATGTCGAGGAACTGATCAAAACAGGCAAACCTGTAATATTGGTGATGTTCGGCGGCAGGGCTCAAGTTGTATCCGGACTGGCAGAGAAATGTGCCGCCGTGATTCAGGCTTGGTATCCGGGTGAAGAAGGCGGCAATGCATTGGCCGATATCCTCTATGGTAAGATTGCGCCTTCAGCCAAACTCAGCGTTAGTTATCCAAATACAGAGATTAACGAAACCATCTGTTATAATCGCTCTATGGAAAAGGATCCGCGTGTGCAGTGGCCCTTCGGACATGGCTTGAGTTACACAACATTTGAGTACACGAACCTGAAGGTGGATAGCGAGGCCAAGACGACTGATGAGAACATCACCCTCTCGTTTGACGTGAGGAACATCGGAAAAATGAATGGTACTGAGATTGCTCAAGTCTATATTTCACCCACTTCCGCCGACCAGAAGATCCGGCCCATCCAGTTACAAGGTTTCGCTAGGGTGTCGACCATCAACGGCGCACCAGCCAAGACGGTGAAGGTCAAACTCTACACGGAGCAGTTCGGATACTATAGTAACGACGGCCAGCGCCAATGGAACATCCAGCCAGGCGACTACATCGTGAAGATTGGTGCCTCATCGTATGATATCAGACTGCAAGCGAAGGTAACGCTGAAGGGGGAGCCCGTTAGCAAGCCCATCAGAGAGTATTATTTCTCTGAAGCCTTCGTGGAGTAAAGAGCAACGTAGCGAGGAAACCGATTAGGAAGATGGTCGTGGTGCCGAGGACAATGGCAAGGTAGCCATGCAGGTGAACACCTGGCAGATTCCACATATCGGCTAAGGAAATCCACGCTATCACAAGTACACCGCATACGCAGCCAAGTAGGGCTGCGGTGCGGTTAATTGTTTGCGGAATACAGCCCAACAGGAACAATCCCAACATACCGCCGGAGAAGATGCTCGACAACGTCCACCAGGCATCGATAATGCTCTCCACACTCAGCATGGCAATGGCTACGATAATGCCCAACACACCGACAATGACACTCGAGAAACGGAGGACAGCCAAATGGTGACGGTCGGTTGTACCTCGAAAGAACGGTTTGAAATAATCCGTCAACACAATGGTGGCAGCAGAGGTAACACTGGTAGAAACAGTACTCATGCCAGCCGCAAAGATAGAAGCAATCAACAAACCTCGCAAGCCCACTGGTAACTCACTAACGATGAAATGCGGAAACACATAATCAGGTTTTTCTGCAATCTCGGCAGGCAACAATTGTGGATTGGCGATGTAATAACTGTAGAGTGCCGAACCGATAAGGAAAAAGAGAGCCGACACAGGAATGAAGAGATAACCACCAAAGAGAGCCGAGAAACGGGCATCACGGTCGGTCTTAGCCGCATGGTAACGCTGCACATAGTTCTGGTCAATGCCATAATTCTGCAGATTAATAAAGATGCCATAGATGAGACAGACCCAGAAGGTCGACTTCGTCAGGTCGAACGAGAACTCACCCAATGAAAATTTATTGCCCGAAGGCGCATTGATAGCGAGATCGAAGGCCTGCAGAGGTCCCTCGGGCATGCGGAACAGCAGCAGTCCCAGACACAAAACTGCTCCTCCGATAAGGATGATGCCTTGGATGGCATCGGCCCAGATAACGGCTTTCAGACCTCCCAACATCGAGTAGATGATGATACCGATGGAAGTGAGGATAATCACCATGTGGATATCCCAGCCCATAAGGATATACATCGGCACAGCAAGCAGATACAGAATCGATCCCATGCGGGCAATCTGTGTCAACAGGTAACAGGCAGAGGCATATAGTCTGGCCCATGAGCCGAACTTCTCTTCCAAAAAGGTATAGGCTGACACCGAACCGCTCTTACGATAGAATGGTACGAAATACTTCGCAGCGAAATAACTCGCAATGGGGATGCTGAGAGAGAATACAAATGCATTCCAATCAGCAGCGAAGGCTTTGCCTGGATAACCGATATAACTGATGCTCGATACATAGGTGGCAAAGATCGACATACCGACTACCCAGCCAGGAATAGAATGACCCGCAGAGGTGAACTCATCGGCAGAACTTCCCTTGCGGAAGAAACTGCAGCCGAACACCACCACGCCAAGGGTAAAGACCAGAAAAACGATGAAGTCTATCGTATGCATAATTTACCGTTTTCGATAGGCAAGGCATCGAGAGCCTGACGGATCTTTTCACGTTCAGGTGCATCAAACTTATAGAAAGGAGAGGCCACGAAGTCATCGTTGATGATGCCCAACAGCGAAAGGGCACATTTCAATCCCTTCAGATAACTGGAACCATGTTTGCCGACAGTATAGATTGTTGTCGAGATCTGCATGATATACTGCTGGAGTTGGCGTACCCGCTGAAGATCACCGTTACGGGCTGCCTCATACATCGCCACATAGAGTTCAGGGAACATGTTCGCACCACCATTGATGCCGCCATGCGCCCCCAAAAGTACACACTCACCCGTAATCTCCTCTGGGCCTACAAGCATAGCGAAGTCCTTACGCTCCTGCATCTTATACATCACCGACTGGAAATAGACGGCATTGGCAGAAGAGTCCTTAAAACCTACGACCTGCGGATTCTGCGCAATGCGTCGCACAGTATCGGGAGCAAAACTTACCTTCACATGCGACGGCATGTTATAGAGAAACACAGGCAATGGCAACTGAGGGACCAACTCCTCATAGAACTGCGCCAGTTCGGGTTGTCCTGTGGCAAAATAATAGGGTGGTGCACTCACCACACCATCGGCACCGCAGTCAGCAGCCACCTTCGCCAGACGGATACTCTCCACAATACTGGTATCCGTGATACAGGCCAACAGCGGCAGACGACCGTGATTGATGCGGCAGGCTTCTCTGATCATCTGCTTTCGGACATCATAACTCAGGCTCTGTTCCTCGCCAGTGGTTCCGAGGATAAACAGGCCATGCACACCGCCAGCAACCAGGTGTTCTATCAAGCGTTCGAGACTCTCTACATCGAGTGTCTGATTATCTTTCAACGGAGTCACAAGTGGGGGGATGATGCCACTAAGGGGTTTGTTCTGAGTCATATTCCTTCAATTGTTTCTTAGATGACGTGTCAAGGGATGTTTTGTAACGTTGCAAAGGGGTACAAAACAAGTTGACAATAGTCCTTATTATAAATAATGTACAAAAGATGAGACAAAAGATAAGTACTTTGGTCATATGTATCTTGTGCAGTATCTATGCATGGGCGCAAGACTATGAGACGCATCGTCAGTACCTGAGTGGCACTGGATGTGATGATATGGTACAATGGGATTTCATGTGTACAGATGGACGCGACAGTGGAAAATGGACGAAGATCGGCGTGCCCTCATGTTGGGAACTGCAGGGCTTCGGCACTTACCAATACGGCATGCGTTTCTACGGCAAAGCAACCCCAGAGGGCATTGCCGACGAGAAAGGATTCTACAAGACGACATTTACATTGCCCAAGACTTGGGAAGGCCGGCAGATACAGTTGGTTTTCGAAGCCGTCTTCACCGATGCCAATGTGACCATCAACGGCAGGAAGGCTGGCAATGGACTCTATCAGGGAGGATTTACCCGTCATACCATCGATGTGTCCGACCGCGTCTTCTTTGGTTCGAAGAAAAACCGTCTTGAGGTTGAAGTTGCCAAAGAGAGTGCCAATCCACAAGTGAACCTCGCCGAACGCAGGGCTGACTATTGGAACTTTGGCGGTATCTGGCGTCCAGTCTTCATTATCGCCAAGCCCTCGCAGAATATCAGTCGTGTGGCGATTGATGCCAAGGCCAATGGTCTCTTTACGGCTGATGTCTATCTGAATCGCGCCGTTGATGGCTCGAGAGTAAGTGTTGACATCATCGATGCCCAAGGAAAAAAACTTGCCACCAGTCCCACCTATATCATCGCCAGCGACAAGGCCAAGATAGAAATACGCACAGACAGTCCGAAACCTTGGAATGCCGAGGATCCCAACCTCTACACGGCTGTTTTCAAGTTGCAGAATGCCGAGGGTAAGACTCTCCATGTGGAGCGTCAGAAATTCGGTTTCCGCACCATCGAATACCGTCATCAGTATGCTGGCGACGAGGAGGATGGTGTGTTTATCAATGGGCATAAAGTAATCATGAAGGGTGTGAACCGTCATTCGTTCCGTCCTGAGACGGGGCGAACATTGTCGAAGGCCAAGAACATCGAGGACGTAAAACTCATTAAATCGATGAATATGAATGCCGTACGTCTCTCCCACTACCCTGCTGATCCGGAATTTCTGGATGCCTGCGACTCGCTGGGACTCTATGTAGAGTGCGAACTGCCAGGCTGGCACAATGCCCACGAGACAATTGTGGGGTCGCAGATGGTGGAGGAAATGGTGATACGTGACATGAACCATCCTTCGATTATCTTCTGGAGCAACGGCAATGAGGGCGGCTTTAACTATGAACTGGAACCCGTCTTCGCGAAGTTGGACATCCAACAACGTGTGGTGCTTTATCCTTGGGCAAACCGCAATGGCTTTGAGACAAAACACTACCGTTCGTGGGGTGAAACGGCTGAGTATATGCGTCAGAAGGAGATCTTCATGCCTACAGAATTCCTACATGGATTATATGACGGGGGACATGGAGCAGGACTGAAGGACTATTGGAAACTGATGATGTCGAATCCCCGTTTTGCAGGTGGATTCCTGTGGGACCTGATGGATCAGGCCGTTGTCCGCACAGATAAGAATGGTATCCTCGACCCTATGGGTAACTTCGGCTCCGACGGTATCATAGGCCCTCACATGGAAAAGGAAGGCTCATATTATACCATTAAGGAAGTGTGGAGTCCTGTACAGGTGATATCGTGGGATTCCAATGGCATCAACATCAAGAATTGCTACGATTTCACCAACCTAAAGGATTGTCAGTTCTACTATAAGTTGCTGACAATGCCTGCCTATGGTCAGTCGGCAGTCAAGGTCATCAAAGAGGGAAAACTCCCGTCACCTGATATTGCACCAGGGAAATGGGATAAACTCGAAATGGAAAGAACTGATGCAGAAGTGATACAGTTGACAGTTATCGACCCACACGGACAGGAGATATTCACGTGGAGCCGCAAGAATATAACAAAGCCAGGCAACTTTAGGAAGCCCCATCTGCGACAGAACACGCAGAAGTATTCGTATACGGAGGATGCCGACCAATTACTAGTGAAACACAGCAATCGGCAATATACCTTCAGCAAGAAGACGGGCAGGTTGATGGGCGTCAGCATTGCCGGTAGGAAATTGTCGTTTGGCAATGGTCCCCGTTTCATTGCGGCTAAGCGTGCAGACCGCTCAGAAGACGGTTTCTATAATCATGATGACAAGGAGGCATTTCAGAAGAAGACGCAATACGCCGAGTATGCAGATCAGGGCGCATTTGATGGCTTCACCATTAGCGACAGTACCCTCATCGCCAACTATCAACACGGTATCATCAATAAGGTTACCTGGCGATTCCTGTCTGATGGTGGCGTATATATGGACGCTGATTATGACTTCTATGGCGTCGTTGACTTGATGGGTATCTGCTTCGATTATCCGGAATCGATGGTAAAAAGCAAACAATGGGTGGGTAATGGTCCCTATCGTGTTTGGCAGAATCGCCAGGCAGGTCCGCAGTACGGTTACTGGCAGAACGACTACAACGATCCCATTCCTGGCGAATCATGGGAGTATCCTGAGTTTAAGGGCTACTTCTCAAATGTCGCATGGATGAAGTTCCAAACGACGGAAGGACAGTTTGGATTAGAGGTCTTAAACCATAAGATTGGTGTCTATACACCTCGAGACGGTCGCGACCACTTGCTATACGACTTACCTGAGACAGGCATCTCTATCCTGCGATTCATTCCTGCCGTTCGCAATAAGGTGAACACGACCGACCTCAACGGCCCCAGCGCACAACCTAATTGGAGTAAATGGAGTTCAAGTATCAATGCTATCTTAAGATTTGAATGATATGAAACGACTAACCACGTTGGCACTCGCCTTATCTCTCGCAATTCTGTCGCGAGGCAAAGATACCACGAAGCCTTGGACCTTCTGGTACTGGATGTATGGTGCCGTTTCAGAACAAGGCATCAAGGCCGATTTGCAGGCAATGAAGGACGTGGGATTAGGCGGTTGTTATCTGATGCCCATTCGTGGAACTGCAGAACATCCGGAATATGGTGGCACAGCAGATGCGCTGAGTAAGAATTTCTGGCACATGGTAGACTATTCTCTGGCTCAGGCCGATTCCCTCGGATTGGGAATGGGCATCCACATCTGTGATGGTTTTGCTTTGGCTGGCGGACCTTGGATCTCACCAGAAGAATCGATGCAGAAAATCGTATTCTGCGATACAGTGGTTAGCGGAGGGAAACACCAATTCCAAATGTCTAAGCCTCAGCATTACGAGAACTACTATGAGGATATTGCTGTCTATGCGATTCCAATTAACCATCTCCCAACGCCTCAAACCTTTTACATCAGTTATTCCTCTGAGATAACGGTTAATGACAAAGGCGTTTATTGTGCTGACAAACCAGGCTGGATTCAATATGAGTTTGACAAGCCTACTCTGATACGCAATATTGAGATAGAACCTTCTGGTACGAATATCCAATGTCAGCGTCTGAATATCAAGGCCTCTAATGATGGCGTTTATTACTATCCCGTTAAGCAATTGACCCCTCCTCGTCAAGGTTGGCAGAACACAGGGTTTAATACCACCTTCTCCATTCCTCCGACAACGGCTAAGTATTTCCGTTTTGAATGGACGACTGAAGGTTCAGAGCCTGGGGCGGAAGATCTGGATGCTGCCAAGTGGAAACCAGTACTACGACTCAAGAGCATCAAATTCTATAGTTGGCCGCTTATCGACAACTGGGAGGGCAAGGCCGGTTACGTCTGGCGTATCGCCCCAATGGCCACAGAGGATGATCTGCCTTTTACAGACTTCCTGCGTCCACAGGACATAGTCTGTACAAAGATGCAAAAAGATCAACTCAATATCAATCTGCCAGAGGGCACTTGGCGCATTCTCCGCATGGGACATACTTCTACAGGACATACCAATGCAACTGCAGGTGGGGCGAAAGGATTGGAATGCGACAAGTTCTCCCGCAAAGCAGTAGAAAAGCAGGTTGACAACTGGTTCGGGCTGTTTATGAAGCAGCCTCATCACAAGGCCATCCAATATCTGCATGTCGACTCTTGGGAATGTGGCTCACAGAACTGGAGCCAGAACTTTGCCCAGGAGTTTGAACGTCGCAGAGGTTATGACATCCTTCCCCTCCTTCCCATTTATGCTGGCGTACCCATGAGAGGTGGCGAGGAGACATTAAGAGACATCCGCAAGACCATCAACGAACTCATCAATGAGGTATTCTTTGCTACTGTAGCCCAGAAGGCAAAGGAATATGGGGCGCAACTCTCATCAGAGAGTGTGGCACCTACGATGGTCTCTGACGGCATCGAGCATTACAAATATGTGGACATGCCAATGGGCGAATTCTGGTTGAACTCACCTACCCACGACAAGCCCAACGATATGCTCGATGCCATCAGTGGGGCTCATGTCTATGGTAAAAACATTGTGCAGGCAGAAGGCTTTACGGAGGTTCGTGGGGTGTGGGACGAGACACCCGCCAGCATCAAGGCACTCCTCGACAGGAACTTCGCCTTGGGTATGAACCGACTCTTCTTCCATGTGAATACCCATAACCCCTGGCTCGACAAGAAACCTGGTATGACACTCGACGGCATCGGACTCTTCTTCCAACGCGACCAGACGTGGTTTGCTGAAGCCAAACCATTCGTCGACTATATCACCCGCTGTCAGAAACTCCTGCAAAAGGGCAAGCCTGTGGTGGATATCGCTGTGTATACGGGTGAGGATCTTCCCTCTCGCGCCTTTACGCCCGATCGACTGGTGCCGATGCTGCCAGGCTTGTTTGGTGCCAAGCGTGTGCTATCAGAAAGACAGCGTCTCGCCAATGTCGGACAGGTGATGGAAGAGTCGCCCGTGGGTGTGCGCCACTCTGCTGGCATCCTCGACTTGAAGGACTGGATCAATCCCATGCACGGCTATCAATACGACTCGATGAACAAGGATGCGCTACTCCATCAGCCTTTCAATTACAAGGTGCTAGTTGTCCCGTCATGGGTTCTGGTTTCCGCAGAAGCCAAGGAACGCATCACCCAACTGCAAAAGAAAGGTGTTCTCATCATTGATAAGCCCTTCAGGAACAATACCTTCGAAAAAGTCCCCCCTGATGCCATCCTGCCTGAGGGTATTGCCTATGCCCATCGTACTGGTGAGGACTTTGACATCTATTTCCTCTCGAACCAAACCAATCAGGAGCAGACCTTCTCGCCTGTTTTCCGTCAGATAAATGAGGGTGCTGTGGTTTACAATCCTCAGACAAATGAAAGTGCTTCGTTTGACGGCACCATCAAACTCCCGCCATTTGGTTCTTTATTCGTTTGTATAGGACTCGATATTTTTTCCCAAGGTGGGAACATTTCATTCCCAAGGAGGGAACAATTCATTCCCACGGTGGAAAAAAATCCACAGTCTTGGGACATTTCCTTCCGAGAGTCTGGCCTGACATTAAAAAGCCAGTCACTCTTCGACTGGAGTCAGCATGAGAACGACAGGATTCGATATTTCAGCGGACATGCCCGTTATACGACGACATGGGAACTGCAGAAGAAGCAGGTGCCAAAGGGACGTGCCTGGCTGTCGTTGCCCAATGTGAAGGATATCGCCCATGTCTGGATCAACGGTAGGGATTGCGGTATCGCCTGGACAGAGCCATACGATGTAGAGATTACAGGAGCCTTGCAGAAAGGCAAGAACACCATAGAAATCGAGGTGGTGAACACATGGCATAATGCCCTTCGCGGTATGGATCAAGGCAAGGCGCCCTATGAGGGTATCTGGACCAACGCCAAGTATCGCACAAAGGGCGACGGCTTGCTACCTGCCGGTCTCCTCGCACAACCAAAACTTAAAACAGAATAATGATATGAGAAAACTAATCTGCGCCATCGTTGCGCTTCTGGGATTAACAGCGAATGCTAAAGTCAGGCTGCCACAGTTTTTCAGTGACAACATGGTACTGCAACAGCAGACAGAATGTTACATCTGGGGATGGGACGAGCCAGGTAAAAAGGTTCAGGTGATTACTTCATGGGACCAGAAGTCCCACATCGTGACAGCCCGCAAGGACGGGCGCTTTGGCGTACTGGTGACAACACCCAAGGCTGGCGGCCCTTACTCTATCACCTTCAGAGACGGCGACCCTGTCATACTGAACAATGTAATGATTGGCGAGGTATGGGTATGCTCAGGTCAGTCGAACATGGAAATGCCGATTAAGGGCTACAAGGCACAGCCCGTAGGAGGTGCGACAGAAGAATTGCTCTCCTGTCAGGACAATGGACTACGATTATTCAATGGAAAAAGGTTTGCCTCACTGGAACCTCAGCAGGATCTGGCAGGATCCTGGCAGGAAGCAGATATCGTCAGCGTTCGTGAGTTCTCGGCTACCGCCTATTTCTTTGGCAAGACACTGAGAAAGATGCTTGGTGTTCCTGTTGGTCTGATATGTACGGCCTTTGGCGGTTCTGCCTGCGAGGCATGGATGAAGGCCGACTGGTTGAAAGCCTTCCCCAAGGTGAATCAGCATGTGACGGAGGCGGATGTCAAGGAACTCGAGCAACGTTGTCCCACAGCCCTCTACAACGGACAATTAAAGCCGCTTATCTACGATGGTATCCATTATGGCATCCGTGGTGTCATCTGGTACCAGGGCGAGGACAATGTGCCACGCTATGACTACTATGCCCCGCTGATGGCGCGTATGATTCAGGGATGGCGCGAGGACTGGCACCAAGGCGACTTTCCCTTCTATTATTGTCAGATTGCACCATTCGACTATAGTGCCACAGACTGGGCCCTTTATAATAGTGCCCTGCTCCGCGAACAACAGGCGAAGGTGGAAACAATGGTCGACAACTGTCGCATGGCAGTACTGATGGATACAGGTATCAAAGACGGCATCCATCCTCGCAAGAAACAGATTGCTGGAGAACGTCTTGCCATCCTTGCTCTCACCAACACCTATGATATAAAAGGCTTGCCCGACTTCGCCAGATATAAGGAGGTAGAGTTTAAGAATGATACGGCCGTCGTTAGTTTCGACCGCTCGAAAGAATGGGTTTATTTCGAGAACGGCACTACCTCAAATAACTTCGAGGTGGCTGGTAGCGATCAGGTGTTCCATCCAGCAACGAAGGTATGGGCGAACAACAATCGTGTCTATGTGATCTGCAATGAAGTGAAGAAACCTGCGGCAGTACGCTATGCCTTCAAAGACTGGGTGGTTGGCGATTTGATGCACGCAGGACTGCCTGTATCTTCCTTCCGTACTGATAACTGGTAAACGATAATGAAAAGACTCCTCTGCATCCTCTGTCTCCTGAGTGCGTTTATTGCCGTCAGTGCCGACTATGTTCCACGCGACCTCGTGTGGACCTCGCAGAGCAGGAATGCCAGCGAGTCGATGCCCTGCGGAGGTCACGACATTGGCATGAACGTATGGGTGGAACAGGGCGATGTGCTGTTTTATATCCAACAGAGCGGATGGTTTGATGAGAACAATACGCTTCTGAAGGCAGGTCGATGGCGACTCCATTTCGATGGTCAGCCATTCGACGGTCAGGATTTCGAGCAACGGCTCAATCTCGACGAAGGAGTCATCTATATCAAAGGAGGAGGGACAGAAATCAGAATCTGGGCCGATGTCCTGGAACCGGTCGTGTTTGTTGTTCTGTCAAAGCAACATACGGGCCGAGTCACGCTGAGTTACGAGAGTTGGCGCTACAAGGACCGCCCCGTGACAAGAGCCGAATGCCAGCAATGTTCCTACAAATGGATCATTCCCAAGGACTGCATGACCTTCGCCGACAGCATCGAGGCTAAAGACCACAGGCTCACCTTTACACATAAGAATAGGGCGGAAACCGTCTTCGACTACACCGTGAGCCGCGAACGCATGGATAGCGCCAAGGACTCACTCTATAACCCCATCGGCAACCTGTTACTCTATGGCGAGATGATGGCACCAGGCTTTCACTACACCGGCACTACTGATGGCATTTATGCCTCGACCGACTATCGCAGTTGGAACTATAAGTGCGACACACTGAAGGATAATATTATCCGCATCTGCATGAACCAGACATCACAGGTCAGCCACGAGGATTCGGAAAAGCGAAGTGCCGCATGGTGGCACAACTACTGGCAACGCAGTTGGATACAAGTGGATACCAATGATGAAGGCGCACGCACCATGGTACGTAACTACGAACTGATGCGCTACATGCTGGGCTGCAATACTTATGGCCAGTGGCCCACCAAGTTCAATGGCGGACTCTTTACGTTCGATCCCGTTTACGTAGATTCCACAGCCACCTTCACCCCCGACTACCGCAAGTGGGGCGGCGGTACGATGACGGCCCAGAATCAGCGACTCGTCTATTGGCCTTTGCTCAAGAGCGGCGACTACGACCTACTCCGCCCACAACTCGATACCTACTTGCGGATGTTGCCTAACGCCATAGCATGGTCACGCCACCATTGGGGACATGAGGGGGCATGCTTCAGCGAACAGATAGAGAATTTCGGACTGCCCAATCCCGCCGAGTACGGCAAACATACTGATGACAGCGACTGGGGTGTGGAAAACAACCGATGGTTGGAGTATGAGTGGGACACAACCTTGGAGTTCTGTCAGATGGCAGTATTGATGCGTCCGTGGTATCCAGATTCCACATTGGAGAAGTATCAGAAACTGATTAACGAGGCCCTGCGTTTTTTCCCCGAACATTACCCCAATCTCTTGATATATCCAGGCTCTGGATGTGAGACCTATAAGATAGCACGCAACCCTGCCAGTACCATCGCCGCGCTCCATGCGATGAAGAACAGCCTCGACAATATCGGAGTCGACACCAGTATCATCCCCGACATTCCTTTGCAGATTATCGATGGCGATACCTGTATCGCACCTGCCGAACACTGGGAACGCATCCAGAACACGGAGACCCCACAACTCTATCCCGTCTTTCCTTGGCGCATCTATGGCGTAGGAAGACCGCACCTCATTATCGCCCGCAATACCTATTTCAAAGACCCGCATGCCTTGGAGATGCGTAGCACAAAGGGCTGGAAGCAAGACAATATCTGGGCAGCCTGCTTAGGTCTGACCGACGAGGCGAAACGTTTGAATACGGAGAAACTAAGCAATGGTCCTTACCGATTCCCCGCTTTCTGGGACGCTGGCTTTGATTGGGCACCCGACCATAATCGTGGCGGTGCAGGCATGATTGGTCTGCAAGAGATGCTGCTTCAGGAAGACCTCGACCACAACCCCATTCTCTTCCCAGCCTGGCCCCGCGAGTGGAACTGTCGTTTCCGTCTCCATCTCTCAGGCCAACGTTGTGTCGACGGGGAAATCAAGAACGGAAAGATTACCTATGCCATTGACGGCGTTAATTATTCTAATGACTATGAATAGATTCCTACGACGACTTCTTCTCCTTGCCTGTCTGATGGTTAACTGTGCCAGTGCCAAACTGGTCATTACAAAGACATTCTGTAACTATCAAAGCGAGCCCATGGCGATTGTAGATGGCAAGATTCGCGTGGGGTGGCAATATCATGACAACCAAAAGGCCACAGCCATGCAAGAGGCCTATCACATTATCGTCACAGAGCGTCACACCGGACGGAAAGTCTATGACCAGCAAATCACCACAGACCAGAGCCAGTTTATTGAACTGCCTCAGTTGAAGCACAATGTTTTCGGCTATCAATGGAAAGTTCGGATTAGACAAAACGGTGAGTTCTCGGACTGGAGCAAAGAACAGACCATCCGCGTAATGCCAGAGATAAAGACTCCGACATGGATTGGTGCCATTACCAAGAAAGATGCACATATCCCCGATGGCCGTTGGAGCAACACCGAATTCAAGAAAGATGCCTTCAAGAGCCAGTGGGCCAATGTAGACACACTCTCTTCCAAGAGCATCGTCCTGCGCAAGAACTATCTGTTTCAGAAAAGAATCATTGATGCCATCGTCTATATCTGCGGTTTAGGCCATTATGAATTGTATATCAATGGTGAGAAAATCGGCGACAGCGTATTTGCCCCTTTGTGGAGCGAATATAGCAAGACGGTCTATTACAATGTCCACGATGTCACTACGGCCTTGGAACGTAGTGGTCCCAATGAGTTTGCGGTACTGTTGGGCAATGGTTTCTTTAACGTCCAGCGCGGTAGCCGCTACAGTAAACTTCAGGCAAGTTTTGGTCCCCCACAACTGTTCTTCCGCATGGACATTATCTATGAGGATGGTTCGAAAGAACAAATTGTCAGCGACCGTAGTTGGCTGTGGGACCTAAGTCCCATCACATTCAACAGTATCTATGGCGGTGAATCGTACGATGCCCGACGGGAAACGAATCCGCAATGGAAACCCGTTGTCATCACAGAAGGCCCAAACGGTACACTCCGCCCAGAAACCTGCCAACCCGTGAAGGTGATGGAGCACTATGATGTAGTGTCTTGGAATCCAGCGACATCAGTAGCCGATATGGGGCAGAACCTCGCAGGCTTTCCCGAGATTACCGTCAGCGGACGACGGGGCCAGACGGTCAAGTTGCTTGTGTCGGAACGCCTTACCGCACAAGGTTCATGCGACCAAAGTCAGACAGGCCGACCACACTATTACGAATACACATTGAAAGGTGAAGGTCAGGAACAATGGCAACCACGTTTCTCATACTACGGTTTCCGTTATATCCAGATTGAGGGCGCTGTGATGGAGGGACAGCCCAATCCAGATAATCTTCCCGTTATCCATAGCCTCAGGAGTTGTTTCGTCTATAACTCCGCTGCTGAAACCTCGTCCTTCTGGTGCAACAACGAACGCTTCACGAGGACCCACCGACTCATCGAACGCGCCGAGCGCAGCAATATGCAGGCCGTTATGACCGACTGCCCTCATCGTGAAAAACTGGGATGGTTAGAGCAAGACCATCTCTGCGGCCCATCACTATTCTATAATTTCGACATGACACGCCTCGTGCCAAAGATTATCCGTGACATCGTCGACTCACAACAGCCCAACGGCATGGTGCCGACCACCGCCCCGCAGTACGTCTCTTTCGGCAATCTCTTCGACGACTCACCCGAATGGGGTTCGACACTCATTATCCTGCCCTTCCAGTATTATGAGATGTATGGCGACTCGACGCTGATCACAGACAATTACAAGCCCATGCGCTGCTATGTGGACTATCTGACCTCTCGCGCAGAGGATGGCATCGTGAGTCACGGCCTTGGCGACTGGTACGACTACGGCCCGGGTAAAGCGGGTTTCTCGAAGAACACACCCGTTCCCTTAGTAGCAACAGCCCATTATATCTATGACCTGCAACTCATCACCGAGGCGGCACGGATGACAGGCCATCAGGCCGACATGAAGAAATACAGCGCACTCTATCATAAGACGGTCGAGTCTTTTAATCGGCATTTCTACAAGTCCGACTCTTGCTACTACGGTACGGGCTCACAGACCTCGAACGCCCTGCCGCTGTTCCTCGGCATCTGCGGTGAGAACAAAGCCGTCGTACTGCAAAGTCTCATCAACGATATCCACGCCCACGGTGACCGCCTGACAACGGGTGATGTTGGCAACCGCTACCTCTTCCGTGTATTGGCAGACAACGACCAGAACGACCTGCTCTACAAGATGCTGAATCATGCGGATACGCCTGGCTACGGTTTCCAGATAGCACAAGGAGCGACGACTCTCACTGAACAATGGGATCCACGCGAGGGCGCTTCGGAGAATCATTTTATGCTGGGACAGATCGACGAATGGCTGTTCCGTTCGCTCAGCGGCATCCGCCAGAAGCCCGGAACCCACGGCATGCGCCACCTCGTGATAGATCCCAAGGTCATTGGTGACATCCGTCACATCAAGACATCCATCCACACCCTCTATGGCGAGGTAAAGGTGGAACTGACACCAGACAACAGACTTCCAATCTATAAGATTCCTGGAGGATGTAAATTGATAAAGAACTAACAGATATGAATAGACTTTATATACTGACAGTCGTGCTGTTGGTTACAAGTACGACATTTGCTGCCGACATTATTGTCAAGTCGGGTGAAAGCATCCACAATGCCTTGCGACAGGCCCGCGAATGGCGCCGCACCAACGACCCGCGATGCCAGAACGGCATCACCATCAAGATTAAGGCTGGGCGTTACTATATGGCCGAGCCACTGTTTGTTCGTCCGGAGGATAGTGGAACTGTCGATTCGCCCACCAGAATTGTTGGTGAATCAGGAACCGTTCTCTGTGGTAACCCACGACGGCAACACACACAGGTGTGGCCTAAGGAAGGGATGGAGAGGATGATTTCCTTCAACAAAGAAGCCCGTACCATCACCATACCCGCTTACGACTCACTATGGATGCCACCTCCCCACCTCGAAATGGTGGTTCACCAACGATGGGCTATTGCTATTCTCCGTGTAAAGAACATATGTGCAAACAATGATTCCATCACCGTATCGTTCATGGAGCCCGAAAGTCGTCTGGAGTTCGAACACCCCTGGCCACAGCCTGTCATCCTTGGCGAGAAAGGCAGCAGTTCGTTCTTGCTGAGAACGACTGAACAGCGCGACGGCATTGAACAGTTAGTGATTATTGACGGAGCAGAACACGTTACGTTCGAAGGCATAACCTTCGAGAATACCTGTTGGAATCGTCCGTTGCACAAGGGACACGTGACACTACAGGGCGGCTTCCCCATTATCGACGCCTATAAGTTGAAGGAGAACCCCGGACTGCCCTGGGACACCGATCTAGAAAATCAGGCCTGGATAGAACGTCCCGTCAGCGCCGTTACAGTGAGAAATTCCAAGGATATTCGTTTTACGGAATGTCGTTTCCAACATTTGGGAAGTACAGCACTTGACTACGAGAGTATCAACAGAGGAACGGTGGAGCGCTGTATCTTCGAGGACATCGGCGGCACAGCCATCATGGCAGGCTCGTTTGCCGAGAGTCCCCGCGAGGTGCACCGTCCCTATCAGCATTTGGCAGAACGCTGTCAGAGACTGCTCATTACCCAGAACATCATCCATGATGCCACTAATGAAGACTGGGGAACCGCCGCCATCAGTTGCGGCTATGTCAGCGACTGCACCATCAGCCACAATGAGGTGAGCCATGTGAACTATAGCGGTATATGCATAGGCTGGGGATGGACACCGCTCTTTACGGGTATGCAGAACAACCATATTATTTATAACACGGTAAGCGACTATGCCCGCCAACTCTACGATGCCGGTGGAATCTATACCCTGAGCAACCAGCCCGGCTCCAGCATCAGCCATAACGAAATTGAGCAGCCCTATCCTGCCCCCTATGCCACCAACGACCGAGGGTTCTGCATCTACCTCGATGCCCATACCAACGGTTTCACCATCGAAAAAAACACGATGACTGTGGTCAACGATTCCACTGCTGATATGCGCTATATTCGCCGTAAAGATATCGGCGATAACCATCCCGGTCCTAATCTCATCTTTAAGCAATGAAACAAACCAACTACCATCTCTTCGACTTTATGGACTTTGATTCTTCACTAAAGAAAGATGAAGCCCTTTGGAAGGCCTATGCCCCCTCGAAGATAACAGAGAACGATGGTGACATCATCATCACCATCCCCTATCAAAAACAACGCCATCAGGAAGACATGGCACCTGACTTGGAGACCAAGCAGCAGAACTATGACCTCATCGTCCGTGCCTACGAACCCAATATCATCCGCTTGTTTACGACGATGACAGATGATAAGATGCTCGACGACGACGAGATGCTTCATTTTTCTCCAGAAATCAAACGTCTTCCCTTACATCTTGAAGGCAACAATATCATCGCAAACGGCAAGACCCTTGCTACCATCGATCTCAGTGATCCCATTCTTGACCATTGGAGCGACTTGCTGCCAGCCCCGCAGTCGGCACCCTTCATCACCTTCTATCCCGATGGCGACCAATCAAAGCCCATTGCCCTCAGCGACGACCATTTCTCGCCCCCTCGTTACGA
>Ga0265301_10002815_pt1 | contig 19418 bp, 12 predicted proteins | sample AusTroGonzalo_MG_2_FD_193488 | JGI IMG/M metagenome (GOLD analysis project Ga0265301, IMG submission 193488) | Bovine rumen microbial communities from tropical cattle in Woodstock, Queensland, Australia - Gonzalo_04 | ecosystem: Host-associated > Mammals > Digestive system > Stomach > Rumen ... | reverse complement strand
CAACGAGCTGATTGAGCATCATATCGCCTCCGGCGCGGACGTGACGGTCTGCGTCAAGGCGGGCATCGCCAACGGCGTCAAGCAGCTCGACATGGCGGTCAGAACCGACAAGAAGAACGCCGTCACGGACGTTGCCGTCGACTACTGCGCGGATGAGAGCTATCTTGCCTCCATGGGCATCTTCGTTATGCGCCGTGACCGCCTGATCCGCGAGGTCACTGAGGCCGTCGCGCACAACCGTTTCCGCTTCGAGCGCGATTTCGTGATGCCGGGCTTTACCGACGGCTCGCTGAAGCTCAACGCCTACAAGTTCCAAGGCGTCGCCCTGTTCAACGAGAGCACGGCGGAATTCTTCCACAACAATCTGGCGCTGCTGGATCGGAACATCCGCGAGGGTCTGTTCCGCCGTCCGGGCAGAACGATCTACACCAAGGTTCGCAACGAGATCCCGTCCTACTACGGCGACAGCTCCGAGATCGACGACTGCATGGTTGCCGACGGCTGCGTGCTGGAGGGCACGGCAATTCATTCCATCCTGTTCCGCGGCGTGAAGCTCGGCAAGAATGCGGTCGTCAAGGACAGCATCATCATGTCCGACGCCGTCATCGGCGAAGGCGCGGAGCTGGAGTACGTGATTCTGGATAAGGACGTCGTGGTCGGCGCAGGCAAAAAGCTGTGCGGCACCTACGAGCATCCGCTCATTCTCAAAAGAGGAGAAATCGTATGAAAATCGCAATGGTTGCCTCCGAGGCGGCTCCGTTTGTCAAAACGGGCGGTCTGGGAGACGTGATGCAGGCGCTGCCTGCGGAGCTGGCAAAGATCAAGGGCAACGAAATCTGCCTGCTTTTGCCGTATTATAAGAAAATCAAGCAGAATCCGGACATTGAGGTCGAATCTGTCGGCTCGTTCTCCATGGAGCTGTCGTGGCGCGAGAGCTACGTCGGCATTTTCCGCCTGAAGAGCCGAAGGAAGAAGCTGCAGGTCTACTTCATCGACAACGACTACTACTTCGGCGCGCGCGGCACGATCTACGGCGACTTTGACGACGGCGAACGCTTTGCCTATTATTCCAAGGCGGTCATGGCGGCGCTGTACTATCTGGATTTCAAGCCAGACGTTCTGCACTGCCACGACTGGCAGTCGGCGATGGCGCTGGTTTACTGCCGGGCACTGTACGGCGGCTGGTGCCCGTATGCCAAGACGGTCTTTACGATCCATAACGTCGAATATCAGGGCTGGGCGGACGCTGGCTTCTTCAGCAACACCCTCGGTCTGCCGGAGGAATACCTCGGACATCTGACCTTCGACGGCGCCATCAATATGATGAAGGGCGCGATCGAGGTCGCGGACATCGTGACGACCGTTTCCAAGACCTATGCCGAGGAGCTGCGCTATCCGTACTATGCGCACCGTCTGGACGGCGTTCTGCGCGAGAAATGGCTGTGGGGCATTACCAACGGCATCGACACCACGGTGTATAATCCCGAAACCGATCCGGCGCTCAAGACGAACTACAGTGCGAAAAAGATGACCGGCAAGTGGGACAATAAGCGCGCGCTGCGGGAGGAACTCGGTCTGCGGACGGATACGGACGCGCCGATCCTCGCCATGGTATCGCGCCTTGCGGGGCACAAGGGCATCGACCTGCTGTGCTACATCGCCAACCGTCTGATGGAGCGGGAGATTCAGCTCGTCATCGTCGGCACGGGAGAAAAGCAGTACGAATACGCGCTCAGCTCGATCGCAAAGCAGCATCCGGGCAAGGCGTCCGTGCAGCTGGCGTTCGATCCGGCGCTGGCGTCGCGCGTCTACGCCGGCGCGGACATGTATCTGATGCCGTCGAAGTCGGAGCCCTGCGGTCTGTCGCAGCTCATTGCCATGCACTACGGCACGGTTCCCATCGTCGCCAGCACCGGCGGTCTGCGTGATACCGTCCTGCCTTACAACGGCGAGACCGGCGAGGGCAGGGGCTTTACGTTCCAGAGCTATAACGCCGACGATTTCCTCGGCGCGATCGACCGCGCGGTCGGTCTGTACTACAACGACCGCGAACGTTGGAACGCCCTTGCGAAGCACGATATGGAGATCGACTTCAGCTGGCGCGTACCCGCCGCCGAATATATGCAGCTCTATACCGAGCTGAGAAGCAAATAATCCATACATAAGAGAAACACTTTAGGAGGACCCATGAATAAGCAAACACCCAAGGAAGCGATGAAACTGCACGAGACAGCGCAGAAGGAAGACGTCATGAGGGAGCTGGAGGACTGCATGCGCCGCATTTTCGGCTGCGGTCTGAACGAAGCGACGGAAAAGCAGGTTTACCGCGCGCTCTGCCTCATGATCCGCGAAAAGCTGACGGAGCTGAACGGCGCGTTTAACGACGAAGTCTCGCAGAAGGCGCAGAAGGAAGTCTATTATATGTCGATGGAGTTTCTCGTCGGCACCAGCCTGCGCAATAACCTGTTCAACCTCGGCATCGAGAAGGAAATGCGCGACGGCTTGAAGAAAAACGGCTTTGACATCGACGCAATCTACGCGCTGGAGCCGGACGCGGGTCTCGGCAACGGCGGTCTCGGCAGACTTGCCTCGTGCTATATGGATGCGGCGACCGGTCTCGGCTATCCCGTCACCGGCTATTCAATCCGCTACGAATTCGGCATTTTCCGTCAGAAAATCGTCGACGGCTGGCAGATGGAATTTCCCGACAACTGGCTGGAAATGGGCGACGTCTGGCTGCGCTCCCGCGAGGACGACGCGGTCGAGGTCCGCTTTGGCGGCGAGGTGCACGAGTGGATGGACAACGGGAAGCTCAAGATTGCGCAGACCGGCTATAATTCCGTCACGGCGGTGCCGCACGACCTCTTTATCTCCGGCTACGACAGCAAGGCGGTCAACCGACTGATCCTTTGGAGCGCAAAGCTTCCGCAGAGCTTCGACATGGCGGCGTTCTCCCGCGGAGACTATGTCCGCGCGCTGGAGCAGAACGCCATGGCGGAGACGATTTCCAAGGTCCTCTATCCCGCGGACGATCACATTCAGGGCAAGCGCCTGCGTCTGAAGCAGCAGTACCTGCTGGTCTCCGCTTCCATGCAGAGCATTCTGAAGAAGCACCTGAAGCGGTACCATACCTTCGACAACCTGCCCGACAAGGTCGCCATTCACATCAACGATACGCATCCGGCGCTGTGCGTGCCTGAACTCATGCGCATTCTGATCGACGAGTACGATTACGGCTGGGATCAGGCGTGGGACATCACCTGCAAGACGCTGTCCTACACCAACCACACCGTTATGAGCGAGGCGCTGGAGCGCTGGAACGTCGACCTGTTCCGCGAGCAGCTGCCGCGCGTCTACTCCATCTGCGTGGAAATCAACCGCCGTTTGATCGAAGGTCTTTGCAGCGTCTATCCCGGCGACTGGGGCAAGATCAACTACATGGCGGTCATCGCCAACAACGAGATCCGTATGGCGAATCTCTGCCTTGCCGCCTGCCATAAGGTCAACGGCGTCTCCAAGCTGCATACGGACATCCTGCGCGGCGGCATCTTCCGCGACTACTGCCAAGTCACGCCCGACCGCTTCCTCAACGTCACGAACGGCATCGCGTACCGCCGCTGGCTGTGCCAGTCCAATCCGCTTCTGACCGATTATCTGACCGGTCTGATCGGCGACGGCTTCCTGCGAGACGCAAGAAATCTGGAGGATTTGCTCCGTTATCAGGACGATAAGCGCGTGCTTGCGGATCTGCGCGCCATCAAGCGCAAGAACAAGGAACGCCTTGCCGATCTGATTGCAAAGCGCAACGGCGTCAAGGTCGATCCGGACTCCCTGTTCGATATTCAGATCAAGCGTCTGCACGAGTACAAGCGGCAGCTTCTGAACATCCTGCACGTGCTGTACCTGTACAACGAGATCAAGGCGAATCCGTCCGCGCCCTTCGTGCCGCGCACCTTCATCTTCGCGGCGAAGGCGTCCGCGGGCTACATCCGCGCAAAGCAGACAATCAGTCTGATCGTTGCGGTTTCCAACTTTATCAACGCCGATCCTGAGGTGCGCGACAAGCTCAAGGTCGTCTTTGTCGAGGACTACAAGGTTTCTCTGGCGGAGATCATTATTCCCGCCGCGGATATCTCCGAGCAGATCTCCGTCGCCGGCAAGGAAGCCTCCGGCACCGGCAACATGAAGCTGATGATCAACGGCGCGGTCACCATCGGCACCCTTGATGGCGCGAACGTGGAGATTCACGAGCAGGTCGGCGACGACAACATTTTCCTCTTCGGCATGAAGGCGCACGAGGTCGAGGAGCTGTGGCAGCGCGGCTACAATCCGGCGGAGTTCATGACGCCGGAGCTGCAGTCGGTCATCACGATGCTGACCTCCGGCATCCTCGGACAGCGCTTCGACGATCTGGCGGCGTCCCTGCTGACCAATCGCTTCGGCACCGCCGACCCGTACATGACCGTCGCGGACTTCAAGGATTACGCCCGCGCGCAGAAGGTCGTTTCCGAAACCTACCCAAACGCGCAAAAATTCACCAACATGTCGCTGGTCAATATCGCAAAGGCCGGCGTCTTCTCCTCCGACCGCGCGGTCGAGGAGTACGCGGAAAACATCTGGTATCTGAAATAAGATGCGAATTCTGTACGACAGCAGACAATTACGGCACAAGACCCCGTTCGGCACGATCCGAACGGGGGAGCGCTGTATCATGCGGGTTTTCCTGCCGCGCGACTGCGGCGGCATCGGCGTGAAGCTGATGCTGGAAAACTGCGACCATGAGACGGTCGGCGAAACGCCGTTTATCTTTGAAAAACGCGAGGACGATTACAATATCTTCCGCTGTGCGTTTTCCACAGACGAGCGCGGTCTGTATTATTACTGGTTCTACGTGCTCAAGCCGGACGGCGGCTTCCGCCTGTTCAAGTACGGCTGCGAAACGAATATGGAGGACGGAGACAAGTGGCAGCTCAGCGTGATTCCGGCGGATTATTCCACGCCGGACTACGCGAAGGGCGCGGTGATGTATCAGATTCTGCCGGACCGCTTCTTCCGCGCGGGAGCATGCGATCTGACGGAGAAACTGCAGCCGTTCACGATCCATGAAAACTGGGACGAGCTGCCGCAGTACAGACCGGACGCCGAGGGCAACTGGTGCGGCGACTTCTTCGGCGGCAACCTGAACGGCGTGCGCGAAAAGCTGCCGTATCTGAAATCGCTCGGCGTCGGCGTGCTCTACCTCAATCCGATCTTCATGGCGTATTCCAATCACCGCTACGATACCGCCGACTATAAGCGCGTCGATCCGATGCTCGGCACGGAGGACGACTTCAAAGCCCTGTGTGACGAGGCGCACCGGCAGAATATCCGCGTCATTCTCGACGGCGTGTTTTCCCACACGGGCAGCAACAGCGTATACTTCGACGCGAAGCACGTCTTCGGCAACGGCGCGGTCAGCAACCCAGATTCGCCCTACCGCGAATGGTACCGCTTCCGTCATTATCCCGACGACTACGACTGCTGGTGGGATATGCCCACCCTGCCCAACGTCGAGGAGGTGACGCCGAGCTATCTGGACTACATCATCGAGGACGAGGACTCTGTCGCGGCGCACTGGCTGCGCCTCGGCGCGGACGGCTTCCGCCTCGACGTGGCGGACGAGCTGCCCGATGAGTTTATCTACCGCCTCAAAAAGCGCATCCGTGCGCTGAAGCCGGACGCGATGCTGATCGGCGAGGTCTGGGAGGATGCGTCGAACAAGCGCGCCTACGGTATTTCGCGCCGTTATTTCGTCGACGGCGAGCTGGACAGCGTGATGAACTACCCGTGGCGCAAGGCAATCCTGAACTACGTTACGGGCAAGGACGACGGCGGCGCCTTCGGAGAGATTCTAATGACGATCGCCGAGAACTATCCGTCCGAGGCGCTTGCCTGCCTGATGAACGTGCTCGGCACGCACGATACGCCCCGCATTCTGACGGCGCTGTCCGACCCGTTCGAGGGAACGCGGGAGGAGAAGGCGCACCGCCGCCTCTCGCCGGAGGCGCTTGCATCGGCAAAGGAGCGCCTGCGTCTTGCGGCGTTTTTGCAGTTCACGCTGCCCGGGATGGCGAGCATCTACTATGCCGACGAGGTCGGCATGGAAGGGTACGACGATCCGTTCTGCCGCAGGACCTATCCGTGGGGCAGGGAGGACCAAGCTCTGCTGGCGTATTACCGCGCGCTTGCCGATCTGAAAAACACGCTGCCAGCGCTGCGGCGCGGCGACGTCCGCGTGACGATGGCGGGACAGGGAAGACTGTCCTTTGTCCGCGAGACGGAAACGCAGAGCGTACAAATCTTTGCAAATCAATCCGCGCAGACGTGGTACCTGCCGGATGGAGCGCTCTGCATCGGGCACGGCGTTACCGGCAGTGCGGAGGGAAGAATGCTTCTGCCGGGCGGTTACTGTCTGCTGATGAAAAACAACACGACGACGTAATACATATTTTATTGGATATGCGGAAAGGAGTTAATATGAAATTTTCCGAAATGCCCTATGTCCGTCCGGACATGGACGAGGTGAAGGCAAAGCTGACCGACTGCGCCAAGCGCATCGAGGAGGCGAAGAGCGCGCAGGAGCAGATCGCTGCGTTCGACGAATCGACCGCGATCGCACAGACATTCATGACATCCGGATCCATCGCCTACGTCCGCAACACCATCGACACGACCGACGCGTTTTACGAGGCGGAGCGTGAATTTGTTGACGAGGCGGGTCCTGAACTGCAGGAGGCGAGCAACCGTATCAATACCGCGCTGCTGAATTCCCCGTTCCGCGCGGAATTGGAAGCGCATTACGGCTCGCTGCTGTTCAAGAATCTGGAAATCGAGCGCCGCAGCTTCAAGCCGGAGCTGATTCCGCTGATGCAGGAGGAGAGCAAGCTCGCAAGCCGCTATCAGAAGCTCTACGCCAATCTGACCGTGGAATTTGACGGACAGACCATGCCGCTTCCCATGCTCGGCAAGTACAAGGAGAGCACCGATCGCGCTGTGCGCCGCGCCGCCTACGAGGCGGAGGGCAAGGTCTTCGACGCCAAGCGCGAGGAGCTCGACGAAATCTACGACAAGCTCGTCAAGAACCGCAACGCGCAGGGCAGGCTCCTCGGCTACGACAACTATATCCAGCTCGGCTACGACCGCCTCGGCAGAAACTGCTACGGCGCGAAGGAGCTTGAGCAGTTCCGCGAGCAGATCGCGCACGACCTCGTGCCGATCATTGCGGAGGTTAAGGAGGCGCAGCGCAAGCGCATCGGCGCGGACCGCCTGTACATCTATGACGACGGCGTTCGTTTCCCGGACGGCAACGCGAAGCCGGAGGGCACGCCGGAGGAAATCCTCGCTGCGGGCAAGGCGATGTATCAGGATCTGAGCCCGGAAACGAAGGTCTATATCGAGGATATGTTCGACGGCGAGCTGTTCGACGTGCTTTCCAAGGACGGCAAGGCGCCCGGCGGTTACTGCACCGAGCTGCCCGACTACAAGGTCCCGTTTATCTTCTCGAACTTCAACGGCACCGCGGACGACGTGGACGTGCTGACGCACGAGGCGGGGCACGGCTTTGCCTTCTACCGCGCCATGCACTCCGATATCCATCCCGCCCTCCAGCAGCCGACCATTGAAGCCTGCGAATGCCATTCGATGAGCATGGAATTCTTGACGCAGGATTATCATGCTTCCTTCTTCGGAAAGAACACGAAGAAGTACGAAGTCGCGCATTGCGAGGCAAGCCTCGACTTCATCCCCTACGGATGCATGATCGACGAATTCCAGCACCGCATGTACGAAAATGAGAACCTCACGCCGGACGAACGACACAAGGTCTGGGAAGAGCTGGAGAAGAAGTACCGCCCGTGGCTGGATATGGATCATCTGCCCTTCTACGGTCGCTACGCCCACTGGCAGTGGAAGCTGCACGTCTATCTGCACCCGCTGTACTACATTGACTACTGCATGGCGCAGACCGTTGCCTTCCAGCTCTGGACGCTGTCTCTGAAGGACCGGAAGGAAGCGTGGAAGCGCTACCTCGCGTTTGTTGACGCCGCCGGCACGAAGACCTTTGAGGATCTCTGCCGCAGCGCAGGTCTGCGCGTGCCGTACGAGCCGGGCACCATCCGCGACGTCGGCAGGCAGATTCGCGACTGGCTGAAGGAGAATGCGTCGGTTTGATGCATATTATTTGACGGAATCTGACATTTTCTACGGTGCGCGGACATTCCGGCACATTTTGTACGCATGGCATGAATATTCGGAATAATTACATAAAATATACAAATTGTTTTCATTTTGCTGTGGCTGACACGTTATTTTTCGGCTGAATGCGCGCGAAATCGGCGCGCCGCGCGCCGCCGCCGCGGTTTGCCGGCGCGCTTTTCGGTTGCGGGCATCTGCACAGTTGTGCAGTTTGACCAATTTTAAGCGAGAAAAATCGTGAAAAAGTGATAGAAACTTGGAAAATTAACAATTTATTAAAAATATGTATGATTATTATTGATTATTCATGCGGAATATGCTACACTATATCAGAGATTTTTCCGGAAACGGTCTTTCGGTGGTGTATTGCGTGGTTTCAAGGAAATATACCAAGGATTACCGCGTAGAAGCCCGCCTGACCAAACGGGGGGCGGTGCGCGACGAGGCGATTTACTGCGGCGCATATTTCAAGTTCTCGCGTCCGCGGGAAGCAATCCGCCGCTGCCTTCGCTTTCATTCTGCCGCCGAGCTGGGAATCGCGCTTTCCATCATTGCGCCGATGTGCTTTCCCTGCGCTTACTGCAAGCAGATTTATATCGTCCTTCCGCTTGTGCTGAGTCTGCTTCCGGTCTGGTTTCTCTTCATGGCGCTTTACCGCGTCCAAACGGCAGGGGAGAAGGTCATTCGCGAACACCGCGATAAGATCGCAAATCGCTTCCCGACCGCCGCGCTGTTCCAGCTCATTGCCGCGGGTCTTGTCCTGATCGGCACCGTCGTATTCATTATAATCGGCGCGTTGCAGGCGGTTGACTGGATCTTCTCCGCGCTGGCGCTGCTCCGCGCAGCGGCTGCCGTTCCGATCTTCCTGCGCCGCAGGGATTTCGCAATGGAGGTCGTTCCGGAGGAATAACGTAATTCAACCGCTCTTTGCGGTGGAATAAAATTTTATGGAGGTAAGAAAATGAAAAAACTGATTGCACTGATTCTCGTTCTTTGCATGATGGCGTGCCTGTTCGCAGGCTGCGGCACGAAGTATACGGGCGGCGACACGCTGGTCGTCGGTTATCAGAACTTCTCCCAGAAGTTCAGCCCCTTCTTCTCCACCACAGCTTATGATCAGGACGTATGGGCAATGTGCTCTCTGTCGCTGCTCGGCACCGACCGTGAGGGCAACGTGGTTATGAAGGGCATTAAGGGTGAGAAGATCCCCTACAATGGCACTGAGTATACCTACTACGGCATTGCTGACTGCGAAATCGTCGAGAATGCAGACGGCACTGTTTCGTACAACTTCACGATGCGCGACGACGTCAAGTTCTCCGACGGAGAAAAGATGACCATCGACGACGCCATCTTCTCGATGTACGTACTGTGCGACCCGACCTATGACGGCTCCAGCACCCTGTACGCCCAGCCCATTATCGGCATGGACGAGTACAGAGCCGGTATGGAATCCGTCTCCAGCCTGATCCTGTCCGCTGACCGCGACGCCAGCTCCGAGTACTACACCGATGAGCTGCGTGACGCCTACTGGGCAGCGATCGACGCAGCCGGCGAAGACTTCGTCGGCGGCATCCTGAGCTACTGCGAGCCCTACGGCGCGACCACCGTTGCCGAAGCTATGGGCATGTGGGGCTTTGACGTTCCCGAAGACGCTACCGCAGCTGATTGCTGGGCGGCTGTCCTCGAGGCCTACGACGGCGACGTCGTGACCGCGAACAGCGTGGAAGCAGGCGACGTTGACCTGTTCGACGCGGTTGCCGAGAAGCTCGGCGACAAGGCCGGCGAGTATGACAAGGGCGTCATCACCGGCGACACCGCCGATCATATCGAAGGCATCAAGAAGACCGGCGAGTACAGCATGACCATCACCATGAGCGAGTTCGACGCGACCGCGATCTACAACGTCGGCACCGTCGTTGCTCCGCTGCACTACTATGGCGATAAGGCTGCGTACGACTACGACAACAACAAGTTCGGCTTCACGAAGGGCGACCTGAGCGGCGTCCGCGCGAAGACCACCCAGCCTCTGGGCGCAGGTCCCTACAAGTTCGTCAGCTACCAGAACGGCATCGTGACCTTCGAGAAGAACCCGAACTACTACCTCGGCGAGCCGAAGATCACCAACATCCTGTTCAAGGAAACTGCGCAGGGCGACATGCTGACCGGTATCGTTTCCGGCACCTTTGATATTGCCGATCCTTCCTTCTCCAACGACACCGTTGACTCCATCAAGGGCTACAACTCCAACGGCGAGCTCGACGGCGACGTCCTCACCACCGAGAACGTTGATAACCTCGGCTACGGCTACATCGGCATCAACGCTGATACCGTCCTTGTCGGCGGCGACAAGGGCAGCGAAGAGTCCAAGGCGCTCCGCAAGGCGTTCGCCACCCTGTTTGCTGTCCATCGCGACACCGTTATCAAGTCCTACTACGGCGACCGCGCTTCCGTCATCAACTACCCGATCTCCAACACCTCTTGGGCGGCTCCGAAGCCTGCCGACGAAGGCTACAAGATCGCGTACTCCACCGATGTTGACGGCAACCCGATCTACACTGCCGACATGACCGAAGAGCAGAAGTACGACGCAGCCCTGCAGGCGGCGATCGGCTTCTTCAAGAAGGCCGGCTACACTTGGGACGAGGCTTCCGGCAAGTTCACCGCTGCTCCGAAGGGCGCAGAGATGGCTTACGAAGTGATCATCCCCGCTGACGGCATCGGCGACCATCCCGCATACGGCATCCTGACCGCTGCGAAGGATGAGCTTGCATCCATCGGCATCACGCTCGAAATCAATGACCCGTCCGACTCCAACATCCTGTGGGATAAGCTGGACGCCGGCACGCAGAACATGTGGGCTGCCGCTTGGGGCGCAGCCGTTGACCCCGACATGTATCAGGTCTATCATTCCTCCAACATCGTCGGTCTGGGCGGCACGGACTCCAACCACTACCACATTGCGGACGACAACCTCGACCGTATGATCCTCGAGGCCCGTACCTCTGCTGACCATGCGTTCCGTAAGTCCACTTACAAGGAATGTCTGGAGACCATCCTTGACTGGGCGGTCGAGATCCCGACCTACCAGAGACAGAATGCGGTTATCTTCTCTACTGCCCGCGTCAACATCGATACCCTGACGCCGGACATCACCACCTTCTGGACGTGGATGAACGATCTGGAGAAGCTGGAAATGCACTAATCTCCGCAAACGCCTTAACGCAATCTTTGCTTTAATCAAGGCACAAAAGTGCCTACAGACCTTCGGGTCTGTAGGCACTTAAGTCCTATTATATTGCATTATGATTGAGACGCCGTTTTTGATCAAAATGCAGTATAATAGGACGACCAATCAGAAACAAAGGTTGGAGACAAATATGCTGAAATTTACTATTAAAAGACTTCTGATCAGCGTCGTCATCCTGTTCTTCGTCATGTTTATCGTGTACGCACTGATGTTCTCTCTGCCCACGAGCTACATGGAAAAAACGGCGCGCGAGCTTGCGAATAAGCCCGGCAGTCTGAAGAGCGCACAGGAGTGGCTGGCAGAATTAAACGCGCAATACGGCATGGACAAGGGCTTGATCGGCGGCTTCTTCGTCTGGCTGCAGTCTGCCGTCGTCGGCAATTTCGGCGACAGCTGGCAGTGGACGGACACGGTCACCAACGTGTTCAATAACTGTATCTGGTACAGCTTCGCGCTGGGACTGGTATGCTTTATTTTCGAGATCATTATTGCGATCCCGCTCGGTGTGCTTGCAGCGAAGAAGCAGTACAGCATTACGGACTACGCGGTCACGGTTTTTGCTTTGATCGGTATATCCATGCCGACCTTCTTTGTTGCGACCGTCTATAAACTGATTTTTGCAGTCAAGCTACAAGACTGGTTTGGTCTTGCGCAGCCGGTCTTCGACATCAGCGGCATGCAGGGACGCGACTACGTCAACCTCAGCGACGTGGGGAAATTCTTCGACGTCGCGAAGCACTTCGTATTACCCGCTTTAACTTTGGTCACAGTCAGCATCGGCAGCCTGATGCGTTATACCAGAACGAACATGCTCGAGGTCCTGAACGCGGACTATATCCGTACCGCGCGGGCCAAGGGTCTTTCTGAGAAAAAGGTCATCAACTACCATGCGTTCAGAAATACACTCATCCCCATCGTAACCATCCTCGGCGGCAGCCTGCCCGGCCTGTTCTCCGGCGCTCTGATCACGGAGACGCTGTTCTCAATCCGCGGCATTGGCTATAACTCCTTCCATTCCATGGTTGCGGGCGATATTCCCTTTACGATGTTCTATCTGACGTTTATTGCCATCCTTACGCTTCTGGGCAATCTGATCGCGGATATCCTGTATGCCGTGGTCGATCCCAGAGTGCGCCTGAATTAAGGGGGTGTCGTTATGGCGTTTGAAAAGAAAAGCTTTAACGAGGTCCTGAAGCAGCGCGAGCTGCGTGAGAAGGCGGAAAAGGCGCAGAAGGCGGACGACCATATCGCGCTGGACGACTCCGAGCGCGTCAAGGTCCTGTCTCCCGGCCGCCTGGTCTTCAAGCGGTTCATCCGCAACCGTCTGGCGATCGTCGGCAGCTGCATCCTGATTTTCATGTTCCTGTTCTCTTTCCTGGGACCGATCTTCTACCCCTACGGACAGACAGAGCGCTTCTACAAGTACGACTATCTGCAGGCGGACTATGCCGGCGCGCAGCTGCGCACCGAGTTCACCAACTACGCCTGCGGCGGTACCAAGATGGATGAGGAAGTGGCGCGCCGCGTCAATTCCGCGATCGTAACGATCAAGACGACCGATGCGGAGGCGTGCGCGATCAACGTCGATTCCGGCATCTATATCGTCAGCTCCGTCGAGGATGAGAACATCTTCCTCGTTTCCGACAGCACGCAGGAGGACGTCGCGTCCTTTAAGGACACGGTCACCATCGGCACGCTGGATACTATCAGCGGCGAAGTCATCTATAACAGCGGCGTCAAGGACCTCGGCGCGAAGTTCTACGAGGCGGCCGCTGCCGCATTGAAGGAAAAGACCTATGCCTTCACCTTCAACGGCGTGAATTATGAGATCCGCAACTATAACAAGGTCGGCGGCAGCATCTTTGAGATCTGCGACCGCACCTTCGACTATGTCGGCGGAGCGCTGACGCCCGATTTTGAGACTGCCGTTCTGGAAGCGGTCGAAAAAGGGGAGAATGCTGTCGAGTTTGAAGGCTCGGTATATCTGATCACCGAGGACGGCGGCACCTATTCGATCAGCCTCAGCCGGTGGAACAAAGTTGTCATGGTCAGCACGACCTACGTCTTTAACGCCTATGAGAAGGGAGAAACCTTCTCCGATGCCTTCAAGGCAGACGCATTGACGGCGATCGCGTTGGGCGAGGACTTTGAGAACAACGGCGCGACCTATTCTGTCGTTGCCGGTGAAGAGAGCCCCGAGATCGTTGCAGAGGACGGCACGCCCGTCGCCCGGCTTTCCACCTTCGTCGTCCGCGGCGCGGATGGCAAGGACGCCTTTGACATCGCCTTTAAGGAGGCAGTCAAAGAGGCGGTAGAGACGATGGAGCAGAAGGGCGACAAGACGACTGTTCTGACTTATCCGCTGGTCAAGCGCGAGGTCGTATTCGAGACTGACGAAAACGGCGATCCCGTGACAGATGAGAACGGCGATCCAATCGAGATTGTGGTGAACGTGGTAGATGAAAGCGGAAACCTCGTCTACGAAGATACGGACATCACGATCAAGAAGCTTGTCAACGACTATGACCTGACCTGCCCGATCCTCAGCCATCTGTTCGATATCAACAATTCGCCCTCCAGCACGCATCTGTTCGGTACCGACTCCGACGGCTACGACGTGCTTGCCCGTATGATGTACGGCGGTCGTATCTCCCTGATGGTCGGCTTCGTCGTCGTCATTCTGGAGACCCTGCTCGGCACGATCATGGGCGGCATCGCCGGCTACTTCGGCGGCTGGGTCGACAACCTCATCATGCGTCTGGTCGACATCTTCTACTGCATCCCGTCCATGCCGATCCTGATCATCATGGGCGCCTTCATGGATGCGCTGAAGATGGACCCGTATGAGCGTCTGATGTGGATGATGGCAATTCTCGGCTTCCTCGGCTGGGCAAGCGTCGCCCGCCTGGTCCGCGGTCAGATCCTGTCTCTGCGTGAGCAGGAGTTCATGGTCGCGACGGAGGCGACCGGCGTCCGCGTCCGGAAGAGAATTTTCCGTCACCTCGTTCCCAACGTCATGCCGCAGCTGATCGTTACCGCAACCGCCGGCCTCGGCGGCGTCATCATTACCGAGTCCACGCTGTCCTTCCTCGGTCTCGGCGTGAAGCACCCGCTGGCGACCTGGGGCACCATGATCAACTCGATCACCCAGCGCAACGAGGACATGATCAAGTACACCTACATCTGGATCCCCGTCGGTTTGCTGATCTGCCTCACCGTTATTGCGTTCAACTTCGTCGGCGACGGTCTGCGTGACGCCTTCGACCCGAAGATGAAGAAGTAAGGAGGAATTCAACATGGCTGATAAAGAAAAGAAATCCTCTGTTACTGAAAAGAAGAAAAAGAATTCCAGCTATATTTCCGCGAAGGAATCCAGAAAGATCAGCCGCTTCAACCGCAGGCTGACCGGCAAGCTGGAAAAAGAACGCGCAAACGCGAACAAGGATCCCGCGCTCTACACCACGAGGATGCGCGACCCGAATAACGTTGTCGAGTTCGACAACATGTGCACCTACTTCTTTACCGACATCGGCACGGTCAAGGCGGTCGACGGCATCAGCTTCGATATTCCGAAGTGCTCCACCGTCGGCGTCGTCGGCGAATCCGGCTGCGGCAAGAGCGTTACGTCGCTGTCGCTGATGCAGCTGCTTCCGCGCCCGACCGGTCAGACCGTCGGCGGCGAGATTCGCTTTAACGTCGGCAACGGCGAGGCGCTCAACATCGTCAACACGCCGACTTCCAAGATGATGGAAATACGCGGCAATCGCGTCTCCATGATCTTCCAGGAGCCGATGACCAGCCTGAATCCCGTCTTCCGGATCGGCGCGCAGGTGGATGAAGTCATTAAGCTGCACAACCCCGAAATGAGCGACGAGGACGTCAAAGCCCGCACGCTCGATATGCTGGAGCTGGTCGGCATCGCCAACAAGGAAGGCGTCTACCGGATGTACCCGCATGAGCTGTCCGGCGGTATGCGTCAGCGCGTCATGATCGCCATCGCTTTGGCGTGCTCGCCGGAACTGATTATCGCAGACGAGCCGACGACGGCGCTTGACGTCACCATTCAGGCGCAGATTCTTGACCTTCTGAGCGATCTGAAAAACAAGATCAACAGCTCCATCATGCTGATTACGCACGACCTCGGCGTCGTTGCAAGCATGGCGGACTACGTCGTCGTCATGTACGCAGGCCGCATCGTCGAAAAGGGAACCGCGGAGGATATTTTCCATCATCCCGCACATCCTTATACCATCGGTCTGATGCGCTCCAAGCCGGTCGTCGGCAAGAAGGTGGAGGAGCTTTACAACATCCCCGGCAGTGTGCCGAATCCCGTCGATATGCCGAACTACTGCTACTTCCGCGACCGCTGCGAGATGCAGTGCGACCGTTGCGGCGGCGCCTATCCTCCTGAGATTCGTATCAGCGATACGCACGTCGTGTCCTGCTACCGCTTCTTCGATGAGGGCGAAGTGATCGGCTATCCGCAGCCTGTGAATGTGGAGGAGCTTTGATATGGCAGAAGAACTGAAAGTAATCGACGAATATTCTGCGAAGCTCTTTGAAAACGCAGAAAACGACCCCGATAATCTGCTGGTCGTCAAGAATCTGGTCAAGTATTTCCCGATCAAGTCCAGCTTCTTCCGCAAGACCATCGGCAACGTCAAGGCGGTCGACGGCATTTCCTTCCTGATCAAGCGCGGCACGACGATGGGTTTGGTCGGCGAGTCCGGCTGCGGCAAGTCCACCATCGGCAGAACGATCCTCCGCCTCCAGCCCAAGACCTCCGGCGAGGTGTTCTTCAACGGCGTGGATATTTTCAAGCTCTCGAAGGAAGAACTCCGCGCCATCCGCCCCACCATTCAGATCATTTTCCAAGACCCGTATTCCAGTCTGTCTCCGAGGCTTCCCGTCGGCGAGATCATCGCCGAGGCGGTCCGTGAGCACGGCATCGTACCGAAGGATGAGATCGACGACTATGTGACGCGCATCATGCACGCCTGCGGCTTGCAGGAATACCATAAGGACCGCTATCCGCACGAATTCTCCGGCGGACAGAGACAGCGCATCTGTATTGCCCGCGCGCTTGCGCTGAATCCGGACTTTATCCTCTGCGACGAGCCGGTTTCCGCGCTGGACGTGTCCATTCAGGCGCAGATCATCAACCTGCTGCGCGATCTGCAGAAGCAGTTCGGTCTGACCTATCTGTTCATTTCCCATGATCTCTCCGTCGTCGAGCATATCTCCGACACGGTCGGCGTCATGTATCTGGGCAATATGGTTGAGTTTGCGGATACGGAAAAGATCTTCAGCAAGCCGCTGCATCCTTATACGGAGGCGCTGTTCTCCGCGATCCCCGTGCCGGATCCCGATTACAAGATGAACCGCGTGATCCTTGAGGGCAGCATTCCTTCGCCCGCCAATCCTCCCTCCGGCTGCAAGTTCCATACGCGCTGCAGCAAGTGCATGGAGGTCTGCAAGCACTTCCAGCCGGACTTTACGGAGGTCGAGCCGGAGCATTTCTGCGCCTGCCACCTGTATAATTCCGCGGAGCGCAATGCGAAGCTGGCAGAGCTGATGTCTGCGGAGAATACACCGGAATCATAACGTCGAGGAGGGGAATCCATGAAAAAGCGGCGTGAATACGATGACGACGACGGTCGTCAGATCGCGGACATGAACGTGGACGGCATGCCGTGGTACGTTCGGAAATCGTCGTCTGCCCCCGATTCGCAGAGCTCCGAGCCGGTCGAGCTGACCCGCGAGGAGAAGCTTAGCCTCTACGGCGGCATCCTGAAAGCGGTGCTGCTTGTTTCGGCTGCGTTCGTCGGCGTCTATTTTCTCGTGATTTTCTTCCTGACAAGAATCTGGTAACGCATATCGGAGCGGAATGTCTCTGCTCCGATATTTTCTTTCTGAAAAAGTTACAAAACGATTGCAATTTCCCTCTGCGTATATTATAATTATAAAATAATAAAACAGGAGGCGGTGTCATATGAGTATCGTAGTCATCGGCGCAGTTTTTGTTGATATTAAGGGCTATCCGACGAATACCTACATTCCCGGCGGCAGAAACGTCGGCCGCGTGGAGGAAGTGCACGGCGGCGTTAGCCGAAACATCGTTGAGGATATTGCGAACGTTGAGCTGCGACCGACCTACGTCAGTCTGGTCGACCCGACGCCGGTGGGCGACGACGTGATCAAAAAGCTCCAGAACCACAAGGTCAACACGGAATATATGCGCCGTACCGAAAACGGCATGGGCACGTGGCTCGCCATTTTTGACAACGACGGCGACGTGATCGCCGCCATTTCCAAGCGACCCGACCTTCATCCGATCGTGGAGATTCTGGATGAGCACGGCGACGAAATCTTCAGCAATGCGGACAGCATTCTGATTGAGATCGACATGGACCGCGACGTCGTCAAGCGCGTTTTCCAGCTTGCAAGCAAGCATGAAAAGCCGGTTTACGCCGCAGTTACGAATATGAGCATCGCGGTGGAGCGCCGCGATTTCCTGCTCCAGACCGACTGCTTCGCCTGCAACCGCAGCGAGGCGGGCATCCTCTTCTCGGATGAATATGACGACTTGGGACCGGAGGAAATGATGGAGATCCTTTCCGAAAAGGTGACCAGAGCCCGCATTCCGCGCATGGTCGTCACCCTCGGCTCGGACGGCGCGGTCTACGCCACGGCGGACGGGGAGAAGGGCTGGTGCCCGACCAAAAACGTCGCGGTCAAGGATACGACCGGCGCGGGCGACGCGTTCTTTGCCGGCGTCTCGATCGGTCTGACCTACGGGAAATCGCTGGAGGAGGCGTGCGAAATCGGCACGGCGCTTGCAACCTCCGTCGTCGTCACTTCGGAGAACGTATGCCCGCGTTTCCAGCCCAGTGAATTCGGGCTGGACGTCGCGGTGGAAGCGTGATGCTCTGAAAGTACCGTCAGATTACCTTTTTCCTAAGAAAAACGGCGTGTTTTTTTGCGTTCTGACCGATAATTCCTGTAAAAAAAACTTGCAATTCTTTTTATATGTGATATAATGTACCCGTAAGGCTATGTATTATCGCCGAACGGGCGAGTACATAATCGGCACAAATATTAATTTGGAGGATAAGAAATGAAAATCAATCGTCTCGTATCGATGCTTCTCGCTGTCGCAATGGTTTTCTCCATGTTTGTCGTTGTTGCCAGCGCAGAAGAGCCCGCGTTCTCTGACATTAAGGGTCACTGGGCAGAAGAAATCATCAATGACTGGGCTGCGCACAAGGTCGTCAACGGCTATCCCGACGGCACCTATAAGCCCGACAACTACATCACCCGTGCGGAATTTGCGCAGGTTATCAAGAACCTCCTTGCGCTGACCGCTAAGGCGGAGACCGGCTTCTCCGACGTCGCTGAGGGCGCTTGGTACTACGACGCCGTCATGTGCGTTGCCAAGGTCGGCATCATGATCGGCGACGGCGGCAAGTTCCGTCCGGACGACTACATCACCCGTGAAGAAGCGCTCCTCGCTTACGCCCGTCTCGTGATCGGCGTCGGCGAAGATGATCTGGCTGACGATCTGTCCATGTTCAAGGACGGCGACGAGGTCTCTCCGTGGGCGAAGGACAGAATCAGCGCGCTCGTCCGTGAGGGCATCATCCTCGGCATGCCGGACGGCAAGATTCATCCGAAGGACAACATCACCCGTGCTGAGCTCCTCGCAATGCTGAGCCAGACCGAGGATGCTGACCACAACCACTACTTCGTCGGCGATGACGGCACCTGCTCCATCTGCCACAAGTCCGAAGAGGCAGCTCTGAAGTTCTATCTGGGCGTCGCCTCCGGCGAGACCAAGGTTGAGATGAAGGTCTACAACGACTACAGCGCTCACGTTACCGTTCCCGCGAAGGAAGTTGACGCTTCCAAGGTTTCCGTTACCGTCAAGATGCAGAAT
>Ga0265301_10002814_pt1 | contig 19421 bp, 19 predicted proteins | sample AusTroGonzalo_MG_2_FD_193488 | JGI IMG/M metagenome (GOLD analysis project Ga0265301, IMG submission 193488) | Bovine rumen microbial communities from tropical cattle in Woodstock, Queensland, Australia - Gonzalo_04 | ecosystem: Host-associated > Mammals > Digestive system > Stomach > Rumen ... | reverse complement strand
GAAAGGGTGTAGGGTGTATAGGCAATGGTGTAGGCTACCTACACCCTATAACATACAGATATATAGTTTATTACATTAAAAGGTGTAGGGGTGTAGGCTATTTTTGAAAAAAGTAAATGAGAAATGTACAATTATGTTTGGATATTATTGCTGTCCGCTAAAACTTTTTGGTCTGTTATAAAATTAGGCTGAAATCCGAACGAGGATTCCAGCCTTTTTGTTACCTTTGTTTTTGCCACAAAACTTCAATAACATGAACAAAGGTACACATTTTATCGGACAGCAATAACTTTTTATACAACTTTCTTATCCCGAACTGAGGTCTCATATTACATGTTTTGCCTACAAATTTGAGAGAAAATGTGCCGTCCGCCCTTTCGCTTGCGACCTTCCTTTTCTTTCATTTGTCCCAATCGGTGGCGAACTTATACTTCGCGATTACATGACTGACTGCGTGGGCTTTCAGGGAGGCGCGAGGGTTACTGGTGAGGCGACGCCAAGCTGTTTCTGCTTCTTCTGGGGTGATGTCTTTCAGGTCAGCAAAGAGTTCCTTTTTGTAAGTTTCCACATGCTCTGTTTCTCCCCGCTGGATGGCGATACGGATTTGGTTGGCCTGAATGCTGCCTGCATGAAAGGTTTCCTTGAGGATGTCAAGCATCTGTTCCTGATAGATTAAGCTATCGAATGTAGAGGGCTGTTGGATATAGGCCTCATACAAATCCATTGTTTCGGGGGACTTGAGCGCATAGCGAGCCAACTCGTCATCAAGGTTCTCAGGCAAAGGTCTTTCATGCTTCCGACTCAGATACTCAACGGGCGTAAGATATGTAATTCTCATCCTTTCCCCCAGCTTTACATCCTCCTTGAGCAGACAGGCTTTGATGGCTGCAATATCATAATCTCCGGCATTGGCTTGTAGCAACTCCTCTGCCCCTTTCTTGAATTCATCGAAGCGCGAAGCTTCAATATCGAATAGGAAATTCGGCAACTTTTCGTTGACAAAACGGACGGAATGAAGCCCATACTTTATTGGGTCTATCTCCGTAATCCCCAAGCAGAAGCAGATGATAGAGGAAGGCATCGCTCCCCGTGCCCAAAAGCCGATATTTTTCGATTTAGCATAGTGGTGGAAAAGCCAAAAGGCCATTAGATAATAGTCAACATAGTCGGCATCGATGATGTGTTTCTTCTCCCAAAGGACTCTCAATAGAGCTGTCCTGCTGGGCTTGTTGCCGTAGCGCATTCTCATGCCTGCGTCAACAAGTCCGTGAAAAAGTTCCAAGTGTGTCATATTCAAGCTGTGTGTTTAATTGTTATCAATATCCATCCCATTTCTCCAGTCTTTCCGCACCAGGCGGCGGAAGGTCTTTTTGTGACTGCAAATCAGCCTGATGCGGAGGCGGAAGCGCAGGCGGTCGTTCAGCTCATAGAGCCATCCGTGATTTGTCTCGAAGCATTCTGCCACATTACGTTCCATGTATTCAAACTGCTCGGGGGTAAGCTGTTCGCCCGTACGGAGATAGAAGAGAATGTAGTAATCTGTGTGTCCTGCCTGTTGGGGACGCTCGTGGAGCCAAGTGGAGAAGAGGGTGAGGAACTCCTCGTCCGTCTCCTCTTCCTGTTTGAGCTCCACGGCTTCGAAGCCGTCGTTGTCTGCCAGATACTCCACTTCATCGGGGCTGAAGATGCGTTTGCCTTTTACTTTGAGTTGTTCGATGTACGTGCGAAACTCTGTCTTGTTGGTTGCGAGTGTTGTTGTTATCATAATCTGTGCGTTCTTGTAAGTGGTTATTAGTCGTTATTTACTCTTTTACGTCTTCTGGGAACAAATCTCTCTGGGATGGGTTCGCCTCGTTCGATGGCAGCCAGCGCCTGCAGGATGCTCATTCGAACCCACCACGCGGCATAGCTCATAAATTTGAAGCCCTTGCCCGTATCATAGCGCTCGGCAGATGCTACCAACCCCTTGTTGCCCTCCTCGATGAGTTGTTCCAGCGTAAGGCCTCGGTTCAGATACTGCTTTGCCACAGCTTCTACATAGTTGCGGTTGCTGGCGATTAATTCACTCATGTTTGTTCTGTTTTCTTTCATCATATGTCTATATTTTAAGGAGGCTTTTTATGATACCCCTCCATATTATATATATCTTTATACGATGAAAAAAACGAAAAAACGGCGTTTTCGCCACTTAATATGCAAAAACGCCGCAGAAGCTAAGAGAAAATTTACGCTATTTGCTAATTATCGCAAAAACTCATTATCTTTTCAGTTCGTTAATATAGTCATTCTACAACTGATAAAATGCTTTAACTTTTTTGTCTAATTCAAAACCTTTGAGTAGTTCCTGATATGTCAAGATTTTAGGTAGAACATATAACTTTGAGGTATGATCATTTAATATTGTTGCAAGGGCTTTATATATAGAAGAGTAATTTTCGAGTTTGGCTTTTCCATTACTAACTTGATTACCAAAATCAAACAACACTTCGCCAAGAATAATATTTGCACCTTCTTTTCGCAATTCGTCAAGTTTCTCAAAATAAGACTCCTGCTTAGGATCCATAGCCGCAATACCTTTGTTTATAAAGTTAGTTACTCCTATATAGTGGGAAATCATTTGTTTGATTCCACTACAATACTGAGGAGTATTAGACTTTATTTGCAAACATTTTTCGTTATCTTTTCCCGTCCCAATTACAAAATGAAGTCCAGGTATAGCTTCATCTTTGAGTCCTAATTTATCATATATTTCTTTATATGCATTGAGACTAATGTCATTACACATTCCCGTATTAAAGTATTCGCTGAATTTGCTCTCTAAAAAGAAAATAACATTTTCGCATTCCGAATTCTTGCCAATCAAAACAACATCCATGTTGGAAAAATGACTATCCTTCACATTTGTCTTGACTTCAAAAAAACAATCAGTAAATGTATAATCTTTACCTCCAAGAGAACATTTGAGTTTATTGTCTTTTGAAACCGAATATAGTAGCAATAAAGCAGCCAAAGATGAAGAATGGAGAGTTGATATTCGCTTAATTTCTTGGCCATCACCAGAAATTGCCTGTCGATATTTATCGTCAAAAGAAGCAGATTGAATTTCGAATACTTCTCTCAGTTTTCTTAATACCTCTTTTTGCCGTTGTTTATATTTTACTTCAGGATTAATAAAACAAAAGGAGTTTGTTGAATCCTGACCACGCCATTTTGTATTTTCAACCTTTGCGTCAAAATTACTTTTTGAAAAAAACTCATTATAAATAGAGTTACTTGTTCCTGAAAATTTCATAATACTTTAAATATAAAAATTAAACATATTGATAATTCTTTTTTTCATCTCTTCTCTCAACTCTTCCGGCTCCAGCACCTCAACTTTTTCTCCCATTGCCAGCAGTTGACTGATGAGTTCGGGAGTTATACATAATCTGTAGGTGAATTCGGCAAATTCACCATGTTTGGAGCGGCCTTCTGACTGGCTTTTGTGCAAAGGAGTAGAGCGAAGGTATTCTGCCTGTACGCCATAGGCTCGGATTTTGACTTTCGTGACAGGCTGGTAGTCGTTCACATAGATGCCGACAACATTGGCGAAGTGCTTCCTCGCATCGAATTCCCCCGGCAACTCAAAACTGGTCTTGAGTACCTTCAGGTCAAGAATGCGGTCGAGAGCGATGGTACGTAATCCATTCTTTTCCTTTATATAACCCAGCAGATACCAGCGGCGGTTATAGACCTTCAAGGCATAGGGCTGAATATGCAATTCCTGCAAATGCTCCTCCTTTTCGTCTTCGTAACGCTGGTAGTCAACTTGCAGCTCTACATTCTCCTGCATCGCCTCGATGATGTCATTCAGGAAGGCTTTACCTTGTGGAATCTCCTCCAGCAAGATTCTGTCCTTCATGGAGTTGAAGGTCACGAAGTCCTTGGGGATGCTGTAGTTGTTCAGTAACCATTTGGCCAGTTTATTTTCTTTAATTACCTCTGGATTCTTGACATAATAGGCATTACCCTTCGACCTGTTACATTCGATAACCACCCCGAACATCTCTTTGATGCCGTCCCTCCACTCGTGAAAGGTACGCTTGGACAGCGGCCCGTCGAATGCAGGGTTATTCTCCCACATCATACTAATATCTTCGAAGGGAAGGGGGTCGCTTGTCAGTAGCAAATCCAAAAGCCAAATGTACTTGTAGTAGGTCTTACTTCTCATAATAGATGTTTGTCTCGTATGCAAAGATACAATAATTTATGGAAACTCTGATTCATGTTTTTAATGTGCTACTACGTTACAAGGCAAACAGGTCATCCATTGTTATCTCGTTTTGTATCATGTTATAATAGTTGTTGCGGGTAACGCCATTGGTTGTTACCATGACAAGATGAAGGGTTCGCTTGTCCTTCGACAGTTCTTGGTATGCTTCAAGTTTATTTTGCAAGTCGTTAGCGTAATCTTTATCTATCGTGAAGACATTTGCAGAGTGCTTCATCTCGCAGATATCTGTAAAGCCGTCAGCTCTTTGTAATACCAAGTCAACCTGTGCTCCTCGTCGAACATCGGTACCTCGGGCGAACCACGAACACACATTTGTCTGGACACCAGAGATGCCGAGGGCAGCTTTTATCTGCGGTACGTGCTGGAGGCATACGCGTTCGAAAGCATGGCCTTTCCATGTGTTGTGGGATGTTGATGTGAAAGTGTTCGACCAATAATGTTCATCACTGAAGGCGTTCTTCTTGATGCAAAGGTAATAGAAAAGCGTATAGTTGTCTGTCAATTGATATAACGCATTTGTTTCTGCAGTATCAGCAGAAACAAAGCGTCGGATGAAGCCGCACTCTTCCAGTTCTTCTAATATGGTGGAGAATGTTCCGCCGTCTGAGAGTTTGCTCGTCGATAATATCTCCTCTCGTGTCATGCCAGACTTCCTTCCGTCGCTCAGGCTTTCAATAACTCTTAGATAATTTTCTGGATGCCTAAACAGAATGGAATAGAGTGCTTCAAATTCATCGTGCAGTTGTGCTGTCTCTGTGAAGAATAGTAGATCGACATTTTGCGCTACACTCAAGCCCTTCTTCAGGAAGGTCCAGTAGTAGGGTATGCCACCGAGAACCATGTAAAGCTCCAAGACATCTTTCCTGCCAAAAGCAAGGTTGGTGCTCTTGGCAAAAAGTTCACATTCGCGGAGTGTGAAAGGAACGATTTTTATGCGATTGGTCAATCTCCCTCGAAGTCCACCTTTATCCTTCAGAAGTTTCTTTATCATCCATGAAGTGGCACTTCCGCATACAATGAGCACAATGTCTTTCTCGCGACGTGCTGTTGCCCATCCATTCCAGAAGTTTTCCAAAGCACCAATTAAGTTTCCTTTGGGTGTATCCATCCATGGAAGTTCATCGATAAAAAGGACTTTCTTTCCTGCCGGAGCATTACAGATGAGTTGTTTCAGCTGTTCAAAGGCTTCAATCCACGTCTTTGGTATAGTACACTTCAAACCTGCAGCAGACAAAGAGTTGCGGAATGCCGTCAATTGCTGACGCAACGTTCCTTTGGCGACTCCTGTGTGTTGAAAGCAGAATTGATAGTTGAAGGTTTCGCGAATGAGGTACGTCTTGCCCACACGCCGACGGCCATAAACGGCACAAAACTGTGACTCTTCCTTTTCAAGGAGGCTCAACAGTTCACGTTGTTCTTTATCACGTCCAATAATCATAGAAATGTAGTTAAGCTATCAAAATCCGCTGCAAATATAGCAAAAATGTTTCTATAACCAGCGGAAACATGTGTTTTTCTTTGTGTTTCCGCTGGAAATAAAGCATTTTTGGCTTATTTGGCTTTCTTTTGTGTGCTTTCGTGAAGCATCGGCGAAGTCAGGCAACAGGCTTTTGGGCAAGGGGTAGGGTGTCGTTTTTAATATGTAATGGTGTCGCTACTTTATCAGGCAGCAATCTGGGGGGCTTTGAGGTTTTGACGTTTATCCGACCATTTTGCTGGTGGCAGATTTCCCTCCTTTTTGCTAAAAACACATTTTATAATATAAAAAAAGGGGGAAAATGCTTGGCAGAATGAAAAAATGTCGTACCTTTGCAGCCGGTTTGGAAAAAGTCGTCTATTGGAATAGACTAAAAAGAGAAGATTAGAAATGTCTAAGATTTGTCAAATTACCGGTAAGAAGGCCATGATTGGCAATAACGTGTCACACTCCAAGCGTCGCACAAAGAGACACTTCGACGTGAACCTGTTCACCAAGAAGTTCTACTATGTAGAGGAGGACTGCTGGATTAGTCTGAGCATCAGCGCTTCCGGTTTGCGCTACATTAACAAGGTTGGACTCGATGCCGCTCTGAAGAATGCAGTGGCTCAGGGTTATTGTGATTGGAAGAACATTCGTGTAATCGGTTAATAACGGAGGAGTAACGAAATGGCAAAGAAAGTAAAAGGTAACAGAATCCAGGTGATTCTGGAGTGCACCGAGATGAAGCAGAGCGGTCTGCCCGGCACGTCTCGCTACATTACCACGAAGAACAGGAAGAATACTCCCGAGCGCCTCGAGCTCAAGAAGTATAACCCCATTCTGAAGAGAATGACTGTTCATAAGGAAATCAAGTAAAAAATAAGGTTGCAGGTTATAGGGCATAAGGTTGCTCCTCTATCAGGTTAAGCTACCTAAAACCCGAAAGCCTCAAAACCATAAAACCTAACAAAGCTATGGCAAAGAAAACAGTCGCAACCCTTCAGACGGGTAAAACCGATGGCCGTTCATACACCAAGGTTATCAAGATGGTGAAGAACCCTCAGACAGGTTCCTACTCTTTCGACGAGCAGATGGTTCCCAACGAGGCCGTTAAGGATTTCTTCAAGAATTAGATTTAGAGGTTAATATTAAGTGGGAAGGCGGGGAGCACAGGAAATGGCTTCCCGCTTTCTTGTTGATTCAGAACAGGATAAAGGTCAGCTCATGCAGACTTTCACTACTCATACGCTTCCCTGCGGATTGCGAGTCGTCTGTGCTCCGGGGCAGACGGACGTCGTCTATCTGGGCATCGCCATTGGTGCCGGAACGCGCCACGAGCTGCCTGGCGAGAGCGGAATGGCGCACTTCACCGAGCACATGTCCTTCAAGGGGACCAGGCGGCGCTCGGCCCGGCAGGTCATATCGGCTATGGAGAGCGTGGGCGGAGAACTGAATGCCTATACGGGCAAGGAGGAGACGGTCTATTACTGCACTTGTCTCGGCCCGCACGTCTCTCGCGCCATCGACCTCCTGCTCGACATAGCCCTCCAGAGCACCTATCCCCAGGAGGAGATGAACCGCGAGGTGGAGGTTGTCATCGACGAGATAGAGAGCTATCAGGACCAGCCGGCTGAGATGGTTTACGATGAGTTCGAGAGCCTTATTTTCCCGTCCCATCCTTTGGGGCGCAACATTCTGGGCGATGCCGAAACGCTCCGGACCTTCCGCTCAGCCGACATGCAGGCCTTCGCCCGCCGACTCTATCATCCCGAAAGCATGGTGCTCTACATCCTGGGCAACGTGGAGCCGGAGAAGGTGCTCCGAGTCGTGGAGAAAAACATAACGTGCCTAATTGACCAACACGGCACGCCTAATTGGCCAACACGGCACGCCGCGTTGGCCGCCACGCCACGCCTCGACTCCCATATCATCCGCAAGAAGGACACCCATCAGGCGCATGTCGTCATCGGAGCTCAGGCCTTCGGTGGCAACGACTCCCGCCACCTGCACCTCTACCTGCTGAGTAACATGCTGGGAGGCCCGGCCATGAGCAGCCGTCTCAACCTCGCGCTTCGCGAGCGTAACGGCTTGGTTTATACCGTCGAAAGCAATAGTGTCACCTATACCGACACAGGACTTTGGACAATTTATTATGGTTGCGACGCCGCCGACCGCCGCCGATGCCGACGGCTTGCCCTGCGGGAGCTGGAGCGCCTGACAGACCGTCCCCTGACACAACGCACGCTTGATGCCGCCCGCCGCCAGATGAAGGGGCAGATAGGCATCTCATATGACAACTTCGAGAACGTGGCTATCGGGATGGCCAAGCGCTTCCTCCATTATGGCCGCACACTCTCCAAGCAGGAGCTCTTCGAGCAGTTGGATGCCATCACGCCCGAGGACCTGCTCACGACGGCGCAAACCGTCTTCGCCCCCGACAGGCTCCTGACGCTCGAGTACGTTTGAGGGCAACAGAAAACGACACGCTCCAAACACTTTTGCAAGACGTTTTTTGTCCCCTTTTATGATTTTCCCCCACCATTTTGCCGCAAGTGCGAAAAAAGTTTTCAACAGGGTAAAATGGAGACGATAATGCGCTGAAACCCCTTTATTTATGGGCTTTTGAGAGAGAAGGGCACGAACAGGGCGCAGGGTTATCCACAAGTTTCAGCAATATATAGTGAAAAAAAAATGTGGGAATGTGTGGGGAATTGTGGGGAAATGTGTATCTTTGCACCAGAATTTGAAAGTGATAGCATAAAAGACGATGAGATTCACAGGTAGCATAGATGCCAAGACGGACGAAAAGGGACGAGTTTTCGTGCCCAGCGCCTTCCGTAAAGTTCTCCAGAAAGAAGGGGAGGAAGAGCTCGTGCTGCGTCGCGACATCTTCGAGAACTGCCTTGTGCTCTATCCCAAGAGCGTGTGGAATGCCCGCGTCGATGCTGTCCGAGCCCGTACCAATCCCTTCGACCGCCGTCAGATGCAAGGCCTGCGTCTCTTCACAGCCGATGCCGAGAACATTACCCTGGACAGCAACGGGCGAATGCTTATTCCCCGTCGCTATCTGGAACATGCCGGCATAAAGGGCGAAGTGCGCTTCAACGGAATGGACGATACCATCGAGATATGGAACCGTCAGGCAGCCGATGGCCTACTCGACAATCCCGAGGAGGTGGCAAATATCTTGGAAAATATGATGAAGGACGACCCCATTCCCTCCACAGGGGGAGAAAAATAAGAAACGTCCCCCTAAAGGGGGTTAGGGGGGTCTATATAATATAATGTACGCGAGATGTGAGGAATATCATGTGCCGGTTCTGCTTCAAGAGGCGGTAGATGGGCTGGACGTCAAGCCCGGCGGCACATACCTTGACCTTACATTCGGTGGCGGCGGTCACAGCCGAGAGATACATCGGCGACTGAAAGGTACGGGACATCTCTACAGCTTCGACCAAGACCAGGATGCTCTCCTTAATGCAAGAGATATGGAGGGCTGCGAGAATTTCACTTTCATCCGCAGCAACTTCCGCTTCCTCAAGAACTGGATGCTCTATTACGGCCACGAGCAGGTGGACGGCATTCTGGCAGACCTGGGAGTAAGCAGCCATCACCTCGACGACGAAGGGCGCGGCTTCAGCTTCCGCTTCGATACTCCGCTCGACATGAGAATGAACCAGCGGGCCAATCTCAACGCAAGGCGCATCATAGAAGAATACAGCGAGGAACAATTGTCCGACGTCCTCTATCTCTATGGCGAGCTCAAGAACAGCCGTCGCATCGCCTCGGCCATCGTCAAGGCACGCCAGCAGAAGTCCGTCACCACCACAACCGAACTGGTGGAAGTCTTGAAGCCCCTGATGGGTTACGACCGCGAGAAGAAGGATTTGGCGCGAGTCTTTCAGGCACTTCGCATTGAGGTGAACGGCGAGATGGCCGCCCTGAGGCAGATGCTCAGCGCAGCGACAGAAATGCTCCGTCCGGGCGGAAGGCTGAGTATCCTCACCTATCATTCTCTCGAAGACCGAATGGTGAAGAACTTCGTCAGGGCTGGAAATGCAGAAGGAAAGGTAGAGACCGATGTCTTCGGGCGCGGGAATGCACCCCTCGAGGCCGTCAATCGTAACGTCATCACGCCAGGCGAGGAAGAACAGAGGAGCAACCCCCGTAGTCGCTCAGCAAAGCTTCGGGTGGCAGAGAAGAGGACCCTCTCTGACTCTCCCTTTAAGGGAGAGAACGAAAGGTAAATGGTAAATGATTAAATAGTAAATGACAAGATGTCAGAAATAGAGTTAGATAACATGGAGGAGCAGCAGGAAGTGCTCTCTGAAAATTCTGAAGGCCCTGAAAACTCAGAGTTTTCGGAGACCTCGGAGGCTGCAGAGTCCTCGGAGACTTCTTCAGAGGCTTCGGAAAGCCAAGAGCCCGTCAGCGACACGGAGAAGCTGGTGCGTTCGCTGGTCAGCGATGACGATGAGTCCGAAGAACTGACCATCGAAGGCATCCGTCAGGTGCTTGACGCTGCCCCTCGCTGGTTCCTCCGCCAATGGAAGCTGTTGCTTCTCTGTCTGGTCGGTGTTTTCTTCTACATCACCAACGGCTATCAGGCCCAGGTAGAGTTGATGAAGGAGACGGAGCTCGAGGCAGAACTGAAGGACTGGCGCTATCGGAGCATCACGCGTGTCAGCGAACTCACATTGCTCTGCCGCCAGAGCCAGCTCGAGGAAAAGCTTCGCGAACAAGGAGACAGCACCCTCCTGACGAGCAAGACAGCACCCTATATAATTAAAGAATAAGCCCTAACCCCACGATTATGCAAGCCAATAAAGACAAAGCTCCCGGACGATATATTGTCATCTTCGTCCTGATGTGCCTGGCCGGATTGTATATCCTGGGCAGGGCCCTCTATACCATGCTGCCGCCTGAAAGCGACTATTGGAAGGCAGTGGCGCGCAACAGCAAGACAGCAAAGATTCCTGCCAGTCGCGGAAACATCCTTTCGTGCGACCGCCAAGTCCTCTCGGGCTCTGTACCTAAGTACGCCCTTTATCTGGACTTTGCAGTACACGACCCCGATACAGCCATCGAAAGAAAGACACGAGAGTATCGCGATACGACATTCGAGCAAAAGCTTGACAGTATTGTCGATGGCTTGGCCCGCATCTTCCCTGACCGCGATGCCGAATGGTTCCGCCAGCGTCTGCTCCAGGGCAAGGCTCGTGGCAAGTACTCTTGGCGCATCTATCCCAAACTTGCCACCTATGTCCAGTATCGTGCCTGCAAGGAGTTGCCTTTCCTCAAGGAAAGCATGTACCGCAGCGGCTTCCATGCCGATGAGCTGTTGCTTCGCCTCAAACCATACGGAGGATTGGCAAGCCGTACTATCGGCGAACTCTATAACGACTCCAGCGGCCAACCCAAGTGCGGCTTGGAACTGAGCTTCGATAGTATCCTGCGCGGTAAACCCGGCAAGAAGCACTTTATCGTGGTTCGCAATCGCCAAGTGCCCATCATCGATGTGCCGGCAGAGAACGGTCACGACTTGCTCTCCACTATCGACATCAACATTCAGGACTTCGCGGACAGAACTCTTCGCAGCAAGCTGAAGGAGGAAGATGTCAACGGCGAGATAGGTGTTGCTATTGTGATGGAAGTCAAGACGGGCGACGTGAAGGCAATCGTCAACCTGACTCGTGCGCAGGATGGAGAATACTATGAGATGAAGAACAATGCCGTGAGCGACCTTTGGGAACCAGGCTCTACGTTTAAGACTGCCAGCATTATGGTGGCTCTCGAGGACGGGAAGATAACCTTGGACAAGACTGTGGATTGTGCTCCGGGCATTGTCCCGATGCATGGACGCAAGATGAAGGACCACAACTGGCATCGTGGCGGCTATGGCGTACTGAAGGTGGAGGACATCTTAGGTCAGAGCAGCAACATCGGCGTGAGCAAAATCATCGATGAGGCCTACGGTAGCAACCCTGCTGCCTATGTTGATGGCTTGCACAGAGAAGGTGTAGGCATACCCCTCAACCTTCCCTTCGTGGGCAAGGGCGAGCCTCGTGTGCCGCATCCTTTGGACAAGAAACGCTTTTGGAGCAAACCAGACCTGCCTTGGATGAGTATCGGTTATGTTACGATGCTTCCGCCCATCAGCACCCTTACCTTCTATAATGCTATTGCCAACGGAGGAAAGATGGTCAAGCCGCGTTTCGTGAAAGCAGAGCTCAAGGACGGCATGGTGGTGCGTGAGTTCCCGACTGAAGTTATCAAGGAGCGCATCTGCAAGCCTTCTACATTACGCGACATCCAGTATTGCCTGGAGCATGTCGTCAGCGGAGGTCTTGGCAGGAAAGCCGGCAACGGCGGCAAGCTCTTCAAGGTAAGTGGTAAGACAGGAACGGCACAGTTCAGCGAGAATGGCTCATACGCAAGTCGCAAATACATGGTCAGCTTCTGTGGCTACTTTCCCAGCGACGCCCCCAAGTACAGTTGTATCGTCTGCATCAAGAAGCAAGGCTTGCCCGCATCTGGCGGCGGTCAGTGCGGACCGGTTTTCAGCGAGATATCGCAGTACATCATGTCCCGCGACTCTGTCCGTAATGCAATGGCGGCAGCCGATAGCAACTCAGTCTTCGTTCCCGAAGTCACCAGGGGCGATAAACGTCGTGCCAAGGCTATCGTCGAAGGCATGGGGCTGTCTGATAAGCGTCTGGATATCGTAGAGACCGATACTGTGCCATTGACCGTCGTACCTGATGTGACGGGCATGGGTGTCAAGGATGCGGTCTATGCTTTGCAATTGCGAGGTATGCGTGTTCGCATCAATGGCTGTGGGCAAATAGTTAGACAAGACATTGCCCCAGGCTCCGCAGCTATCAAGGGAAAGACCATCACTTTGTCTGCTTCGCCGAAGAAAAACTAAGTAATCTGAATAGTCAGAATAAACCGATAAGATATGAAACTCATACAAGTCATACAGAACTGCAAGCCCCAGCAAGTGGTGGGTAGCATTGATAGAGAATTGACAGGCATCGAAATAGACAGCCGTCGCATCCAAAAGGGTGCTGCTTTCGTGGCAATGCGAGGCACACAGGTGGATGGTCATACCTTCATCGGCAAGGCTATTGAACTGGGTGCTAGTGTCGTGGTATGCGAGCAACTGCCCGATACGATTGAAGAAGATGTCACCTATCTCGTCTATCCCAATACAGAGGATGTGGTAGGCATCTTAGCAACGAACTATTTTGGCAACCCAAGTCAAAGGATGCACCTCATTGGAGTAACTGGCACCAACGGTAAGACCACGATTGCAACTGTACTCTATAACATTTTCCGTCAGCTTGGCTATAAGTGCGGCCTTTGCAGTACCGTCTGCAACTATATCGACGGCAAACCCATTCCCACAGAATGCACGACACCTGACCCGATTACCTTGAATCGCTTGCTCGGGCAGATGGCCGACGAGGGTTGTGCATACGCTTTTATGGAAGTGAGCAGTCACAGCGTCAGCCAGAAGCGTATTGGCGGTCTCACCTTTTCGGGAGGTATCTTCACGAACCTTACTCGTGACCATCTCGACTATCATGGAACCTTCGAGAACTATCGTGATGCCAAGAAGGGTTTCTTCGATGCACTCCCCAAGGATGCTTTCGCGGTTATCAATACCGACGACCGAAATGGTATGGTTATGGTGCAGAACTGTGCGGCAAAGGTTAAGACCTATTCGCTGCACTCAGCAGCCGACTTCAAGGCTCGTATCCTCGAGGAAAGCTTCGAGGGAATGGATTTGGAAATCGATGGCAGAGAGGTAAGTGTGCAGTTCGTCGGGCGTTTCAACGTCAGCAACCTGCTGGCTGTTTATGGCGCAACGGTTATGCTGGGTGTCAAACCGCAGGAGGCACTCGTCCTGCTTAGTGCACAGAAGCCTGTCAATGGTCGCTTTGAGGCTATCCGCTCGAAGGAAGGTGTAACGGCCATCGTCGATTATGCCCATACGCCCGATGCCCTCGTCAATGTCCTTACGACCATCAACGAAGTCCTGAACGGACGAGGCAAGTGCTGGACCGTTTGCGGAGCAGGCGGCAACCGCGATAAGGGCAAGCGTCCCTTGATGGCACAGGAAGCTGTGAAGCATAGCGACCGAGTCATCATCACGAGCGACAACCCTCGTAACGAAGATCCGCAGGAGATTATCAACGATATGCTTGCAGGACTTGATGCCAGTCAGCGTCATGGTGTCCTCAGTATAGTGGATAGGCGCGAAGCCATCCGCACGGCTTGCATGATGGCACAGCCAGGCGATGTCATTCTCGTTGCTGGTAAGGGACATGAAGATTATCAAATCATTAAGGGAGTAAAACATCATTTCGACGACCACGAAGTGATTCGTGAAGCGTTTGGATTATGAAATGATAATCATGAATTAGAAAGAAGATGCTATACTATTTGTTCAGATATTTAGGCCAGTTTGGAGTGTCGGGTGCCAACCTGTGGCACTACATCTCCTTTCGTGCTGTGTTTACTTTGGTTTTGAGCTTGCTCATATCCATGTGGTTTGGGCAGTATTTCGTCAAGTGGATGAAAGCTCATAATGGAAGTGAGGCTCAGCGGGATGCCAGTATCGACCCATACGGTGTGGATAAGGTAGGTGTGCCTACTATGGGTGGTGTTATTATCATTGTGGCCACGCTTGTGCCTTGTTTGTTGTTTGGGCGACTTCGCAACATCTATATGCTCCTGATGCTCTTCACTACGCTATGGCTCGGAGCATTGGGCTTTGCTGATGACTATATCAAGTTGAAGGTTTCAAAGGAAGGCCTGCGTCCCATCTACAAACTCATTGGACAGGCTGTGCTTGGCCTGGTCATTGGTTTGACGCTTTGGCTGAGCCCCGATGCCGTCATCTGCGAAAACATAGAGGGCGAGCGGCAGGGAACGGAACAGGTTGTGACGCATCGTAGCGAAATGGTCAAGAGTACCATCACTACCATTCCCTTCGTTAAAAACAATAACTTGAACTATGCTGACATTTTCCGTTTCTTGGGCAAGTACAGGACAGCAGCCGGTTGGATATTCTTTGTGTTTATTACCACATTTATTGTTATGGCCGTTAGCAATGGCTCGAACCTGAACGACGGCATGGATGGTTTGTGTGCTGGTAATGCTGCCATTATGTGCATCGCCTTAGGCATACTGGCCTACGTCAGCAGTCACATACACATGGCTGCCTACCTCAACATCATGTATATTCCAGGTTCGGAAGAACTTGTTATCTTCATTTGTGCCTTCGTCGGTGCACTCATTGGTTTCCTTTGGTATAATGCATATCCAGCACAAGTTTTCATGGGCGATACAGGTAGCCTTGCCATTGGTGGTATCATCGGCGTAACAGCCATCATCATACACAAGGAATTGCTTCTGCCACTGCTCTGCTTCGTTTTCCTTATGGAGAGCATAAGTGTACTGTTGCAGACAAACTATGCTAAAATGGGTAATCGTCGTGGGTTGAAGTGGCGTGTCTTCAAACGTGCTCCGTTGCATGACACTTTCCGTGTCGCGCCAGGACAGTTGCCTTCCAACTTCAAGGTACTCATCAACTGGCCAAATGGTTGTTGGCTGGAATCGAAGATAACCGTCCGCTTCTGGATAGTGACCATCATCATGGCGGCTCTCGCCATCGTTACGTTGAAGATAAGATAAAAGCCCCTCTCAAACTCCCCAATGGGAAGGAATGGTAAATTGTAAATGGTTAAATGCTAATTGAAGAGATGAAAAGAATCGTGATACTTGGAGCTGCTGAGAGCGGTGTGGGTGCTGCGGCATTGGCAAAGGTGAAAGGCTTTAATGTCTTTGTCAGCGATATGGGCAAGATAAAGGAGAATTACAAGCAGGTTCTCTGCGAGTATGACGTGCCTTGGGAAGAAGGAAGACATACGGAAGAACTCATTCTGAATGCCAATGAAGTGGTGAAGAGTCCTGGTATTCCCGAGGATGCGCCTATGGTGTGCAAGGTCAGGGCAGCAGGCATTCCCATTATCAGCGAGATAGAGTTTGCCGGACGCTATACCGATGCCAAGATGATATGTGTCACAGGTTCCAATGGCAAGACCACGACGACAAGCCTTATCTATCACATCTTCTGCAAGGCTGGCTATAACGTCGGCTTGGCTGGCAATATCGGTCGTAGCTTGGCTTTGCAGATTGCTGAGGGTAAGACCTACGAATACTATATCATCGAACTTAGCAGTTTCCAGCTGGACAACATGTATGACTTCCGCGCCAACATTGCCATCCTGCTCAACATCACTCCCGACCATTTGGATCGGTATGAAAACTCGATGCAGAAATACACAGATGCCAAGATGCGTATTGTTCAAAACCAGACGGAAGAGGATGCTTTCATCTATTGGAACGATGATCCCATCATCGCAGCAGAACTCAGGAAGTATGGCATCAAGGCAAAAATGTGTCCCTTCAGCATCATCAAGAAGGAAGGCATGATAGGCTATATTGCCGACGGCCAATATGTTATTGAATACCCAACTCCCTTCAATATGGAGCAGGAGAGCCTAAGCCTGCACGGTAAGCATAATATGTATAACAGCTTAGCTGCTGGTATTGCTGCCCACATTAGTGGCATAAACGACGAGACGTTGCGCCAAAGTCTGGGCGATTTCGAGGGAGTAGAACATCGTTTGCAGAAAGTGGCACGTGTGGGAGGTGTGCAGTATATCAACGATTCCAAGGCTACCAATGTCGATGCTTGTTGGTATGCACTGGAAAGTATGACCACGCCAACGATTCTCATCATTGGTGGTAAGGACAAAGGCAATGACTACAATGCCATCAAGGAACTGGTACAGAAGAAGTGTGCTGGCCTTGTCTATCTTGGTGCCGACAACAGCAAGTTGCATGACTTCTTTGATGGAATGGGCATTCCCGTTGCAGACACAAATAACATGAAGGACTGCGTTGAGGCTTGTTGCCGTATGGCAAAACCTGGCTATACTGTTCTGCTCAGCCCCTGCTGTGCCAGCTTCGACCTCTTTAAGAATATGGAAGACCGCGGAGAACAGTTCTGCGAGCAAGTAAGAAACTTATAAGACCCATAAGACCTATAAGGAAGCAATGAAATTCGATAAACTCCAAAATAAGACCTTAATACATGGCGATTTGGGCATCTGGGTGGTGTTCCTCATCCTGTGTGGCATATCACTGATTGAGGTGTATAGTGCCAGTTCGCGTATGACCTTTGGCTCCGACGCATACTGGCATCCAATCATGCAGCATGGCTCTTTCATGCTCATGGCAGTCTTTATTGCATGGTTAGTGCATTTTATCCCTTGCAACTATTTCAAGTTATTTTGCACTATTGGCATGTTCATGTCGATATTCCTGCTCATTGCCGTGCTGCTCATTGGCCAAAAGACAAACGATGCAGGTCGTTGGTTATCGCTTGGCTTCATTCGCTTCCAACCCAGTGAGATTGCCAAGCTGAGTCTTGTTGGCTTCAGTTGCTTCATCCTTTCCTCACTCCGCGACGAGAAGGGAGCCAGTATGACAGGGTTCAAGATAGTTGCACTTGCTGCTTTCATCACGATTCTCCTTATCTTCTCGGAGAATGCCTCCACCGCCCTCATCATCGCCACAGTGATATATGGCATTTGCTTTTTTGCTCAAATTCGGAAAAGGATACTTATTGGGGCACTTTTGATTGGTGCGCTCGGCCTTGGCAGCGCGTTTGCCATCGCTCACACCATACCCGAAACGACGCTTGTTAAGATGCAGAAATCGAAGTTCAAACCATTGCATCGCGTGCCAACGTGGGTGCATCGTATCACCGACAAGCAGGAACGTCCAGAAGACCCCACCAAGTACAAGACACAAGACAACCCGCAGAAGGCATACGCCAAAGTGGCAATTGCAACGAGCAATATCATTGGACGCGGCCCGGGCAACAGCCGTCAGCGTGATTTCATTCCACAGGCTTTCTCCGATTTCATATATGCCATAGTCATAGAAGAGCTCGGACTCGTTGGTGCGGTTTTGGTACTTGCCCTCTACTTAATACTTATGTACCGCTCTCTGTGCATTGCTCGCAAGTGCAAGGCGCTCTTTCCCTCCTATTTGGTTATGGGATTGTCATTGATGATAGTTGTTCAGGCGATGATGAATATGGCGGTGGCTGTAGGTGCCTTCCCTGTCACGGGACAGCCTTTGCCGCTTGTCAGTCGAGGTGGCACGAGCCTTTTCATCACCAGCACTTATATCGGCATGATACTGAGTGTGAGTCATACGGCTAAGCGCAAGCCAGAGTATGCTAAGGAGATTGTGGATTAAAGATTACGGATTAATGGATAACTTGAGAGTCATAATAAGTGGTGGTGGCACGGGAGGACATATCTTCCCTGCCGTAAGCATAGCCAATGCTTTGCGCGAGGCGAACCCGGAGACGAAGATTCTTTTCGTGGGTGCTGAGGGTAGGATGGAGATGAAGCGTGTGCCGGCAGCTGGATACGAGATAATCGGGTTGCCTGTACGTGGCTTGCTTCGTCCTCTGTGGAAGCCTGGCAACATCGGCATCATGATTGACTTCATGCGCAGCAAGCGAATGGTTAAGCAGACGCTACGCGAGTTCAAACCTCATGTTGCTGTTGGGGTTGGCGGCTATGCCAGTTCGGCAACGCTTAATGCAGCTTATGAACTGGGGATTCCGTGCCTCATTCAAGAACAAAACAGCTTTGCAGGCTTGACAAACAGAAGCTTGGCCAAAAAGGTCAGTAAAATATGTGTAGCTTATGATGGCATGGAGCGTTTCTTTCCCAAAGACCGCATCCTGCTAACGGGCAATCCTGTCCGTCAGAACCTGCTAAATGCATCCTTGACACGTGAGGAATGTGCCGCATCTTTTGGCCTCAATCCCGCAAAGCAAACAGTTCTGCTCATCGGTGGTAGTTTGGGAGCTCGCACACTAAATGAGAGTGTCATGCGGAACCTCTCGCGCATTGCAGCTTCGTCTGCACAATTTATTTGGCAAACAGGTAGTTATTACAATAAGGAGATAGAGCGGACGCTTGATGTGAAGGGAAAGCCAGGCAACCTTTTCGTCACAGACTTCATCAGTCATATGGATCAGGCTTATTATTTGGCAGACCTTGTCATCAGTCGGGCAGGTGCTGGCACTATCAGCGAGTTGTGTCTGCTGGGCAAGCCTGCTATTCTGGTGCCCAGTCCCAATGTAGCAGAGGACCACCAGACGCACAATGCAATGGCGCTTGTGAACAAGCAGGCAGCCCTGCTTGTACGTGATGCTGACGCTCTCGAGCAGCTCATACCTCTTGCTTTGGAAACCGTTGCCGATACAGACAAGCTTCGTGAGTTGGGACAGAATGCCGCAGCAATGGCATTACGCGACTCGGCACGCATCATAGCAGAGGAAGTGATGAAACTGGCTGCAAGTTAAACAAGAGACGTAATAACGACATAATGTTATATCGTCATAACGAAAGAAAAAAGAAAACGAAAAGAATGAACATAAAGGCAGTATATTTCGTAGGCATCGGTGGCATCGGCATGAGTGCTATTGCCCGTTACTTTATCAGTCGTGGTATAGTCGTTGCTGGCTATGACAAGACACCGAGCGACCTGACAGAGCAGCTCCGCAAGGAGGGTGCCTTGATTCAT
>Ga0265301_10002808_pt1 | contig 19456 bp, 30 predicted proteins | sample AusTroGonzalo_MG_2_FD_193488 | JGI IMG/M metagenome (GOLD analysis project Ga0265301, IMG submission 193488) | Bovine rumen microbial communities from tropical cattle in Woodstock, Queensland, Australia - Gonzalo_04 | ecosystem: Host-associated > Mammals > Digestive system > Stomach > Rumen ... | reverse complement strand
CATAGCAACCTTCGTGCCGTCGGCGGATATGTCGAGTGCCTTTTCCACAAACTCCCTCGCATACTTGTACGGCGGGTTAGTGATAATATCCCGAGTATTCGGAGTACCCCCCCCAATTTTGAGAAAATCGATAATCTGCGTTCCGGGATAGCCTCGGTCATATAGATCGCTTGATAGAACATCATGCCCTCTGTCTGCAAGCACCTTCGACAAATGCCCTTCGCCACACGCACACTCCCACACTTCCTTTCGGAAGGGTTCTATGTCAAGCAGTAGTTCGGCTGCTCTCGGCTCGGTCGCATAGTAGTCGTTTGCTTCGCGTTCGCCCTCGGAGTGATTGCTTGCGCCGTTGCAAGTAAAGGCGGCCTGCTTGTTTCCTATCCAATCTTTCATATCAGTTCCCCTCCAAACACTTCGTCGATTATCGCTATCGGATCGAATCCTGTCAGATACTCGCAAGCCTCTATTGCCCCTGCGACTGTCTGGCGGTGGTCGGCTGCTTCGGACAGATATATCTTGTAAGCCGTCAGCACATCTGACACATAGTCCGATTTAAGTTCTTTGTCCTCTAATACTGATGTTTCCCACAGTGCGGTTATAAGGCAGGATATGTTGAGATAATTCGTCATTCTGATAATCTGATTCACATCAACCTTGTTCATAGGGTTTTTCTTTTTCTTTAATCGTTTCATGGCCTCTTACCTCGCTTTACTGCTTCAATCTTCGCCGCTCGGGAAAACTCCACTTCTTTCCGGGCAAAGTCCTTTTTCCGTTCCTCGTAAATCGCTTCAAGCTCCGCTTTATATGCCCTATACCGTTCGCAAACCGAGTGGCAGCCTAAAAACCGTTCGGGGCAATCCCTGCAAGGGCTTTGTAGCGGGCATATCCCGAGTATTATTTTACCTCTTGTTACCATAGTCATTCCTTTCCAAGAATATATGTTGTGATCGCGATTATTGCGATACCCACAATTAAATCAGTCCACATCATCAAGCACCTTGCAATCCTGCACCCAGATAGATGTTGTTGCGGTATTGTTTGCTGCTGCTATCTGCTCCACCGCCTGCACATATCCCGGCGCCTCTACGCAGGTTCGCTTTATATCTCCGTGATTTACGCGGTATTCGATATTAAATGTCATTTTCGCCCTCCTTTTCCTTCGCCCAATGCCTACACCATCCTTCCATGCATTGAGCATACCCTATGAACTCTTTATGGACACTGCAAAAGCAACTAATTCGACTGCTCTTGCCGCCGTCCATAGGAGTTTCTTTGATTCTGATGTTGTGTTGGCAATTACAACATACCTTCTTGTTTTCTACGCTCATTTTTCGCCCTCGCTTTCCAACATTAAACTCATTTGTTGTCCGTCAATGCTTTTCTTGTGCTTTTCGCCTCTTGGTTTATATCCATTTGTTTTGCCAAAAGCATCTTGATATTCGGGTTCTACATCTGCGAATACAAAGTCTTTGCAGTTGTTAGGTCTTTTGCAATAAGTTTCTGCCATAACTTTTTTGTGCTTGTCGCAGTATGGCACATTGTTTACACACAGGCTTACACAGTATCGGCAGTATTGCTTACTCATTATTGTCCTCGCTTTCTGCCTCAATCATTTCCTTAATGTCGTCAAGCACCATATTAAAATTAGCGTTAAACTCTCTTGCATCACGACTTAACTCATACTTGTATTGCTCGCTTTTTGCATCGTCATAAGTTCTGTTGTGAATCCGTATTCTATAATTAAATAGATTTCTGATGTTCTCGTATACTTCTTCAAGTGCCTGCTTGCGTCCTAACTTCATAGCCTTATCGACTTCTTCTAAAATCTGCTTGTCTGTCATTCCTTTTCCCCACTTTCTGCCTTGTACTTGTTAATAATATCAAGTGCCATCTCTAACCCCTCATTTCTATGGTATCTATAATCGCATAAATGAGGTTCTTCATCTTCTCGACAAGATTCTATCTCGGCTCTTATCTTGTCAAGAAAGACCTCTCTGCAAGCGTCCGCATCGAGAATTTTTGCAATCAGCTCCGCATTTTCTTTTAGATTGGTGTGGCAAACCACATCCCTGCAAGCTCCTGCGTAAAAGTCGCATCCGTCTTGATGTACTTCGTCTATCCATCGGCACATTTCACAATGTGCGCAAGATGCACACTTATTTTCTTTTGTCATTTCTTTTCTCCTTTTTAACCTCCACTTCTACCGTCGGTTGGCGGTCAATGATGATTTTTACCATTTCGTTCTTAAAGGTCGGCTCGCTAAAACACTCTTTTAACTTGTCGGCATCTATCAAGCGCATTACTTTCCCTCCTTCTCTGCTTCGCCTAAAACTTCCTTTACCTTCTTTAACGCTGCCTCCTGCTCCGCTCGCATCTGCGCTATATAGCACTGCGCCTTGTATTGCCCGTAAGACAGCCCTCGTTCCTTCGCCGCCGCGTCGGCTGCCACAAGCTCCGCTTCGGTGTTTTTATGCTCCGGCGTGCGATCGCGCACTTCCGACAAAGGATTCTGATATTTGTATCGGTATTGGCAGTCGGACGGCTCGTCCTTCCGCGCTGTGTAGGCTCGGGCTTGTGCGTTCACATGCTCTTTGTTTTCCTGCCGCCAGCGTTGCAGGTAGGCCTTTTTATTTGCCGCCTTGCACTCCGGGGAGCAAAGAGTGTTGTTCGGGTGTCGCGTTTCAAACTCTTTCCCACAAATTTTGCATTTTACGATTGCCATATATCCTACTCCTTTTCCAATATTATGTAGATATTTACATTTTTGTGTGAGTTTTTAATAGTTAAAAAGTTCAACAAATGTTCATTTTTCGCCATTGTCCCCAGTCGGCAAAAATGGTAAATCGCTATTTTCCAATGGTTACAAGGCTTTTTTTGTGTATTGTCCCCACTTTTTTTGTAATTGTCCCCAGTTCTGTCCCCAGTAAGAATGGCTATTTTTCAACCTTGTCCCCACTGTCCCCAGTTTTTTTTGCAATCCCTTATGGAAAAAAGAGAATATATATAATCAAATTTTTATATGCTCACTATATATGTCAAAAAAGTGGGGACACTGGGGACAATGGCTATTTTTCAACATTTTCAGTGGGGACAAAAGTGGGGACAAAGCGGGGACATGACCGGGGACTAAAACAGACAATCAACTGCCGATTCCGGTTCGTCCATTTCGGTAAAACCCTTCGGTTCTTTGTCGTCAAGCAGCTTTAATTCCACCACATGCACTGTATGGCTAATACCATTGATGCGCGTTTTCCGGGTAGTTCTCCCTTCGTCGCATATAGTCAGCTTGTTTTTCTTTAAGTATTTCAGCACATTACTCGGATCATACCCTGCTTTGTCGCAAGCATCATAAAATACATTTTTCAGTATTCTGACGCTCTTTCCGTCGCGGGCGAAAGTTCCGTACAGTTCCGGGCGGTATGTTTCGCCGCTATCCCAATCGTTAAACTTTGCTCTGTTCTGGGCTAACCATTCCAATATCCACTCGTGCGCTCGACGGTTCTCCGAGGCCTGCGCGTTCGTTTTGAGATATTTTGCAAAGTCGTCAACTTCAAGGAGCTGTTTGTCGTGAAATATAAAGTCATTGATTAAAGAATCTGCCACAAGGATAAGCGCGCCTATCGTTGCCTGCTTGTCGGTTATATCTCGCCTCATAAGTGCCGCTTGGTAGTAGTCCTTCATTTCCAACCATGCGTCCACAAGCTCGGAGTCCTGCATTTTCTCGGATAATATCCGCACAAACTCTTTGCCTGCGAATCCATGATTTTTGGTAAAGAACCTTGACAGTTTACTTGCGTCGTCGAAGATGTGTTCAAGGTCGGTCGTGTCGAGTTCGATTACTCTGTTTGCCACACCGCCTGCGCTTGCCGCCGTTACCATAGGCGTTTCCCCGGTGGTAAGGATCGTATTTCGCCATGTGGCGGTATTGCGTAACCCACCGCCACGATTGCCCCTTGTACGCCCTGTACCTTCGGATAGGTCATATATAACGGCCTCAAAGTCTGCACCCGCCGTTCGCTGTATTTGGAGTTCATCAAGGCATAAAGGCAAATTGTGCAAGAACCCCGCGAGAGTTTCCATGCCTACCTTCGTTGCATTAAAGGTTTTGATATAACTCTGCGGATTACCCCACACCGACGAACACATTTGAAGTGCTACCGTCTTGCCGTTTCCAGAACCGCCGTACAAATGCACGAAAAACGGCATAGCGTGTAACGGTTCGACAAGCACCGAAGCAAAGGACGCTGCAAGCATTACTCTCGGCGCAAGTCTGCTATCGGCTCTTATCTCCCTTATCTTTTCTATCCATTTTTCGTAGTTCCCCGACGGCTTTACAGCTTTGAATATATCTTCGTACTCAATGCCGCCGTCATAGGTCAGTCCTTCCGCATAAGGCGAAAAGCCAAACGATCCGATATACCCCAACCTGCTAACCGATTTTGTCATTTTAAGGCGATTGATATTAAGGTCGAGTGCATCATTCAGCCACGATACAAGGGCGCGTGCCGTTTCAGATGTTACCGAAACACCATAGCTTGCCAAATTGACTACCTTGCTTGCGTTTGCCAGCTCTGCACGCTCAAATGTCTGCCGCGTGATTTTGTTTCCGCGTTTCCACATCAGCTCAACCTTTTCCTTGCCTGTTTCAACATCAATAAGCACTGAAATAGGGCAAATAGGGTGCGAACATGCGATTATAGAACCCTTTTCCGTCTGTTTGAATATTGCCCCGGTTGTCGGCTCTATCTGCCACACGCCGGAAATATACTCGTCTTTTATCGCCTCTGATAATTCGTCGAAGCCTTCAATATTGTTTTCCACAATTTCAAGGTCGTTCGATTGCTGCATCTGCTTTTGATACTGTGCATAAGTCGTTTTGAACGCGGTATAACCTACGCTTTTAGCGTGTGCCGCCAACTTCTCGCGTACTTGTGCATGAGTGAAGCCGTTGCCCCGAAGGGAATACAGGAAATCATACGGAGCGGAGCTTTCAAAGTCTTTTTTCGTAAACTTTTCAATATTTACTGGTTTATTCTTCTTCTCCGTCATATTGTTTCAATCCTCGATAACCGAAGGTCAATCTCGTAGTCTAACTTATCCACAAGTGATTGATACCTGTCGCCGTTCTGAATAGAGATTTTGAATATCTTGCGGCGGCGGTCAATCAGCTTGTCGATTTTCGCCTTTTCTTCCGCTCGCCACGCTCTCATACTTTCGGTTATTTTCCTTTCGTCTGCTATTTGTTTCTGCTCGGCGTAGGTCAGTTTGCGGCTGGTTAACCCGAGCATAAAGTCGTTATCTATCTTGTTGCAGGCTTGCGCGAATGTGAGTCCGTACATCTGCCGAACGAACGAAATAAGATCTCCCCCGGCGCCACAGCCGAAACAGAAATACAAGTTTTTCTTTTCGTCTGTATTGAATGACGCGGTTTTCTCCGAGTGAAAAGGGCAGCGCGCAAAACCGTTATGCTTAAACTCGACGCCGTAAAACTCCAAAGCCTCTCGTATGTCAAGGTCGTGTATTTTGCTTGTGTCAATCATTGTTTGCCGTCCTTTCCAGATACTCGCGCAGTTCGTAGTGCAGAATAGCGCCTATAAGCCAACCTGCGTTTTTGCTCTCGGCGAAATGAGTGTGAACATTGTATCTTGCTTCAAGTGTCAAAAGCGACGCCCACATGCTCTGCGGTTTCATCTTGGAGCGGTACTTGCCCGCCTTGATGTCGTCTATACTTCCGTTCTCCACAAGCAAGTGTATTCTCGTGCCACGCTCTGCGGCGCGTTCAAACTCTCGCATAAACCGCGCTCTTTCGCTGCCGAAACACAGTGCGAGTTCGTCAATATCCATTTTTCGCTCAATAGCAAATAGTGAATCCAAACGCACGATCTCGCCGTTCTCGTCGGTGTATTCTGCACCATAGTCGCCTGCTTCTAATTTTTCCCTTCGCCATGCGTAGCCGAGGGACGCAACGCGGCGCTTAAACTTTGGCGTCGGTTGCTCTCTCGTATCTACAAGCACTGTCATGCTCTCCATAGCTTTTGTTATCTCAAATGGTGTCATGGCAATTAGAACGGCATGTCATCTTCCGTAGGCTCTGGGATAGGTGTGAATCCTTCCGGCGGTGTGTCTGTCGGCTCGTCCTTCTTGACAAGCTCCTTTACTGCCGGAGTCTTTGCCTTTTCCGCTTCCTTGTACTCTACGAAAAACTGCGGTTTTGCGTCGGTGTAAATCTTGCCGTTGTACTCGCGTTCTTCTTCGCCGAATACAATGCCAACCTTCTTTTTCTTAAACTGTGCCGCAAAGTCCTTCGCTTCCCAGTTAACTGTCATGTTGTTGGACTGCTCAACGGCAGTAATGAATCTCTTAAACTGTTTGTTCGTGTTGCCTTCGTTGTCCTCGGCCAGAATCCACTTTGTTCCGTCGAACGGCCACTTCTTGTCGGGCTTATCATTTGCCTTGTACTTTGCTGTGAAAAGCCCCGCCTGCGCGTCGTCCTTGTCAAAGTCGAAGTACACCTTTACCATGTCCTTGCCTGTCTTTGACTTACATTCTTCAAGGTTCAGAATAATAGCCTTGTGTCCGCCTGCTTCCGGCTTTGTGTTGTTTGAATTGATGTTGCAATCGTCATATCCGTTTGGTTTTTTCATTGTTCTACTTTCCTTTCGTCATTTGATAAAACTCGCGAATAGTTGTGTCAACGGCCTTCAAGTCGTTGTCTATCTCTGCTTCGCTAAACATTTCCTCGGGTGTCTTTGTGATGTCGCGTCCGTCAGTGGCGGTTCTGAAAAAGTGTCTGCCGTCCTCGCTCATGCAGCGGAGAACAATCGTACACATTCCTTCAATGCACACCTTATCGTTCAGCAACTTGCCGATTGTGCGGAGCTTGGTGTCGCCGTAGTCGTTCGTTTCCTCGTGCATCATGATATACACGATCACATCTTCCGGGAGCGCCTTTGCCGCTTGAATCAGCTTCCAGAACGAATCCGCAATATCGTTATACAGGTCGAATGTGCTTGCGCCTTTTGCGATATTCGCATGTCCCTTCATAAACTTGTTTGTCATCAGATAGCCTGCGTCGTCGATAACGGCTACCTTTGTCGGCATTTTCTGTAATGCGCCGATAATCGTGTCCACATTGTCAGACTTGCCAACATACTTGAAATTGCCCTTGAACGGCAACCTCTTGTCGATTGTGTTGATTAAGAAAATCTCGTCTGACTTAAAGTTTTTCAGACTGCGGGATTTTCCGCTTCCGCTTGCTCCGTAAATTAGTACAACTTCTGCCATGTTACCCTCCTATTTAATGCTCATGCTCTTGCCTTCAACGATACTCGCACCGTCAAGGGTGTTGCCTTCTTTGATGTACGCCTTAATCTCTGCCTTAATCGGCTTGTACTTCGTTTCCACTTCTACAAGGCCTGCCGGAAAGGATTGCAGGTCGGCGTTCTCGTCAATCTGCACACTTTCGGTCTTGCGGTAAGTGATCGCTGCTCTTGCGCCCTTAAAGGCTTCGCCGTTGGTGTATCTTGCAAGGCTCTCTTTGTGGCGGTCAATCTTGTTTTCAAGCGCCGATATTCTGTCAGACAGCGCCGCCTTCTCGTCCTTCATAGCCTTTAACATGGCTACCTCGTCCTTGATATATACGGCAAAGTCCTCGATTGCGTCCGGCATAGATACTTTCAGCTCGTTCAGCCTTGCTTCGACTTCCTCGTTAATCTCGCCTGTTTCGTTGTCGATAAGCTGGTCGAGTAATTCTTCCATTTCGCGATTGATTTCATAAAGTTTCATATTTTAGCCTCCTAACCGACCACCACTGGGCATCTTGACAATTCGTAAAGATAGTCGCCGCTTTCACTTTGAACAAAGCACTGTATATATTTGACGCTTTGCTTGATAAGTGTTTGCGCTGTTTCTAATGCTTGCTGCTCTGTGTGAAAATAAATAGTTACTTCTTGTTTCCTTGTGCGGATAGTCAAACTTGGATAATAAGTCATTTAGAACAGTTCCTCCTTTTCGTTTGGATCATTGAATGGTATAACCTGCGGAGTCGCCGCAACGACCGCCTTGATAATCTCAACCTTGCGATAGTCTGCGTTTTCCTCGTCAGCAATAACCGCCTTGATAATTTCGAGATTTCCCTGCGCTCTGACAAGCGCCTTGTATTCTTCGTTTGTAATGTTAATCATGTTTAATTCCCTCCCATAATTCTCTTGTAAACCGCTATTACCTGCCCCTCGTGGAGCTTCATAGCGAACGATACGCTGTACTTCTTGGCAATCTCTGCCCTCATTTGTTCGATTGACATTGTTTCCCCTCCTTTTGTTAATCGTCTAACCTGTGCTTGTACTCGTCATAATCGCGGTCGGCTTTTTCTTCCTCAATCTGTTCGTCGCGTTCTCGCTGGCAGTAATCAAGTGAACAAAAGCCTGTGCCGTCGTCGTAGTATTTGCAGTTCCAACAACTCATTGATTTAATCTCCTTCTTTTAGTCCGCCATTTTAATCATTATGTAACCGCTCTTTTCCTTCGCCTTGTCTTTGACCTCTTGCGGGGTTACCGCCAAAGCGTCTGCGGTATCTTGCTTTGAAAATATGTCGCCGATATACATCATTCCGTTTTCAATTCGAATTGCCACTCCATAGCCGTTGGCTAAAAGGTAGTCGTAAAAGGCTCTCGCCTCTGCCTCGTGTCCTTCATATTTGAGTTCTAATCTTTCTTTTAACATTTCTTTTCCTCCTGATATTTCTCTATTTTTTCTGTAAGTTCCGAATACAAATCGAAAACTATGTCTTTTGCCATTTCTACAACCTGCAACATTGTTTCGTTTTCAATTTCGAGATTGCCGTTGTAAAAGAGGTATTTTGCCTTTTCGGGAGCAAGAGTTCCTTCGTCAAGAACCTTTTTCTCGAGATTTAATTTAGCTCCAAGCCTCAACGATTTCATGTAGTAATCGCCGATTATATCTCGCTCTTTTGCGGTCAAGTGCATCGCCTCTCTTACATTCCTTTGGGCATCACATAAAACCCGTTTGGCGAGGTTGTAATGTGCCGCCGCTAAAAAATAGTCGTTTTTCCTTTTCATTTAATCTCCTTTCACTACGATATAAACTTGGCTCGTATAAACGCCCTTGTTTATGGCTTCTTCGTGGCTATCCACAAAGATGTCTATACAATCTGTCTTTGCCGGATTGCCAAAGCGATCCTCGACAACCCTAAACTCGCCGAGTGCTTCGATATATACCGTTGTGCCGATTGGTACGCCTTCCATAGCAATCGTTTTGCCTGCCGTCGCCTTTGTGCCGCTTGCGGTTATTCCGTTGTCTTTGCCGCAACAAACTCGGCAAGCGCAATAATGGCTACATCTGTATTCGCCGATTGGCATAATGCACGATACATCAGATATGTCTATGGGCGCGTCATTTTCGATTTCAGCGACTTTTTGCTCCAACGCGTCAACTCGTTCGGTCAGCGCGTCAAAATCGCTTAAAAACGATTTCTCGGCTTTATGCCCCATACCGATTAGCAGGGCGATAATCATTACCCACGATATGACTACAACGATATATGTCTGTTTCGTTTCTCTGCTCATCTTGTCCTCGTTTCTACCCATTCTATGAACCGTTCTCGCGGTATCTGGTAGGTTTGTCCTTTTTGCCTCGGCAATAGCGGGCAACCTTTTGTGTTCAGCAAGGCCGTTATCTTTTTCCGGGATAGTCCGGTCAATGTCATGGCCTCGGTTATTGTGATGATTTTCTTTTCCATTTTGTAACCCCTAACTTCGCACCTGTTCCTTCAACATCTGTCTGCACGCATGGCTGTGTAGTTTTACACTTAAAACAGTACATGTGCTTTACATGCCCTATATGAGTCATGCCTTTTGTCTTTGTCGCCGGAAACTCTGTTCCGCATACGGTACATTGAAATGTGCGTTTAATCATTGCGTTCGTTGTTCTCCTTGTTTTTTTGCAAGTTGTCGGGCAAAAAAATATCCATAGGGTTAGTGTCTGTAATCGTACAAAACAGGACGAATTTACTTGCAGGGAAATCGTTTATTCCATTTTCCCAACGGCTGTAAGTCGGCTGCGATGTTCCGAGTTTTTCAGACATTTCCGCCATGGTTAAGTTCTTGCCTACGCGAGCTTGCTTAATTGTTAGTTTCAATTTAGGTTTCCTCCTTCCTGTGCCTCAACACAACTCAATCTTATTACGCAGATTGCGTTTTGTCAATACTTTTTTGCAACTTTTTTTGCGTTTTCGCAATACGATATAAAAGAAATGTATAAAAAACCGTTGCAAAGTCTTGCTTTTAGAGGTAATATAAAAATGAAAAAACAACATAGATAGGGGGGTGGTTTTATGAAGAACAAGATTGAAGAATTTAGGCACAAATACGATTTAACGCAAGCGGATATAGCAAGAGCCGCAGAAGTCAACCCCGCGTCCGTATCGCGGTGGGAGCAACAAGAAACGCAACCAAAGGCAAAATATTTAATGAGGTTGGCGAGGAGGTATAAAGTCGAGCTATCCGAATTGGCAGATTTGGACGATGACGACCTTTTAGCATTTAGAGATAGGATACATGAGTTTCAACAAAAACCTATTTTTCCGCAACCGGACTACATAGTTTCTGACGGCAAAAAAACCTTTGTAATCGAACAAACGGAATCTACATACGAAAAGATACTAAAAGCCCTTTCAAACTTGTCCGATAGAGAGCTTGAAACAGTATGGGGTGTAGTGTCAAGATTACAAAGGGGTTGATTTTATGGCAGCACCTAAAAAGAGGAATGGGAAATGGCATGGCACAGTTTATTCGCACACCGACGAAAACGGCAAGCGGATATACCATTCCATAACCGCCGACACAAAGGCCGAGTGGCTTGCTGCCGAAAAAGAGTTCAAGGCGCGGAAGGCACTGGGAGAAAAGGAAAAGAAAAAAGTCCGCGATACTGTCGGGGATATTGTAGAAAAGTATATTGCCCTTAAAACCCCTGTGCTTTCGCCGACGACGCTTGACGCTTATAACAGGATAAGACATCACGCGTTTCCGGGGCTAATGGCTATGAAAGTTTCCGATCTAACTCGGACGATCGTCCAACAGCAGATTGCGGCCGAGTGCCAACGGACGACACAAAGGAGCGGCAAGCCCCTATCCGCAAAGACAATCAAAAATGAATGGTTTTTGGTTGCCTGCGCATTAAAAGAGCTGTGCGATTTGCAATTTCGGGTTACTTTGCCGAAAGTGGCAAAACCGATTGTCGAATTGCCGGAGCCTGCGGAAGTGTTTGAGGCGGTTCGCGGTACGGATATAGAATTGCCTTGCTTACTTGCTATGTGGCTTTCGCTTTCAGCTTCGGAGATTCATGGGCTTACTTGGGACGACTATACGAAAGAAAAACTTTACATTCGCAAAGTTCGGATTCGCACTTCCAAAGGTTTAGTCGTCAAGCAGACTGGCAAAGCCGAAAAGCGCATAAGGGTGCTATCCGTTCCACCGTATATTGACGCCCTAATTGCCGATATGAGCCGAGAAAGCGAGTACATTGTGCCGTTATCCCCTACACAAGTAGAAAAGCGGTTTAGGGCGATTAGTGAGGCACAGGGTTGGGGCATATCGTTTCACAAGCTCCGGCACATCAACGCGTCGGTTATGGCCTTGCTGTCTATCCCGACACAGTACGCGCAGGAGCGCGGCGGCTGGAAAACTCCGTACACAATGCAGGGTGTTTATCAGCATACTTTCGGCGAAGCGCGGAAAACTTTCGACAATGTTATCGACAATTACTTTGAAAACATAGTGAAAAACTCCGCAAAATAGTCCCATGTCCTAACGCCACAAACGGCTAATTTTCAACATTCTTACAAAAATCTTGTTGATATTAGTCCCATCACTCTAAAATTTAGGCTCTGTAACCGTTGAAATTTCAACATTCTTGGAAATCGCTTCAAAAAATGCAAACAGGTATGCAAACATAAAATTGAAAAGCATTGAAATTATGCGGTGTTCAGCGACTATATGAATGGGTTCGATTCCCATCACCTTCACCATTCAAGAACGGTTGATTTTTCAATCGTTCTTTTGTTTTGCCTTGAAATTGCAACGGTTTCGGCTTTTCCGTCTTTGTCTATATTTTGCCCGATTTTTCCACCTTTTTCCCGATTTATGCAAACATTTTCGCAAAAATGCAAACAAAAATGCAAACATTTTTGTGTACCAAAATTGCACCATACTCCCAAAGGAGTACATAGCCCAATAGAAAAACACCCGAGTTTCCCCGAGTGTTCTTCTTCACAAACATTTTAACAAATTGAGAGGTTAAACCGACGAATTAAGGAGTTCGTACAGTGCCTTCGCCGTCGCCGGACTGTTGATGCCATAGCGCCCATTGATGTAGTTCGCTATTTCTTCCTTATTCGTATAGCCGTTACTATCTCTATCTGCATTTTCGATTATATCATTAAGCTGTTCGCCTGTCCACCCTGCATTGAAGATTTTTTCGGCTGCGGACTTTTTCTTGTCGGAGATATTAAGCCCCGAATAGTAGTTGTCGTCATACTTTCCTACCATTTCATAAGCGATTAGCCCTTTGTTAGTTCTGCCGTATTTACCTTCGGTGCTATCATATAACGACTGCACACTGTTCGCGTTTATGCCTGCGTCCTTCATAGCCCGCGCCCTTGCGAGTTCCTTGTCAGACACACTCATTACGGAGCGAATCTGTTCTGCGGTGCGCCCTTCGCCGAGTAACACGAGTGCCTTTGCCGCAGTTGACGAATACTGTGCTTGCGTGTTATACATCTTCGCCCAGTTCTCTTTTGTCATTCCGCTTTTACTGTCGTAGCGCTTCTGCACATTGGTCGGAAGTGCCGCATAGGTCGGCATTTTCTTTGCCTGCTCCGCCAGCTTTTCCGCACTTGCCGCGATCTTATTGCGTTCCTCACGCAGCTTGTCTATATCGGCCTTGTGGTCGCCGCCGTCTGCAAGTAGTTCGCGCTCCTGCTTTGAGAGGTCGTTCAGCTCGTTAGACAGCTTCGTGTAAACCTTGTACCGCGCCATATCCGCGTCAGAATCGTTCTTATTCTGTGTTGCCTTTTCCTTCGCCGCATAAAACTTTTGTGTTTCGTTCGAGGAAAAGCGTGGATCAGCCGAAAACTTTGATGTGAATGGTTCAACAAGTGCGTTCTGTGCGCGTTCGGATAACGAATCGCCTGTTGTCGCCTTCTGCGCAAGTTCGCCAAAGTAACCGCCGTAACTGTCGATTAGGTAGTCCGTTTTCATTGGGCTGTCGAGCGGGCTGTTAATCGGCACTTTGTTTGCGATCGCGCTAATAGCCTTTGCCACTCCGCTTGTTTTTGCGTCGCGTTGGTTAATCGGCTTTTCGCCCTGTAAATACTGCGGTACAATCTGTCTGCCTGCGAAGTCTGTACCGCTTTTTAGGTTGACCGCAATCGGAGCGAGTACGTTGTCCGTTACCATTGAAGGTGGCAGGAAGTTCGTTCCGAGAGTGCCTGCGAGTGTTGGCATAGCATTTTCGTCGCCTGCAAGCGCTTCGACTAACGCGTTAAGAGAGCCGCCAGCAATAGCCCCATATTCACGATTAAGAGGAATCTTAATAAACTCTTTTGCATAGCCGTCCTCGTCCTTTTCGCCGTCGAGCTTCGGTATAATAAGGTAGTTTTGCTTTAACCTATCCGATAACATCTGATAGTTCGGGTTGTTCCAGTTATACGCTACGGAGGCCATATAAGGTGCTGTGATGTATGCCGCCGATTTTGCGATTGTTTTAAGCGGGTGCGCCTTCGCCGTCCTTGCAAACTTGTCAAGGCCTTGCGCCGCCGCGTTGAGATACAATACCCAACCGTCAAGCGCCTTTGTCATATAGCCACTACGCGAGAAGTTGACGGTAACATCTGCTGCCTTTTGGAGTGCTTCGAGCGGATTGCCCGAACCCTTTTCGAGTTCGGATATAAACTCTGCAAATCTCGGGAGCGTTTCTGTTCCTTCGCCGAGCCACGACATTACATTCTTTGTCGCGTTCCACAGCCCTTTCCCGCCTTCGTCTGCCTTAAAGCCCTTGCCCTGCGCAAAGTAGCCCGCGTCCTTGCCGCCTAAACCCTTGTACTGTTCAAGCATAGCGCGGTACTCTTTATTCGCTCCGGTCATACCCGACAAAGCCTTGCCGAGTGATGATAACTTCGTCGAGATTGGGAAATCTGACTGTATAAGATAGGTAGGTATATCACGCAACGCATTTGAGAGTGCGAAAATAGGGTTTAGGCCAGTGATAGCCGACTTCATAGGGTTGGTTATCTTCTTACCTACGCTTGCGAGTGCCTTTGCCCCTTCGCCGTCGTATGCGTCCTCTAACAGTTTGAGTGCCTTTGCTACATCCTCGGAGATAACCGCCGTAATAGGCTGTCCGTCCACATAAGCGGTTAGTGAGTACGAGCCGTTCGCCAGCTTTTTAAGGCTGCTGTATTCGGCTTCGGTCATATCTGCGGTCAGGTCGAGTTCGTCTGCAATTCTTCTGCCTTCCTTGCTCGGTACGCCTGCTTCGGTCGAAATGCGCCCAAAGTCCGCAAGGTCGTCGGGGTACATTTTGAGATCGCCGACAAGTTTGGTGTAAAGTCCGTTGCGGCGGCCTGCCTTTACCATTGAGCCTATCTGCTCCGCAAAATCTTCTTCTATGCGCTTGATAGCACTCTGACCGCCCTTCGCCTTCTTGTAGCCCTTGCCTGTGGAAATCTTGCCAGTGCCGAGGCCTGCGCCACCTACACCGCCTTTATCTACGCGGTAGGTCGGTACATAGTTCGGGTACATCGCATTAAGCGCTTTCCACTCGTCCTCACTCATTCGCCCCGTATTAACAAGCCATTCGTGAGTGAACGCCTGCCACCACTCGTTTATGTCGGCTGTGTACTGCGCGAAGTCGGGGTGCTTTTGGAGCATTTCGTTGACAATCTTCTGACTCTCGGCGATTGTGTACTTTGCTTCGCCGTTCTCATTCAGCCAGATTGGTTTACCTTGATTCGTTCTGTCTATGTTGTGCAAGTGTGCCGCATAGGTATTAAAGTCGTCAAGTTCGTTCTCGGGTATCTTTGTAATAAGGTCTTTGTATGAGCCGTAAGTGCTTCCGTCTGCCCTTGTGAGCGCCTTGCCGTCAAGCCCTACAAGGTCATTATTGAAAATGTGATTGGTAGTTCCGCTTGAAGTTCTGACCGCTTGCTTCGCCGCGTCGTAGTTCTTGTCTATCGCCTTCCCCATTTCGTCGAGTTCTGCGGTGCTGTCGAACAGTGCTTTTCTGCCTTCCTTCCACCACGATTTTACCTTTTCGCGAGTAGTCGGTTCTCGGTACTCTCTTGTAGGAGCAATATCCGGCGCCTCGGGTGGTTCTGCCTTGACCGTCTGTACCTTTGTGTCGGCTTCGGTCGGCAGGTCGGCTTTATTCTGCTTGGCGGCATTTGCCGTTTTCAGTCCTTCGCGCAAATCTTTCGGTCTGCCAGTAAAGCGTTGCTTTGTTTCTGTGATAAGTGGGCGTGATACGCTTTCGTCTGCAAGTGCATTTGCCGCCGCGTCCTGCTGCTCTCTGTCGAGTATGCGGAGCGTGGTAAAGTCGTCTGTTGCCGTCTTATTCTTATAATCGCCTATGAAGTCGAGAATGTTGCTCCACACATCGCCTTCATTTTCGGCAGGTGGGAGTACGCCCGGATAGCGTTCGGTTAGGTCAGCATACACTGTGTCTATCGGCATACCCTTTTCGCCCTTGCGTCCTAAATGCGGATCAACAAGTCGAAGGTCGCCAAAATATGCTTTCCTTGCGCTTCCGTATGAGCCGCCGTTCTTATAGCCGAGTTCTCCCTTGCCTACATCACTTACGGCAATCGGGCGGTTGCGAAGTTCATTCTTAACTGCTCGCATATCGTCTGTGATAACCTTTGTATCGTCGAACACATCATACGCAGTTTCGGAGTTGATAGCCTCGGCAATTCGTGCGGCTTCCTTCTGATTTTTCGGTGTCTGTCCGTTTTTCGCTATGTCGGCAAATAAAGCACGCATTTCGTCTTTATGTGTATCGACAACACCCTTCTCCACATCTGGCAAATATGCCTCTCGGAAAGTATCAACAAAGTCGTCAAACTCCTCGTCGTTAACTTTCTTCTCTGTGCGGAGGTCAATGTCGGGTTTTGTCGCCCTATATTGCCGAATTTCCTTAATTGCCTGTTCCTGTTCGCCCTTCGGCAGCTTTTCTACCGCTTCTTTGATTTCGCCCTCGGAAAGTGAGGCTATATTTTCCTTTGTGAGCGATTTTCCGCTCTTTAAGGTAATACCTATCAATTTCGATACTGCAAGCCCCACACCTAAATCTACGGCCTCTTGGACGGCAAGCTCTTTTAACGCCTCTTTTCCGCGCTTATTTTCCTTGCCATAGATGTTCATAGCGTTCAAACCGAGGCCAACGGTCGCATCTTGGAGCGCATTTGTGGCAAGTAACGAGGTTGCCTTGCTTGCGTTCGGGAGTACCTTCCCGATAACCTTTGCCGCCGCCGCTTCTGTGCCGGCATACGGTATCGCGTACTGTGCCGCCATACCTGCCATACGCCCTACCTTGCCTTCGGTAGATGTTTCGCGCAGTTCCTTAATCGCCTGCGCCTGCGGTGTAGAATAATCTGCTCCGTCTTTGACTGGGGAAAAGCCTTCTGCAAAACCCGACATAAACCTTGCAAGGCCACTGTCGGTCATAATGTTGAGTGCGTTCTGATCGCGTGCGGCCTTTTCTGCGTCGGTTAAGGTCTGCCGTTCCATACCCGTACCGCCAAAGGCTCTGATGTTGCCCGCGTTCTTTTCGGTCGCGGTTTTGAGGTCAGCCTTTTCGCCTTCGGTTAGGTCGCGCGCTATGCCCTTCCCCATTCTGTCGTAATAATCTTTTGTCGCTGCCGCGTCGTTTTTCGCCGCGTTTTCGCGCAACTTCTTAAAATCTATTGCCATTTTACCCTCCTATAAATTGAAGGTCTTGATAAGTTCCTTTGCCTGCGCTTCGCTTATCTTGCCCGAATTGTACTCGGTTTCGATTCGCTCGATAAGTCCGGCGGTGTTCTGTCTGCCAGTCGGGGTATTAAGATACTGACCGATACGATTTTTTAGCGTGGTAAAGTAATCGGTGTTGTCGGTTGCGGTCGGGAGCGCTCTGTCCTTTGGGCTGTTCGGCGAAACAAGTTCTCCGTCGCCACTATTGCCCTTTCCACCGCCACTACCTTTGGCGCTTGTTTTAAGTGCCTTTGCGTTTGCGGTCTGTCTGCGCTTCGCTTCGGTCAAGAACAGAATACGCCAGTCGGAAGTCGGCACGCCTTGACGCTTTAACTCGAAAATGTCCTTGTCAAAGTCATAAGCATAGCCGTTTGCAGCCGATAACGCTTCAAGCTGTTCCATAACGCCCTCTTGTGCCTTCTGTTTTTCTCTCTCGGCGAGGATAGCGTCGTCCTGTGCTTTGCGCTTTGCATTTATGTCGGCATCAACTTTCATTTTGGCGTTGCCGTACTTCTCGTCTATGTCAGCCATTATCTGCTGTTCATTCGCCTTATTAGCGGTTCGCAGATTCGCAAGGCGGCCGTTTACACCGCTCTGATAACGGCGCAAATTGTGTTCTATATTGCCCGCGTTCGCTTGGAGCGCATAGCGTTCGGAGTTTGTATCGGCCTGTTGGTTTGCGTGCCTATAAGCCGCCGCCACCGCGTCGTCATAGTTGGCATTGTTAATCTGCTCTGCCTCGGCAATATCGGCGAGTGCCTTGTCAGCAATCGCCTTTACCGCCGCCTTATCTTCTTCTTGGAGCGCCGCACTTGCTTGTGCATACGCCCTCTGTGGTGTGTCGTAATACATATTCCACCTCTATTTATTTGTAACCCAGTCTTGCCTTGATTTCTTCAAGTGCCTGCGCTTCTGCCTGCGCCTTTGCGTTCGCTTTCTGCAAATAAGCGTCTGCAATTCGGTCGCCATAGGTCTGACGGATAGCCGCAACATTCTGCTCTATTCCGTTTGTAGCGCTGTTTCTGTTCGTCAGAATCTCGGCCATTTGTCTGTTATACGCGTCCTGCGCGTTCGCATAGTTCTGTGCGTAAGCGGTGCGCGCGTCGAGTAAAGCGGAGTTGATGTCGCCGCCGGAAATACCGTTCGCCGCAAGCACTTCTTCAAGGGCCTTTAAGTCGAGCTGTGAGTCGATATACTGTTGGCGAAGTTCTGCGTTTCTCGCGTCGGTCGCTTCCTTCTGCTGCAAGTCGTACTGTGCGTTCGCCGCCGCAAGCTGTGCGTTCTGTGCGGCAATCTGTTCCTGCCTCTGATTTTCGAGCTGCTTAATAAGCTGTTGATACTGTGCGTCTTGAATTGCGGTGTTCGCCAAATCAACGCCCTGCGATTTATCAGTTTCGGCAAAGCCGTTCGGGTTCTGATTGAGATAGTTCAGAATCGCGATCTTTGCGTTGCGGTACTGTTCTATCAGCTTCATAGCCGCCTCGTCGCCACGAAGTCTTGCGTCCTCGTAGTCCTGCGAATAGTCGTGATTAAGGTCGATTTCCTTGTTATCCCACATATAGATGTTAGGTACGGTGGAAAGGTCAACCGTCGGTGTAACAGGGGTTGTCTGCTGTGTAGTCGGTACAGTTGGGGTGGTAGGCTGTGTAACAGTTGGTGTGTAGTTGCCACCACCACCGCTTGAACGACGGCTACTACCGCCACCGCTACCGCTACCGCTTGTGCCAGTGCTACCCGAACCGCTACCCGAACCGCCTGTGCTTCTCGGTGTAAGCCATTCCGGCGCTTGCGTGTCAGCCGCCTTCGTCTGCGCCGCACTATCTGCTGCCGCCGCCTGCGCATAAGCCTGTGCCGCAGAAATGCCCTGCTGGGCTACATTCTTAATAGGATCGCTTGTGGCCGCTTTTGCTTTTGCGTTAATTGCCGCCGCCGCTCCGTTCTGATTTATAAGCCCCGAAAGGTCGGTCTTTTTCTCTTTTGTATCTTCTCTGAAAAACTTGCCGTCTAATGCCATTCCATTACTCTCCTTTCCTTGTAAAGAAGTATGTTGTGATTGCGCCGTAGCTCGTGCAGAACAGCGCGAGTAACTCTTTTGAGGGGTTAATATCGGTAAACATCAGCGCGATAAGCGTTCCCGTAAGCGCCAATGTTACGATTGACTTCACATTGATTAAGTCTGCTATCCTGCTTGCGATTGTTTTCTTTTCTTCATTCATGGTGTGTACTCCTTTCAATAGGCAACGCCCTAACTTGATTCATCAACGGATCGAGTTGTCCGTTCCAGCCGAATTTTTTGTAGAGGTCGTGCCAGCTTTCCGCATATTGCTTGTCCGCGTCGGAGGCTTCTCCGTCCGCTACGAGTTCTCGGAGGTATCTTGTGAGTGAATCTCGCATAAGATATTTGAGCGCTTCTCTCACAAGGTCGTTTTTGTCTT